>Ga0326727_10001049_pt1 | contig 106785 bp, 90 predicted proteins | sample MB2enrmetagenome_FD_207643 | JGI IMG/M metagenome (GOLD analysis project Ga0326727, IMG submission 207643) | Lab enriched peat soil microbial communities from McLean, Ithaca, NY, United States - MB29MY | ecosystem: Environmental > Terrestrial > Soil > Wetlands > Peat | place: USA: New York...
GCCTTGGCCGCCCAGAGCCTCGGTCATGGCGACAAAGCCCGCTTCATCTCCAATCTTGTGCCCGAGGTTCTGCGCGCCCCAGCGCCAGGGTCAAATCCTAAAAAGTGAGTTTTGTGAATCCCTATCCAAAATGAGGAGGTAGGGCGGCGCTGCCGCGCCGCCCAAAATCTCAGGGCAGAGCAGCAGCAGGAAGGTGAAGATTTTTGTCATGCACCCCGGAGCCGGAAACCGCCGCCCAAAACAGTGACAGGCCAAGGCGAATCCATTATATTCAGCGTCCTCAGACTCATCCCGACTTTGATTTGCAAGGGACTATGACTTTCGCCTGATCCCGAATCCTCTCAAATATGCCTGAAAATCACCAAACAGTATCAAATTGCAGTATTAGATTTACCGCAAAGCGCCTGTAATCACCTGCCTTGACTGACGGGTCCCGAAATCGCGCCTCCCCGCCTTGTCCGCCGTAGTCTTGACGAAGGCGGATGCGCGTTCCCGTGTTGCCTGTCCCGCCATAGTTTTGACGACGGCGGATCATCCAGCTTGCTCAAACCATGAAGGCCAAGCCAACTTGTCCGCCGTAGTTTCAACGAAGGCGGAATGCCAAACACGCGAACGCTCCGCCCCGACAAGTGCCTGGTCGTGTCGTCATTGCTTGTCCCGACGTAGCTTCTGAGCGTAGGCGGATCCCCAGCATTGCGCCCCGCCTGCCCCCGCAACACCGGGGCCAATGCCGCCACCACCACGGGGCTTGAGCCATTGGAATCATTCCGCTTCGCTCCATTATGGGCAAGTCGCCTGTGTCGCGCCCAAACACCCCTCGCAACACAGGCGACATGCCAGCGACTCAATTCGGGTCATGCTTGCGCAGATTGCGCCCGGCGCAAAACCGCGAAATGGGGGATTGCGACGGACGCCGGCCCGTGATATACGGGAAGTATGAGCAGACCAAGTGGAGATCTTTTTCTTCAAAGCCAAGACGCAACGGTAAAGTTTGATTATTTTATCTGTACCGCCGCTGGCGCATTATTTGCCTATGTCGGACAATCTTATTCTCCCCATAAATTCAACTGCTTTTCTGCGTGCATTGAGCCGCTTGCCATTCTGCTTTTCGCGGCGTCTTTTTGGTGTGGTTTACAGCGGGCGAAAAAGCAAATTTATATCGTACAAAGAAACCAAAAAATGCTAGAATATAAGGAGAATGCTGGCGATATGGCGAAAAAGCTGGAAGCAGAAGAGGCGAACATTGATGCAAAGCAAGATATGACGCTTCTTGTTAATGGACAGGCGCTTACAATTCCCCAGTTTAACGGCCTTTTAAACCAACATTTGCAGGAGTCGGAAAAGATCAGGGTGGAACTGGGCGCGGATGTAAAACACTCGAATACACTTGCCTCCCGAAGGGACAGATTTCTATTCGCTGGATTTTGCGTCCTGTTAGCCGCCAGAATAGCTCAACCCTACATAACCAACCCCGCCCCGCCAGCCGCTCCCATATCCGTGACCGCGAACATACCGGCGCAATCATTTCCCGCCACAAATTCACCGGGCACCGCAGCAACAGCCAAACCCTACCCATGAACACGCCAAAACTTGTCACCTGCCCTTGCCAGAACTGCAACGGACACATTCAATTCGACGCCGTCACCCTCTCCAAAGACAACGATAGAATCGCTTGTCCGCATTGCGGCTTGGAGACGATTCTTTTCGTGCCGCCGCCCACCAACGCCAAAATCAAGCCGATTCTTTCCGGAGCGCCACCGCCGTCACCCAGGAGGCGTCCATCATGGCGAAGAACCTTGTCCCGGAGCGCTCTCCTGCTCACCATCATTCTTGCACCCATTCTCGCTCTGTTCGCTTACGCGCAGTGGAAGTCTGCCCAATGGAGCGCGAAATATGACGCAATGCGCTTGCGCCACGGCCTCATGATGACCAATGCCGTCCTTCAAGGCGCCACCAACGCCGTGCCAGGCATCACCGCCATTGTTGAAATCCTGCTTGCGGATTCAGATCCCAATATTAGCAACTGGTGGGCCACCGTCGAGGTGGATTATATTCCGCCCCTCGGAGGCATGGCCCGCACTAACATTCCGTTAAAATTCATCGGCTATGCAACCCACAGTGACGTGGTCGCCGGGCTGGTCTATGAAGACGTGGTCGCCGTGCTGGATTACGAAAAGCTGGAGAAGGACGAAGCCCGCCGAGAAAAGTTCTAAGCCGAAGACCCCGACCCCAAGTGCAAATGAAAACACTGTTGCTTCCATCCGCAAAGCCATCAAGCAGAGGTGGCCTAAACGCTCTTGAAAACCAAGGGCCATTGTGCCGCCATGACAAATTTTCCAATGAAAGACAAGAGTATGATCGCTAAAGAAATAAAATACGTGGTTAATCCACTCGAAACTTACTTTACAAATGTAAGGCGCTCTGGGGCTAAATGGACCATAAAGGATAAGTCAAAAGGGCCTGGGGAAACTGGATGGGATTTGCAAGTTGCGCGCAAAAATCAGACCCTTGTAATTGAAGCTAAACATATAAAACAATCGTTTAAAGCTGCTATGGAAGGTCTGACACTATCCCCTCTTGTAAGGCATTCCAAACAAATGAAACGCAACCCTGTTATTTGTTGGGCGATTGGTGTTGGTTGGCGAGGTGGTTGGAGCCAAGATGATCACATGGCCCACATCTATCAAATCTTATTTGATTATTTTGCCAGGAATTTACAGTTTTGGAAATTTTATTCAAACATTCTGAAAGTAAGATACATTTTCTTTATTAAGAACAAAGATGTGGCAAAAATCAGCTTTATTAAAATGCACAGCCATCCCACAGAAAATCCAAAAAAAGTGTTGGCTTGACGGTTTAAACCTGCCACACGGCAGGCATGAAAAAGAAAAACACAATCAAGCCAGCACGAGGCAAGGTTCCTATTTTGCGCCAGATTTGCAATCTTATTCCAGCGCATGAAGTTTCCAAGATAGCGCGCGAGACCGGAGTAGAGGATAAGTCGCGCACCTTCAGTCCCTGGAGCCACACCGTGAGCTTGCTGCACGCGCAACTGACCCATTGCATCGGACTCAACGATCTGTGCGACTCCCTGCAACTGCATGCGGGGCCGCTGTCCACCATTCGCGGGGCCACAGCCCCCAGCCGCAACGGTCTTTCCCACGCCAACCGGAAGCGTTCGCCGGCGATGGCCAGAAAGCTCTTTTGGCGGACCTTGGAGCGCCTGACGCAACAAACGCCCGGCTTTGCGACGGGCAAAGGGCGGGGGCGGGCGTTTCGTTTCAAGATGCCCATCCATGTGATCGACAGCACGGTGATGGAACTGGTGGCCAATTGCCTGGACTGGGCCAAGCACCGTCGGCGCAAGGCGGCGGCCAAGACCCACATGCGCTTGAACCTGCAAAGTCTGTTGCCCAATTTCGTCATCGTGGACACCGCTGCCGAGCACGACAACAAGCGGGCGCGCGAACTGTGCGCCGATTTGAAGAGCGGGGAAATCGTCTTGTTCGACAGGGGGTACGTGGACTTCGGCCATTTGCGGGATTTGGACCTGCGCGGGATTTTTTGGGTGACGCGGGCCAAGGAAAACATGGTCTATGAGGTGGTGCTCACGATGCCGCCCTCCAAAGACGCCAAGATTTTGCGCGACGAAGTGATCGTCTTGAGCAACGAGAACACCCCGGCTCCGGAGTTGATGCGCCGTGTCGTCGCGTTGGTCGAGATCGACGGAGAGGAACGGGCAATGACCTTTCTGACCAACAATCTGGAGTGGAGTCCGCGTAGCGTGGCCGATCTGTATCGCTGCCGCTGGCAGATCGAAGTGTTCTTCAAGCAAATCAAGCAGACCTTGCAGTTGGGCGATTTCCTGGGGCACAACGCCAACGCCGTGCGCTGGCAGGTGTGGACGGCGCTGCTGACCTATGTGCTGTTGCGTTATCTGAGCCATCTATCGAAGTGGGCGCACAGCTTTACCCGGCTGTTCACGATTCTGCGCGCGGCCCTGTGGGAAAAATATGAGGTGTTCAAGCTACTGGCGTGCTATGGGACAGCAGGTGGCAGCTTTCGCAACCTAGCCCGGCCCGAACAAGCCTATTTCCCCGGCTTCCTATGAGCTGCGAACCTATGGGACAGCACACGCGCCGCCACAAGACAACGCCATGGGCGCCGTCGAAGCCGATCAGAATTCCAAAACACGATGTAGGCTAAAAACGCCCAAACCCCTTGGAAATCAACGGGCCAGCGTCACAATTCTCTCGTTATGGGATGGCTGTGATTAAAATGCTTCATCTTGCTAAACGATACGACCCATCTTTGGGAGACCCTGAGAAAAAGCAAAGGGCGGTCAAATTGCTAAACTTGCACTTCAGGTAACACCGAGTGTAAACGTCCTGGTAAAGAACGAGGCCAGCAAGGGTGTAAACGGACGGACGCTCAAGAAACGGAGAAAGCTGCTTTATCCGTCAAGATGGATGCTTTGCAATCTGTTCTTCAATGAACTTGTAAAGGTCGAGAAGCCTGTCGAAATCCTTCAAGACGGCCTCATAGTTGATGGGGCCAACACGCGTTCGTTTACCGAGCCACACCTCTGCCCCTTCTATGATCAGATTGTCAGGTATCCGCCTCGGCGGATAAACTGGGCTCGGCTGCTCTCCTCGCCTTTGATAGTGCCACATGCACATGTCTGGGTAGAGACCGGGGTGAAGGCGCATGAATGTGTTGAAATATTTCACCCTTGCCCTCAAGACTTTAATTGGATTCGGCAAAGTCCTGCTTTTGACGAAGCAAAAGCCTACACCATGCCTGATGATCTTGCCCGCATCCTCCAACCAAATGTTAAATTGAAGCTCGCCCAGCCCACCGAAATGGTAAGCCCCTCCATAACGGTAATTCTCGCCATCAAAGGTCGTTGGAAAGGTCGTTTTCGGCCTGAAGATCTTCAATCCGGTAGATCGCTTATGGTGAAGCTCAGCCCGCATAATCTGAAGATTCCCAATTCGGTGGGTAAGCGCCCCTTCATTGAGTTTTTCCGTTATCCGATTCATGTCGTATTTCATGATGTCGTATTTCATTTGGCGCAGGCTCTCGCCCCCTACACCCAAAATCAAGCCTTTTATGTCACTAATTCGGAAATACGGGCAGACCGCACGAGAGCCGTCTCGAACTGTGCATCCACCAATTTCATCCGGGCAGAGTTCATCTTCAAGCGAGCCACCACACCCGCCGCGCTCCGTGCGGCGGGTGTGGTGGCGCCGCCTTGCATCAGTTTCACAGGTGGCAGATATGCCGCAGCCTTGGCAGCGTTCTATGGCCCTTCCCTTGACGTTTACGGCCCCGTTTGAGGTCGGCTTAAGAGCTTATCAAGAGTTACTGAAAAGTACGTGGCATAAACTACAGGCGGGGCCAGGTGAATAGCCGCGATGAAGCGCAAAAGGCGCACAACCACAAGACCTTCTGCGCTTCTTGTGCCTTTTTGCGGCAATATAATTGAATTCGAGCCTGCGGCCTCCTGTGTAAGAGGCGTTTGGCCCGTTATCGCCGGTCCAGTGACGCGCTCAGAAGGAGACGCCTTTCCCAGGAAACCGGGCCATCTTTTGCGTTGTGACGGCCTTGCATGACGGCAGTTGAGTCATGCTCATTGATCGGGCTCCAATATCAGGCAAGCGAGGTCCTTGTGGCCTGTAAAACCGGAATCGAAACTGACGAGCCGCAATCCGGCGCATCGGGCAAAGGCGGCCAGGTAGGCGTCGGTCCAGAAATCCCGTGACGCCTTGGCTCGCGCGGCAAGTTGCTTCAATCGCCCGTCCAATCCCGCCGGCTCCTCCACAAATTCCACCACGCCGCTCTCCGCCAATTGTGCGTATGAGGCCCAAGCCGCCTCCGGTTCCAATACCGCGCCGCCCATGACATGCGCGTTGCACAACAATCGAAGAAACCCAAGCTGGGTCAGTCGGCAAAAGCATGGCCGCGTCAACTGGCTCCAAGCCTTGAGGGCCGCTTTGTGCTGTGGATGCCCCTCGACGGCCAGGGCCAGCCAGACGTTAACGTCCAAAAGATCGGCGGTGGCGCTCAAAATCATCCTTTTCCTGGAGCCTGGCGATGGTTTCGTTGTTCATCTGCCTCATCATCGCTCCGGTCTTCCCGCGGACAAGCGGAAAGGGGCAGGGCTTCGCCCCGTTTTTCGAATGCGGCCGCGGCCGGATCAAATAAGAGGTCAAGGCCGAAGCGACCACGTCCTTTAGCTTCAGTCCCTCCATCGCCGCCTGGGCTTTGACCCGTTTGAACAGCCCGTCCGCTATTTCCAGCGTTGTTTTCATATTCCCATATTCCCATAAAACCAGTTTTCGGGCAACCCAAATCCATCGTTTTTATGGTGGCCTTTGTTTCCCGCGCGGCTAAACTGCGCGTGGCGGGCCCGTAGCTCAGGGGTCAGAGCAGGCGACTCATAATCTGTCAAGACTGTTTTCACGAATCATCAGACTTCATCCCGACCCTGATTTGCAAGGGTTTAAAACTTTTGCGTCATCCTGAATAATCCCCAATATGCCCGAAAAACAGCGAACAGTATCAGATTTCAGTATCAGATTTGCCGCAGAGTGCCGGAAATCGCCTGCCTTGAGTGAAGCGTCCCGAAATCGCGCTTCCCCGCTACGCCTTCCCGTGTTGGCATCCGGCTTGCTGAAAGCACGAAGGCCAAGCCAAATGCCAACACGCGAACGCTCCGCCCCGACAAGTGCCTGGTCGTGTCGTCATTGTCCCCAGCATTGCGCCCCGGCTGCCCTCGCAACACTGTGGCCAATGCCGCCACCGCCAGGGAGGGCTTGCGCCATTGGAATCATTCCGCCTCGCTCCATTATGGGCAAGTCGCCTGTGTCGCGCCCAAACACCCCTCGCAACACAGACGACATGCCAGCGAGAAGGCTTGGGTATTGCAAATTCGGCGGCTCTGTGCTTCAATCCGGCCATGTTCAACCTGTTCAAGCGCGATTCGGCTCAGGAAAAGCTGAGGATACCAGTCCAGCTCTTCTCAGTGACGGCGGCGGGCGCCTCCAACGCCTGCAACATACTCAACGGCGCAGGCCTCATGGGAAAGAAGTTCAGCAGAGAGGACATATTTGCCGAGATTTGCGGCGCACACGTGAAGACCGTGATCGCAACGATGAGCCGAATGGAGGGTTTTGTTGGCACTATTGACGAAAGGTTCGACAAGGGCGAGCAGTTCCTGTTGGAGACCCTCCCCGCAGTATTGAACAGGCTGGACGAACCAAAATTCTCGAACCGCCTAAAGTCCCAAGGTTTTACGCTCACCGACCTGACGTTACTGAGACAACTTCTGATTGCCCACAAGACGTTTACCCTAGCCGCTTCTTACTATATGGGGACGGGGCTTGATGTTACCGATGAGGACGTGCTGGACTTCGGTCGGAAATACAACCCAAAATTGTTAGCCCTCACCAGCGAGGACCGATCCAACTCGATATTCGCCTACATCGTCCGATGCGTGAGACTGTCCCATCTGGAGGACATCCCGCATAAGGAGTTCAGAACTTCTTTCGTTATACGGTTCAACGATACGCTCATGCAGGCCGTTTTGGAACTGGAACGGAACGTAGAGAAACTTGTACCGACGGGCTAGACGGTACTCAACAAGAACATATACAAATATGAATTATCACGCGCACATTTACATAGAATTCTCAGATGCCACGAAGCGGCAAAACAATTTGCAGGAATTGATTGCCGCCCTAATTGAAGCCGGATGGAAACATCCTAACAGAAGATCGTTTGTGCTTGATAGCGACTCTTTAGATGAAGTCCTCGGCGGGTTTGGATTGATAGCAAAGCAAAGCAGAGATTTAGGGCCGATTTCATTATGCCATCTTCAAATTGAAGGCCCCCCGTATAGGGAGTCTGAAAACAGCGTGGTCAAAACTCGCCCTAAGGCGTTGCAAAACATTGATTCAAAGCCATATCCAAACATTCCGGCCAAAAAGTCACAATAATAAAGGCGTCACTGCTACTTGTTGTCCCGTTTCATCGAGGACAATGCCATAACCGTGATTATTAGACAGAACGTGACAACTCCACAGATAACGGCATCCCAAAAAGTAATTCTGTCAGCCAAGCCTATTCCAATTACGGTGCCTATTGAGCCAATCAATGCAATCAGGACCTTTCTTTCATTCATACCTGTATCGGCTCGTGGTTTGCGCCAAAGGTGCGTAAAGGCTGGCCACTGGGCCAGGGGCTCCCATGCCCCCGCACCGTCGGGGCGAACCCGTGTCTGCAAAGTGATCACGCCAGCGTGAAAGCGCTCTGCCACTTCCTCCTCGGAGACAGGTCCAACGATCTGTCCGTTTTCCTCATAACACCATTTCATCGGTTTCTTCGCAATGGATTGTTGTGGTCTATTATAAAATCTAGTGTGGAAACCGTTCAGTCCCACAGAATCGCATTTTTATCGTTTTCTTTCTGCATCGCACGAGAGGTTTGCCCAGAAATCGGCAGCAGTCAAGTTTAATCCCTTGGCGACTTTTTAACCCCATCATCCCCGGCACGCGGGAAGGCCCACGGGAGGCGACTTGGAGTGTCCATCCTTCAATTTCATTGGGGCATAGTTCATCTTCAAGCGAGCCACCACACCCCGCCGCGCTCCGCGCGGCGGGGTGTGGTGGCACCGCCTTGCATCAGTTTCACAGGTGGCAGATTTGCCGCAGCCTTGGCAGCGTTCTATGGCCCTTCCCCTGACGGTTACGGCCCCGTTTGAGGCTGGCTTGAGCCGGTCAAGGGTTAAGAGGCGTTTGGCCCGTTATCGCCGGTCCAGTGACGCGCTCAGAAGGAGACGCATTGCTTACTCCGCTTTGCACTGTGCTCGACGCCGTGTCTGTCCCCCTCGTCTCATGCCCGCCAATCCCGCGCCAGCCGGACCGAATCCGGTTGCGCAGGTGTCGGCAAACACTCTCGGACAGCGTCACGTCGCACGCACCGCCAAACTTTGACAGTTCGTGATAGTCGCCAGCCCACCGTGTGGCCTTTGACTCGGTCAAACCGCTCCCCTTCAAAATATAATCCAGTCCATCGAGTGAAGAATTATAGACGCTCACCCGCGCCATCCCCCCGCCCAAACTCTCCCATTGAGACATCAGGGCAAGGCAATTGCGCGCGCCAGCAGAGGGGGGCAGCCCCGCGATTACCGCATGAAGGTGCAAGCGGCCCGTGGACTCGCCACGTTCGCGCCGCAGGCACCAAAGGATTTCAGAAAAATGCACCCCGAAGCTCCGCGCCTGGTTTCGCACGAGCGCGACGAACATCTGCGGCCCAAACCTGGCGCAATGCTTCTCGCTCTTAAATGAGAACGAGCAGAAATGTTGCCAGTTGACCACAGCCAAGGCGTGGAGTTCCGGGTTGTGCATGTGTCGCCCCTATTTCCCGACAAGGCCGACAATTTTACCGCGTGCCCGCAGACGACCGCCGAACGGAATCAGTTCCCGGATTCCCAGGTTGATCACCTTATCTTGCAGCTTGCCCGCATGGACCGCCTTTTCCTCATCGCTCAGGGCGTATTCAATTGGCTGTACCAATCGCTCGCCCGTGTCGCTCAGGTCCATAACCGTGATGACTTGCTGTTTAACGAGGCCCTTTTTCCCGGTGTACTCATCCGGGCGGTCACTCATCACTAACGCTTTCGTTGTCATACTTTCCTTTCGTTTGTTGCTCGCTCAGATTGACACGCCCACCACGAGCAGGTGTTGGCGTGTTCCGCGCTTGTTGCCCCCCGCCGCCGTGCGGAATGTCAGCGGGAAAATGTTTGAAAGACGATCAGAGACGCCAGCCCCCAGCAAATTTGACCGCAGAACCGACGAGCAGTTGACTCGAAGCATCGGTTCTGCTCGTTTTACCTTGCCGTCGTAAGGCTCTGGTTTCCCGTGCCCGGTCAGACCAGCGTTTTTCGGCTTGCTCATATCTCCCACCCCGCTGCGGGCGTTGTTGCTTTGAGGAATCGTTCGATTTCCTTGACGGCGTAAAGGGGCCGCCGTGTAGCGCGGGAGGGGCGCAGAAGGCCGCGTTTGGTCAGCCGGTCCACCGTGGCCGGACTTTGGCTAATGGCTTGCGCCGTTTCAACCCGGTTCAGCGCCAGTTTCGGAACCCGATCAATTGATTCGATTTTTCCGTCCATAAATTACGACGGAAACATCCGGCGAACCGGCAATTTTTAAAACACCCCTTGCGCGACTTCCGATTTGTCTGAATTTTTGCTCCCTTGAGGGCGGCCACGGTCCTTAAATTTCAATTTGATGCGCTGGCACAGTTTTTCAATCCTCTTATATTTGACAGTAATGCCTTTGGGTTTCAACGCTTGCTCAAATACACGATGCAACTGCGCCACGCTCTCAAGCCGTTCGATTTCCGGCCACATCGTAATCATTGTCCAACAGATTTTATCCCCCACGCCCATTGTCCGCGCCGTGAGCAATTCATCAGGTTTGATCACGATGGATTTGCCAAACGCTTCAAAAAAAGCCGAGGATTCAATATAGGGACGCTCGCAAGCGGACGACAAAGTTTCTTGCATGAATTTAATGAATATCGGCCTCCATGCTCTCGCATCTTGCTGATACTGTTTTTCAAGTTCATGCAGGTCAACGTCAGGGCGTTTTTCTTTGGCTCGTTTTTCCGCCCATCTTTCAAACCTCTCTCCTTCTTGGATGACCTGTGGACTGAGAGGCACCCCGCCATGCACTAAATATTCCCAAGCATATTGTCGTCCGAGGAATCGTCCCAGGTCTTTGGCTTTCCATTTCTTTATATTTTTAAACTTGACTCCCGGATACACGATTCCCAAAAGAATCCCAAGCAGGTTTGAAACCCACTCCGGCCACTCCGGAGGTTGATCGAACGGTTTGGGCTGGTGCTCTGCCAATTTATCAAACTTGTTGAGGACTTCCCGTATCCATTGCCGCTGGCCTTTGAATTTTGCGCTCATTTTGAAATCGGTTGTTGTTCTGGCAAAGTAATCACATTCGACGCATTCGCGGGGCCAAACGTCACCCGTTGCGCCATGCTCACAGAATGTTGATCTCGCAAATGTCCGTAAACTTTCATTGCCAATGCGCCGCCATCCTTGTGCCCAAGCCACCGCGAAACGGTTGGAATGTCCACCCCGGATTCGATGCACCGCGTTGCGAACAGGTGGCGCAGGTCATGATGAGTGAAACGAGTAATCCCAAGTTTCTTGCACGCCGAGCTGATGGCGCCCTGACATTCCCGCAATCGCATCACGGGCGTTTGGGGTGGTTCCGTTGGCCGTTCTTGGCGTAAACCTTCGAGAAGGTTTCGCATATCGGGAATCATCGGCACCCGGCGGACGGACCAGTTTTTTGTACCCGTCTCAGGGTCGCCCCGCACAACAATTTCGCCCTTCTCAAAATCACAATCGGCCCAGGTAATCGTTTCGGCTTCACCCTTGCGAAATCCTCCAAACGCTAGGAACCGCACCAGACTTGCGCAATCCCGACTACACCACGCCCCGGCATTCTCGATTTCAGCAACCAAGGCCAGGAATTGCTCGTGTTCCGGCAGGGTCAGAACTTTCGCGCGGATTTTCGCCTTTTTGATGATGCTGGCGGGATTGCCGTAACGTGCGCCTTCAGCAATGGATATGTCGAGGATGTGGCGCAACGTGCCGACCGTGTTGTTGTAAACTGAGGGGGAGTATTTTGCGCCGAATCGCGCCGCCCAATTCAAGCATTCACGCTCCGAAATTTTGCGCACATCCATTTCGCGCAAGCCCGGCCAGGACTTGGCCAGCGCCTCGATGCACTTTTGGCGGTAGAGTTTCGCGCTCGGTTTCAATTCGACTTTCGCTTCCAGCCGGCTGGCGTAAATTGCCACGGCATCGCCAAAGGTCATTTTGCCTTTGGAAACCGACGCGCGGGACTCGAATCCCTGCCGTTCAGTTTTCAGCAAATCGCCGAGCCGAAGCTGTGCGACGCTGAGAACATCCGTCTTGAGGGACCGGCGAATAAGCTTGCCGCCCACTCGCGCCCGCGCAAAATAAATGCCGGATGGAACGTAACGAACAAGATTGGCAACCGGGCTGTTTGCCCATTGTGATGACTCGGAATTCATTTTCATTCCAGCAGTATCACATGGCAGTATCAGATTGTCAATACAGAATGTTTTACGCACTTGTAAAGTGCTAGTTTTCAATTACTTGGGCCCGTAGCTCAGGGGTCAGAGCAGGCGACTCATAATCGCTTGGTCGCAGGTTCAAATCCTGCCGGGCCCACCATCCCAATCCAGGCCCGGATGAATAATGGGCCCATCTCAGTGTCCGGGTTCCCTCTCCTGATCTTAATCTTAATCTTAATCTTAATCCTAATCTTAATCTCCTCGTTCAGATCAGGATTTAAAGCCGGCCAACGCCGCCCCCAAAAAGTGATCCGCGTCCGCGCGAAAAAAAACTGAAAAAAAGTTGTAAAACCACAAAAGTGTGGTATAGTGCCGAAGTCAGGGCATGTTCTTTGACATGTTGACGGCCTCGCGGGAGGGATTTCCCGGAGCCTGCGACCGGGAATCGGCGGCGGGATGTTGGCGGCGCGGGCGCCATCGCGCCCGCGCGATTCGCGGCCAAATCGCCCGATGCGCTTCGCCTGCCACATCCCGCCGCCGCCACCGGAACCGCCGGCCACCCGAATCCGTGTTCATCAGCGTTCATCTGCGGTTCTCTTCTGCATGGATACGGCTAATCTGCGGTCTCCATCGCAGCCCCAACCGCAAAAAACAGCGGAATTAGCACCAAATCGCACCAAATCGCACCAAATCGCACCTAAAAAATTTTGTGCATGGCAAAAAAGAGCCAGTTCGGGGCTTTCGGAACCCCCTCCCAGCCATTGTGTCGCCAACGAACTTGGGCTAAAAAACGGGATGCGCCCATGAATAATCCTTTGCCCGGCGCCTTCTCTTTCATTACCCTTGGGCCATGAGTTTTTCGGCCTTTGGACAGTTTCCGGCCTGCCGGCCGCGCCGGCTGCGGCAGTCGCCCGCATTGCGGCGCCTGGTGCGGGAAACCTCGCTTCACGCCGGCCAACTGGTGCTCCCGCTTTTCGCCCGCTTCGGCCGCAAAGTCCGCCGTCCCGTCCCCTCCATGCCCGGCGTCTTTCAATTGTCCCCCGACGAAGTCGTGCGCGAGGCCGAGAAAGCGCATCAATTGGGCGTTCCGGCGGTGCTGCTCTTTGGCATCCCCGACAAGAAGGATGAACGGGCCTCCGGCGCTTACGCCCGCCACGGCATCGTCCAGCAAACCGTCCGCCTGCTCAAAAAGCATCTGCCCGGCTGCCTCGTCGTGACCGATGTCTGCCTCTGCGAATACATGAGCCACGGCCATTGCGGCTTGGTGGAAAAGGGCGGCGGCGACCGCGTGGCCAACGACCCCTCTTTGGCCCTGCTCGCACGCGCCGCCCTGAGCCACGCCGACGCCGGCGCGGACATCGTCGCCCCCAGCGACATGATGGATGGCCGCGTGGCCGCCATCCGCCGCGCCTTGGACCGGCACGGCTTCGCCGGCACGCCCATCCTTTCCTACGCGGCCAAGTTCGCCTCCGCCTATTACGGCCCCTTCCGCGACGCGGCGGAATCCGCGCCGCAATTCGGCGACCGCCGGGCCTATCAAATGGACAGCGCCAACGTCCTGGAGGCCCTCCGCGAGACGGCCATGGACATCCAGGAGGGCGCCGACATGGTCATGGTCAAGCCCGCCCTGGCCTATCTGGACGTTCTTTATCGTGTCAAGACTACTTTCGGCTACCCCACCGCCGCCTACGCCGTCAGCGGCGAGTATTCCATGATCAAAGCGGCCGCCGCCAGGGGTTGGATGGACGAACGGGCCGTGACCATGGAAACCATGCTCGCCCTGCGCCGGGCGGGAGCGGATTTCATCGTCACCTACAGCGCGGCGGACGTGGCGCGATGGCTCAAGGAAGGCTGAGGGCCGCGGCGGACCGGGCCTTATTTGTTCAGCAGCATGACGACCAGCACCACCACCGCCAGCCCCAGAACGACGATCACGCTGATGAATATCTTGGTGCCGATGTTGCTCTTCTTGGTAAAGGCGGTCCTCTCGAACGCCACCGTTTTGGTCGCCGGTTCCTGCCCCAGCTTGACCCCCTGGGGAATGACCATCGTTTGATCGGGCAGCTTTTTGGGCGGGGCCTTTTCCGCCCCGGCGTCCTCCAGGCGCAATTCCACCTGGCCCAGGCGCAGGATCTGGCCCGGCTTGATGACCGCCTCGCCCGTGACCTGGCGCCCGTTGAGGAAGGTGCCGTTGGTCGAATTGAGATCGTGAACGATAATCTCCGCCCCCCGCCGCAACACCTCGCAATGATGGCCCGAAACAGACGCTTCGGGAATGGGGAATGTATTGTCCTCCACGCGCCCGATGGTGGTTTTGTCCACCGTCAGCTCGTGCGCCTTGCCGGTAAACCCTTCGCTGAGAATTACTAGTCTTGCCATACTCTGGGCGTGCCCGGATTATCGCCGGCCCGGCCCGCAAGTCAATTCGTTTTCCTGCCTTTTTCGGGCCGTCCTGCCGGAGGGTTGTTCACGCCGTAAAATCGTCATGCCTCCTGGATCATCCGCCGGAATTCCCCGAACAACGGCGTCGAATCGTGCGGCCCCGGCGAGGCCTCCGGATGATATTGCACGCAAAAAATCGGCTTCCTCTTGTGCCGCATCCCTTCGACCGTCCGGTCGTTCAAGTTGATGCGGTCCACCGCCACCTCCGCCGGCAGCGTCGCCGGGTCCACCGCGAAACCATGATTCTGCGCGGTGATTTCCACCTTGCCAGATGCCAGGTCCTTGACCGGCTGGTTGGCCCCGCGATGACCGAACTTGAGCTTGAAAGTCTTGCCGCCGAAAGCCAGCCCCAATATCTGGTGCCCCAGGCAAATCCCGAATATCGGCGTCCCGCTCCGCATCAAATCCCGCACCGCCCGCGCCGCGTAATCCAGCGCCGCCGGGTCTCCGGGACCGTTGGAGAGAAAAATCCCCGCCGGCTTGCACGCCAGCGCCTCCGCCGCCGTCGCCGTGGCCGGCAGCACTTGCACCTTGAATCCGTGCTGCCGCAGCCGTCGCAAAATGTTGTATTTCATCCCGTAATCGAAAGCCACAATCGGAATGTCCGCCGGCGGCAGCGCCGTTTCCGGCGGCGTGTTCCCGGAGCCGCGCGGCAACTCGAACTTCCGGCTTTGGCCGTCGTTTTCATCCCACAGAAACGGCTTCGCGTGCGTCACACTCTTGACATAATCCACCCCCGCCAGTCCGGGCCAGCTCCTGGCCCGCTCCACCGCCTCTTGCGCCGGGATGGCCGCCGTCGAAATGAACCCGTTGAGCGCCCCGCGCACGCGCAGTTTCTTTGTCAGTGCCCGCGTGTCAATTCCCTGGAGGCCCGGGACGCCGTTTTTCTCCAGATAGTCCGCCAGGCACGATTCCGCCCGCCAACTGCTGGCCAGCGGCGACAATTCGCGGATGACAAACCCCGCCACGTGCGGCCGCCACGACTCGACATCGGCCTGGTTGACGCCGTAATTGCCGATGAGCGGATAGGTCATGGCGACAATCTGGGCTTTGTAAGAGGGGTCGGTGAGGATTTCCTGGTAACCGGTCATGGAGGTATTGAAGCAAACCTCGCCGCAGGCTTGGGCCGTTGCGCCGAAGCCTTGGCCACGATACACCGAGCCGTCTTCCAGGGCGAGAATCGCGTTCATCAATGCCGTTCCAACTCCCGGCCAAACTAAGTCCCTTCCCCTCCCGGTCAAGCCTTAATCAATCCCCGAAAATTTCCGGGGAGCGCGCCCGTCCTTGTCGCGTCGACTTGTCCCGCCAACTTGTCCCGCCGCAGCCTCGGCAAAGGCGGAAGCCCGGCGGCGGCGGAAGCGCAGCGGAGGCGGATCGCGCGCGGTGTTGGGCGTCCCGCCAAACACTCCTTCGCCCCGCGGTCTGGACAGTCATGCTCCCCCATCATTGAGTCGGGCGTATCGGACGAATACTGTTGCCGTACTTGAATGGGCATGGTATTCTTAAATGGTATGAAAGAAAGATTGGTTCCCATTGACCAAGCCGGGCGAATCGTTCTCCCAAAGAACGTCCGTCAAGAACTGGCTATTCAACCGGGCGACATGTTCAAGCTCTCCATTCACGGCGTGGCGGTCACTCTGACGCCAAACAAGGAGAAGGCCGGCTTCGTGCGCAGAGGAAAGGCGCTGGTGTTTTCGACCAGCGGCGGTGACACCCTGAGTCAAGAGACCGTCAACGCCGTTTTAGAGGCGAGCCGTCAGGAAGGCGCGGCTCGGGTTGCGGCGCGCAAGCGTGAACCATGAAAGTCTTTGTTGATACGAGCATCCTGGTGGCCGCGGTTTTGGACCAACATGACTCTTATGCGCGGGCCTTCGCCGTTCTGGATCGGGTCCAAAACGGGAAAGACGAGGGATTCATCTCCGCGCACAGCCTGGCGGAGATGTATGCGATTCTGACAAAACTTCCGCCGCCCTTCCGTCATTCACCGGAACAAGCCCTTCTCAGTATCGAAGAGAACGTAGTCCAGTATTTCAAAATCTCCAGTCTCAGCGGCAGCGACTACACCGTTTTGATTCGGGAGGCGGCGCTGGCAGGCATTCAAGGCGGCACGGTTTACGACGCTCTTTCGTTAAAAAGCGCCGGGAAAACGGACGTTGATCGAATCTACACCCTGAACCTGGCGCATTTTCAAGCGGTTGCGAAAAAGGAACAAATCCCCCTTCTCCGCGCTCCCTGAAGGGCCCGCGCTTATTTGCGGTTGCAATCGGCCCTTTTGGCCCAATATTACTTACTTGACTATGGCTGAGAGCAAAAAACACGTTTACGACGAAAGCAAAATCAAAACGCTTTCCTCCCTCGAACATATCCGCCTGCGCACCGGCATGTACATCGGCCGCATCGGCGACGGCTCCCATTACGAGGACGGCTGTTACATCCTGCTCAAGGAAATCATTGATAATGCCATTGACGAATTCATCATGGGCTACGGCAAGGAGGTCCGCATTGACATCGAAGGCGCGGCCGTGAGCGTGCGCGATTTCGGCCGCGGCATCCCCCTGGGCAAGGTGGTGGACTGCGTCTCCAAGATCAACACCGGCGCCAAATACAATGACGACGTCTTCCAATTCAGCGTCGGCCTCAACGGCGTCGGCACCAAGGCCGTCAACGCCCTCTCCAAAGAGTTCCTGGTGCGCAGCCATCGCGCCGGCGAATTCGTCGAGGCCGCCTTCAAAACCGGCCGGTTGAAGAACGAAAAGACCGGCAAGGACGCCGCCGCGCCGGACGGCACCTTCATCCGTTTTGTGCCGGACACGGAGATTTTCAAGGAGACCGTCTTCCGGCCCGAATTGGTGGAGAAACGGCTGCGGCATTACAGTTACCTCAACACGGGGCTGCGGCTGGTCTATAACGGCCAGACTTTTGTCTCCCGCAACGGCCTGCTGGACCTGGTCCTGGAGGACTTGCGGGCCGACAACGCCGAGCCGATCTACCCCCCTCTGCACTACTCGAGCAAGACCCTGGAGTTTTGTTTCACCCACAGCAACAGCCGCTACGGCGAAACCTTCTTTTCCTTCGTCAACGGCCAGTACACTGCCGACGGCGGCACCCACCTGAGCGCCTTCCGCGAGGGCCTCCTCAAGGCCGTCAACGAGTATTCCAAGGGCAAATTCGAGGGCGACGACGTGCGCGAGTGCATGATCGGCGCGGTCGCCATCCGCCTCAAGGACCCCGTCTTCGAGTCGCAGACCAAGAACAAGCTGGGCAACACCGAACTGCGCTCCGAGCTGGTCAACACGGTGCGCGAGGAACTGCTCCATTTCTTCAACCGCAACAAGGAGGTCGCCCAAAAAATCATGGCCAAGGTCCAGGACACCCTGCAATTGCGCAAGGAACTGCAGGAGGTCAAAAAGCTCGCGCGCGAGCGGGCCAAGGCCATCACCCTGCGCATCCCCCAGTTGCGGGACTGCAAACTTCATTTTGACAAGGCCAAGGGCAAAAACCGCGGCACCATGATCTTCCTCACCGAGGGCCAGTCGGCCGCCGGCCCCATCATGAGTTGCCGCGACGTCAACACCCAGGCGGTCTTCGTCCTCAAAGGCAAGCCGCTCAACGTCTGGGACCTCAAGCGCGACATCGTCTATAAAAACGACGAGATGTACAACCTCATGCGCAGCCTGGACATCGAGGACAACATCGAAAACCTCCGCTACGAAAAGGTCGTCCTGGCCACCGACGCGGACGTGGACGGCCTGCACATCCGCAATCTGCTCATCACCTATTTCTTCCGCTTCTTCGATCATCTGGTGCATGACGGCCACCTGCACGTTTTGGAGACCCCGCTCTTCCGCGCGCGGGACCGGCAGCAGACCCTCTATTGTTACAGCGAGGCGGAACGCGCCGCCGCCGCGGCCCGCCTGGGCAAGAACTGCGAAATCACCCGCTTCAAGGGGCTGGGCGAAATCTCGCCGCACGAGTTCAAACAGTTCATCGGCCAGCAGATGCGCCTGAGTCAAGTCGAATACGCCCCCAAGCCGGAGGCGGCGGGCATCCTGGGCTTTTACATGGGCAAAAACACCCCGGAGCGCAAGGATTACATCATGGAAAAACTGGTCGTGCCGGTCGAAGAATAGGGGCCGGGGGCTCTTAATCTTAATCTTAATCCTAATCTTAATCTTCTTATGAGCAACTACACCCCGCTTCCCGTCCTTTCGGTCGCCCAAATGCGCCAGTGGGAAAAGGCCGCCTGGGCCGCCGGCCAATCCGAAGACCAAGTCATCCAACAGGTCGGACGGCTCCTGGCCTGCCGCCTCCTGGAATTGACCCGCCCCGGCGACGCCATCTGGATCATCGCCGGCGCCGGCCACAACGGCGATGACGCCCGCGCCGCCCAGCCTCATCTCCTGGAGCGAAACGTCTTGCTCATGAACGTGACCGACCCGGCCCAGGGTTTGACCGAATTCTCCCACCGCCTCCAAACCCGCGGCGTCGCCCGCGTGCGTTGGATCGTGGACGCCCTCTTCGGCCTGGGCCTCAATCGCCCGCTGGACGCTGACTGGCAAAAACTGATCGGCGCCATCAACGGTTGCGGCATTCCCATCCTGGCGGTGGATGTCCCCTCCGGCTTGAACGCCGACACCGGCGCCGTCGAAGGCGCCGCCATCCAGGCGGCGCTCACCTGGACGGTCGGCGCGCCAAAAACAGGCCTGCTCAAGGCCCCCGCCTTCACCGGACGCCTGGAGGTCGCGCCGGAAATCGGCTTGGGTCCCTGCCCGCACTCCAGCGAGCTGAACTGGACGTTGCCGGAGGATTTCGCCGGCCTGCCGCCGCGCCGGAAGGTGGACGGCAACAAAGGGGACAACGGACACCTGGCGATTTTCGCCGGGAGCGTCGGTTATCACGGCGCGGCGGTGCTGGCGGCGCGCGGCGCTTTGCGCGCCCAACCGGGCCTGGTCACCGTTTATCCGCACCCGTCCGCCTACGGGCCGGTCGCGGCGCAATTGCAATCGGCCATGGTCCACCCCTGGGCGCCGGGCCAGCCGCTGCCCAAGACCTGCACCGCCGTTTTATTCGGCCCCGGCCTGGCGATGGACGACCTGCCCGAAACGCTCAAAGCGGAAATGCGCTCGCTCTGGCGCTATTCGCCCCTGGCCATGATTGTGGACGCCAGCGCGCTCAACTGGCTGGAGAGCCGCGCGACCCCTCCCGAGGCCGTCCGGCTCATCACGCCGCATCCTGGCGAAGCGGGCCGGCTGCTGGCCTGTTCCACCCAGGAGGTGCAGGCGGATCGCGTGGCCGCCTTGCGCCGGTTGTCAAAACGATTCGGCGATTGCTGCGTGGCGCTCAAGGGCCATCAGACCTTGGTCGGCCGCGCCGCCGGCAACATCTTTGTCAACAACTCAGGCAATCCGTTCCTGGCGCAAGGCGGCAGCGGCGATTTGCTGGCCGGCTACGTGGCGGGCCTGCTGGCGCAACCGGCGTGGCGCCAGGACCCGTTGCTGGCGGTGCGTTACGCCGTCTGGCAGCACGGCGCCGCCGCCGACCATCTTTGCGACACCCTGCCCAACTGGACAGTGGAGGACCTCTCTGCATGGCTGGGAAGAATCAACCCCTCTTCGGGCGCCGGGGTTCATGATCTTAATCCTAATCCTAATCTTAATCTTAATCCCGCCTCCCCATCCCCCGACGATTAGGATTAGGATTAGGAGTAGGATTAGGAACCGGAAATCGCAATCCGGCATAGCCGGAACCAAGAGATTGTGATGGAATGGGAGCATGAGTGCCGAATCATTAGCGACATGCTCGATGGCTCACCAAAAAGGCGGGGCGGGGCGGAGTTTTAAGAAGGTACCCACCCTCCCCCTTCAAAAACAGCCGTTGCTCCGTTGCAAACATTTATAATCAAGCACTTAACCCGTTGCATGACCCGTTGCAACCCGTTGCTCAAAGCCGTTGCAACGCGGAAGACGTTAAGGATTGGGGCATGAATGCGAAAGTGCATGAGGCCCTTGATCTCAATGGTACTCCGATGTTAAACCTTACAACGCCACGTTGCGATGACCTGCGATGACCTGCGACTGGGTGCGATTTCCGGCCTGAAAACGGCCCGTGGTGACACATTTGTGCGCCCATTTCCGAGAAGACTTTGGCAGAGGAATGGCTGGCAGGGGAATGGGGAAAAGAGTCTGCCGTTCGATTCCCCTGGCAAACATCCCCCTGCCGCCGGCCTTGTTCCTCCGCCGTCATCGCTTTGGCCGCGCCCGCCTTCGCCAAGGCTACGGCGCGGCAAGCCGGCACACGAGGTCCGCGAAATTTCAAAGAACAGGCGCGTGAGCGCCGCACGGTGTCCATATTACCACGTTTTGATGCAACTGCTAATTGCTGCTTGATTGGCAACTCGCGAGGCACAGGTTCACGGAGATGTGACGAGTGGCGAGTGACCGCCGCTCTGCGTTCCCTCGTCCCTTGTCACACGACCGCCGCTTACAGCCCAATCCCCGGTGAGTTCAGCGGGGCTGAGGCATGCTGGATAACCCACATGATGTCCTGGCTGCCTGGGGCAGCCAAACCGTTGTAAGTAACTTTTCTGACCGGCAGGCAGGTGCTGGCCACGCGCCACTTATGGATTTCGCAATGGCCATCGGCGAAGCTAAACGCGCCGGAGCCATCGTGATAACTGGCGGGCAGATCTTCCCATTCGCCAGGGTTATCACTCAAGCTCGATCCCACCTCGGGGCAAAACGAGGCATCGTTGATGCTGTCCCCTTGCTCATCCAGATGAACAAAGAGGTTCACCGGGGACGGCACGGTGATATCGGACTCTTTGTTGTAACATCGCCACGCCGAATTCAAACCGGAGACTGTTGACGGCCCGTTGGCGCCACCTTCAATAAAAGCGTTCATGGAGATGCTGCGCACGCGCAGTATTTGCTGGCCAGATTCCGTGCAGGTATAGACGTCTGCCGGACAACGGTAAATCTGATAATTCTGAGTGTAATGGGCGAGTTTCGCCCCCGGACCGGTCAGGAAGAGAATATTGGTGTTGTCGGTGTTGTTGGCGACCCAACTCAATTGCCCCTCGAGCCAACTGTCGCCCACGACGTCGTTGTTGTACCACTGCAGGGGCACCAGGTTGCCGTGATTATCATCAGCATATAAGGCCCAAGCGAGGATCATCTCCTTGTGGTTGCTCAAGCACTGAACTCCCTGGGCTTGTTGTTTGGACTTGGCCAGGGCTGGCAAGAGCAGCGCTGCCAGGATGGCGATAATGGCAATGACAACCAATAGTTCAATCAACGTGAAGCCGGCGGCACGTGCCCGCTTCGCTTCCGCGACATTGTGGTCTGATTTCACGCAGTTCATCATGCGACGTCTGCAATTGCATGTCAAGTGCCGCCAGGCGGCGCTCCCGGCGCGTTGTGAGGCGTTTTGGCGAGTCGAATGGAATGGAGCGGGGCGGCAGTACAAGGCATCTTAGAGCGTGTTTTGAAAATATCTCGGACGGTCTTGCGGCGGGGCGGGGCGGTCGGCTTTTGCCGTCGCTAAAGCTTCCGCCTTCGCCAAGGCTACAGCGGACAGGATGGCGGACAGGTCGTTGCTCCTCGGTTACAGATTTCTCTCGAATATGCGCCCTCGTCGAGTCAGAACTGTAAAGTCGCTACCCGCGCTGCGGGCTTGCCTGACCATCCACCCCGCCGCGCTTGCAATCCCATTCCAGATCTATTTCCAAAACACGCTCTTAGCGTCAATAGTGATGGGCCAAGGCCGCGCAGTCGCTGATGGCACGGGCGGCTTGATTTTTTCCCGCCCAAGGCAGGCCGAAGGACCTAAAAATTATGGAGAATTTCCCTTGCACCCCCGCACATATGTTGTAGGCTTTTTCGTCGTTGTTGTTTTCTGATTCTGAGCCGTGAGCCTCCAGGCACCTGTGATCCCGGTCTCAATTCGGTGAACCCACAGCCCGCAGAACTATGAAAAAGAAACTTAACTGTCTGATTATCATGCTGGCGTTGCTCGCCGGCGTTGACCAAGCCGCTGCCCAATTGCCGATCATTCTCACCTTCAGCCAGAACGGGCTGCTGAGCTGCTCGAACCTGGCGCCGGGCCTCCCGGTGTCGTTGCAATGGTCGTCATCTTTGTCGGGGCCGTGGCAGACCAGTTGGGCCGGGTTCAATTCGGTGGTGGCGGACTCGAACGGCCAGATCCAGGTCATGATGCCGATGTTCTTTCGCGTGGCCGGCGTGCCCTTTCCGACCAACGGCTTGACGTCCGATGGCATGGCCCTCGTCCCGGGCGGCACCTTCACGATGGGAAACTATCTGGTGGACAACGCCAGCGGCACGGTGACGAATGACCCTGATATCACAGACGCCATCCCCACCAATGTGACGGTCTCAGCGTTTTACCTCGCCACGAACCTGGTGACGTACGGCCAATGGCAGGCGATCTACAATTGGGCCACCAACAACGGATTTTCCTTTGTTTACGCCGGCGCCGGAGAGGCGGCGAATCACCCCGTTAATGCCAACTGGTTTGATATCGCGTGCTGGTGTAATGCACGGTCACTGCAAGCGGGTTTGACTCCGGTGTACTACACCAATACGGGTTTGACACAGGTCTATACTTCAAGCTTTCCCGCCAGCGGTTTTGTGTACGCAAATTTTGCGGCCAATGGATATCGGTTGCCAACCGAAGCGGAGTGGGAAAAGGCGGCGCGTGGCGGATTGATCGGGCAGCGCTTTCCGTGGGGCGACACGATTTCGGAGAGTCAGGCCGATTATAAGGGGGACACCAATGACTACGCCTATGATTTGGGGCCGAACGGTTTTAATGCGACCGCCGTGGCTGATTTGGTTGGGGCTGGAGCCGATTACTACACACTTCCGGTGGGGTCTTTTGCAGCGAACGGATATGGGCTTTATGACATGGCGGGCAATAGGCGGGAGGCCTGCTGGGACCTTTATGCGGCTCCGCCCTATCCGGCGGGCAGCCCGTATTTGGGCGGGACGAATCCCACCGGACCGGCGCCAGGGCCGGGCGCACACGTGGACCGGGGTGGAAGCGGTTTCGAAAACGCCGATCTCTTGCGCTGCGCCAATCGCTACAACCTTCCACCCGGATTAAGCGGCAACGCCTTTCGTTGTGCGAGGGGGCTATAGTTTTTGCCCTTTTACCTTAAAGGGGTCAAGCCCGGAATTTTGAATTTTGTTCATCATTAAGACGGAGCGGCAATGCCGGCCCGCTCTTCGATCTGCCTTTATAGGCGTGGATGCGCCAACCCGTTTGCGCGCATCCTTCCGCCAGCGTTTCCAGCCACCTTTGCCGGTTTTCGTGCCATCGCCCCATATCGTGCTCCCCTATCCGATCGCTGTCAAACCCAATTCCGATTTCCGGGCTTGACTTCTTTACTTTACTTTAGAGTCTTTTCGCCTCCTCGGCAAAGCAACGGAGATTTTCGCATGGCGCATTCAGGGGCACGGCGCACTCCGGGCCAAGGATGTCAATTTTATCAGCCAGTTTTTCCTTGATATCCTTTGTGATGGTTTCGAGTGTTCCACGCAGAACGACCTCCAGATTGCTCGTTCCGCCCATAAGCGCAAGGCGGTCACCAGCCAGCTCTCTGGCCTTGGCCGATGGCACCTTGGAATCGAAGTGAAAGCATTCGATGCCCGTGGAGCGGATGAAGGGGATCCGGTCGGCGGTGTTGCCACAAGTATGAAGGATAAGCGGACACGGGATTTGTTCATGCAGTTCCTGGTGGATTTCCATCAGAAGATCGCGATAGGTGGCGGGTGAGCACAGATCGCGCGTGCAATGATCAGCCAGGCAAAGAGCATCCGCGCCGGCATCAAGCTGGGCTTTGGCAAACCCAACCGTCACGTCCATCAGCCGCCGCATCGCTCTTTTTACGTTGTCCGGCTGGTCAAGGGAGGCCATGAGGAAGTTCTCGATCCCATACACGTGATACCCCAGCGTCCACGGGCCAAACACCTTGCCCACAACGGCAATGTCGGCGCCGTAGCGTGTCTTTAACAAGCGGAGGGCCTGCAAGGGCACGGCACAGGCCGGGTGTTTCAAAAAATCGCGCGGGATGGGCAGCAATGCCTTCACATCGGCAAGCAACGCCTGGCCGCAATTGGGCATTTGCTCCCGGTGACCCCAATTGACCTTGCAACCAATGGCACAAGACTCGTGCCAGACACTAAACAGCGGCATCACGTTGTCGAACCCAAGCTCTGTGTAGCCCGCGCCAGCCAGCCGCGCCATCATTTCCGCATCCGTATTGGCCTCAGGGAAAAAGGCGCCAACCTTGTCCATCAAGTCACTCGTGACCGTGGAGGTTGCGCTTCCAATGCCGGGCCGGGGCGCGTCTCCCCGCCGGAGTTTCGACAAAAATATCTCGCGTGGCTTCATGGGTTGGGTAAAGAGGTCAAGCCCGGGATTCCGAATTTTGTCATAAATAAGACGGAGCGGCTATGCCGGCCCGCTCTTCGATCTGCCTTTATAGGCGTGGATGCGCCAACCCGTTTGCTCGCATCCTTCCGCCAGCGTATCCAGCCGCCTTTGCCGGTCCCAGTCGTCCGCGTAAACCCGGCACCCCTGGTTTCCCCGTGCCATGACGTGGTAAACCGCGCCGGCGTATTCCAGGCGAATCTTTCGTGCCATCGCCCCATATCCTGCTCCCCTATCCGATCGCTGTCAACCCCAATTCCGCTTTCCGGGCTTGACCCCTTTACTTCTGCGCGAACGGTGCTGCCGGCGCCGCAGGCGCGAAATCTCCTCCGCCCGGCTCAGTCTCGGCGAAGGGGCGTGTTGAATGGCGTACCAAAATTATATTACAATACCATTAACTGACCCCGTTCCCGTTCCATTAACTGACCCCGTTCCGTTCTGACGTCAAAGGTTCATCCGCTGTCGTTATCGATTTTCCTTACACTTGGACGGATTTCCACATAAGTGGCGCATTTGCAACATATTACGAGCATAATTCTGGTTATATATGAGGCGCGGTTGTCGGAAATCTTTACAGAATGGAGTTTAACCCCTCTGCTTGCCCGCGTTTGTTTTTATTTGTAACATCTTTAGCTGCAATATGTTAATGCTAATCGTGAAAGTTTTTGTGAGTTTATGGCACGTTTATTGCGTCTAATCACTACCATGAGGTAGCGCACTACCGCGAGGTGGCGCGAGGTTAGCTAATAAAAAAAGCGTCCCCCTCACGGGAAAAACGGATTTGGCTTGGAGGCCGAAAGAAACTGGCTTCCCGTGAAGGCGCGATAATGTGAACCATTGAATTCAAAGAACGCAACAAAAAACTAAAAAAGACGATGAAAACTCGCGTAATTTTATATTTATCAGCCGGCGCGGTATTGTTGAGCCTCTGCTCGATGAAGGCCGACATCACCTATGACGTAAACCTAGCGATCGGCGCCGGCGGGGTTAAGGGCACTATCACAACGGATGGCGATACCGGGCTACTCGGCGCTTCCGACATCCTTGCCTGGAATCTGACCATGACCGGGAATGGCGGAGCAACCTATAACCTTGTCAATGGTCCGAGCGGCGTAGAAGTCGGTAACATCGCCTATCCGTTCGACCCTACTGTGGGTAACGACGACCTAACCGCGACCGCGAATCACATTTACTTCAACTTCAGCGGGACAGACGGCGGCTACTTAGGTTTCCAGACCCTGCCGTTTTACGGTGGCCAGACGTACTTTAGTTGCGGTGCACTTAATAATAACTTTGACGTTGCACAGGGCTTGACGGTGGTGCCAGTGTACTACTACGATTCGTCGACGATCAATGAGCCGGAATCGGGGAACCAAATCATCGCCTCGGTCGCTACAGTTTCAGCTCCGGACTTGGCCGGCACAATGCCATTGCTCGGGCTCGGTTTGGGCGCTCTGGCCGCCTTCGGCCGCCGCTTCCGGAAATAGTCCCCTGGCGAACATTAACAGATCAAGCGTGACACCGGCCTAACAGCCGGTGTTAAGGTTTTTATCGGGAGAAGTTACACTAGCGACGAGTCAACCCAGCGCTTTCAGTTGGGGCTTTGCCTGGCATCCCGGTTCCGTCCCGCAAAGGGGGCGCTGGGGCGAAATTATTGTTTTCAAGTCCGACCCCCATTGCCGGGTGTTTCTGAGCACCGATTCCGGGGCGGCGGGCTTGAATCCTAATTCGGCAGGCGCTTGGCGGGGTGCCAGCAAATAATGTTCTTGATGGTGTCGCAGAGGTAGAGGGTGCCGCGGGCGTCCACGGCAAGGGCGTTGGCGGCGGCGAAAGGACCGGCGGGGTCGGAGGTCAGCGCCAATGGCGGCAGCGTGTCCACCCGGCCGTTCAAGATGCGATGCACGCCGGCGGAATCGGCCACATAGACCGCGCCGGCGGCGTCGGCGGCGATGCTTTCAGGACTGGACAGCGCCGAGGCGATCGTGCTCACCACGCCGGCCGGGGTGATCTTGCGGACGGCGTTGTTGGCCGTGTCGGCCACATAGAGGTTGCCGGAGCCATCCACCGCCACGCCGTGTGGTTCCTTGAAACGCGCGGTGCCGCCGGGGCCGTCGGCAAAGCCGGATTCGCCGGGCTTGCCGGCAACGGTGCTCACGCGCCCGTCCGGCGTGATCTTGCGAATGACAGAATTATCCTTGTCCGCCACATAGACGTTTCCAGCTCTGTCCACGGCCAAGGCCCAGGGATTGCGGAAATGGGCGTTGTCGCCGAGGCCGTCGCGCCATCCCGGATTGGCGGCCGAGCCGGCCAGGGTGATGACGGAGCCTTGCGGGCTGATCTTGCGAATAGTGTTGTGGGCGAATTCCGACACATAGACGTTGCCCGCCCCGTCCACCGCGATGCCCAGGGGCGCCAGGAACCGCGCCGTGGCCCCAATGTCGTCAAGCTGGCCCGATTGGCCGGCCATGCCCGCCAGCGTGCGGACTTCTCCCGCCGGCGAAATTTTGCGGATGGTATTATTGCCCGTGTCGGCCACGTAGATGTTTCCCGCATCGTCCACGGCTATTCCACCGGGCGAGGAAAAGCGCGCCTGCGCGCCAATGCCATCGGCGGCGCCCAGCTGGCCGATTCCTCCCACAACGATCGGCGGCGACCAACTCGGCGGGACGACCGGCGCGACGGGCTTGATGACCGGCGGCTTCGGGACGGCCACCACCGGCGGCGCTTTGCCAGGCGGCGCGGGCCAGATCATCCACAGCGCCAGAGCGATCAAAGCCGCGCCCGCCAGAACCCAAGCCAGCGGCGACACCCGGCGGACGCGCCGGGCCAAACCGTGCGGACCGGCGGGCGTCCTGCCTTGATTAACTCGCTGCAAGTCGGCCAGGACGTCGGCCATGTCGGCGTAGCGTTCGCGCAGTTCGCGCGCCATGGCTCCTTGCGCGATGGCTGTCAAACCGGCGTTCGCCTCCGGGTTGCGCGAGCGGATGGGTTTGGGCGGGCCTTCCAGGATTTGTTTGCGGATGTCGGCGGCATTGCGCCCGGCGTAAGGCGGCTCGCCGGTCAGCATCTCGTAGAGCAGCGCGCCGAAGGCGTAAATGTCGCAACGAGTGTCCTCGGCATTGCCGGCGGCGACGCCCGGCGAAAGATAAGGCGCGGTCCCCTCGAACTGGTCGCGCTCAACGTCAACAATCGAGTCGTTGAACATCGTGCGCGCCAGACCAAAATCGGCCAGGCAGGCCCGGCCGCCCTCGGCCAGCAGGATGTTGGCCGGCTTGAGGTCGCGATGGATGATGCCGCGTTGATGGGCGAACTTCAGCCCCTCGGCCACCTGCGCGGCGATGTCCAGCGCCTCGGCGCCCTGCAGCGGCTCACTCGGCTTGATGCGCTGGGCCAGGCTGCCCCGCTGGAAGTAGGGCATGACAAAATAAGGCCCCAGCGCGCGGTCGGAAACTTCCAGCACGGGCATGACGTTGGGATGCTTGAGCTTTTGCAAGTGGCCCGCCTCCTTGACGAAGCGATGGACCATTTGCTGGTTGGGCACCAATTCGGGCCGCACCATCTTGACGGCCACGTCGCGCCCGTTCTCGGTGTCGCGCGCCAAGAGAACCACGCCCATGCCTCCGCCGCCCAGCACGCGGATGACTTTGTAGCGGGCCAGCGTGGCCAGCAAGCCGGGCCGGCTGGGCGGGGAAAGAAGACGGTGGCCGACCAATTCGGCGATGGGGCCGGAGAAGACCGAGACCGGCGGGTTGACGGCGGCTTGTTCCTTGTTGGAAGATTCGTCGCTCATTTGGCAGGGCCGGCCTCGGGGCCGGATGGCGCCAGCTTTTGCAAGGCCGCGCCAAGCAATTGCTGGATTTGTTGGTCCACCCACGGCTGCTCCTTGGCCCAGGAGAGGCCGCGGTGCAATTCACGGTCGCTGAGCCGGGAGATGCGCTGGTCCAGCCGGACATAGGCCGCCGCGATGCTGGCGTAATAGAGCACTGCCGCCACCTCGTTGGGCAGGCTGCTGTCCGGATGCTCCATGTTGCCCTTGGCGAAATCCTTGGTCAGCGAGAGCAACTCAATGGGCGGCACCGGGTGCAGAAAAAGGTCCAGGAAACTTTTCAGCAGCAGGCTCTGGGCCGCGCTCAGGGTTTTCAGCCGCCCGGCCGTGGCCGGATCGAATCCGCCCAGGTCAACCAGGATGGGAGCCGACATTTGATGCCGGAAGATCGCGCCCAGTTCCTCCGGCTGCCACAGGCGCGCGCCCTCGGCCCCGGCCGCCAGAAAGGCGGCCAAGCTCTTCGGCGCGCTCTTGAACAGCGCCCCGGCGGAGTCGAAATCAGGCATCTTCTATCAAATCTCCATACGGCGCGGTTCACGGCATCTTGCGCGCCAGGCGCCCGACAAATTGCTCCAGCGCCTGGATTTCCGCCGCCGTGGCCGCGTCCTGCTCGGCGTAGTCCTTGATCACGCGCGTGAGGTGCAATTTGAAAATTCGTTTGGCGCTCAAGAGCATATTCGAGGCGTCGGTGGGGGATTTCAAGCCGAAGCTCTCAATCAATTGGTCGTAGGGCACCTGCGGCGCGTCGTGCAACAGCGGTTCCAGCAGCCGGATGCGGAACATCTCCCAAATCCGCCCGCGGCGCGGCTGCTCGGCGGCGGGGTCTTTGCAGTCGGCCTCCATGCGGCGCAAGGTTTCGGCCAGGACGGTGCGCACCCAGGTCAAGTCGAATTCCTCCGCGGGCGCCTCCGGGCCGGGCAACTCCCGTTCCACCTCCTCCAGCGGGACCGGGGCGTGCCGCACTTCCGCGCGGCTCAGGCGGTCGAGGACAAAATTGCGCAGGCTGGTTTTGAGAAAGTCGCGGAACTGCCCGCGCTGGCGGTCGGCCCGTTGCAGCCAGCCCTTTTTGAGGATTTTGTCCTCCGCGAACTCCTGCAAGAGCACATCGGCCTGGTCCCGGAGGCTGGGGAAGGAGGCGACCAGGAAAATCCTCAGCGGCGGCCAATAAAGGCGGATGAGGCGGTCCAGCCGGGCCTCGTCGGCCTCGGTCGTCCGTCCCAACTCGGCCCAGTCGGTGCGCGGAAAGATGGAACTGGCGGTTGAATCAGAGGACATAATCGCCCGCGCCTATTGGAGCCTACAAACGGCTCCTGGGCAAGTGGAATTGACGCAGTTTTCGCAGCGGGCGCAACAGCCGTCACATAGGCATGCATTTCCTGAAACCGAAAGTAAACGTTCTTGCACTCGCTAATCCGACTTTACCTGATTGGGGAAACGGTGAAGTCGGGCTCGGTGGTCTGCGCCTGCGCGCCAGTGACCACGACTCGGGCCTTTGCGCTCTGCTCGATGCCTGAATGTCGCACTTTGACGCTGACGATGTGTTCAGCTATGGTGAGATGCGTTGTGAGCTGGGCGTTGCGAGTCCGGTAGGCTTTGCCATCGACGACCCACTCAAGCACGTCCAGTGGTGTATTGGGGTGTGTTTTGTCGCGGACTACCAACATTGCTTCAAGGATATTGTCTGAGGAAAGCCGTCCAACACCAGCTTTGACGATCTCCAGTTGGCGGAACATCAGAACTTCGGCACCCCTAGCGGGCTTGGTGCCTGAAGGGGTGCTGGAGGGGAACTCCGACGGCTGCGACTGGCCCTGAGGTGGGGGGGTGCCTGGCGTCGGCTCGGGTGCCACCGGTGCGTGGTTGGTGGTTGGGGTGGACATGACGACGGGCACGGGGTTTGTATTAGCCTGGTCGAGAGCTTCCTTAGCCCTTTTCTTGGCGTCCTCGGCGATGCGAGCATCTTCCTGGGCTTTCCTCTTGTTCTCATCAGCAACGCGGGCATCTTCTTGGGCCTCCTTCTTGGCGTCCTCGGCGATGCGAGCATCTTCCTGGGCTTTCCTCTTGTTCTCATCGGCAACGCGGGCATCTTCTTGGGCCTCCTTCTTGGCGTCCTCGGCGATGCGAGCATCTTCTTGGGCTTTCCTCTCGGCCGCGGCGGCGGCCAATCGCATTTCGCGGTCAAACTTTGCTTCGACTGAGGCGGGTGGGGTACTGGTTGCACCAAAATTGTCCACGCACCAGAGAGAGATGGTATAGTCTCGTTTGATATCGTACGTATGGCTGATTTCTTGAGGCGGCTGGGCGAAGTTCTCTTCTTTACCATCTCCCCAAGCGACGCGCCAATTCGTGAGGGTGCCATCAGGGTCACGCGAGCCGTTATCGGAGATTGTGGCGACTTTGTTGGTCTCGTCCAAAAGGTCAAGCCTGATCGCAGCGACAGGCGGTTTGTTGAAAGTCTTGGCAGCCCAGAGCTTGAGGACCGGCCATCCCCACATGCAGGCAGCGAGCAACGCGAAACAGACGAGGAGAAGGGCGAAAAGGGAAAGGGCGCGTTTGAGTCCGTATTCCTTGTCGATGGGGAGTTTGGCAATGGCGGCGACAGATGCCAACGAGGAATCGGGTATGCGTTCGCAGCCCCAGAGAACCTGGAGTTTGCGATCCCACCAAGGGCCGCAGAGGCGATATAGGTCAGGGTCCTTGGAGACGTCCGGGAGCCGAAACTGTTGGATGATGTCCTTGGCGTTCTGCTGAGTGTCTTCGGCGTCAACTTTGCGTTTGAAGGCTTCGAGGGCGACAGTCAGGCGCCGGATCTCTTCTTGCGGAACTCGTACACCACCCAGGGGGGCACTTTTGCAGAGCGCCTCTTTGCCGGCGACCATTTTGCGGAATATCCCGAAGCACTCACCCGCTTCTTGGACTTGCTGTACTGGTGGGAGGAACTCACCCAGCGATTCGCGAACGAGGTCCTGCTGTTCCCAGAAGTCGCCGCCACCCTGGAAAGCTTTGAGGCGGGCGAAGACGGCTGTGGATACTCTCAAACCGCCATTGGGGATGCTTTCGATGCCTTCTGTTTTCATAGGGTTGGGTTGGCAGCAAGACGCGCCAACGGGGACTATTGCACGTCAGCCTTGGATGCTATTTGCAATCCTCCTGATGGTCCTGGTTTGTAAACGGCCCAGTTACGCACTTGGCGCACGCTGCCAATGCCAGGCTGGTAATTCATCCATTGGTCAGCAGTTGGCTCGCCAGGGCGGGCGAACTTGAGTTGGAACCTGCCGTTGGCGGCTTCGTTAAGCGTCGCCCCGATTTGGGCGATGCGCTCAACGTCGTCGGTGAAGCGATAGAGGCGGCCACCGAGGTCCTGAAGGGCTGAGGAGATTTCCTGAGAATCGGCGGCTTTTTCTGCCGCGCAAAACCTGTGGAACGCGGCGAGGACCAAGGCGGCATTGGCGTCCTGTTTTGCGCTTTCCTGGAGGTTAGCTCGCCATTCGTTCCACCGTGTGTCGCTCAGGCATTGCGGCCATGACTGACTCTGGAGAATGAGAATTTGGTCTTTGATCGTCTGCGCCTGCTTGAGGGCTTCGTCAGCGGCTTCCTTAGCCGCCGTGGCGACCTTACGCTCATTCTCGGCATTTTGGAAGCCTTCCCGAGCGGCTTTTTCTTTTTCAATAATTTCCTGCTCTTTCTCCAGCAAAGGCTTGATGCGATCCTCATCCTTTTTGTTCATGGCGGCAATGCAGTCAACCTCAGTCTTAAGCTTGATGGCTTCCTCCTTCTCTTTCCTAGCTGCGCTCAGATTGGCCTCAGATTCCGCAAGCTTTTTGTCGTTTTCGGAGGTTTGTTCGGCAAGGTCGGCTACCTGCCGCTTCAATTGTTCTAAATCTATTTGGAGTCGAGCCGATGCTTGCTCCATACCGCGACGCATGAGTTCGTTCATCTCCCACCGGGCTGTCAAATCTTTCGCTGATAAATCGAGGGCCTGAGTCAACTTCAGCACGACCTCTGCCAGAGGCGGATTAGTTTGCTCAGACACTTGCTGCTTGGCCTGGGATGCAGGCACTACTTGGGCCGCAGGCAGCACTTTAGCCTGCTGGGGACTGGAGTAGAGGGGTGAGTAATCTGACATAATTGTTTCTTCCGTTGATCAAGTTGGCTGCGGGGGCTTTTCAGGCCATTCGGCGTGGAAAATGCATGCGTCCATCCAATATTCGTCGCCGCCGAACGTGCAAAGCCGGAGTTCGAGGTCTGAGGGGGCTACGGGCTTGCCATCATAGTCGCCCTGGACAGCTGTGACTTGAAGATACTCGGCAGCGGGCATTTGATGGCCTGTATATGGGGCAGAAGGCGCAGGCTCGTCGGGGATGACTCGACGGAGAGTCACTTCGAGCATGGCAGTGACTTCGGTGTCGCCACTGCGGTAGCGGGTTGGGTCGCACCAGCGGAGTTGGTAAACTGGCTCGGGCCTGGTTTTGGAGGGGAGTAAACGGCGGCCGATGCAGCTGCCGATCATCATGGAGCAGGTCTTCTCGTCGTCTTTCGGTTCCAGGAAGATGTGCCCAAAGTCGCGCCGGCCAGCCTGGGGCATGAGTCCCCAGTAATTACGCTTAGGGAGGTGGGGAGAGACACGGCGTTTGATTTTCCAGTCAGGTATGAGTCCGTTTCTTACCGCTTGGTTGAGAGCAGCGCCAGCAACGGTCGCAGTTTTTGCGTCATTAATCCGGCCGTCATTGCTCAGAGGGTACCAGGAGCCAACCTGACTATCCTTGGCAAAGACGATTCGGTGGGGAAGCAGGGGCAGGGATTCTTCCAGAAGTGGGCGAAGCGGTGGCAATTCAGATGGTTTGCCGCTGACAAACACGAGGTCGCAGTCGAAGGCATATACGGCCTTGGCCAGCGAGTGGAAGAGTTCGGAAAATATTTCGGTTATGCAGGCAGAGAGTTTCTGCTGATCGTAGTTGAGGGGAGCAGATGGGTTGAGAACTGTGTCGGGCAAGCCGACGCGGGAGCAGAAGCTCTTGAACTCGGGAATGAGCTTATCCCCGGTGGTTCCGAGTATTTCCTGGGGCGTCGGGGCAAGACCCGTTTCGGGCTGCTGGTATCGTCCGCCGGCTAGGTCCTGTAGCCAGCGGTAGATGATAGGGATGTAGATCTGGCGGGTGATGCGGCGCCAACTGGCAATTGCGCTTTTCGTGCTGCTGAGGAGAGTATTGAATGCGGCAAGCTCGCGGGCGTCAAAGCCGCGAGCAAGTGCTGGAAGCAGCACGGCCTCGATGGCGCGGCGGACGAGAGCGTCGCCGGCGATAGTGCTGCTGTCGCGGTAGAGGATGTTGCTCACAAGTTGGACACCTGGTCCTGCAAACTCGTCGCTGTACTCAATGATCGCGATGTCAGTCGTACCGCCACCGATGTCCATGTTCATGATGCGGGCCCTTGCTTCGGTACCGCGCCCGCGACCAACGAGTTCGATCCAGTTTTCACCTTCGTTGCCGAGCCGCTTGATTTCGCTAAAGACAAGGGGAAGCTGGGATGCAACGGCTTCATCGATGTCCATCAAGAGGACTGGGCGGTCGCCACCATTGGGAATGAGTTGGCGACGGTGGAGGTGTGTGAGCGAGAAGATGTCAACGGCCTTCTGCCACTTGCGGCGGTAGGCTGTGATCTCCTGGCCTGTCCAGCCGGGAGGGAAAGTGACGGTTATGGTGCGAAGGCGGCGATTAACGAAGGGCTGGCCGAGAGCGCGCCGCCACTCGGCGGACATGATGTTGCGATAGGCCGTTTCAAGAACGGTGAGAGCGGCCCATGTAAGTGCGTCGCCGCGTGGAAAAGCGGGTTGGTCAGGATTGGGGGCAGGCCGGGCGGCAGCGTTGGGGCGCTCGTTTGGCGGTGGCTCCTGATCTTGGTTGCCCAGGGTCCAATCTCGGCCGTCTTGGTTGAGAAACCTCAGAACAGTACCAGCCAGCTTGGGAAGCATCTCGGGGTTGGCCGGGTCGGCTGCTTTGGAAAAAGTGGGGTTCCAGCGGTTCAGGTACATGGTCCAGAAAGTCTGGCCCGTTTGGCCGAGGTAACCGACCGGGTCCTGATCCCAGAGGTAACGTTTGGGTGAACTTAGGATGAAGTTGCCACCTGCCTGAACCGGGAGTTGGGTCAGGATCTGCGCTGCCTCCGGGCCGAGAAGGGCTGGTGAGAGTTGGACGCAAATCTGTGGGGCGCGGAGAGTCCGGTAAGCCGGACGCGCGACGTTCTTGGAGAAGATCCAGAATCCCTGCTTGACGGTTTCCCACTCAATTTCCTCTACCCAGTGAATTAGTTGCCCGTCCGGGCTCTCCTGGTGGGGCTCGAGGTTGGAGAACAGAGGTTCGTGCAGGACAAACCAAGAATCGACTATGTTGCCGCAGGCGTCCGGGCCGGAGGCGAGACTTTCGCAGAATCTGAACGGGCGCTCGTCGCCACGAGACGAGAAACAGATAGGGCGGCAGATCTGACTCAGAAGTCCATTAGCGGCTTGATTGTGCTCAATGGCGACTGCGACGGTTCGCGTGTTGCCGAAGTCAATGATTAGGTCAACGTCAACCGGATGGGCGACGGGCACAAGCCAGGTGAGTTCGAGTTCAAGCTCGAGTTCGACCGGAGGATTGAGGTGATGGTCCTCACGCACGACAAAGGTGAAGGTCTGGGGCACGGACGGAACGTCAGTGAGGTCGGCGTGGGCGTAGGGGGTCCACGTTGGCCTGGGGTCGTCGTGAGCCTGGGCTTGCTCGGGGGTAAGTCGTTCTTTAGGCTGGACCACCCAGCCACGCTGGACGCGGCCGAGGTTCGACTCGATGGCGAGGACGAGGCCAGGTTCGTCCGCGGCCGAGGCGTCGTTGGAACGAGACGTGAACCGTGCCCGTACCCAAGGAAGGCGTTGGCCCCCGAGGGCGTAAACATGAAGCCATGGAGAATTGTCTTGCTTGCAGAAGCCCGAAAGGTCTGGGGAAGCTCGAAGTTGCTCTGGCTGGAAGCGGACAAAATGGAAGTGATGGCCGGTGTCCGGGAAAATCTGGAGGGCTGTGCGGAGGTTCATGGCATCACGGTGCTCAACTAAGGTTCAGAACGAAGGCGTCGGAGGTCATCGTCCCCTGGCTGGGGTGGGCGTTCGCCAGCGGCAGTACTCGCGACCTTGTCGAGGTGTTCGAGAAACCCGGCGATGAAGCCTTTGTAGTGCGGGGAATCTTCATCTTTGCGGTCAAGCCCCGAGAGTGCCTCGCTGGCGACGCAGGATGCGAGGCGTGACTCAACGTTTTCGCTGTCGGGGGTGCCTGGTGGCGGGAAAAACTGGGCGTGAGCGTTCCGGCCAGACGTTCCTAAGCAGAGGGCGTCCCCCATTTTGGTGGCGAGAAATCGGCGAGCGTACTGGGCTTCTTCGCGATGGGCTATCTGGCCGAGGTCGCGGCGGATCCATTGCGCGAGGGAGCCATCGCGGAGGGCGTGTTCGCAGAGATAGCCTAGAAGCCTTTCAGTGGAGGTCTGATCTTTAAGGCCGATGGAGGCCCAGTCGTTTGGGTACCGGCGGCGGCTTTGCAGCCAACGGGCGTTGAATTGGCGGCCAATGTAGGGGGTTACATCGGTGGTGGCGCACTGCAGCGGGAGTAGTTCGAGCAACTGGGGGTCAACGTTGAGGACCTGGCGCAGGAGGAGGCTAAAGCGCATCGCCGCGTCCCCTTCCGGTTGCTGGGTGCGGAATTTGCGGATGCCCTCCTGGATTGCACGTTTCCAAGTTTGGAGCTCCACTTTGCGCTGCTCGGAGTTGTCTAGCGGGAGCGCTTCGTTAAGCAAGGCCTGAATGTGATCTACGTTGTCGCGCTCGCGCTCAACCAGCATGAGGGGAATGCGGGACTGGCGCGCCTCTTCGATGAGTCTTTCGAGGACGAAGCCGACACCGCCATCGCCGTCGGGGGTGTCTCCCCCGAGGAACATGGCTTTGATGGAGTTGCTCTGCTGGCCGAAGCGATTCGCGAAGGCAGGGTGTTGGATGATGTCTTGGAAGACGGTTTCAATCTCGGCGTGTGTGCCATCAATGCGGCCAGCCGGCCACCGCGGATAGGTAATGGCGAAGTACGTGGGCCAACCGGTGGTGGCGAGGGGGCCGAGTTGGTCGAGCCATGCAAAGACGTTCTCAAAATTGCCTTTCGGGCGTCCGTTGCGGAGCGCGAAGAGTTCGTCATTAACAACCTTTGCCCCGAAGGTGAGAATGAGGTTCAATGGGACTTCCTTAGAACTCGGAGGCAGGGGGAGGTGTAGTGCGTTGAGCCATGCCTTGATGCCGTGGATGAGTTGGTCTGGTTGTGCAGGTGGAGTGGACATCCGGATAAGAAGGCAGAAGCTGTCGATGCTAAGCTCCCGGACGCGATGCGCAACGACGGAGGCCGTTTTACCGCGCTTGAGGACTTGAGTAAGGAGTTCCTTGGAAGTCATTTCAGCGGCAGCTTTCTTGACACCTCCGGGCATGGCCAGGGCGACTCCTGGGAAGTCAAGCAGGGCGGTCTGCTTTAGGAAGGCGAAGGCTTGTGGAGCGGTTTCGGCGATCGTAGCGGCATTGACGGAGAAGAGGAGTTCCCAGGCAAGCCCTTGCCAAAGGCCGAAGTCGGCCGGTGAGGAAAAGATTCGGTCGGCAGCGCTGTGGTCAAGGAGTACGCGGGAGGCGTCAGTAGAATAGCGAACGTCCAGCTCTGCTTCCTGAGCAGGTATGGCCAAGCAATCCTGGTATGAGTTGATGTTCAGGAAGAGCTTGGCGACGCGGTAAGAGCAAAAGATACGTTTTGTACCGGCAAGTTCTTGGATTTGTTCACGCATTTGCCGCAGACGTTGAAACAAGGCGGAGATGTTCTCTTCGGCGTTCCAGAACAACTTGGCAGCAAAATCATCCGCCAGCTCCTGGCTGGAAACGAGAGCGTGTTGTCCCAAGACGCGCGGGCGCAGGGTGTCCCAGAGTTGCCGAAGGTTGCGGTATCGGGGCCATTCGGCGGCGGTAAGGTCTTCGAGGATATCGGCGACTGTTCGGAGGCGCTCGTATGCTAAGCGGTTGACAGGCCGGGCAGGCATGTTCGCGTATCGCCCGAGAAGCTCCTCGATTGTGTGTTGGTCGAAAAACGTTTCTTGGGCGTCGGGACCTCGCTGGCTGCATTCAGAGAGAAAGCCGGCTGCCAGAGAATGGAGGATTTGGGGTTCGGTGGATAGACGCAACTCGACTGGATGGACAGGGTCATCGACGACGTCTGTGAGAACAAAGCGTGAAACACAGCCGGATGCGTCGGCACCCTGGTTGTAGGGGTTCAACTGAACGCAGGCGGGCGGGGTATCTTGTCGGCCGAGGAAGACGACGGGCTCCAAGGGGCTCCATTGCAGGGCTGAGTGTGGGGCGGTTCTGTCCGCCGCCGGCAGGCGTGAATCGAAGTAGCGCGAGAGGAGCGTGGACTTTCCTGCTTGCGACGGCCCCCAGAGGGCCATGCAGCGGCGGTTTGACGTCTGGGCGGCGTCAACGAGGTGAGCAGATGATCTGAGCCGGTATGCGTTATCAAGCCAGGTCCCAGTCCCCAAAGCGTATCGGCCTTGCCTTTGGTGGCCAGCGTTCCAAAACCAATCGATTAGGGCAGCGGACCGAAGCTCAACCTTCATAGGAGGCGACTTTATCATTGTGGTGTTTCTTCAGCAAGCTAAAAGTGAGACATCCGAGCGAGGCGGGCATCTCGGTTTTTGAACACGTCCGGCTCGGCTGCAGCCTCGTGCTACTGACACGCAGCAGTCGATCCGTAGCGCCGTCCCGGTGCGCAAAGCCGAACCCATCGGCTAGACGCCGCCGCCACGTGCAGGCGTGGATGCACTACAGCGCTGACGGGACGAGGCTCCTGCCGGGGCAAGAGGATTTGACGGGCTTGGGGCGGCCCGGCTATCGTGGGCGCGAAATGAATTATGGCAGCGAAACGCAAAAGCTCGGCGGAACAACCGGAATTGCCCATTGACGGCCCCCAGCCGTCCGCCCAAAGCAACGGCCAGGACCAGCGCCATGTCCAGGCCGAACAGATCGAAACCGCCCCGGCCCGGCCTTTCGTGCCGGGCAAAATTGAGCTGCCCCTCCATCGGCGCGTGGACCGGAGCTTTCTGGACTACGCCTCTTACGTCATCCGCGACCGCGCCATTCCCAATTTGAGCGACGGCCTCAAACCGGTGCAACGGCGCATCCTCTGGACGTTGCACCAAAAGGACGACGGGCGGTTCATCAAGGTGGCCACGGTGGCCGGGGCGACCATGCAATTTCATCCGCACGGCGACGCCTCGATCAACGACGCCTTGGTCGTGCTGGCCAACAAACGCTATTTGATCGAAGGCCAGGGCAATTTCGGCAACATCTACACGGGCGACGCGCCCGCCGCCGGCCGCTACATCGAATGCCGCCTGACGGAGTTGGCCCGCCAGGAGCTTTTCAACGACGAGATCACCGACCTGGTCCCCAGCTACGACGGCCGCTCCAAGGAGCCGGTCACCTTGCCCACCAAGCTGCCGCTCCTGCTCATGCTCGGCACCGAAGGCATCGCCGTCGGCATGGCCGCGCGCATCCTGCCGCACAATTTCCCCGAATTGATCGAGGCCCAGATCGCCATCCTCAAGCAGCAGCCCTTCAAAGTCCTGCCCGATTTCCAAACCGGCGGCCTGATGGACGCGCGGGAGTATCGCGACGGCGCCGGCCAGATCCAGGTTCGGGCCAAAATCAAAATCAAGGATGACTCGATCGTGGTCATCAAGGAGATCCCCCCGACGACCACCACCGACTCCTTGATCGCCTCGATTGAGGACGCCGCGCGCAAGGGCAAGATCAAGATCAAAAGCATCAATGACTTCACTTCCGGGGAAGTGGAAATCGAGGTGCGGGCTCCCGCCGGCGTGAGCGCCGAACAACTGGCGGACGCCCTTTACGCCTTCACCGATTGCCAGTCCACCATCGCCAGCCGCATCGTGGTCATCCGGGACAATCGGCCGGTGGAAATGAGCGTCTCCGAGGCGCTGCGCCACGGCACCGGGCAGCTTGTGGCCACGCTCAGGCGCGAGTTGGAACTCAAGGAGCAAAAGCTGGAGCGGGATTTGCATTGCAAAACGCTCGTCCGTCTTTTCGTGGAAAAACGCATTTACAAGGCAATCGAGCAGGCCCGCACCAACGAGGCCGTGGCCGCCGCCGTGCGCGAGGGCTTCCAGCCCTTCCGCCGCCAGATGCGCGGCGCGCTCACGGAGGAGGACGTGGAGATGCTGCTGGGCGTGCGCATCCGCCGCATTTCCTTGTTTGACATCAACCAACACGTGGAGGAGATGGAGAAGGTCCAGGCGGACCTGGAACAGACGCGCCGGTCTTTGAAGAACGTCACGCGGCACGCCATCGCCCACTTGGAGGCCCTGCTGGCCCGCTACGGGCCGCTCTACCCGCGCCTGACCAAATCCAGCCGTTACGACGAAGTGGACGCGCGCGAGGTGGCCTTCAAGGCCTTCAAGGTCGCCTACGACCGCGAGTCCGGGTACATCGGCCACAAGGTCTCCGGCGAGGAATTCAAGTGCGACTGCACCAAGTTCGACAAGCTGCTGCTGGTCTTCCGGGACGGCCATTACAAGGTGATCGAGCTGCCCGAGAAAATGTTCGTCGGACCCGATCTGGTTTATGCGGCGGTGCCGGAGCGGGAGCGGGTGATGACGCTGGCCTACAGCAACCGCGACGCGGCCTGGCTGAAACGGTTCACCTTCGGCGGCACGATCTTGAACAAGGAATACTTTTGCATTCCGCCCAGGTCGAAAATCCTGTTTTTCGAGCCGGAGACCCCGGCCGAATTGTTCATTCGCTACAAGCCCGCGCCGTATCAGAAGATCAACCAGCAAACCTGCAAGCCCGGCGACGTGGAAGTCAAAGGCCCCAAGACGCGCGGCCGGCAGCTTTCGATCAAGGAAGTGTCGGCCATCGGCGCCAAACCCCCGCGCGGCTGGGACCCCGCCGCGGCCACGACAAAAGTGGAGTTTGTATGATGGCGTTTTTTTTGTGTCGCGTTTTTTTGTTGCAATGCCCTCAAATTAAGGTAGGGTCGGTCAAGGTTCATGCGCGCTCCGTTATCCGCCGTTGAAAGGCCGGTGCGGCCTGGGGCCGGGCCTGCCTTTACCCTGATCGAGTTGCTGGTGGTCGTCGCCCTCATCACCATTCTGGCCGCGTTTCTGCTGCCGGCCTTGGCCCTTTCCAAGTCGGAAGCGGTGCGCATCCAATGTGTCAACAACCAGAAACAGTTGCTGGTGGCCTGGTCCCTCTATTCGGGCGACAACCGCGAGGTTTTGGTCCTCAATGGAGGGGACATGAGTCCGAACTCCACGGTCGCTCATCTGTGGGTTTACGGTGGCAACCACGGGGACCCGCCCACCCTGACCAACGTGCAGTACTTGACCGGCGCCACCTATGCGCTCCTGGCCGGCAACCAGCCCTCGGCAAAGCTTTACAAGTGCCCGGCCGATATCTCCCAATGGTTTGTGGGCGACACCGGCAACAAGGTCACCGAGTTGCGCAGCTATTCCATGAACAGCTACATGGGCGTTTCCGGCGCGGCGGTCATTCAACCGCTGGAGCAGGACCCCGCCTACCGCGTTTATCTGAAGTACGCCCAACTGGCGGCCGACTCCCCCGCCGATCGCTTTGTCTTCATGGATGTCAACCCGGCCAGCATTTGCACGCCCGGTTTCGGGGTTGATATGTCAGCGGAGATGTTTATCCATTACCCGTCCGATTTGCACCGCCGCCGGGGCGTGGTCGCCTTCGCCGACAGCCACGTCGAAACCCACAGGTGGAGCGACGCCAGAACGACCATCGGGGTGCCGGCGGGCGATCATTATATTCCCCACGACATCCTCTCGCCCGACAACCAGGACTTGGTTTGGATCACCGAGCGAACGACCTCGGAGTATTGACGCCGGGGAGGGGCGGTTTGGCCCTCGGTGTCAACATGATTTTACCTTTTCCAGTTTGACGGCGGCTTGCTCCCATTCCTGGCCCAGCCGTTTGAGCCGGGCGGCGATCTCCATCCATTCGCGGTTCAATGGCATCGCCCCGCCCGGCTTTTCGTAACTGGCGGGATTTTCCAATGCGGCCGTCAATTCTTTTTGCCGGGCTTCCAATTCTTCTATCTCCCGCTCCAGCCGGGCCACGGCGGCCTCGTGTGTTTTCCGCTCTTTGTATCGCGCCTGCCGGCCTTCCGCCTCGATCCGCTTTTGCTCCTTGTCCCTGGACTTCGCGCCGGGCGGGGCTGCCGCTGGCGGCCGGGCCGGAGCCGCCGCCGCGGCGGTCTTGTCCAGATAGTATTGCCAGCCGCCGGGATAATGCGTCAGGCGGCCCGCCTCCACGCGCACGACGCGCGTGCTCAACTCGCGGATGAAATAGACGTCGTGGCTGATGAAAATGATCGTGCCCGAAAACTGTTTCAGCGCCCCGATCAGGGCCTCGATGCCCGGCATGTCCAGGTGCGTCGTCGGCTCGTCCATCAACAATAAATTCGGCGGGTCCAGCAGCAGTTTGACCAGCGCCAGGCGGCTCTTTTCGCCTCCGCTCAACACCGACACCTTCTTGAACACGTCGTCGCCCCGGAACAAAAAGCAGCCCAGCACCGTGCGCACGAATTCCTCCGTCACGGGCCGCGGCGTGTCCAGGCCCTCCTCCAGGACGGTGCGCGCCGGATGGAGCATCTCCACGCGGTACTGCGAATAGTAGCCCCCCTTGACGTTGTGCCCCAGTTCCCGCAGGCCCGCTTGCGGTGGCAACACGCCCGCCAGGATTTTGAGCAGCGTTGATTTTCCCGCGCCGTTCGGGCCGGCCAGCACGATGCGCTGTCCGCGCTCGGCCTGAAAATCAATGCCGCGGTAAATGACGTTTTCGCCGTAGGCGTGGTGAACCTCCTTGAGGGTGACGGACTTCAACCCGCCGCGCGCCGGCTGGGGAAATCGGAAGTGGATTTTCTTGTCCCCGGCGGCGGGCGCCTCAACTTTCTCCATGCGCTCGATCTGCTTGAGCTTGCTTTGGGCCTGGGTGGCCTTGGTGTTCTTGGCGCGGAACCGCTCGACAAATTCCATCATATGCGCGATCTGGCGCTGCTGGTTTTTGTAGGCGGCCAGGTGCTGGGCTTCGGCCGCCGCGCGTTGTTCCAGGCAGGCCTCGTAATTGCCGCGGTAACACGTCAGTTTGCGCCGGCGGATTTCCACGATGTGCGTCGCCAATTCATTGAGAAAACTCCGGTCGTGCGAAATCATGACAATGGCCCCGGTGTAACCCCGCAGGTGCTCCTGGAACCATTGCAACGACTCCAAATCCAGATGGTTGGTCGGCTCGTCCAGCAGCAACAGATCCGGTTCCTGCACCAGCAGCCGCGCCAGGTGCGCCCGCATGACCCAGCCGCCGCTCATCTCGCGCAACGGCCGGTCGAAATCTCTTTCGCGGAAGCTCAGGCCCGCCAAAATTCTTTTCGCTTTCGGTTCCAGGTGGAAGCCGTCCGCCCCCTCGCCGCGCGCGTGAACGCCGGCCAGGGCCATTTCCAGCACCGTTCCGTGCCCCGCCGGCGCGCATTCCTGCGGCAGATGGCCCAGCGCCACGTTTTTCTCCCGCGCAATGGTCCCGGCGTCCGGCTCCTCTTCCCCCAGGATGAGCGAGAACAGAGTGGATTTGCCCGCGCCATTGGGGCCGATCAATCCGAGCCGGTCGGCGCGATTGATTTGCAGCGAAACCTCTTCAAACAGGATTTGCGCCCCGTAAGCTTTGCTGACATCCGAAATCGTAACCATGCCATCCGGGCTAGCGCAACAGTTCGGGCGGCGCCACCTGGATCTTATCCGACACCACTTTGGGGATGGCGCAAGCGGTCATTTTGCCCCCGTGGTGGCTGACGCACACGAGGGTCAACCCGCCCCGGGCCACTTCCAGAGGCGGCGCGGCGTTGAGTTTGGTGAATTTGAAGAGGTAACTCAGAGCCTTGCTTCTTTTCTCGCTGACCAGAAGATGGATTTCGACTTCGTCCTCGAAATGCAGCGGCGCCTTGTAGTCGCATTCGGCGTGAACCCGCGGCCAGCTCACGGGCAGGTCCGGCCGGCCGATAATGGAGAATCCGAGCGAACGGAAAAAGGCGTTCTCGGCCGTTTCCATGAAACGAAAATAATTCGCGTAGTGCATGATGCCGGCCATGTCGGTGTCCGAAAACTCCACCCGCCGGATCGCTTTGAACTCGTAAGCCATGCTAAAATTGTAGATTTACTCCTCCCGCTTTTTGGGGGAGAACGTGTGGGTGGAGACGCCGTAAAAAACTTCGGCCGCCTCCATGATCGTCTCCGACAGGGTCGGATGCGGATGGACCGATTCGGCCAGGTCGCGCACGGTCGCGCCCATCTCAATGGCCAGAACGCCCTCGGCAATCAATTCCCCGGCCCCGTGCCCCACCATGCCGACCCCGACCACCCGCTCGGTTTCAACGTCAACAATCAGTTTTGTCAAGCCGTCAGTGCGGTCGAAGGTCAGCGCGCGGCCGGAGGCGCCCCAGGGAAACTTGGCCACTTCGATGGACATCCCCCTGGCGCGGGCCTCGGCCTCCGTCACCCCGCACCACACCAGTTCCGGATCGGTGAAAACGACGGCGGGGATGACGACCCCGGCGGAGGTGCTCGGCTGGCCGAGAATGCCTTCCACGGCGACGCGCGCCTCCCTGCTGGCTTTGTGGGCCAGCAGCACCCCGCCGGCGATGTCGCCAATGGCCAGGATGGCCGGATCGGCCGTCTGCTGCTGGTCGTTCACCTTGATGAACCCGCGCTCGTCCTGCTCGACCTTCGTGTTTTCCAGGCCCAGATCGTGGCAGCGCGGCACCCGGCCCACGGAGACCAGCACGCGGTCGTAGAGTTCCTCTTTTTCGACCTTGTCCGGCCCCTCGGTGACCACGCGAATTTTCTTCGCCTTGGTCGCCATTTGCGTGACCTTGGTGTGGAAACGAAGTTCGCGGAAATTTTTTTGCGCCGCCTGCAAAACGGGCCGGACCAGGTCCGCGTCGGCGCCGGAAAGGATGCCGGCGAGGGCCTCGACGACGACGACCTTGCTGCCCAGGTTGGCATAGACGCTGCCCAGTTCCATGCCAATGTAGCCGCCGCCCACGACCAGCAGATCCTCGGGTATCTCCTCCACGTCCAGGGCTTCGGTGGAGGTCATGATGCGCGGGTTGCCCAGGTCAAAGACCTTGGGCAGCGCGGCCTTGGAGCCGACGGCGATGACGGCCTTGTCAAAGGTGACGGTCTGCTGGCCCTCCGGCGTTTCCACCCGCAACGATTGCGAACCCTCGAAATAGCCGCGCCCGGTGAGGACCCGCACGCCGCGTTTCTTGGCCAGGAAACTGACGCCGGCGGCCAGTTTGTCCACGATGGAATTTTTCCAGGCGCGCAATTTGTCCAGTTCGATTTGCGGCGGGCCAAAGGTGATGCCGCGATGGGCCGATTCCCGCGCCTCGGAAATCATCTTGGAGGCGTGGAGCAGCGCCTTGGACGGGATGCAGCCGCGATTCAGGCAGACGCCGCCAAGTTTCTTGTCCTGTTCCACCAGCAGGACCTTCTTGCCCAAATCGGCCGCGTAAAAAGCGGCGGCGTAACCGCCGGGGCCTGCCCCCAGCACCACAATTTCAGTATGTATCGGATCCATCGTAAAATTCCGCCTTCCTATCAAGGCTTCGGGAAAGATAGTTTTGAAGCGGCAGAACTGCAAGAGATTTGAACCCTGTTTTATTTTTCATGCGATTTCTCCGCCGAAGACAGCCTTTGACAAGAAACGGAATTTGCAAGTTGCTTTCGTTTTGCGGGTTCTCGAAACCGGATCGGCTTGCAAATCCACGTCCAAAGTAATACGGTTTCGGCATGGAACCAGCAGGAGAACAGTCTGCGAACGAAAATTCGGATTTTCTTCGTCTTGAGTTGGACGTCCGCGATCCGACCGTCATTAAATATCTTGAGCCTTTCGACGCGCTCCCTCGCCAGGACAAAGCACTAGAAGCGCTAAGGGTTGGCGTTATTGCAATCCAGTCTGCGAGTCCCACATTGGACACTAAGGTTGTCGAGGACAAATTTCGCCAAGTTGAGAAAACCATTGGCGACTGCATAACCAGTTTCCAAACCGAGACGACAACGAAACTGGAGGAATACTTCAAAGCTGGCAGCGGCTCTGTGCCACGGTCGCTCGATGGGCTTTTTGGCGAGAAGGGGACAATTACGCAGCTTTTCAAGCAGTATTTCGGCGCGGATGAGGGAAAAGTCTTGCGCCTTCTCCAAGATCAAGTCGGTCCCACGAGCCAGTTCTCCAAATCTCTGGACCCCAATAACAAACAAGGTGTCATTTCACGGATCGAGGAGGTTGTGAAAGTCAACCTTCAACAGAAGTCTGAAGAAATCGTGAAACAGTTCTCTTTGGACAAAGAAGATTCTGCATTGTCACGAATGAACGTGTTAATCATGGAGAAAATCGAGGAAGTCAAGACCGCCAATGCGAGATTCTTCGCGGATTTGAAGGAAACCATCGGCATCGAGACGGGGAAAGCAACCGAAGCTGAAAAGGGCACGGAAAAGGGTCGAGAATTCGAGACTGAGCTTTATTCCCGTGTTGCAGAGTTGGGGCGGCTTTTGGGAGACACGACTGAGAATGTCCGGGCCGTCGTCGGTGCGGTGCCACGCTCCAAGAAAGGTGATTACGTCATAACGCTCAGCGAGACTACGGGCGCGCCTGGTGAAAAGATCGTCATCGAAGCCAAAAAGGAGCAGGGCTACAGGTTGAAAGACGCTGCTGACGAACTTAAGGAGGCGAAGGAAAACAGGGAGGCCTCTGCTGGTATTTTTGCTTTCGCGAAAGACTATGAACCTCCAGAGGTCGGCGATTTTCTCCGTATCGGACACGATTTTTACATAACGGTTGACGAACAGGCGTTCGGAAGCCAACGACCGCTCTTGTTCTTAGACTCTGCTTACAAAATCGCCCGTGCGCTTCTCGTGACCGGGGCTCGCAAAGAGGGGGCAAAGGAAATCGACACCGCCCGTATCCGCGCAGAGGTTGATTCGGTGATCCAGATTGTCACACGCCTTTCGGAACTGGCGACTAAGGCCAAAACCATTAGCAATAGTTCAAAATTTATTGAAGATACAGTGACCGAACTGAAAAGTGATCTGGAACTGCGCCTGAATGAAGTCTTGCGTCTCTTGGGTTAACATAACGTCGGGTGCGCGAGGGCACTAATGAGCAACGCAATCGTTCGAGACAGTTCAAAATCCGATAAGGACAGGCTTGTTAGTGAGAGGAGAACCGCCTTGTTGTAAAAATCGAAGATAATTAAACCATGTTTGTCTGTTCGCTCTGATAATGACTTTTATTCTGTCTTCATACACAAGATCATTAATTGTTCCCTCATCCCAGTCAGGGCATTGATACCCATATTCTTTGATTCGCCCGACCAACCAAGACGCAAATTTCACTTCACTAATTTTGTCGCCGATTTCCTCGCTGAAAGGCTCCTTTGACGGGCTGTCGCCGAAGGCAAGTTGTGCATCGCTAATTTTGTCGCCGATATGGTCAACCATCATGCGCGGAATTTCTTTGACCAGTGCCGAAAACCTCGCGTCCTTCTCGAAGTGGAGCAATTTATTGAAGGCTGGTTTTGGAAGCTCTGGGAAGCGTTCGCAGGGATGCCATTGTTGCGTGGCCGGACACAAAACCATTGTCTCCGGCTCGACGATTTTCTTCCGCATCAATCCCCGCATTTGCAGTTTATTGAACGGGCCTTCCACCGTTTGGTTTGGCGTGAGATAGAAATACTGCGCACCGATGATTTGAGTTAATTTTGACGGGCCGCGCCCCCGGAACAGTGTGTAAAGGAAAGATGTGGCGACCGGCGATGACCGGGCAGGAACAGAGGGCGAAGCTATCGTGCCTGCTGGCGGAACGGTCAATGATTGGTTACATTTGGGGCACTGAACGGACATTCCTGTGCCGGCCTCATCAATCACGATATGCGTGCCGCAATTAGTGCAATTGAATGTAATGTCCATAGGTCACAATCAGTTTGACGCTGACCGATCTATTGCCGCCACCGCAGTCATTCCTAAATACCTGGTGAGCACGCACTCAAACTCTCGTGTGGCGTCCACCGTGCCGGTAATGGCATGTCCCGCTTCGTGTAATAGGGTTGCGGCATAGCCGACGAGGGACGACAGCTTGCTGCGCTTAATAACTATCGCTTGAATGGAAGAGTCCCAAACCCCTTCTGTATCATCAGTTGTAACGCGCATCGTTTCTGAAATACGAATTTGCGGGAATCGGTCATTGGCAGGTCCAATCAGAGAAAGAATGTTCTCGGTAAGGTCATAGATTCGGCGTTCTTCGTTCGTAAGTTGAGCGGGTTCAACAAATTTGTATTCAAAACTGGCGTTATACTCTTGGACGTAGGTTTCCAATGTGCGAACCTGCGGTCCACCCGTTAAAATCTGCGTTTCCAGTTTCGCTTTCTGCTGATCGGTAATTACAACCACTTTATAACCGTCCGACCTCACGTTGTCTAAAATATTCGGCCTTGATTGAAGTTCTTGCTCTGTAAAGTAGGCCACGTTTTTTTGTCGGTGCATGAGATTGAGTGCCATTTGGCTAATCTCAATCCACGCCATTTCGTCTGATTGTTCACCCGTTGCGCGTTTTTCAACTTGATCAACCAGTAATGTCTCAACCGTCTCACTTTTTGCATTTTTTAGGATTGCTTTCACTCGATCCGCGTATGTTGCCCTGCCCACGTTCAATCGTTCGCGGTTGAGCTTTTTCCTCATGGAGTCTGTCAGAGTGGTAATGTTGTAAGAAAATAAGAAGTTAGGTTCTTCGCTGGCAAGAACACCCAAAATATAAACACGGGCGACACCTCCCTTTCGGCACAGAATTTGGCCGTAGGTGTTTGTCTCATATATTTGTTCTCCGGCAAACTTGAGAAAAAGAGACTTGGCTTTCGCCATGTCGGCGTCAGTAATTCCGCGCAAGATGAATTCTGTTCCGACAATATCGTTGGGGGTGTCGTCGTATTCGATGTGCAAGGTTATAATGTTATCGAAACCGAATTTGTGTTCTTGCTTGAGCCGAAATGTGCCAAAAAGTGAGCGAATCAGAACGCCGACGCTTCTGCGGTGGAATGTGGCAAGAGCGTCCTTCAAACCAACGCCAAACTTGCCGATGACACCTGACGGAGCGTCCAGTTTTTCTTTGTTTTCGTTAAGTGTGAAATGTTCAATTTGAAGGCCGCGCCCATAATCACGAATGTGCCAGTCGGTTTGATTGTCTTTGGTGATTTCAATTTCAGCGGTATTTGAGATCACGTGCTCATCGAGCGCATTGGCAATAATTTCTCGGAGCGCATGTTCGACTTCCCAATTTTCAAGGACTTCTTCGATGTTCAGGTCAAACGCTCGTATTCCTAAAGCTCTTGCTATCGGCGCGATGAAACTTTGTCCGCAGGTGGGGCAGTTCACGGTTTGCCCCACTATCTCTGCTGGGGCTTCAATCCTTTGCTGGCAGGCTGGGCAGTTGAACGTGGTCGTGTTCATGGGTTGGGCTTCGTATTGCCGTTCTCAATCTCCGGAATGCTGTTACGGCGTGCTCCCAAGTCCTTTTGATAACGCGTGTCGGCGGAGGGATCATACCATAGTTTTAGCCCAAAGATTCAAGCCGGGAGGAGGTCGGCTTCCAGGGGCTTGTCCTTTTTGAACTGGCTCACACCCATGACGCTGAAGCCGATGACGCGACCCTGCGCATCCACACGCTCCATCACGGCGTCGTGCTGGGTTTCCTTCTCGTAACCGGCGGCCTCGGAGAAACGGACTTCAAGGAAATCCGCCTCCGCGTCGAACCAGATTTTTATTTTATCGGCCATAAATCATCTCCGGCTTTTGGTTTGTCGGTCAGGTAGGCCGTGACGACAAACGCATCGTTCTGCACGTACTTAACCACAACGCAGAGCCATTTGCCAGCCACAATTGTCTGTGCGTAGAATTCATAAAACAACCGCACCGCCGGGTCCGAACGCGAGCGCCGCACCAACTGGGGCTGGCGCAACACCCGCTCGATCTCCGCGCCCATGTCCTTCATTTCGGGATGTTCGAGGATGTGCGCCAGCCGTTCATCCGTGAGCCGGACTCGGTGGCCGAAACAATCTTGCAGAGTTTTCATTTGCGTTGCGGCTTTCGAGTGCTTCCAGAATCCGCTCCGCCTGACGTTTGCCGGCACGGACAATTTCGGGCAGTTGCTCCAAGAGTGATTTGCTCATAATGTCGAGAAACTGAACACCGGGATGCGCTCGTTTAAACGAGTTGCTTCTCATCGAAGTTCTCAAATCCGCGCACCAACTCCAGGATGAACCGCACGGCGGCGGCGCCGTCAATGACGCGGTGATCGTAGGCCAGGGTCAGCGGCAGCATCAGGCGCGGCTCAATCCGGCCCGCCCGCACGACCGGCTTCATGGCGCCCCGGCCCAGGCCCAGGATGGCCACCTCGGGCCGGTTGATGATCGGCGTGAAATGGCCGCCCCCGATGCCCCCCTGGTTGGTGATGGTGAAGCAGCCGCCCTGCATTTCTTCAAGGGAAATTTTGCGTTCGCGCGTCCTGCCCGCCAGTTCGTTCATTTCCTTTGAGAGCGTCAGGATGTCTTTTTTGTCAACGTCCCGCAACACCGGCACGATCAATCCCTGCCCGGTGTCCACCGCCAGGCCGAGGTGAATATACTCCTTATATATGACTTCCCCGGCGGCCTCGTCCAGGCTGGAATTGAAGACCGGATGCGCGCGCAATGCCGCCGCGACGATCTTCAACGCGAAGGAAGTCAGGGTCAGGCGCGCCCCCTTCTTCTCGAAAGCCCCGGCGTGTTTCTTGCGCAACTCCTCCAGCGCCGTGATGTCGGCCTCGTCAAATTGCGTCACGCGCGGCACGGCCTGCCAGCTTTGGCTCATCTGTCTGGCGATGGCCCGGCGCAACGCGGTCATCGGACGCTTGGTCACCGGACCCCACTTGGAAAAGTCAATGCGCGGCGGCGACGGCTTGGCGGGCGCGGCCGCGGCGCCGCTGCCGGCCTGCGCGGCCAGCTCTTGCAGCCGGTGGATATAGGCCCGCACGTCCTCCATGACGATTCGGCCCCCCTCGGCGCTGCCGTGAATGCGCCGCAAATCAAGCCCCAACTCCCGCGCCAGCCGCCGAAGGGACGGCGAAGCCGCCGGTTCCGGGCCGCCGGGCGGCGGTTCCATCCAGGTTTCGGCGTCCGTTTCGCCCGCCACCGGTGAAGGAGCGGGGCCGGCCGGACGCGCGGCGGCGGGTTTGGCGGGCGTGGCCGCGCCGCCTTCCAAGGAGAGAATCGCCTGGCCGACGGATATATTATCGCCGGCGGCGACGTAAATTTTGGCGACTTTGCCGGCGGAAGGCGAGGGCACGGGCGCGACAGCCTTGCCCGTTTCAAGCTCGATGATGCCCTGGCCCTTGGCGATTTGATCGCCTTCCTTGACCAGAATTCCGACCACGCTGCCGGAGTCAATTCCTTCACCCAGCGGAGGTAATTTAAGGTCCATAAATTTCAACTAAAAGGCGACGATTTCCGGAAAGCACTTTTCGGGATCAACCTTCAAGTCGTTGATCGCCTGCGCCACCATTTTGCGCTCCAGCTCGCCTCTTTGCGCCAGCGCGTAGAGTGTGGCGATGACGGCGCATTCGGCGTCAATTTCAAAAAAGCGCCGCAGGCGCGCGCGCGTGTCGCTGCGGCCAAAGCCATCCGTGCCCAAGGTGCTCAAGCCGCCCGGCACCCATTTGGCGATCTGGTCGGGCACCATCTTCATGTAATCGGACAGGGCGATGAACGGGCCGGTTTCGGATTCGAGAATGTGCTGGACATGGGGCTTCCTGGGCGGCTGGAGGGGATGAAGCCGGTTCCACCGTTCGGCCAGGAGGGCCTCGTTGCGGAGGTTCTTGTAACTGGTCGCGCTCCACACGTCGGCGGAGACGTCGTAGCGTTCGGCCAGAATGTCCTGCGCGCGCAAGGCGGACCGGATGATGCTGCCGCTGCCCAGAAGGTGGGCCTTGAGCGCGGGGCCTTGCGGCCCGCCCCGGAACTTGTAGAGGCCCTTGATGATGCCCTCCTCCGCCCCGGCCGGCATCGGCGGCATGGGATAATCCTCGTTGTAGAGGCAAAGGTAATAAAAAATCTCCTCCCCCGCCTCGAACATGCGCCGCAACCCCTCGCAAATAATCACCGCCATTTCGTAAGCGAAGGCCGGGTCATAGACGTAAAGCGTCGGCACCGCCCCGGCCATCATCGGGCTGTGACCGTCCTGATGTTGCAGGCCCTCGCCGTTGAGTGTCGTGCGCCCGGAGGTCGCGCCCAGCAGGAATCCCTTGGCGCGGCTGTCACCCGCCAGCCAGAATTCATCGCCCACCCGTTGCGGCCCGAACATTGAGTAGTAAATGTAGAAGGGGATCATGTTCAGGCCGTAATTGGCGTAGGCCGTGCCGGCCGCCACGAACGACGCCATCGAACCGGCCTCCGTTATCCCCTCCTCCAGAATCTGCCCGTTCCGGGCCTCCCGATAATAGCTCATCCCGCTCTTGTCCACCGGCTCGTACAACTGCCCCTTCGAAGAATAAATGCCCGCCTCCGTAAACAAACCGTCTATCCCGAACGTGCGCGCCTCGTCGGGTATGATCGGCACCACCCGCGGCCCGATCTCCCGCTCCCGCAGCAGCTTGGAAAGCAGGCGCACAAAACTCTTCGTGGTCGAAGCCGCTACCTGGCCTGAGCCTTTGATGAATTCTCCAAACGTTTCCACTCGCGGCGTGGACAACGGCGGCGCCGTCACCGACCGCTTGGGCACAAACCCGCCCAACAGCTTGCGCCGCGCCAGCAGATACTTCGTTTCGGGCGAATCCTTGGGCGGCCGGTAAAAGGGCGTCTGCACGACGTCTTCGTCCCGGATCGGAATGTCGAACCGGGCGCGGAATTCGCGCAGTTCCTTTTCGTTCATTTTCTTCTGCTGATGCGAGATGTTGCGGCCCTCGCCGGCCTCGCCCAGACCGTAGCCTTTGATCGTTTTGGCCAGGATGACCGTCGGCCCGCCCTTGTGCTGCACGGCCGCCTTGTAGGCCGCATAAACCTTGCGCGGATCGTGCCCCCCGCGCGTCAGGCGGCTCAATTGGTCATCGGTCAAATGGTCCACCAGCCGCCGCAGTTGGGGATGCTTGCCGAAAAAATGCTGGCGGATGTAGCTGCCGGTCTGGACGGTGTATTCCTGATAGTCGCCGTCCACCGCCTCGCCCATGCGTTTGATCAGCAGGCCCGACGTGTCCGCCGCCAGCAGTTCATCCCACGCCGAGCCCCAGATGACTTTGATGACGTTCCAGCCCGCGCCGCGAAAGATGCCTTCCAGCTCCTGGACGATTTTGCCGTTGCCGCGGACGGGACCGTCGAGCCGCTGTAAATTGCAGTTGACGACCCAGATCAGGTTGTCCAGGTTCTCCCGCGCCGCCAGCGTGATGGATCCCAGCGTTTCCGGCTCGTCGGTCTCGCCGTCGCCCACGAAAGCCCAGACGCGCGGCTCGGCGGCCGGGTCCAGCAAACCGCGCGCGCCCAGGTAACGCATGAAACGCGCCTGGTAAATGGACATCAGCGGCCCCAGGCCCATCGAAACGGTGGGGAATTGCCAGAAATCCGGCATCAAATAGGGATGCGGATAGGAGGAAAGCCCGCCCCCCTCGGCCAGTTCCGTGCGGAAGTTGTGCAAATGGCCCTCGTCCAGGCGGTACTCCAGAAAAGCGCGCGCGTAATTGCCCGGCGAGGTGTGGCCTTGAAAATAAATCAGGTCCGCCATCCGCCCGCCATCACCGCCGCGAAAGAAATGATTGTAAGCCACTTCGTAAAGCGTGGCCATGGAGGCGTAACTGGAGATATGCCCGCCCACCCCGGCCTCGCCATGATTGGCGTTGACCACCATGGCCATGGCGTTCCAGCGCGCCAGGCTCTTGATGCGCCGTTCGATCTCACGGTCGCCCGGATAAGGCGGCTGTTGCTCCGCCGGAATCGTATTGACATAAGGGGTGCTCACCGTGGCGGGGGCCTCCATCCCGCCGGCCCGCAGGCGGGCGATCAGCCCGGCCAGCAGGACGCCCGCCTTCTCCGGCCCCTGGGCCTTGAGCATCGTCTCCACCACATCCTGCAGCGATTCCATCCAGTCATGTCGCGGGGCAGGGGCGGGGGCGGGCGGCGTGGGCAGGCCGGCTTTTGCCGCCTTGGACGGAGCTTTGCCCGGATTTCTCGTCTTTACCGCTTCCATGTCAGCCAATTCAAAATTCAAAGTTAAGAGTTTACAAGTGAAACCGATCCCCGACACCGGGTGGAAATCTAAACCCGAAATCCGCCAATGACAAATCAAATGAATGGGCTGTAATCGTCTTTTTAGGTTGCTTCCTGTAAGAAGAACATGCTAGTTTTTCTTACAAAAACAGAGTGAAGAATAATACGCAAAGTGTTGATAATAGCATCCTTAGCCGCATTTATGGCTCGAAGGGGGGTGCCGTCTTCACCCCAAGCGATTTCCTCGACCTCGGCAGCCGTCGCGCCGTGGACCTGGTGCTGCACCGGTTGAGCCGTCGGAGGATTTTACGCCGACTGGCGCGGGGGCTTTATGATTATCCACAGCAGCATCCGGAGCTAGGCATGCTCTCGCCGGAGATTGCGAAAGTGGCGAAGGCGCTGGCCGGGAAAGATCGGATTCGACTGCAACCGGCGGGAGCTTACGCAACAAACCTGCTGGGGTTGTCGGAGCAAGTGCCGGCAAAAGTAGTGTTCCTGACCGACGGACCCTCGCGCACGGTGAAGTTTGGACGCCAGCAAATCCAGTTGCGCCGCACCACTCCGCGCAATATGGCGGCGGCAGGCCGCTTGAGCGGATTGTTGATGCAGGCACTGCGGCATCTGGGCAAGGAGCACATCACTCCAACACGCATGGAGCACCTGAAACGGACAGTGCCACCGAAGCAGCGGCAGCGGTTGTTGAAGGATCTGCGGCTTGCTCCCGCGTGGATGCATCCGCTCTTTCGCCAACTGGCCGGGGAACACTCGTGAAACTGGAATTCTTCAAACGTTCCGCGCCGGAGCAGGCGCTGATTATCCGGGAGACGGCGGCGCGACGCGGGTTGTCGCCGATGATGGTGGAGAAGGATTTCTGGGTTTCCTGGACCTTGGCCGTCCTGTTCGCGCATCCGCAGTTCGGCGGGCAACTGGTGTTCAAGGGCGGCACGTCGTTGTCGAAAGTCTTCGGTGTGATAGAACGGTTTTCAGAAGACATAGACTTGTCGGTCAGTCCGGCGTTTCTCGGCATCAGCGAGGAATTGGTGGAACAGGCCCACAGTCGGAACCAGCGGTCGGAGCGGATGCGCGAATTGGAAGCGGCCTGCATCCAGCGTGTGCGTGACGGATTCTTGCCGGAGTTGGAGCGGATTGCCGGTGAAGTTCTCGGTAAACGCGCCAACGGCAGGGCCTGGATGGAATTCCAAGTGGATGCGACGATTCATTCGCCGGTAGTGCTGTTTCATTATCCGTCCAACGAACCTACTGGATTTGCGTATCTGAGCCGCTTCGTCAAAATGGAGTTTGGATCGTTGACAGACCAAAGGCCGGTGCGCACTTACGCCATTCGACCGTGGTTGGCGGAGGTTTTCCCCAAGCAGTTCGAAGACTTCCATTGCCAACTCGTGGCGCTTGAACTGGAACGAACCTTCTGGGAGAAGGCCACCATTCTGCACGCGGAATATCATCGCGGTCCGGCGAAGCCAATGCGCGACCGTTCCTCGCGGCATTACTCCGACATGGCGGCGCTGGCCCGGCCCACCATCGCTGAACGCGCACTGGCCCGTGACGATTTGTGCCAACGTGTCGCGAATTGGAAGAGCCGGTTCTTTCCGGCAAATTGGGCGCGTTATGATCTGGCCAGGCCGGGAACATTTCATCTTGCGCCGCCGGAATTTCGCCTGGCTGAACTGGAAAAAGATTACCATACCATGAAGGATATGTTTCTCGTCACGCCGCCGACTTTTGAAAGTCTTATAAAGACCGTGTCGAATCTGGAACACGAGATTAACAGGAGGCAGCCGGCGTGAATTATCCCTGCAGAAGCAGGCTGGTAAGGGTGAGAGCCTGAGAACGCTGGCAAAAAGGATTTGAAAACTATTTAAAAAAAAAGCAGATTCGACCATGTCAACACCAAACCAGCCAAAACCGCCGGCGGGCCTGGCGCCGGCGGAAATCGTTGTCTTCATTGTGCGGAAAGATGCCAAGTGCCAGGAGTGTGGGAAGGACCTCCCCGCGGGCAGCTTTCTGCGGCTCGAAAAGGAACGGCCCTTGTGTCTCGACTGTGCCGACTTGGGGCACTTGGAATACTTGCCTCGCGGCGACGCGGCGGTGACCCGCCGGGCGGCCAAATACTCCGCCTTGTCCGCGGTGGCCGTCCGCTGGTCCAGAACGCGCAAGCGGTACGAACGGCAGGGCATTCTGGCGCAGCCGGAAGCCATTCGCCGCGCCGAGGAGCAATCCCTGGACGACGCCGAATTGCGGGCGCGCCGGCGGGAGCGGGAGAGCTTGCGCCGCCAGGCGGAGGACGAACAGTACGTGGCGGCCGTTGCCGGAAAATTGAAAGAACTGTTCCCCGGATGTCCCCCCGGCGAGGCCGAGGCGATTGCGCAACATGCCTGCGCCAAACACTCCGGCCGCGTGGGCCGCTCGGCGGCGGCCAAGGAATTCGACCCGGCGGCCCTGCGCCTGGCGGTCATCGCCCGGATTCGCCACCGGCACACCCCGTACGACCGTCTGCTTGGGGCGACCGGCGACCGCTCTCTCGCCCGCGCCCAAGTCAGCGCCCAGATTGACCGCGTCCTCGCCAAATGGGAACAGGCGGCCGAAAAGTGACTCCGGCTCTCTTGGAAATCATGCGAAAATATGGTCGTGGGTAAGAAACCAAATGGAAAATGTCAGATGAACACAACAAATCTGGAACGTTTTGCAACCGATCGGAACAAAGAGATTGCCCGTCAAGAAACTCAAGGCAACAGCGCCTGATCCTCGTTTCATCGTCCAAAGGGACCGACTCTTGAAAAGGTACAAGAAAGGGCTCACGATCCTGGCGGCGGATCAATGCCCGATGGTTCCAAAGTGCGTGGCCGACATTGTGGAGATGTCGAGAACATCGGGTCTCAATGAAATTATGGTATGCATGAAACCGGAGATCATTGACGTCGGCCTTGAGAACGTGGAGCAGACCGGTTTCTTCTGCTTCATGAGCAAGCGTAATAACCCGGGCTGGAAAGCCAAGCTGGCATGGCTGAAGCAGAGATTCCGGGAGGGCCTGCGCCTCAAGCTGCTGAAAATGCCCCGGCGGGGATTTATCGAATACATCCCGGGACAATTCGCCTGGCGGCCGGTCCAGGCCAAGGGCTATATGTTCATCCATTGCCTCTGGGTGGTCGGCCAGAGCAGGGGAAAGGGATTTGCCTCGGCTTTGCTTGACGAATGCATGGCCGACGCCCGGCGCTCGAATATGGACGGCCTGGCCATGGTCGTCAGCGACATCGGCTACATGAAGTGGAAAAGGTTTCTGCTCAAGCACGGGTTCGAGGCTGTGGATGTGGCCCCACCCTGCTACCAACTGATGGCGCTGCGCTTCGGCGACATGCCTTGGCCCAAGTTCAGTGGCGATTGGGAAAAGAAGGCCCGTGCCTGCGGCAAGGGCGTGACCATTTTGAAAACCAGCCAATGCCCGTATTTCGAGGACGCCACGGCTGCTTTGCTGCGGATCGCTCAAAGGAAGAAAATCCCGGCCAAGGTCATCGAGCTGAAAACGGCCCGGGACGTGCGCCGGCTGGCGCCGTCACCCTATGGCACATACAACGTGGTGATCGGCGGCCAGGCCGTTCCGTCCCATGACCGGGCCAGGGCCGCCCTGCTGGCACACGGGAAATGACCGTCAAGATCGTTGCCGCCATGATCGCCCCCTGTTCGGTCAAGGCGGTTGGCCGGTGGCGGGTGGCGGGCGTCGGGTGTCGGTCCTCACTATTGACACTTTTTGCGTGCGGGTTTCCTGGAATTGCGACCTTGCGCGTTGAAGTCCCTCAGCGCCGCATCCCCCCTTCGCCGGGACTGGGCCGGGCGGAAATGGTTGGCCCGGCGCCCTGCCGGAGGAGACCGTCCGACAAAAAAGCGGCGGAAAGAAAAAAAGACAAAAAAATGTTTGCAGTCCCATCAAACTGTGGTAATATGGGCTTTGTGCGGCGCTCACGCGCCTGTTCTTTGACATTTTGGGGACCTCGTGTGCCGGGCCAAAACCCGCGCGCGGCGGGAGACCGACGGCGCGGCGGGGGGTGCAGGACACTGCAATCTCCTCCGCCGTAAAGCCAGCCAACCACCGCGCGAGGGCCTTCTCCTCGCCTTTTTCCAAGGGCGTCCAGGCGCACAAACGCACTGCAACGAGCCGCTTTCACCCCGGAAGTTGCAGCCAGTTGCAGCCAGTCGCGGGTAATTGCAAGTTGGCGTTGTACTGAGAAGTCGGCGGCAAGACCACACGCAAGACCAACGGAATGGCCGCTAAAATCGCAAAAGGCACACAACCACAAGAAGTTCTGCGCTTTTTGCGCTTTTTCGCGGCCATTAACCCAGGTTCGTCCGTCGGAAAGGGAATAATGGCCATTGCGCGGTTGGGGAGGCGGATTTCAATGGCCAATGACCAATTTTCAATGACCAAACTCAATCAACGCTTGCAGGTTCTGATGCGTTCCGAAACGGCACTGCTCCAAAGTTTAGCACCTATTAGCACCTATTAGCACCTATTAGCACCAAAAAAATTGTGTTGATGGCAAAAAAGAGCCAGTTCGGGGCATTCGGAACCCCCTCCCGGCCCTTGTGTCGCCGCCCCACTTCCAGGACACGGCAAAAGCGGCGGATCAAAGCTAATCAAAGCTAATCAAACCTAATCAAAGCCAATCAAACCAAATTCTGGTTTAAGGGCGCAAGTTCCCTCACAACCGTGCGGCAGTCTCCTGGGCGGCGCGCAGGACGCGCAGGAGGTTTTGGCCGGCCACTTTTTTGACGTCGTCGCCGCTGTAACCGCGTCGCAGCAACTCGGCCAGCAACGCCGGGTAGCAGGAAACGTCTTCCAATCCGGCCGGCGGAGCGCTGAAGCCATCGAAGTCCGATCCAATCCCGACGTGCTCCAGGCCCGCCACCTCGCGGATGTGATCAATATGATTGGCCACGTCCGGGAGCGCCGCCCTTTCCTTGTTGTGCGCCTGTTCGTCCGGCCCCGGCGGCGCGGTCAGATACTCGGGGACAAATGAGACCATGACCAGGCCGCCATTGGCCGCGACGCGCCCCAAAATGTCGTCCGGCACGTTGCGCGGGTGAGGGCAGAGCGCGCGGGCGCCGGAGTGGGAGAAAATGACCGGAGCCAGCGAGGTGTCCAGGGCGGCGAGCATCGCCTGGTCGGAAACGTGCGAGAGGTCCGCCAGCATGCCCAGGCGGTTCAGCTCGCGCACGACTTGGCGGCCAAAGGGCGTCAAGCCCTGATGGGCCGGTTGGTCGGTGGCCGAATCGGCCCAGTCGTTGTTCTTGACATGCGTCAGCGTCAGGTAACGGGCGCCCAGAGCGTGCGCCATGCGCAGCACGGCCAGCGAATTGCCGATGGCATGGCCTCCCTCCACTCCGATGAGCGAGGCGATCTTCCCGCGCCCGTGAATGCGCGCAATGTCCTCCGCCGTGAGCGCCAGTTCCAGCGCGTCGGGATAAGAGCCGATGAGGCGGTGGATGCGGTCAATTTGTTCCAGCAGCATGAGGACGGCTGCGGGGCCGCGCAGAGCGCATGGAACGAAAGCGGCCCAGAATTGCCCGCCCACGCCGCCGGCCTTGAGGCGTGTCAAATCGGTCGCCAAGGGGGGCGTCAACCCCGTGGTATCGCGCGCCAGGGCAATGGCGTCCAGGCCCTCGTGGCTTGCCTTGCGCAAGGCCCACGGCAGGTCGTTGTGGCCGTCAATCAGAGGAACCGCGCGCAGGATTTCGCGCGCGGTTTTCATCGCCGCGGAGTCCGTGGCGCAGTTTCGGGGGTTCGGTGGCGCCAAGCGGCTATTCCTCCGCGCTGGCCAGCCGGCCCAGGACGCTGAAATCTTCCAGCGTTGTGGTGTCGCCTCTGATTTCACCCCCGGCGGCGATTTGTTTGAGCAGGCGGCGGATGATCTTGCCCGAGCGCGTCTTGGGCAGCGCCTCCGCGAACCGGATGTCGTCGGGCCGGGCCACGGAGCCGATCTCATGGACGACGTGCGCGCGCAACTCTTCCCGAATGGAAGCGTCCGCCACGACGCCGCTCTTCAAGGTGACAAAAGCGACCAGCGCCTGGCCCTTGAGGTCGTCCAGCCGCCCGACCACCGCCGCTTCAGCCACCTTGGGGTGGCTGACCAGCGCGCTTTCGACTTCCGCCGTGCCGATGCGATGGCCGGCCACGTTGAGCACGTCGTCAATGCGGCCGACGATCCAGAAATAACCGTCCTTGTCCCGGCGGCAGCCGTCGCCGGTGAAATAGGAGCCTTGGACTTCGCTCCAATAGGTTTGGACGAAGCGTTTGGGATCGCCCCAGATGCCGCGCAACATGCCCGGCCAGGGCCGCCGGAGAACCAGCTTGCCGCCGGAACTTTCGGGCACAGGCTTGCCTTCGCCGTCCACCACTTCGGGCACGACGCCGAAGAAGGGCAGCGTGGCCGTGCCCGGCTTGGTGGGCGTCGCCCCCGGCAGGGGCGTGATCATGATGCCGCCCGTTTCGGTCTGCCACCACGTGTCAACAATCGGGCAGCGTTTGCCGCCGATGACCTGGTGGTACCACATCCAGGCCTCCGGGTTGATCGGCTCCCCGACGGTCCCCAGGAGGCGCAAGGAGCGCAGGTCGTGTTTGTTGGGCCAGGAATCGCCCCATTTCATGAACGCGCGGATGGCGGTGGGCGCGGTGTAAAGGACCGTCACGCCGTACTTGGCCACGATGCGCCAGAACCGGTCCGGTTCGGGATGATTGGGCGCCCCTTCGTACATGAGGCTGGTCGCCCCGTTGGCCAGCGGGCCGTACACGACGTAGCTGTGGCCCGTGACCCAGCCGACATCGGCCGTACACCAAAAGACATCCTCCGGCCGGAGATCGAAGACCAGTCTGGCCGTCAGCTTGACATGCAGGAGGTAGCCGGCGGTGGTGTGGAGCACGCCCTTGGGCTTGCCGGTCGAGCCGCTGGTGTAAAGTATAAAAAGCGGCGCCTCGCTCTCCAGCTTCTCCGCCGGGCAATCGGCCCCCACGCACTGCAACTCCCGGTGCCACCAGACGTCCCGCCCCTCCTGCATTTGCATCTCATCGTTCGTGCGGCGCAGGACGATGACTTTTGCGACTGATTTGGCCAGAAGATTGCCCGCCTCGTCCTTGAGGGTCAGCGCTTCGTCCACGTTTCTTTTCAGCGCCACCACGCTGCCCCGGCGGTAGCCGCCGTCGGCGGTGATGACCAGTTTGGCCTGCGAATCAAAAATGCGGTCCGCCACCGATTGGGCGCTGAACCCGCCGAAGACGACCGAATGCACCGCGCCAATGCGGGTGCAGGCGAGCATGGCGATGGCCGCCTCCGGCACCATCGGCAGGTAAATGATGACCCGGTCGCCCCGGCCCACGCCATTGCGCTTGAGCACGTTGGCAAAGAGGCAGACTTCGCGATGAAGTTGTTTGTAAGTGAAGGTGCGCTCCTCCCCCGGCCTGCCGGGGCCGGCGGGTTCGCCCTCCCAGATGAGGGCGGCCTGGTTGGCGGTCGGGGTGTCAAGATGGCGGTCCAGGCAATTATAGCTGACATTGAGCCGGCCGCCGGAGAACCATTTGGCGTAAGGCAGCTTCCATTGCAGGACCGATTTCCACGGCTTGAACCAGACCAGTTCCTGGCGGGCCTGCCGCGCCCAGAACTTTTCCGGCTGCCGCACCGACTCCCGGTAGAGCTTGCGATATTGGGCGAGGGACTTGACGTGCGCGGCGCGCGCGAAGGCCTTGGGCGGGGGAAAAACGCGGTTTTCGTGCAGGACGGAGGTGATGTTGGCGTCGGGCATTTGGACGATTCGATGGATATTCGTTATTCTTCGCTGCAAGCGTTTTGGCCGGTACGAACCGGTGCCTCTCTCTTTTGGGGTCTGTGGCATAAACCGCGGCTGATCCTGGGCCAATTACGCGCTGTTGCAAGCTCTTTCCACTTCAGCGCGCCGAACCGCCGCGGTGGCCGTCCAGGCACTCGCGCACGACGTGGGCCAGGCGGCTGGGAGGATAGGGCTTGGCCAGGAAATCAAAGCCCTCCATCAAGGTGATGTCCTTGCCCGCCATGCCGGGGCTGTAGCCGCTGGTGTAAATGACTTTCAACGCCGGGTCCTCCGCTTGCAGGCGCTCGGCCAGTTGCCGGCCGGTCATCCCCTCGGGCATGACCATATCCGTCAATAACAAATCCACCTCCTCCTTGTGCCGGGCCCAGACTTTGAGCGCCTCGACGCCGGTGCGGGCCTGGTAAACGCGGTAGCCGCAAAGCTCCAGCAGGCTGACCACCAGTTCGCGCAAGGCCGGCTCGTCCTCGACCACCAGAATGGTTTCGTCCCCGCGGGACATCGGGGGCCGGGATGGGGCCTGGGCCGGGCTTGGCGCCTCGGGCGGGGAGACCGTCTGGCCCGGTTTGGCGGCGCTGGGAAGAAAGAGAGTAACGGTGGTTCCCTGGCCGACCTGGCTGTCCACCACGATCCAACCTCGATGCTGCTTGATGATGCCATAGACGGTGGCCAGACCCAGGCCGGTGCCTTTGCCCGGCTCCTTGGTGGTGAAAAAAGGCTCGAACAAATGGCCCAGCGTCGCGGCGTCCATCCCGCAGCCGGTGTCGGTCACCCTCAGGCAGACGAATTCTCCGGGGCGGGCCTCCGGGTTGAGCAGTGTGGCCACCGGGTCGAGCGTTTGGCGCGAGGTGGCCAGGAGGAGGCGCCCGCCCCGGCTCATGGAGTCGCGGGCGTTGATGACCAGGTTGACGAGCACCTGCTCCATCATGCCGACATCCACCCAGAGCGGGGGCAGGTCCGGGGCGGGGTTGAACTCCAGGACGACGGGTTCGCCGATCAAGCCGCGGAGCATGGAGGTCAGATTCTGGATGATGTCGTTCAGGTTGACGTGGCGCGGCTGCATGACCTGCTTGCGGCTGAACATGAGCAATTGACTGATCAACTGGCTGGCGTGCTCGGCCGCGGCCACGATCTGGCCAACGGATTTTTCGCTTTTCGGGGCCAGACCGGGAGATTGGGCCAGCAACGCGGCGTGGCCTTGAATGATCGTCAGAATGTTGTTGAAATCGTGCGCCACGCCGGCGGCCAGGCGGCCCACGGCCTCCATCTTGGCGGAATGACGCAATTGGGCCTCCGGGTTCAGGCGCTCGGTGGTTTCGGCGCCATAGCAATGGACGGTGCGGCTGGCAAGCACGGGAATGAAGAACCACAGAATGGTGCGACCCTGGGCGGTGGTTTGCAGGTTCTTGCTCTCCCCGGTGGAAAGGCACTCCGCAATGATGGCCCGGCTCTCCGGGGGCATGATGCCGGAGGGAGAATCGGCTCCGAATGTCGCGGCCAGACGCCGGCCCGCTTCGTTGAAATAGGTCAATGCGCCCTCGGCGTCGAATGCCAGGACGGGATTCGGATCGGTCGTCGCAAAGGTGGCGGGTCTTTGCGTTTTTTCCTCGGCGTTCATGGTTTGAAACACGTCTTCATCCGGCTCCGGTTGAACTTGCACCTGGCGGCGCCCGGCTCAATCTCTGGCCGCCATCCTGCGAAGCACCCTTCCATGTTCGATAAGATACGGCGGAAAGACAACGGAAAAATGGCCGCATCGGTGATGCGTCAGTGACGGCGGGCCGTGCAAGGGCAGGGTCGCCTCGCCGAGGCGACCGTTCCGGCAAGTGCCACCCCCGACAAGTCGGGACTCGGCGAGCCGTCCCTACCTTCCGTGATTGACGCATTTCCCGCATCGCCGGCAGTCCAGCGAGAAGGGCCAGGGGCGATGGAAATTGGCGATGGAAATTGGCTTGCATTCTGGCGGAAATGGAACGACATGTTTTAGAAAAGATGGAAAGACCGCTCAATTTCCGCTTTGAGCTGCCGCGCCCGCCCGCCGGGCCGCTGGTGGAGGTGTCGTCGCAGGAAATGGAAAGGCTCCTGCTCAAGAAGCTGGCGGAGGCGGGGGACAACCCGACGCAGGCGCTGTGGAACCTGGCGAAGTTCTACCAGCAGGCCGGCCAGCAGGCCAAGGCGCGGGCGCGGCTGCAAGAGTTGATTCCGCTGGTGCCCGACGCGGAAGGAAAGGCGCGCTGCCTCCTGGCCTTGGGCCAGACGATGGAACGGACGGGCCAGTACGCGGCGGCGGCCGGCTATTACAAGCAGGCGCTGGCGCTGGAGCCGATGCAGACCTGGACGTGGTATTTCGTGAACAATAATCTTGGCTTTTCTCTCAACGTGATGGAACGCTTCGCCGAGGCGGAGGACTATTGCCGCAAGGCCATGACGACGGATCCCAACCGCCCCAATGCCTACAAAAACCTGGGCCTTTCCCTGGCCGGCCAGGGCCGCTACCACGAGGCGGCGCAATGTTTCGTCGCCGCCACGCAGGTCAACGCCGCCGACCCGCGCGCCTTTCACCTGCTGCTGGATTTGTTGAAGGATCATCCCGAATTGGAATACGATTTTGGGACCGCCGCCGCCTGCTGCCGCAAGGCCGTCGAGACCGCGGCCCGCAAGGTGGAGGAAATGAAACCGGTGGTGCATCGGGGCTGGAAAAAACACTTCTTCCTCTTCCGCGCCAAAGTGTGGGCCATGGTGCGGCGATTATGGACCGGCTCCACGCCAGAGAAGGACGGACTGCGTTTTTGAGCGGTTGCATCCGCCAGGTCGAGAAGAGCATCAAGGACCGGATGCTCTTCCGGGATGGCCAGAAAATCCTGGTGGCCGTGTCGGGCGGAGTGGATTCGATGATGCTGCTCCATGTCCTGGGCCAACTATCCAAAACTCATGGGTGGAAGCTGACCGTCGCCCATTTCAACCATCAATTGCGCGGCGCGGCCGGCGACGCCGACGAACGATTGGTCCGCCAAGAAGCCCGGAGTCTCAGGCTCCCGTCGGCCTTTGGACGCGGAGACGTTGGGGCGGCGGCGCGCCGGGCGGGAATTTCCCTGGAAATGGCCGGACGCAAGCTGCGGCATGATTTCCTGGCGCGGACGGCGCGGCGGCGGCGCATCCCGGCCATCGCCCTGGGCCATCACGCCGATGACCAGGTGGAATTGTTTTTTTTGAGATTGCTGCGCGGAACGGGCGGGCAGGGGCTGGCGGGGATGCAATGGAGCAATCCCTCCCCAAGCGATCCTTTGATTCTTTTGGTGCGGCCCTTGCTGGACCAATCCAAGGCTGCGTTGCGCCAGGCCGCCGGGGCCGCCGGCGTGCGCCATCGCGAAGACGCCACGAACGCGGCGCTGGATATTCATCGGAACCGGGTGCGGCGGGAATTGATCCCGCTGCTGCGGAGGCATTATCAACCGCGTTTGGAGCAAAGGGTGCTCCGCTTGATGGACCTGGCCGGCGCCGAGGCCGACGTGGTGGCGGGATTGGCGGCCCGATGGCTGGAGGGTTCGCGGCGCGCGAAGTTCAACCGGCTGGCGCTGGCCGTGCAGCGTCGCGTCATTTACATGCAACTGTCGCGGTTGGGACATGCGCCGGATTTCGACCTGGTCGAGCGATTGCGCGCCGCGCCCAACGCGGTCGTGGCCCTTAACGCCGGGCAAACCATCCGGCGCGACGCGGAGGGGATGCTGCGGCTGCAAAAGACCGCGCCGATCAAGTTCGACTCCGCCCGCGGGGGAATCGTTTTGGCAAAGAGAACGGGCCGGGCCGGTTTTGGCGGCCTGCGGTTGTCGTGGGAGATCAAAGAAGCCGGAGATTTTGCGCCGGAAGCAAACGTGGAATACTTCGATGCCGACAAGGTGGGGGAGAAGGTCTGGCTGCGGCACTGGCAGCCGGGCGACCGCTTCCAGCCGATTGGGACAAGGTCGGCGCGGAAGTTGCAGGATTTGTTCACGAACATGAAAGTGCCTCGCGCTCAACGGCATCGGCGGGTGGTGGCGGCGACGGCGCGGGGGGAATTGTTTTGGGTGGAGGGCTTGCGGATGTCGGAAGGTTTCAAGCTGGGACCGAAGACGGTGCGGCGGCTCAAATGGCGATGGCGGCGGGAATGAAACTTTGACATTTGGCTGGTGTTTTCCCCGAATGAGGTTATAGTTATTAACGTGAGTTCCAAAATAAGATGCGGTTTTGTGTTTGCCTGCGCGGGACTGGCCGGCTTGGGAACCTCCGTTGCGTCCGGGGAAACGGCCGGCGCGGAGAGCAATCCGTACGCGGTGATCAGCGACAGAAATGTTTTTCACCTGAATCCGCCGCCGCCGCCGCCGCCCCTTGATCCGCCCAAACCGGCGGACGTGAGGACAGTGATGTTGAGCGGGTTTGTGGGCAAGGGCGATTCCACGCATGTCTTGATGGCCGTTCTTTTCAAAGACAACAAGCAACCCACGCTCTACCTGAATCTCACCCCGGGCCAACGGGACCACGACGTGGAATTGCTCCGTATCCGTCTGAAACAGGAGGAGGTTGACATTGTCAACGACGGCACGCCCATGACGCTGACAGCCAAGAGCAACAGTTTCGCCTCCGTATCGGCGCCTCAGCCGGGCGGCGGCGCGCAGGCGATGCCAGGTCTTCGGCCTGGCGGCGGCGTCCAGATGATGGATGGGAAGCGTGGAATTTCGCGGTCGGCGCCCTTCGCTGCCCCGGCGACGCCGGCGGCCCAGCCGTCAATGGCCTCCGCGGCGCCAACCGGAGGAGGAGCCATTGTTATCGGCGGAGGGAATTCCTCCGGCGGGGCGATTGTTTCCGGCGGATCGTCGTTTGGCGGAGGCGCGGCCCCGTTCGGCGGTGGTGCCGCGTCGTACTCTTCAGGCAATAATGCGATTGTTTCCGGTGGAGCGTCGTTTGGCGGTGGAAATACGACGGGCGTTGCCGCCAATAATCCGGCGGCTCAAATCAGTTCGCTTCTCAACTCGTCAAGCGGCCAGTATCGGCCGCCCGTTTCGGCTGCTCCTGCGCTTCCCCCGGCACAGCAGACGGCGGCGATGCTTGTGCAAGAGGCCGCTGGCGGGCCCCCGATGCCGCCGATGCCGCAGGTGGAACGGTGACCTTCTAACTCCTTAAGAACTCTGCTCCCGCCCAATCGGCAAAGCGCAGGCCTTGGGGCGTCAATTGGAACCGCTGCTCCGTCAGTTCGCCATAGCCCATTTGGATCATGCGGGCGATTTCCGGTTTCCACTCCTGCCGCAAATCAAATCCCGTCCGGCGCTCAAAAAGCTCCAGCGGCCAGCCCGCCGTCATGCGCAATCCGAAGGCGGCGATCTCCCCGGCCCGCGCCAGCGGGGGCAATTGCTCGCTGGATTGGATGGCGCGGCGGTGGCGCTCCAATTGCCGGCAGTAGTGGAGGGTATTGGCGCAGTTGCGCGTGCGGACGCCGCGCACGAAACCAGCGGCGCTGGGGCCAAGCCCATAATAGGAGCCGCCCCGCCAGCAATTGATGTTGTGCCGGCAGGCCAGATCGGGCACTTCCGCCGGGGCGGCGGCCCGGTGGCGGGCAAAATTGGCCACCTCGTACTGCCGGAACCCGCCGGTGGCCGCTGTGCCCAGAAGCTGGTCGTACATCGCGCACGCCAGGTCCTCGTCCGTTCGCGCCAGTCCGGCCCGCCGTTGCTCGAAAAGGGGAGTGTCTTCCTCGTAGATGACTTCGTAACAGGAAAGATGTTCGCTGCCCAAGGCCAGGGCTTCGGCCAGCGTCCGGCGCCATGATTCCATCGTCTGTCCTGGTATGGCGAACATCAAATCCAGGTTCACGTTGTCGAAGCCGGCGGCCCGCAGGATGTCGAACGATTTGAAGATCATCGCGCGACTGTGGACGCGGCCCAGCCGGACCAGCAGCGCTTCGTCGAATGATTGGGCGCCCATGGAGACGCGGTTGACTCCCCACTGGCGCAGCAGCCGGGCCTTGTCGAGGGACACGGTGGCCGGATTGCATTCAACGGTCCATTCCTCCGCCCCCAGGCAGCCGAGGCGCCGCATGGCTTGCAAGATGCGTTCCCACTGGCGGAGATTGAGCAGCGAGGGGGTGCCGCCGCCGAAGAAGATCGTTTTTGGTTTCAAATCCGCCGCCACCAATTCCATCTCGCGAACCAAGGCTTCGACATAGCGGTTGACCAGCGCGCCGTCGCCGGCCTCGGAGTAAAATGCGCAGTAAGCGCATTTCCTGGCACAGAAGGGGACATGGACGTAAAGGTGTTCGATGGCTCCCAAATCGCTTAAGGCGGGCGCAAGACATTCCGGGGAGCACACGCGCCCCCGCGTGTCCCAGCCGGCGCCCTCACCGGCCGGTTTCCACCGTTGCTTATGAACTGTATGGGATCCGAGAATATAACCCTACATGGCGGATCGCCTGGCGATCAAGCCCTTGATCTTTCGCTCGGCCTCGTCAATCTGACGCCCGATCTTGTCCACCGCCTCCTCCAGGCGGCCGACTTCCAAGGCGGCGGGCCGCGGCAGGGACGCCGGACTGAGGGCGAGGGGATTCAACGTCCGCATGGCGGCGTCGAGCCGGCCAATTTCCTGCTCCAGACGCCGGATGCCCTCGCGCAATCGCACGATCGTCTTGGCATTGCGGGCCGCCAGGCCGGCGGCGTCAAAGTGGCGGGGCGATGCGCCGCCGCGGCGGGAAGAGACCGCCCAAGCCCGCTGCCGGGTGGCGTCCCGGCGCAGGCGCAAGGCCAATTCGCGCGCATAACTGGTCAGCTCCAGGGCGAATTCCTGCCGTTCCAGCGGGGAACGGAACTTTTCGCCGGAAAACAGGTCGGTCAACGAGCGGATGACGTGGGCGGTGGCGTCGAAATTGGGGATCAAATCATCTTCCGGCTTCTTCTTGCGGGCGGAGGCGGCGGCGGATTTGCCTTTGGCGCCAGGCCGCGGCGCGCGGAGCTGGTCGTAAATCCGGCTGAACATCGCCTTGGGCGGCAGTCCTTCGGGCATGGGCAGCTCCGGCAGCGCCAGGGAGGAGGTCATCTCCCCGGCGCCGTTGGCCAGCCATTCGGGGTTGATGTCAAAGATGGCGCACAGGCGGTACCCCACGGGGTAGCGCAACGGGGTGCGCCCGTACTCGACGCTGGCCAGGCGGTCGCGGGAGATTTCCAGCTCGGCGGCAAAGGCCGGCTGGGGCCAGTTGATGCGCTCGCGCGCTTGTTGGACTCGGCGTCCGATTTCCTTTTCCCTGGGGCTTACTAGGCCGCTTATTTTAGGCATGGGGGGAGCATAACCCTTCCCACAAAAAAGTGTGAGATAAATATTGCATTTCACACCATTTTGTGGGACTACTTATAGATATGACAATATACGCCATGCTGCCGCCGCGCCGGGGCCCGGCCCCCGGCCCGGCCGGAAAGGAGGCCCCATGATCCGCAACCAGGCCCTGACCCGCAAACAGCCGTTCACCTCGATCTGGCAGGCGGCCACGCTGCTGGACTGCGCCGAAAAGCGCGTCTATCACTACATCCAGGAGGGCCGGCTGCCGCTGGCCTTCGACATTTCCCACCCCGGCAGCGGGCGCGCCTGCGTCCGTGTGGCCACCGCCTCGGTGCTGGCGCTGCAACGCCGCACCCGCCCGGCGGGCGACCTGGCGCCGTTTCTGGCCGAGGCCCTGCCGGCCACGCAGTTTTCTTACAAGGCCCCGCAGTTGGCCCGCCTGCTGCAATGCGACGCCGACCACGTCTATCGGCTCATCGGGGCCAACGCGCTGGAGGATGTCGGGGGCCGCATCCACTACCGGGTGCCGCGGGAGAGCATCGTCCGATTCCTGAGCGAAAGGCGCATCAAGTAGGGGCCGTTTTTACTCGCTTTGGGCAGCGGCCCGGACTAGCGTGCGGGCCGGAAAGGTCATGACATGATGAAAAATCTCGTTTACTGCGTCCGTTGCTGCGCTCTGTCCACCCTCTTGCTGCTCGTCTGCCAGGCGGCGGTGGCGGGGGACGCGCCCAAAAAAATCCTCTTTTTCTCCAAGTCCTTCGATTTTGAGCATCCCATGGTCGCGGAACCCAACGGCCAGCCGAGCCAGGCGCAAAAAATCCTCACCGAGTTGGGCAAAGCCAACCACTACGAGTTCACCTTCACCAAGGACGGCTCGCTCTTCACGGCCGATAACATCGCCAAATACGACGCCTTCTTTTTCTACACCCAGGGGGATTTGTGCGTGCGCGGAATTGACGGCACGCCGGGCATGAGCGCGGAGGGCAAGGCCGCGTTTTTGGAGGCGATCCACAACGGCAAGGGGTTCATCGGCACCCATTCCGCCTCCGACACCTTTCACTCGGGCGGCCTCAATAAAATGGGGCCGGGCCGGTGGAAAAATGACGGCGACGACGCGGACCCCTACATCAAAATGATTGGCGGGGAGTTTATCATTCACGGCTCGCAACAGCGCGCGCGCCAGATCGTGGTGGACAAGACCTTTCCCGGAATGAGCGCGGTGCCGGATGATTTCCGGCCGCTGGAGGAGTGGTATTCCTTGAAGAATTTCGCGCCCGATCTGCACGTGCTGCTGGTGCAGGACACTTCGATGATGAACAAGCAGGGGGGCAATCAGAATGCCTACGACCGTCCGAACTATCCCTCGACCTGGGCGCATAAGTATGGCAAGGGGCGGGTGTTTTTCACCAGCATGGGCCACCGGCCAGACGTCTGGACCAACCCGGTTTTCCGCCAGGTCTTGCTGGGGGGCATCAATTGGGCTGTGGGCAACGTGGAGGCCGATGTGACGCCCAATCTGGAGAAAGCCGCGCCGGAGGCCAGCGTGCTGCCCCCGGCCCCCTGAGCGCGGCGGATCTGGCGAAATTCATTTGCGAAAAGCTCCCGGAATTGCGCCCGGAAGAAAAATCCAGTTAGCCTGTTTCCTTTGGCGTTGACAGCGCCGGGCGGCCCCCGCATAACCCGGCGAGTGAAATTATGGCGCAGCGGCCTTGTCTGGTCCGCCCTCAGTTTTATCGGAGGGTTGGGCAATCTGGCTTGCAGTTCAGTCCTGGCGCGTCACTTGGCGCGGTATCCCGGTGAATTTGGTTACTGCAATACGCTCCTCTACTTCACCACCTTCCTGGGTCTGCCCTTGCAAATGGTCAGCACCTCACTGATCCATTACATCGCTCATTTCCGCTCCAACAACGACCAGGCGCGCCTGCAAGGGTTGCTGGCGGGCTGCCAGAAACTTCTGTTTTGGGCCACGGTGGGCGCTTCGCTTCTGGCCATTGGGCTGGCCCAACCCCTGGGCCATTTCTTCCACGTTCCCAGGCCCGGGCTGGTGCTGGCGGCGCTGATTTGCGGCCTGGTCGGTTGGTGGTCCAGCTTTGGCGTCGCCCTCTGTCAGGGAATGGCCTGGTTCAAACGCATGGCGGTCATCGGCCTGCTGGCGGTGGGGGTCCGCTTGCTCTTTGCCTGGGCGATGACCCGGAAATTCCCCACCGCCGAGGTGGCCCTTTCGGCCACCACCGTCTCGCTCCTGGTCAACTTGATCCTCTTCTATTGGTGGAAGGACATCTTCCGGCACGGAACGCAGAAAATTTCACCTTGGAACCGCGAGTTTGCGCAATTCCTGGCCGCCACGGGCGCGACGGTCGCCGGCACCTTTTTCTTCACCAACGGCGACAGCCTGGTCTCCAACAAGTATTTCTCGCGCGTCGCGCTGGATTCCTACCAGACCGCGGCCCGCTTCGCGTACGCCATTCCCGCCACCGTGGGTCCGCTGCTTATCGTGACGTTCACCTCCCGCTCCGGCGGCAAGGAGGGGGCCGCCGCCAGCGATCAGCGCATCCTGCTCTGTCTCTATGCCGCCGGGCTGGCCTGCGGCGCGCTGGGATTGATCCTCTTGCGCGGACTGTTTGTGAAATTGATCCCGGCCGGGTCTCCCGCCGATGCCGCCGCCATGCTGGTTCCATTTTCCATCACAATGGCGTTGATTGGCCTCAACCAGGCCATCGGAATGTGGAGCCTGGCCGGCCGCCGGTTCCAGATGGCGCTGCTCTACGGTGCTCTGGGCCTGGCCTACTGGCTGACCCTTCTGCGGGTTGGAAAAACGCCGGCCGCCCTTTTGCACACCATGCCTATTGGCGCGGCCATCGCTTTCTGCGTATTATGCGCCTGCTGGCTGGCGGACCGGTCCCGCCCCGCATGAATACGGCCTTGGTTTCAATTTGTGTCCCGACCTACAACCGCCCGGAATACCTCCGGCGCGCGGTCCAATCGTGCCTGGCGCAAACCTACCCTCACTTCGAGGTCGTCATCACCGACAACAGCACCAACGAGGATTCAGCCCGCCTGGCGGCCAGGTGGACCGACCCGCGCGTGCGCTATTTCTCAAATCAGGGCAACATCGGCCCTTTCGCCAGCACCAACCGGGCCGTCTCCCTGTCCCAGGGCAAATATATCAAGCTCTTGATGGACGACGATTTGCTCAAGCCGCGCTGCCTGGAATTGATGGTCAAAGCGATGGAGGAGAACCCGACGGCCGGCATCGCCATGGCACCGATGGAATTGATTGACGCAGACGACCGCCGGATTTTCCCCAGATTCTACGTCTTTCGCAGGATGGACTACCGCTACCGCTATCAGGTGGGCGACGGATTGATTGGCCGGCGGCGCATCCTCAAAGACTTCTTGACACGCGATTATCCCTGCACGGTGCCCAGCGGCCTGATGTTCCGCGCCGAGGCGCTGCGCCGCGCCGGGCCGTTTGACAAGGAGGCGCATTTCGCGGGCGACCTGCAGATGTGCATGAGAATCGCGCCGGACTGGGATTTTTATTATATTGACGAAGTCTTGTCGTCCTGGCGCCTGATGCCGGCGAAATCGAAGAGCGATCACGATCCGGAGGCGCTGGAGGGCGTCAACACCGCCACCCTGCACCAGACGGGATTGCAGATCAGCGTCTTCTATCTCGTCACCCGCCAATGCCTGGACAATCCGCAGGTCCGGGAGTTTTTCCGGGACGACTGGCACAAGACCGTCCGGGACAGCTTGTTCTTCTGTTCCTGCCGGGCCTTGTTGAACGGCCTGGCCGGCATGCGGTCGCGCAATCCCGCGTTGATTTTCAGCACGATCAAAACCATCCTGCGCGAGGATCCCGACCCGGTCAATTGGCTGCGCCTGCCCCTGTTCGTCATTCACCAAATCTGGATTTCGCTCTTTCCGCCGAAGCTGCCCCCGCCGCGCGGATGAACAAGCCGCCTCCTTAATCATGTCGTTTTGGGAGGCTGCCCATTGACCGCTTTGGGGTCGGCCAAAAAGACGATTTCATTGGGCAGGCGCAGTTCGTTGCGGATGCGCTCGGCGATGGCTTGCTGGTGCAAGGTGGTCGTGATGACGATGGGTTGCGGCAGGCCGGCGATTTGACCGGGTGACTTGATTTCAATGCCCTTGAGCTTCTTGCCCACGTTGATGGGGTTGCCGTCAACAAAGGCGACGATGGTGGCCCGGGCCAGGGAGGTCTCGGCCAGCAGTTTCATCGCCAGTTGGCCGGTGCCCCAAACGATGACTTCAGGCGATTTGGCGAGCGCCTTTTTCAGCCGCGCGTCCATCTCGTTCATCAGCGTGCGGGAGCGGGCGATATATTCGCCAATCCGTTTGACCAGAAGCTCGTCGCGTCGAATCTTGAAGGCGGCGTCCGCGGTTTTGGACCAGAAACCATAATGGGCGGGATAGAGCATGCCGGGGGCCGTCTCGAACACTTTTTGGCCCTGGCCCCGGCCCGAGAAACCCAGTTGGCCCATCAGGTTTTCCATCGCCCGCATGGAGAAATGGTTGATGTGTTCGGTGTTGAAATCCTGGAACGGCGCCACGACATGGGAACGGTATTCGGAAGCATCCGGCACCTCGATATAGATATGGCCGCCGCTTTGCAGAAGCCGTTCGACGCCCCGCACGGCCTGATGCACATCGCGCAAATGTTCCATCACGTGGGAGAGGATTATCAGATCGAACCGGCCCACCCCCGGCGGGTGTTCGGTGACCGAACCAATATGCGCTTCAATGCCCAGTTTCCTCACGTGCTCGACGCAACTCGACGGCAGATCAAATCCGCAGACATGGGCGAAGCCCATCTCTTTGAGGCGCGCCAGCAAGCCGCCGTTGGCGCAGCCAATATCCAGCAGGCGCGCCGACCGATTGGGCAGAAAGTCGGCGATGCACCGGGCGGTTTCCCTGAGCCGTCGCGCGTCCGAGGGCGTTTCTCCGCCGCCGGTGCCGGTTCGATGGTCCTGGTATTTGGAAAAGGAGGCGTAAAACCGGTCGTAATCCTCTTGTGTGACACCCGAATCGGCATAGACGAAGCCGCAAAAATCGCAGCACACCACTTCGTAGCCGTTGGCCAGCGGATGGTTTTCTTGCAGGAGAAAGCGCTGAAAATGCAAGGGCGAGACGGACGCACGCAGACAGACGGGACAGGGGCGGACAGCGGTTCGGCTCATTATGCGCCTAAATTATTGTCACCGGAGACTCCGTCAAGGAAAATTCAGCACATCGTCTTTTCACCGTGGCGCCGCCCGCGCGCTCCATTTGGTCATTTGACCCGCCCAACGGACGGGAGTAATCTCGCGCCATGAACGGCTCGCTTGCGCCGCTTCGACAGGCGGCTTCAAACCCGCGCGAACTCGCCCGCAGGGGGATCACGTCCTCCCGGCGGTTGAAAGAAGTCATGGGGCGGTCAGGCACAGAGGCAGCCTGCGTCAAGTTTCTGAAAGGAGTTCAAAACCGTGCGAAAACTCCACCGGCATAGGGGGGCGGACCCGGAGGATGAGCGTTTGTTCGGCGCCGCTCGTTTGGCCGCCTTGCGCCAGGCCACAGGTGATTTGTGCTGGTTGTTGGACCATGGTTACGGCATCGGCTGCGCGACAGAACTGGTGGGAGATCGCCATCACCTGGCCCGCCGGCAGCGCATCGCCATCGCCCGGTGCGCCTGTTCCCAGGCCGCCAAGGAGCGGCGTCAGGCCCATTGCATTGGGCCAGCTCAGTTGCGCGGCCGGGAGCTTTGGCTGGATGGTTTCAACGTGTTGACGGCGGTCGAAACGGCGTTGGCCGGCGGAGTGATCCTCATCGGCAGGGACGGTTGCTGCCGGGACGTGGCCGGCGTTCATGCTCATTACCACAGGGTTGAGGAGACCCTCCCGGCGCTGCACGCGATTGGCCGAATGACGGCTCAATGGGCGGTCAGCCGGTGCCGCTGGCTGCTGGACAGCCCCGTCAGCAACAGCGGCCGCCTCAAGGGAATTATCCAGGAAACGGCCGCCGGGACAGGCTGGCCCTGGGAAGTCGAACTGGTGGTCAATCCCGACCGGGTTCTTTCCGTCACAGACCAGGTCGTCTCCAGTTCGGACCACGTGATTCTGGACCGCTGCCAAAGGTGGTTCAACCTGGCTCGTCACGTCATCGCCGCCCAAGTACCCGCCGCACACGAGGTGGACCTTGATCCGGATTCTCATTGTTGACCGGCCGGTCGTTCGGGTTTAACGTTCGGAGTCGCAGGCTCAGTTGCAACAAAGTCATCCCGGCGTCGGCCGGGGGAGGAGCGGCATGGAAACAGTACTGCCAACCGAGTTCAAACGCATGATGGTGCTGATGTTGGAAGGCGCCCCGTATGTCATCGAGGATTCCCACCAGAGCGGCACGGCCCAAACCAAGCACAAACTCCATACCCGCTTGCGCCATCTCAAGACCGGCCACATCATTGACCGCGTTTTTGCCGAGAACGAGCGCGTGCCGGTGGCGCACCTGGAAACCCGCCGCGTCTCCTACAGTTACAGCCAAACCGACCTGCACGTTTTTCTCGACGCGGCAACGTTCGACGAACTTGACCTGAACGACGAGCGCCTCGGTGAACGGCGCTGGTTTCTCAAGGAAAACGAGGAATACAAGGCCATGTTCCTGGATGGCGCCCTGCTGGATATCGTGCTTCCGCCGCAAGTTCCGCTCCAAGTCGTGGAGACGGCCCCGCCCGTTCGCGGCGGCTCGGACACGGCCTGGAAACCCGCCAGGCTCGAAACGGGCCTTGAGATCATGGTGCCCTTGTTCATCGCCAAGGGGGAGACCATTCGCGTGGACACCGCCTCCAAGAAATACGCCGGCAAGCACTTGCACGAAAAAGATCAGTAAAAACAGACTTGCGCGCCTCTCCCTTTCCCGCCACAATGGCGCTGCATGAAAAATAAGTCATTGTCCCCCAAACACGTGTATCTCATGGCCAGCGGCGACCTTCGCCTCAGCGCCAATCAACAATGCTGGCCTGTCCAGGCCAAAATGGAAAGCCTCCTGACCCAATCCCTCGCCGCCGAAGGGTGGACTTGCGTCCGCGCCCACCCCTTCGACCCGGCCAAGGGCCACGGCTTCGTTGATTCCCAGAAAATGGGCCTGGAGGTCTTCCGCCGCCTCGATCCCCGCGCCCCGCTCATCGTCGCCGAATCGGTCTGGCAGTACAGCCATCATGTTCTGCCCGGCTTGTACACCCATCGCGGCCCGATCCTGACGGTGGCCAACTGGAGCGGCACCTGGCCGGGGCTGGTCGGCATGTTGAATCTCAACGGTTCGATGACCAAGGCGGGCATCGCCTACAGTTCCCTCTGGAGCGAGGATTTCACCGACACCTTTTTTCAAAAGGGCCTTCGCCAATGGCTCCACGGCGGGCGCCTCGCCCACGATCAAAGCCACGTCCGCGACCTCTCGGCCGTCAAATTGCCTCCCGCCGAGGAAAAGTTGGGCCGCGCCTTTGGACAGCAATTTAAAGAACGCAAGGCCATTCTGGGCGTTTTCGACGAAGGCTGCATGGGCATGTTCAACGCCATCATTCCCGATGAACTGCTGCACCCCACCGGCGTTTTCAAGGAGCGCCTGAGCCAGTCCGCTCTCTTTGCCGCCATGCGCCAAGTCAGCGACGCCGAGGCCCGCGCGGTCCTCCAATGGTATCTGAAAAAAGGGGTGAAATTCAATTGGGGCAAAAACAAACAGACCGAATTGACCCGCGCCCAAACTCTCGAGCAATGCAAAATGTACATCGCCGCCCTGCGCATCGCCGATGATTTCGGCTGCGCGGCCATTGGCATCCAGTACCAGCAAGGTTTGAAGGACCTCGCTCCGGCCAGCGATCTGGCCGAAGGCACGCTCAACAACGTGGACCGGCCGCCGGTCAAATGTCCGCGCACCGGCCGCCTCCTTTACGCTGGCGAGGCGCTGCCGCATTTCAACGAAGTGGATGAATGCGCCGGGCTGGACGGCTTGCTCACTTATCATCTCTGGCGCAAGCTGGGTTATCCGGCCGAAAACACGCTGCACGACGTTCGCTGGGGCCAGCGGTTTCAACTCGATGGATTCGACGATTTTGTCTGGGTGCTCTTGATCTCCGGGGCCGTGCCGCCGGCGCATTTCATCGGCGGCTGGAAGGGAGCTTCCAGCGAGAGGCAACCCCCCATGTACTTCCGCCTGGGCGGCGGCACCCTCAAAGGCATCAGCAAGCCCGGCCCCATCGTTTGGAGCCGCGTCTTCATCATGGATGGAAAACTCCACTGCGACTTGGGCGTGGGCCAAGCGGTGGCGCTGCCACGCCAGGAAACCGAACGCCGCTGGCTCGAAACCACTCCCCAATGGCCGATCATGCACGCCTGCTTTGACGGCGTCTCGCGCGACCAGATGATGGCCCGTCACAAAGCCAACCATGTCCAGGTCGTCTATGCGCCCGACATGAGAAAGGCCCGACGCGCCTGCCGCATCAAAGCGGCCATGCTGGCCGAAATGGGCCTGGAGGTGCATTTCTGCGGCAACGTCAACGGGGAATGAGGGGCGGCGCAGGCGTCTCCAATTTTCCTGCAATCCGCTGGAACCCGGCAAAGACACATTTCTTAGAGCGTGTTTTGCAAATCGTAGCGCGACCGTCCCGGTTGCGAGTTTAAGCACCGTCCCGGTGCGTTGTACCCGCGGATGGGGCGGGGGGCGGCGGGACGCCGCCCGAACTCGCAGGCGAGCCGAGGAGGGCTGCGCTGCATAGCCCCGGCGACACAATGGCTGGGAGGGGGTTCCCGAAAGCTCCGAACTGGCTCTTTTTTGCCATGCACAAAATTTTTTTAGGTGCGATTTGGTGCGATTTGGTGCGATTGGGTGCTAATGGAGTGTAGAGCGCAGAATGCAGAGTGGCGGAGGGTCCGAAAGCTCCGAACTGGCTCTTTTTTGCCGTCCACACAATTTTTTAGGTGCTAATAGGTGCTAATAGGTGCTAAAAGGTGCTATTGGCCTTTGGAGCAGGGCCGTTTCGGAACGCATCAGAAGCCGCAAGCGTTGATTGAGAATTGGTCATTGAGAATTGGTCATTGGCCATTGAAATCCGCGTCCCCAACCGGTCAATGGCCTTCAAGAATGCGGTTCCAGAGCGCCACCTCGATCGTGTTTGATCTGCGCTTCGTTATCAGAACCTGTTTTTGCGCGGCCCCTTGGAGTTTTCGGCGGCTGGCGCTGCCGGTGGCGGCAGGATGTTGGAGGCGAAGCACATAGGGCGATTTAGCTCCGAATGACGCGGGCGCGATGGCGCCCGCGCCGCCAGCATCCCGCCGCCGTTTTCCGGTCGCAGGCTCCGGGGAATCCGTTCCGCGAGGTCCGCAAAATGTCAAAGAACAGGCGCGTGAGCGCCGCACGGGTTGCATATTACCACAGTTTAGTGGGACTGCAACATTTATTTTGCATATAAATTCACCGCGGACCATGGAAGTGGAACGGGGGATGCTGTGCCGGGGGGCGGTCGGCTCGGCGCGCCGACCCTACCAAGAAGTGATTCAGGGCCGAATTGACCGCAGACCACGCCGACCACGCAGAAATGGAAGGGGGCAGAATTTCCGCCCATCTTTTTCCGCGTGTTCGGGGTGTTTTGCGGTTCTCCCTCCTCCTGGTTGAGCGCTTTTCAGGAGATTTTTTTTACCACGGATTTCCCGGATTTCACGGATGCCCCGAAAGCTTTCGGGGTTATCCGCGCCAGCCGTGAAATCCGTGGTCATCTTCCTTTGATTGCGGTTGCCGGAGTTCCAGCAAGTGACGCTCAAGGTGCTGCGCTGGGAAGAACGGGACAAGCGGCTGGTCATCAAAGAGGCCGAAATGGTGGCCTGAGCGACAGGGTGAAGGGGCGGCAGGGGAGCCGGGCGAAGCCCGGCCCCCCGTCGCCCTTAACCTTGTTTAATACTCTAATAACTGTCCCGGGGGAAGCACAGGAGGATGGATGGTCCGCTGCGTTGGACGGTTCAGCGCTCCGAATGACAAACGGCCAAAGCTATGGCTGACCCCTCCTCTCGGGGAAACTAGCTCGCGGGAACAAGAAGGAGCCCAACCTAAGGATGACGGACGTATTTTACAAACTTGAGGGTGTTGCACATTTTACGTTTGACCTTTGGCCATTCATCTTCCTTGAAGTTTTCCCACAGAGTTGGGTCTGGGCCTTTTGGGGGAGCAAATGCATCACGAACACAGGGACTATCTATCCCAGCATGGTCATTATTAACCCAGTCAACGGCATAGCCACTAACAGCCCCATCTTTTCTGGGAATGGGATAAAAAACGACATCTTTTCTGTCAATCAGAGAGTTTTCAGGGGGACAGGTTTTCTTGTAAAACTCAATTGCTGCTTCAGTTATCTCGCACCCGCACCATTCTTGTTGTTTTTCTGCTTCAATAAGGGCTTTCCCGATTAAGCTTTGTTGAAAATCATGAGTCTGCGGAGGCCGTTGATTTAGGCTCGGCGGAAGCGGGCCAATTGAAATCGCTCCTCGCAATGGGATTTCACTAACCAGAGAAAGCGCCAGCAGGCTTCGTACGGCTTTGACAATATTGGCAAATGATCCCACGGAGTTGTCATCTGTCCATATCAAAATGCTGTCGTTTTCGAGGAGCGCATTAACGGTCGCCTGCCGAATGTCTGGTCTTAAGCATTCCTTTCCGCCGTCGTGTGATAAAATACACCTGTCATTCGACAACCCGTGCTCAATGGTTGCGTAAAATTCTTCATAAACTGATTCCAGATGTTCACGAGAATGGGCGCTCACAATTCTCTTGAATCCAAGAATGTCCAAAAAGGCCATGTAGCAGTCCTTGTAATTATTAAAGCCTATTTTGCTCATTGATGAGAAATGACATTATCGAGGCTTGAACCCTGTTGGTTCGTGATTTCTTTGTGAGGAACAAAAGCAGCCGCCCGGCGTTGACCTTCGGCAATTTCCTCGTGCGACAATCGCGAAGCTGAGATGTCGCGGGCTTTAGCACCTCGATTGAAGCCCTGTGCGGCAGAAAGGCTCAACCAGATATAAGCCTCGATGTCGTTTTGCGCTACACCTTGGCCATTGTAATAACACGAGCCAAGATTGTATTGTGCCGAGGCAAGTCCTTGTTCTGCGGCTCTGCGATACCACTTCACCATTTCCGCGTAATCTTGCCTCACGCCTCGGCTATGTTCATAGGAAAATCCAAGTCTGAATTGCGCTTCAGCAAGTCCTCGTTCTGCGGCTTTGCGATACCACTTCACCATTACCGCGTAATCTTGCGTCACGCCTTGGCCATTTTCATAGGAAGCGCCAAGATTGAATTGCCCCCCCGCGTTTCCCTGTTCAGCGGCTTTGCGAAACCACTTGACTGCTTCTGCATCATTTCGTGGCACGCCGCGGCCATTGAAATACATAAAACCGAGGTTGGATTGTCCGTCAGGGTTTCCCTGTTCAGCGGCTTTCCGATACCATTTGACCGCTTCCTCATCATTTTGGGACACGCCCTGGCCATCGGCATACGATGCGCCGAGGTTGGATTGCGCTTGTGGGTTTCCCTGATCAGCGGCTTTGCGATACCATTTGACCGCTTCCTCATCATTTTGTGGCACGCCGTGGCCATGGCTATACATCGTACCAAGGTTGCATTGTGCTTCCGCCCAACCTTGGTCAGCGGCTTTACGATACCATCTGATTGCTTCCGCGTAATTTTGGGTGACGCCAAGCATCCCAAACGCGTAAGACTCGGCAATTACACACTGGGAGTTTGCATCGCCTATTGCAGCCTTGGCCATCGCGCGGTCCAAAATTGCATGGTCGGAATTAGTTTGTTGCGCGTGCAACTGGCCGCCAGCGCACAAAAGGAGCAGCAGAAACATCGCCGAGCACCATTTCGTGTTCATGAAGCCAGCTTAATTATTGCCTCTCAATTGGCAAGCTCCGATTCGAGGAGCCGCAGTGTTGCGAGGGCCGCCGGGGCGCAATCCTGGGGACAATGACGGCACGACAAGGCACTTGTCGGGGCGGAGCGTTCGCGTGTTAGCATTCGGCTTGGCCTTCGTGCTCTTGGCCTTCGTTCTTTCAGCTAGCCGGATGACAACACGAGAACGCGCAGCGGGGAAAAACGACCCCATTCAGACGCACAGGACTTTTCCGGTCTGTGCTAGATTTTGTGCTAGTTTCATGGTTGGAACCTCGCGTTTTAGAACACGAGGGAAACGGCCAGGGGAATTGCATAACATGTTGAATCACAATTGATTAACGTGGGTGACAAGTGATGGCACGATATGGCCTGAAATGGGCAAAAGTGGATTTTTAAGTCCTGTGCGTCTGCCATTTCGCCACTCCGGCAGCCGCTGAACTGCAACGGCTTACGAATGTTTTGAAGTTCCCGGTTGACGCCTGCGCCAGCGGTTGTGCTGAAGTTACGACATGGAATCGGACGCAATCGCAAGAACCCGCACAAACCAAACTGCAGAACCTCAAACGCATGGGGCAATCTTCTCAGAACTTTTGGACGGGCGCAAGCAGCCTGTTGGCGCGTGATGGGAACGAAACGGGCGAAATGACGCGCTTAAGATCAGGAAACGGAAAGTGGCGCCATATTGAACTTGCCGACACGTTGCTTGAATTTATGCTTCCGGTGTGACGGCGCGTTCTGAAACCCTTTCGCGGTTGCTGGACCCGGGAATCATCCCGGTCATCCGCGCCGAGAGCCCGGACCATATCATCGCCCTCTGCCAGGCGCTGGTGGAGGGCGGTATCACCGCGCTGGAAATCACCCTGACCATTCCCAACGCCCTGGGTTGCATCCGCGAAGCGGCCCGGCGCTTCGCGCCCCAGGCGGTCACCGGCGCCGGCTCTGTGACCACGCCGGAGGCCTGCCGGGCGGTCATCGAGGCGGGGGCCCGTTTTGTGGTCACGCCCATTATGCGGCCTGAAATCGCGCGCGTGGCCGCCGCCGCCGATTGCGTGGCGATCCTGGGCGCGTTGACCCCCACGGAGGCGCAATCGGCCTACGAAGCGGGGGCGGACCTGGTGAAAATTTTCCCGGCCGACAGCCCGGCATACATCAGGGCTTTGCGCACGCCCCTGCCGCATTTGAAAATCATCCCGACCAGCGGCGTGACGCTGCAAACGGCGCCCGAATTCCTGGCGGCGGGCTGCGTGGCGCTGGGCGTCGGTTCCAACCTGGTTTCGCCCCGCATCGTGCGCGAGCAGAATTGGGCCGAATTGACGCGCCTGGCCGGGGAATTCGTCAAGGTCATCCGCCAATTTCGCAAGCAATGAAAGCGCTATTCGCCGCGGGCGCGGATGGCGCGATGGACCAGTTCGTTGGCGTTTTTGAGGTTGAGCTTTTCCTTGATGTGGGCGCGGTGGGACTCAATGGTCTTGACGCTTAAGTGGAGCTGCTCGGCGATCTGGCGGGTGCCGCGCCCCTGGCCGATCAGGCCGAAGATCTCCAGCTCCCGGTCGCTCAACTGTTCCATCAGCGTGCCGCCGCCGGCGGGCCTGCCGCCGATCCATTGGCGCATGAGCCGGGCGCCCATTTTTTCGCTCAGATAAACGCCGCCGCCCAGCACGTGCCGGATGGCCTCCAGAACTTTGTCCGCCCCCTCCTGCTTGGTGATGTAACCGGCGGCCCCGGCCCGCAGGACCCGTTCGGCGTAAAGGGATTCCTCGTGCATGGATAGAACCAGCACCAACAGCCCGGGGTAGTTGGCGCGGATGTTCTTGACCAACTCCAGGCCGCCGCTGCCCTTGAGGGCCAGGTCCACGATGGCCAGATCGGGCCGCAGAGCAGGGACGGCCTCGAAGGCGCGGGCGGCATCCTCGAACTGGCCGCAAATCCGCAAATCCGGCTCGTGGGTGATCAGTTGCGCCAGGCCCTCCCGCATGACGGGGTGGTCGTCCACCAGCATGATCTTGCGGACGTGGTTGGAAGCGGTGGTGTCTCCGTTCCGTTTAAGGGATAGGTCGGCTTTCATCGCGCACAAACAACGGTCTTGAACTCTGCCGCATCGGCCACGGGCGCCCCGGCCGCAACGATCGGCCACGACGTGCTTTCCCGTCGCCAATTTGAGCCACTCTACCCCATGATCGCGCGATTGTCCATCAAATTCAGTGAAGCCGGTCGTGGAAGAAATCGTCTTCGTAGCGCGCCAACTCCTTCTTGAGCTTGGGGAAGTCAGCGCTGGGCGGCGCGATGTAAGCCGTCCACGCCGGCCGGCTGGGCATCTTTTCCACGGCTGTAAAGAGCACGCCCATGCCCTCGGTGGAGAGGCCGCAAGTCAGGGCGTCCAGCGCGCCGGCCTTGACCGACACGCTCCATTCGGCGGGCGTGAGGAAATTGTTGATCGGTTGAATCTTGTTGCCCGCATCCGTCAGTTTGGGCGCGTACTTGGCGTAGTGGCCCAGGTAATGGTGGGACATGTTGATGGCCATCATCATGCCGATCATTTGGTTGAAACAGCCCAATTGGTCGTTGATCACGTCCTCCGTCCAAAAGCGGGCGTCCACGATGGCCGGCGGCGGGGCCGCCGGGTCCGCCGCGCAGGTCCGGGCCAGGTTGCCCACGTATTGCTCGAAGAAACCCGGCTGAATCTTGTCAATGGCCTTGGCGTGGCTGAGATGATTGACCAGGTCAATGAACCCGGCCGAAAGCTCCACTTGCCGCCGGAGGCGGTTCTCGGCGGCGGCGGCCATGGGATAAATGAGGGGCAAATCCTGCGGCTGCAAGGCGATGGCCTGCGGGTCGAGTTGCTCGCCGAATTTCTGCGGCAGCGCCTGGCAGAGGTCTCCGCCCAGTTTCATCACCGTGCTGAAGCCGGAGTCGTACACCCCTTCCGGCCCGGCGGACTCCCCCGGAGCCGAGAGCGCCAAAACCACCAAGGCCAGGCCGCATTTGGTTTTGAGATTTGTTCTTCGGTGTTTTGCCGCCAAAGACCAATGACGGCCCTCCGTGTCCGAGTAAAATGATGCGATTGCTCTTAACACCGTTACAACTGGACGATACGCTAGGACGCCCGGCCCGGCAATGCAATCCGCATTTTTCCCGGCGGACTTCTCCAGCCGGCCGCCCGCTGCGCGCGCTGCGCCAAGTCGCCGGTTGCGTCCGGCCGCCAGGCGTGCGATAACAACACGTATGCACTATCGGCGATTTGGCAAAACCGGGCTGGCGATGCCGGTCATCTCATGCGGCGGGATGCGCTACCAGTTCAAGTGGCAGGACAGCGCCCCGGCGGACATCCCGGCGGAGAACCAGGCCAACCTGGAGGCCATCCTCCACCGCGCCCTGGAACTGGGGATCAATCACATCGAAACGGCCCGCGGCTACGGCACCTCGGAGATGCAACTGGGCCGCCTGCTGCCCCGGTTGCCCAGGTCCAAAATCATTGTGCAGACCAAGGTCGCCCCCCAGGCCGACGCGGCGGAGTTTTTGCGCATCTTCGACCGATCGCTCAAATACCTGCAGTTGGACTACGTTGACTTGCTGGCTTTGCACGGCATCAACCAGCGCCCGTTGCTGGAGTGGTCGCTGAAGAAAGACGGCTGTCTTGCCGCCGCCCGGCGTTTGCAACAACAGGGGCGCGTGCGTTTCATCGGTTTCTCCACCCATGCCACGCCCGATGTCATCCTGGAGGCGGTGCAAAGCGGCGAATTCGATTACATCAACCTGCATTGGTACTTTGTCAACCCGTTCAACTGGCCCGCCATCGTGGCCGCGCGCCGGCTCGACATGGGCGTCTTCATCATCAGCCCCAACGACAAAGGGGGAAAACTCTACGAGCCGCCGCCCAAAATGGTGGAGTTGTGCGCGCCGCTCACGCCGATGCAGTTCAACGACCTCTATTGCCTGGCGCGCCCGGAGGTCCACACCCTGAGTTGCGGCGCCGCGCGGCCGACGGACTTTGACGAGCACGCGCGCGGGCTGGCGCATTACGACCGCGCGGCAGAGGTCATCGCGCCCATCGAGCGCGGTTTGCGGGCCGAGATGGAACGGACCCTGGGGCCGGACTGGTGCCAATCGTGGTTCGAGGGCCTGCCGGAGTACCTGGACGTTCCCGGCCAAATCAACGTCCTGGAAATCCTGCGCCTGTGGACCTACGCCAAGTCGCTGGACTTGGTCGCCTGGGGCAAAATGCGCTACAACCTGCTGGGACAAGCCGACCACTGGTTTCCCGGCCAAAACGCCCGCGCGCTGGACGACGAGCAACTGCGTGGCGCCCTCCAGAAAAACCCCTTTCGCGACCGTATCCCCGCCCTCTTGCGCGAAGCCCACGCCATGCTCTTCGACCAGCCCAAGGCACGGCTCAGTCAGAGCGATTGATGGGGCGGCTGATGCAGGTTCCTAATCGTAATCTCAATCCTAATCCCACCTCACGCAACTATTCGTTTTGATTAAGATTAAGATTAGGATTAGGATTAGGAGTGGAAGGAGGAAACCGCCCCCGCAAAAATTGAAAATAGGGTATGGACACCGCCAACCCAATATGATAAGCATTCCCTCCCGTTCAGCAAAAACGGGTTCCAGACCGGGCTGAAAGGCCCGTGGCCGGAACAATTTAACGAGAACTGAAATGAAATACATATACAGCACGCTTTTTGTCGTATCTTTCCTGGCTCTCAGCGCCGCCGCCCAGCCAGCACCACCGCCCCCGCCGGCTCAGCCGGGTCAACCTCCCGCCGTTGCCAAGCAGCCCGCCGGACCGGGTGGCAATGCCGCCGCCACTGCCCAACCGGCTTTACCCCCAGGCCACCCCCCCATGTCCAACCGTGTGCCTCCCGCCCTGACGCCACCGCCGAAAATGCCGGACAAAGACAAGCTCAGTTATGCCATCGGCATGTACACCGGCTCCAACTTCAAGCGGGACAAAATTGACGTGGATATTGACACCATCGCCACCGCCATGAAGGACGTGATGGCCGGGCGCCCCACCCGCCTGACCGACGAGGAAGTCAAGACCACCCTCCAGCAGTTTCAGGGCGCCATGCGCGCCAAAATGGCGGCGGAGCGGGAAAAGGAGGCCAACGAGAACAAAGCCAAAGGCGACGAATTCCTGGCCAACAACGCCAAAGCCGCGGGCGTCAAGACCCTCGCCAACGGCCTGCAATACAAAGTCCTGACAGAAGGCGACGGCCCCATGCCCAGCAAGAGCGACACCGTCACCGTCAGTTACAAGGGGCGCTTGATTGATGGCACGACCTTCGACCAGAACACGAACTTCACCACGGCAGTCATGGGCCGGACGATCAAGGGCTGGTCGGAGATTCTGCCCCTGATGAAGACCGGCGCCAAATGGGAAGTCGTCATCCCGCCCGACCTGGGTTACGGTCCGCGCGGGATGCCGCCCAAAATCGGCCCCAATTCGGTCCTTATTTTTGAGATGGGGTTGCTCTCCATCGCCATTCCGCCCAAGCAAGCTGCGCCGCCGGCCGCTACGCCGGTGTCGGCGTCGCGCGGCTCGAATGCCGCGCCGCCAAGCCCGCCAAGCCCGTCGGCGCCCCCCACTCCGGTCGTGAGCGGACAGATTATTAAAGTCCCATCCGCCGAGGGACTGAAGAAGGGCGAGAAGATCGAAGTCATCACCAACGCCCCGAGCCAGTGATCGGCCTTTCGTGGCCGGCACGCCGCCGTGCCCGCCGCAGCTTTAGGGTCCGCGCAAAAACAAGTTCTCAATCTGAGGCGCAAGGCAAACATGATCGAGGTGGCGCTCCGGGAGCGCATTCTTGAAGGCGATTGAGAATTGGCCATTGAAAATTTATAATTGGCCATTGAGCGGTTGGCCCGGTGGAGTTCAATGGCCAATGACCAATTTTCAATGGCCGATTCTCAATCAACGCTTACAGCTTCTGATGCGTTCCGAAACGGGCTTGTTGCAAAGGTCAGTTGTGAAATCGGAAGTTATTTTTGCACCGACCCTTGGCGAAGGCGGGGCCGCCCCGTATCCTGGGTTGCCAGAAGGCCCGACAGCGGCTAGACTCTGTGAGTAGCCGGAAAGGCGAATCATTGCATGAGTCACATTTTGAACTATCTGTCCATCGCCGCGGGCGTCGTCTTGTTGTTCGGGGCGGCGATCTTCGTGCATGAATTCGGACACTTCTGGGTCGCCCTCAAGCGCGGCCTCAAGATCGAGGAGTTCTCCATCGGCTTCGGTCCCAAAATCTTCTCCCGCGTGCGCAACGGCATTGAATACTCCGTCCGCTGGATTCCCGCCGGCGGCTTCGTCAAATTGCCGCAGATGGTCACTTCGGCCGCCATTGAGGGAGACTCCAAAAAGGAGGAGTTGCCGCCCGCGCCGCCCTTTTCCAAGATTCTGGTCGCCGCCGCCGGGCCGGCCATGAACGTCGTTTTTGCCTTTCTTCTGGCCACCCTGATCTACTTCGTCGGCCTGCCCGTTCCGTCCAATCCTTCCATCATCGGCTACGTGGATCCCAAGTCGCCCGAAGCGGGAATGGGGATACAGGAGGGGGACAAGATCGTGGAGGTGGACCACAAGCCGGTCCAGTTTTGGGAGGAGGTCAACAAGATTACGATCCTGGCGCTGACCAACGTGTTGCCGGTCACGATCCTGCGTCACGACGGGGTCTCCAACACCTACTTTCTCAAAGCCGAAGCCAACAACCTGCTCGAGCTCAAGACGTTCAACCTGGAGCCGCGCGACCACCTCATCGTGGACAACGTCAAGGAAGGCACGCCCGCCTTCCAGGCGCGCATCAAGACTGATGATGAAGTGGTCGAATTCGGCGGTGTGCCCGTCAGCAGCTTCCAGCAGTTGACCAACCTGGTGCAACTGCGCGGCGGCCACAAGACTCCCATCGTGATCAAACGCGCCAAGGAGCGGCTGACGTTCAACCTGACGCCCTTGTTGGACCCGGTCGCCAAGACTTATATTATCGGCGTGCTCTTCAAGCTGGGAGACGTTTACAATGTCCAACACCCCACCCCTTGGGCCAACGTGGCGGGGGTCTGCGAGCAGCTCTACAGCACGGTGCGCGCCCTGGTTCACTCCCGCCAGAGCGGCGTCGGGGCCAAGGACCTCACCGGGCCGGTGGGCATCATCAGCGCGCTGGCGGTGGAATGGCACACCGACTACCGGCTGGCGCTCAATTTCCTGGTCTTGCTCAACATCAACCTGGCCATCCTGAACTTGCTGCCCATCCCCGTGCTGGACGGCGGCCACATCCTGATGGCTTTGATCGAACGGTGCGCGCGCCGTCCCCTGAGCGTGCGCTTCGTGGAATACGTCACGACCGTTTTCGTCGTGGTGCTCATCTCCTTCTTTCTCTATGTGACGGTTTATGACATCAAGCGGGTCTCTATTTTCCACATGATTTCCAAGCGCGGGGTGCAAATCCAGCAGGGCGCCAAACCCGCCGCGCCCGCGCCCTCGCCCGCGCCCCAGCCGGTGCCCTGAACCATGCGCTACTGCAGTTCTCCCGTTCTTTACCGGCGCCGCAAGACACGCGAAGTGGTCGTCGGCGATCCCGCCCGCGGCGGCGTCATCATCGGCGGCGCCCACCCGGTCGTCAAACAATCCATGATCACCTGCGACACGATGGACACCGCCGAGTGCGTCCGCCAATCGCTGGAATTGGCCGCCGCCGGCTGCCAGATCACGCGCATCACCGCCCCGACGGTCAAAGACGCGGCCAACTTGCAACACATCGTGGCCCAACTGCGCTCCCGCGGCTGCCTGACCCCCATCGTGGCCGACATCCATTTCAAGCCCGACGCCGCCCTGGAAGCCGCCAAATGGGTCGAAATGGTCCGCGTCAATCCCGGCAATTATGCTGACAAGAAAAAATTCGCCGTGCGCGAGTACAGCGACAGCCAATACAACGCCGAACTGGCCCGCCTGGAGGAGCAATTCTCGCCCCTGGTCCTGCGCTGCAAGGAATTGGGCCGCGCCTTGCGCATCGGCGCCAATCACGGCTCCTTGAGCGACCGGGTCATGAACCGTTATGGCGACACCCCGCTGGGCATGGTGGAAAGCGCGCTGGAATTCGCGCGCATCGCCCGCCGCCACGACTTCCACAATTTCAAATTCTCCATGAAGTCCAGCAATCCCAAGGTCATGATCGAGTGCTACCGTCTCCTGGCCGCCCGCCTGGATGAATTGGGGCCGGACTGGAATTATCCCGTCCACCTGGGCGTGACCGAGGCCGGCGAAGGCGAGGACGCCCGCATCAAAAGCGCCATCGGCATCGGTTCCCTCCTGTGCGACGGCCTGGGCGACACCATCCGCGTCTCGCTCACCGAGGATTCGCCCCATGAGATCGCCGTCTGCGCCGATTTGCTGGCCCAGATTCCGGCGCTGACGGTGGCCGGTGCTCCGATGGCGGCGGAAGTCCCCTGGCCCTTTGACCCCTTCACCTTCGAGCGCCGGCGCACGCCGGAAATCCCCTTGAACGAGCAGTGCCAGTGCGGCGGCGGGCAGACCGTCCGCGTGGCCGTCACCCGCGCCGCCTGGGAAAAAGTCGCCCCGAAAATCCGGCCCCGGGACGACGTCAAGCCGGAGGCCGTCTATGAAGAGCTTAACGTCTTCGAGATTGATCCGACCCGCGATTTCGAGGTCAATTGCGAGACGCAACTGGTGACGGTCAAAGATGGCGTCGCTCTTCCCGCCATCGCCGCCTTCCGCCTGTTGGCCGCCAGATTGCGCCAACTCGGCCGCGCCAATCCGATTCTGCTCAAAGACTGCCTCCGCTTCGAGCCGGCGCCGTTGGAACCCCGCATCGCCCTCTTGCGCGCCGCCACCGTCGTCGGCTCGCTTTTGGCCGACGGCATCGGCGACGCGATTTTGATTCGGGGCGAATCGGGCGCCGGGCAGAGCCTGCGTCTGGCCTACAACATTTTGCAGGCCGCCGGCTGCCGCAGCTTCAAGACCGACTATGTCGCCTGTCCATCCTGCGGCCGGACGTTGTTCAACCTGCAAACCGTCACCGCCCGCATCAAGCAGCGGACGGAGCACTTGAAAGGCGTCAAGATCGCCATCATGGGGTGTATCGTCAACGGCCCCGGCGAGATGGCCGACGCCGATTTCGGCTATGTCGGCGGCGCGCCCAACAAGATCAATCTCTACGTGGGCAAGACCCCGGTCAAATTCAACATCCCCGAAGCCGAGGCCGTGGAGCGCCTGGTGGATTTGATCCGCGAACACGGCAAATGGGTCGAGCCGCAGCCCGTGCCGGCGCGCGTCTGACAAAATTCCCCTGGCACGGGCGCCAGCGCAAAGATTTCCCGGGCCGTGGATTGGCGCTTGGAATATTGCGCCCCCGCCCCCATCATGGCCCCGATGAGCAAACGCTTTTACCTCACCACGGCCATTGACTATGTCAACGGCGCGCCCCATCTGGGGCACGCTTACGAAAAGGTCATCGCCGACGTCATCGCCCGCGCCCGCCGCGCCCTGGGCGAGGAGGTTTTTTTCCTCACCGGCCTGGACGAGCACGGCCAGAAAGTCCAGCAGGCGGCCGTGGCCGAGGGAAAAAATCCCCAGGCCTACTGCGACGACCTGGCCGCAAGCTGGCGGGACTTTGTCGCCAAACTGGGCCTGTCCCACGACGATTTCGTGCGCACCACCGAACCGCGCCACAAGGAAGTGGTGCGGGCGATCCTGGCCCGCTTGCACGCGGAAGGCCAGTTTTACAAAGCCACCCACCGCGGCTTCTACTCGCCCAGCGAGGAAACATTCTTGACGGATAAGGACCGCCTGCCGGACGGGACTTTTGATCCCGCCTGGGGCAATGTCGTCGAATTGGAGGAGGACAATTATTATTTCAAATTGCGCCCGCACCAGGACTGGCTCATCGGCCACATGGAAGCCCATCCCGGCTTCATCGCCCCGGACTACCGCCGCAACGAGGTGCTCGGCTTCCTGAAAAACGAAGTCCTGCAGGACCTCTGCATCAGCCGCCCCGTCACGCGCCTCAACTGGGGCATCCCGCTGCCCTTCGACCCCGGCTATGTCACCTACGTCTGGTTCGACGCTCTTGTCAACTATATCAGCGTCCCCTTCGCCCTCGGCGATCCGGCCGTCCGCCAGGCCCTGGCGCCCGCCGCGCCCGCCGGCGCGCCTTTCGCCGCCTGGCCGGCCGATTTGCACATCATCGGCAAGGACATCCTCAAGTTTCACGCCGTTTATTGGCCGATCATGCTCAAGGCGATGGGCCTGCCGTTGCCGCGCCAGGTCTTGGTCCACGGTTGGTGGCAGAAAGACGGCCGGAAACTGAGCAAAAGCACCGGCAACATCGTGGACCCCGTTGCCGTCATTGACCAATGGGGCCTGGACGCCCTGCGCTATTACCTGGTGCGCGAACTGGACATCGGCCCCGACGGCAATTGGACCGACGCCGGCTTCCGCGCGCGTTACCAGTCCGAATTGGCCAACGGTTTGGGCAACCTGGTCAACCGTTCGCTCTCCATGATCGCTCGTTACCGCGGGGGACGGGTGCCGGGCGGCGTCGGCCAACTCAACGGCGAGACGGCCGGGACCTGGGAGCGCGCCGTGGCCGCCTACCGCGCCAAGGCCTTGCAGGAGGCCCTGGCGCAATGCGGCGCGCTGGTCACCCGCGCCAACCAGTACATTGACCAGACGGCCCCCTTCAAGCTGGCCAAAGACCCGGCCCGCGCCGGGGAGTTGGACAATATACTTTACACTCTGGCCGGGGTCTGCGGCGCCTTGGGCGTGTTATTGTGGCCGGTCATGCCCGGCACGGCGGAGAAGCTGCAACGGCAGCTTGGGATGGTCAGTGTCAACACTAATTTAGCCCAGCCTCCCCCGCCTTTGGCCCCCGGCCAGGCGCTGGGGGAGATTTTCCCGCTGTTCCCCCGCAAAGACGGCGCCTGAACCATCGGAAGCATGGAGTCCCGCCTGCAGGCGGTCCCGCCCGGCTGTTCCCGCGCCAAGGCGGGGCCTGAAGTGCCGGCAGTCCGGCAAACGAAGGTGGTGGCAGGACCCGGAATCGAACCTGGGACACAAGGATTTTCAGTTCTCCGCTTGACTGTTCACAACTATTCATGTAAATTCGTATTTGTCCATTAAGGACAGGCACTTACGCCATTAAGCACAGGCACTTATGAATACAACGAATGAACAGGAAAAGACAGTTCAGAACACCGTAAACCGGACAGAAACCGGACAGACACGGACAGACAAAGTCACCCGCCTGGCCAAAACGCATCAGGATTACTGGCAAGGGCGGCTCAAAAAGCGTTCCTACCTATCCCGCGACGGCAAGACCGCCGTTGTACCAACCTGGCAAGTTCGCCTCACGCACCTGGGCCGGGAATCGTGGTTCAACCTGGACACCGCCAACAGGGCGGCGGCCGCAGTCAAGGCCAGAGACATTTACATGCACCTGATTACGCATGGCTGGCCAGCCACCCTCGCCAAGTTCAAGCCCGATATGGAGGTGTCGAAAGACGGTTGCACCATTGGCGAATTCCTGGATCAGGTTAAGGCCGTTAGCGGATTAAAGCCGGTGACGTATGAAATTTACGCGAAGAAATTCCGCTCCCTGGTCGCCGGGGCGTTCAACATTGACGGCGGGAAAGCCAAGCACGATTACGCCAATGGCGGCCATCAGGAATGGCTGCAAAGGGTTCATGCCGTCCGCTTGGACAAGCTGACACCCGAAAGAATAAACGATTGGAAGGTCCGGGTACTCAAGGCCGCCAGCAAGACCCCGCTTCAACTCAAACACGCCAGCGTCACCCTCCGCAGCATCCTGCTTTCAAGCAAGGCACTGTTTACCGCCGACATCAGAAAGCATCTCACCTTGCTCTTGCCCTCTCCGCTGCCGTTTGAAGGCGTCACGCTCCCGGAAGCGGGCAAAAGCCGTTACAAGTCGGAAATTGACCCTGCCCTTATCCTGGTCGCCGCGCGGCGCGAATTGGCCGAAGGCATCGCGGGCGAGGGCCAGCCCGCCAATCCCCGCCCGGAACTGTTCAAGATTCTCCTGCTGGCCCTGGGCGCCGGTTTAAGGCGGGATGAAATTGACAAGCTGCAATGGAAGCAAATTCAGTGGAGCAAAAACGCCATTCGGGTTGAGACGACAGAGCACGGCAGCACAAAATCCGCCGATTCGGAAGCCGACATTGACGTTGACCCCGGCCTGCTGGAAATCCTCAAAGCCTACATGCCAAAGCCTGGCAACGGCTCACCGTTCGTCATTGAATCCCCCATTGCGCCAAGGCCGGAATCCACACGCAACCACCATTACCGCTGCAATCGTTCGTTCAAGGAGTTGGTGACGTGGTTGCGCGGCAAGGGACTCACGGCGCGGAATGCGCTCCATGCGCTACGCAAGGAATTCGGCTCGCAGATTTGCCAGCAAGCCGGGATTTTCGCGGCCAGCGTCGCCTTGCGTCACAGTTCAATCAATCTCACCCGCGAGTACTACGTTGACAAAAAACAACCGGCCTTTCTGGCTGTTTCCAAGCTGATGCTGGGACAAAGCGAGGCAGTAACAGCAATCCCAAACCGATGATTCCTTATGCCCCTGCGAAAATTCCAATCCGTCAAAGAAGCCGTCAAGGGAAACGCCTTCACGAAGCTCAGAATTTCTCTACATGGTTTTCCATACGAAGCTCAAATGTTTCAACTGGTTGACTTCTGGCACACTATTTTTTCGGCCGATCCACGTATCGGCGGTTGCGATCCCGAGTACATCGACAACTGGGACCCGAGATACTGGCTGACAATGAAAGAGGCGAATTTTCGGATTCCAGTCCCGCTTAGCGCAAGTTCGCAGACGGCTTTCCTCATTGCCAAATTGCGACAAGCAATAGAAACGGGAAATGGTAAATTCTTTCGGAAACTCGCCGATACAATAGAAAGACATAATAAACCTCCTGTTGACGAGCTGCGGTATTGGTTGTGCGAAAAATTTCTCCTCGAGCTTAGTCAAGACGGAACGGTGGCAAAAGGCTTCGAGAACATTGAAATCCCTCGCGAAAACATCACCTTGCGACAGCTTTACGATAAAATGAAAAAGGAAGGCATTGACGCTGATGAACGGCAACTTAGACGAGCGTGCAAACAGTTGGGCATTGAGTTGACCCCCGACCGCCGAGGCCGGCCAAAAGGAAAACGGGGCAAGTCCCGTGACCCCAAATAAATTCGGACAATCTTCGTCTCAGATTTTCCAATTAAGCGATTCAGATGTCTGATAAGTTCTGAATCGTTATGAAGAATTCAAAATCGAAGGCTCGGACGCCAGTAACTGTCCAGTCGTGCGTCAACGAAAAGTTGCTCACACGCAAAGAGGTCGCAGCGCTCATGGGCGTTTGTGGGCACACCATTCAAAGGATGACTCGCAAAGGACTTCTTCCTGCTATCATCTTTAACAGGCGATTGATTCGCTACGCTCCTCAGGTGGTCAGATCATTGGTGAACGCTGCTGCCGTCAAATAGAAACCCGCTGCCAATTCATACCGCATGGGGATTGAGCAGCACTGCAGGCAAGGAAAAACTATGCCACAACAAGAGTCGCTCAATGAGTTACGATGGGAGGTGCCCCAGTGTGGACTGCACCGGGCTGAATGTGGAAACCGGGGGATGGCGAATTGAGATCGAGCGTTAAACAGGCCAGAACTGCGCTGCCGCTGCCGCGGGTCTTCTGGATATTTATCGGCGATGTGATTAATTTTAAAAATTTAGTGAGGCGGAGCCGGGAAGCGAGGGGCGGATGAGTATTGAACAGGCACGAGCGAATTTGCCGTTGCCGCGGCTGATGGAGCAGCACGGGGATGCTGTGCCGGCGGCGGGGAGCGCGACGAAAGGCTCGATTGTCTGCCCGTTCTGCAAGAAGAAGTCGGCGTCATTGAAGGAGCTGCGTGGGCGATGGTGGTTTAAGTGTTTCCGGCCGGATTGTCCTTCGAGGACCTCAGAGCCGAAGGGGGCATGGCGTTGGCGCGGAAACTGGCGCAATTGGTGAATCCGATTGGGGGGAAGTTGAAGGGCATTCTGGGGTTGGGAGTGCTGGATCTGGCGGAGCAGTATCGCAAGACGCGGGGTTGGTACTACACGATGAAGCCGATGTCGGATGCGACAACGGCGCGGTGGCTCAAGCGGATGGAAACGGAGCGGGCAAAAGTGGAAGAGGACCGGAATGAGGACCTGATCTGGTTTTGCGATCTGCGGTTGAAGGGGATCCCGACGCCGGTGGGGAATTTCCGGTTGAACTGTTTTTACACTTTGGTGCGGGCCGATGGGAAGCGGGACAGCGTGGTGGAGATCGTGACGGACCAGGGCGAACGGAGCGGGCGGGTGCGGCTGGACGCGGAATCATTTTCGGTGGCGAGCGGGCGGACGGGGTTCAGGACGTGGCTGAAGAACCATGCGAACGCGGGCTGGAAGGGAGGCGACGTGGTGCTGCAGGAGTTGCAATTGGACATTCTGCACGACTCGGCCTTTATGGACGTGCAGGAAGTGACGGCGATCGGGTACGACGTCAACAGCAAGATATGGTTCATGGGGGACTGTGCTTACGCGGGGGATGAGGAATTGCTGGCGGATGAGGACGGCGTTTATTGGCATAATGGAATGGGTTATCTTTTGGCGGAGACGGGTTCGCAATCACAGCCGTTCCTCCAGGTTTTGCCGCTGATGCATCCGGGCCAGATGCTGGAGGAAGAAAAGCCGGGCGCAGGCGGCGAGGCATGCTGGCGGCTGGCAGAGGCGAAAGGCGCAAAGGCTGAACCGACCAAGGGCGCTTTAAGCGCGGAGGAAACGGCGGAGAACGCGCTGTTTGCGGAGATGGCGGCGCGGTTAAAGGAGGCGCTGGGCGGATACGATGCGTTTTTGGTGATCGGGGCGGTGGCGTCATTTTTTGGGCGGCCGGAGTTTTTCCGGATGGAAAAGTGCTTTCCGGGATTATTTTTGCATGGGGAGACGAAGCAGGGGAAATCCACGACGATGCAATGGGCGATGGAGTTGCCAGGCTTCCAGCAGATGTCGGAAGGGCTTGGCTTGGGGCGGGACTCGACGCCGGTGGGGCTGCAGATCGGACTGGAGCAGTTTTCGAGCCTGCCGTTCTGGCTGAGCGACTATAACGCGGCGGTGTCGGAGGACAAGCAGGAGATCATCCACGGGGCGTTCAATGCGCGGACGACGGGAAAGTATGCGGCAGACGGCGTGCTGCGGAAGAAGCGGACGATGTTTGTGATTGACGGGGAGAGCCGGCCGGTGAAGACGTCCACGCGGTTCCGCTATCTCCAGGTGCTGATCTCGAAGCGGAACATGGCGAGCAACCAGGTCTGGTGGTTTGAAAGGAACCGGCGGTTTTTTTTTCGCTGGGCCGGCGGATATTGCGGCGGCGGGAAAAGTTCGCGGAACTGATGATGAAAAATTTCGACATAATGGGAAAAGACCTGGCGCTGGTGGAACGGCGGGCGGTGCAGGTGCATGGGGCGGCTTACGCGGCGTTCCTGGCGGCGGTGGAATTATTCGGCGGGCTGCTTCCGCAGAGCGAGGCAAAGAATTTCCAGGAGTTTGTTTATGCGAAGTGCGGGGCGTCGGAGGAGGAGGCGGAACAGGGAGTGAACGTGACGCGGTTCTGGATGCAACTGTTGTCGGCCGTGCGGCGCGGTGTATTCGGAGAGACGGCACCGGAGCTGCAACGATTTTTTAAGGCGCATGGGACGCCGATGGACCATCCGCCGGACGCGGCGGCAAAGGACGGGAGCGGGAATTATATCCAGGGGTCGTGGACGTCGTACGTGTTTTACATCGAACTGCACGCGGTGCTGGACACGCTGAAAAAGGACGCAGCGCAGAGGAGGGAAACGGTTGCGCTGGAGTACGAGGACCTGAAAGAACAGATGTCGCGGCGGCCGTATTACAGCGCGAAAAACCTTCGGACCGGCGTAAACGGCGATTTCGGGGGGCCGAAGCAGCGGTTTGGCGGGGGCAAGCCGGTTCGCTGCATAGCGATCGAGGTGGACAAGATGGAGGAACTTGGGTACCGGCCGGTGCCGGACGAGGTTTTGCTGGCGTCGAAAGTGAAAAGGAAGGCGCCGGAGCTGCCGGGGGCGGCTTTTCCGACGGACCCGAGCTGGGACGATCCGCGGAAGGGGGACCTGTTCACGCTGATTGAGATGGTGGACGACACGGGGGAAAAGTAGAAAGCAGAAAGTAGAAAATGAACGCGCAGACAAAGTTTAAGGATGGGGAAGTGGCGTCGCTGGGAATCGAGTGGACGAACATTTGGGAAGCGGGTTCATAGTCAATCCGCTTCGCGGCTGCACGCACGATTGCAGGTGGCGGATGCCGGATGGGAAGATTGTAATCTGCTACGCCAAGGCGCAGCGGGAGCGGCGGGACGGGCCGGGGTCGTATGAGAACGTGATAGGATGCGGGCCGCGCTCGAAAAAACAGAATATGCTTTTTTGTCCGGAAAATGTCCAAGAGACCCCACGGTGGGACTGTCAAGTTCCATACGGCCATCATAGCCCTGATGAGGGGGCGACTGTTTTGCCTGAGCGTCAGTCCGCCAACTCTTTGCAACAACAAAATTAAAAAAAATTCATCCCCGCCTTCTGCGCGCGCCCGCGCCTTAATTTCTCTTTTTATGGATCATTGCAAATTTTTCCCGCTTCCAATCAAACCTTGCTCACAGCCAGCATATTCTAACTGTTCCCCGCAAATTTTCTGCGGGGAACAGTGCGGGGAACAGAGTGTATATCTATATCTATCTATCTATTAAGTACTTATGAATAAAATATTAATCTGTTCCCCGCTGTTCCCCGCGTTCCAGCAATATGTGTATTTAGCAACCAACACATTTGTTATCCAATCCTTCATCCTAATACACACACACATTTCCAAAATGCGGGGAACTGCGGGGAACAAATTGTGCAACTTTCTCACTATCAATAATTTAACCCGTTCCCCGCACTGTTCCCCGCAGATCGGGCCAGGTTCGCTCCCACGAGGGAAACTTGTTCCCCGCCGCTGTTCCCCGCCCGCGCCCGTGCCCATGCCTCGGCGTCGTCGCACACGGCCTGAGCCGCACCGCAGGACCATACGGCCGGAGAGCGTTCACCTGGCAGACCAGGTGCGCATTTGTCCAGGACCTAGCCACACCACTGAAAAAGGCGATTTTTTTGCCCAAAATATACCCCCCATTTGGCCGATATGCCGGGTTTTCGGGGGTTAGGTGCAAAGTTTTGGCGCGCAAGCGGTTGCCGCGCGCTCCAGCCCGCAAAAAAGCGCGTGCTCTCAGGTGCTGCCGCATAGACGCGGGCGCTAAGTAGTGCGCGAACGGTTGGGCGGCGGGCAAGCTGGCACGTTGCCAGCCCCCGCCCTCCCGCCGTGAATAGGACTCAAACCATGAATACAGTAAAGCTAATCGGTTGGCCGTCTGCTGACGGTTGGGGCTTGGGCACATATCCTGCCATTGGGCGCGGAGTCACCCCGCCGTCTCGTGGCGGTGAGGCGTTGGCGTCGTGCATCGTGTCGGATTACACCACCGGAAACCTCGGTGATATAACAGGCACGGGCACGGGCAAGGGCACGGCGCGGGCGCGGGCCGTGGGCGCGGGCGTTGACCCGGACTTGGCGCGGGCCGTTCACGAGGCGGCGCTGGTGGAGCGTTCCGGGTGGGTGGCGGAACTGCTGGCGGGGGAACACGAATTAGGGCGCGCGCTGATGCTGCTGGCGGGCGGGCGGGAGTTCTTGGGCGGGCGCACGGTGCGGTTGAACGGTTCCGGCATGGCGCCGCGCGCGGCGCGGTATCTGGTCAACGGGGGCGCGGGCCAGTTCAAGGGGCGCGGGCGAACGCCGTCCGATACCAGCCTGGAGGACGCGGCGGCGGCGGCGGCGGCGGAATTGGCGTTGCAAGTCCGGGTGTGGGAATACGCTCTTGGCATTCCCGGCGCGTTGCCAGCGGCGCGCGTCCGGGAAGATGTTTGCATCCGGTCACACTTGGCGGGGTGCGCTTGGCGGGCGGCGTTTCGCTCGTTGACCGACGACGCGGCGGCGGAGTCCGGGCCAACGGCAGGGCGGCAAGCGGCGGAGCAACCGGGCGGGGTGAGCCTGGCACTCACAGCGGGCCAGATCGCCTCACAACGCGCCAGCCTGGAAGCCTGGGCGCGGGGTGAGCGCAACCTGGTAGAGTCACACGAGGCGGAGACCGTCCGGGCGCTGTCGTCTTGGGTCTGGCGTTCGTTGGTTCCACCGCCGGTGGCGGGCGCGGGCGCGAACGGTGAACGGGAGCGCGCGGGCGCACGTCAGCGGGCGCGTTTCCTCATCCGACTAATCCACGGCGCGACGTGGGCGGATGCGGCGCGCTTGGCGGGGTACAGAAGCGGCTTGGTGGCGGCAACGGCGCTGCGGTTGCGCCACACTTGGCGCACACTGGGCCGGGCGGCGCTGCTGGAGTCTGACGGCCACCCCGTCGCCGTCCAGTTGGCGCGGGCTTGGCAACGGGCGGCGCGGGCGGAAGTCGAGGCGCGGCGGGCGGCGCGTCCGTGGCTGCACACAAGCGCGCCGCGCGGCGCGCGGCGAGTGGCGGGGGCGCGGGCCGTCGGGCCGGTCTTGGCGGGCGGCGCGGGAATGTTGGTTCGGGCGGTGGTGTCCAGCCCGGCGGCGCGTCCAAGCGGGCGCGTCCACCGTTACGGCACGTTGGCGGCGCTGGCCGTTGACGTTGGCGCGGCGGCGCGGCGGGCCATTGACCGCCGGGAACAGGCGGCGCGGGTCACAAGCGGCGCGGCGGCGCGGTTGGTAGCGTTCCGGGCGCGGGCGGAGAAGGACTGGGAGCAAGCGGCGCGGGGGTTGCGGCGGGGTTGGCTGCGGGGTTGACTTGGCGGGCCACACGGCGCGCACTCCTTCGGGGTGCGCGCTTTTTTTTTGGCCGGGCGCTGGCCGGGCGCTGGCCGTACCGCAGCGGGCGCTTTAGTTGAGAGAGAACGGCGCGGGCCATAGCGCGCGCGCCGTCAGTCCGTTGTACGCGGCCATTCCCGCGCGCGCCGATTGTGGCAAAGTTACTCCGGGTCGGAGTAACTTTGCCCGGCGGGTGCTGGTCTGGCCGTACCGCAGCGGGCGCTTTAATAGTGTGAGGGCGGCGGCGGGCGCGGGCGCAAGTCCGCGGCCAGCTCCGCGCCGCCCGCAAGTTTTTCGCAGTCCAGCCTCAATCCACGCAGTGTCCATCCCTGCGGCGCCGCCCTTAAAGGGCATCCAAGTGCGCCCTAGAGGTGGGTAATGACGGATTTATGAACACGAAATTCGAGCCTGAGGTACGGTTCGGCTGCCGGATACGACGGCGCAAAACGCCGTTCACAGTCCGGCTCGCTGGATCACGTCCGGGCCGGATACTTCTGCATATCGCCTGTGTTGTGGCGTCCGGGCACCTTGCCTGGCACACGCGGGCCATAATGCGCGAAGTGTAGGCCACACACAGCCCCGAAAGATTCGGGGCTGCCCTTTTATGGACAACAGCAACATGGAGCGCGTACTCAGCGCGTTGCGCAAAAACGGTTGCGGTGACCTGGCTTATGCGGTCGTAGTTGGCGTTTTAGGCGGGCTAATATTACGCGCCACGGATCCCAATCGCTTTGCACAAGCGTTTGGCACGCAAGGTGACGAGGAACTTAAAAAGTTTCTCGTTCCCGACCCTAACGAAGAAATTAACAAGTTTCTCGCGGGGTAACCACAATGCGGGCCGCCGATTGACTCCCGGCGGCCCGCCCTTAAACGATTTCCACGAGTTTCCGGCCAGTGAACGAAGGATGACTTGCGATACGTCGCAAGCAGACTCTCTTAGTAACTGGCCGACGCTTTCCCGCGCATGGGCGGGAGATATGTTCGCCGGACGCAACCGGGGTTTCCCCGACGGACGGCAACAGAAAGAAAAGGAACCATGCAGACAGTCAAGATACAGTCAGTTGAAGTCCTGCGGTCGTTGAAGCCCGAAGAGCTGGACGCGCTCGTCATCCAAGCGGCGAAAGTCGTGCAAGATGCGCGCAAGGGCGTCCAGAACGCCACCGCTTCAAATCCGGCCACAGGCAAGCTCATCTGCGTCTTGGAAGAGCGGCTGAACACGGCCAAATCCAACAAGACCATTGCCAGCAACATGAGCCTGGCGCGGTACTGGGAAGGGATCACCAAATCCCAAATGCCCAATCACGCTATGACGTGCGCCGTTTGTTTCGGCACGTTCGTCCGCACGGAACAGATTGACGAAAAGACGTACGATCTCTGTTCGGCGAACATGATCGAACTGGCCGGCGCCATCAGCAACGCGGTCGATGGCGAAATCGCCCATCCGGCGATCGCCAAGGCCGCGGCGCAACTCAAGGAACGCGGCAAAGACGCGCCCAAAAACCTGCGGGCCATCCTGCGGGAAGTCAAACCGCCTACGCCGATGGACGCGGAAACCGCGCAGGAAAAGCTCCAGCAAATCTTCGACGACGGCCATCTCAACCTGGTCATCGCCGGGGTCGGGGCCGAAATGTGCTATCAGACCGGGCAGGAAGCCAAAGACTCCTACTTTGCGCTCCTGGCCGCCGGCATCCTGGTGGACAAACATTTCGGCGCGGAAGCCGATGCGTGGCTCGCCGAACGCGAGCAAACGGTCACCAGGCAGGCCAACGCGGCGCCGCTGAATGCGGCCACCGCTTTGACCGGCTCGATCATGGCTTTGACGCCCGGCGTCGAAGTCGAGCAAGCCGCATAAGCGGCCCAGTGAAAGCCCGGACGCCCTAAAAAGCGTCCGGGCTTTTTTTGTTTTTTTTGCGTCACGCCGATGGCACAGCCAGGCCGAAAACCGGTCTGGCCGTCACTCCGAATCGGAGTAAAAAGCGCGCCGAATGCACAAAGGAGGGTGACCCTCCTTTTTGAAAGATATGAGTGAAATTTTTATTCCCTCTGGCCAGACCGAGAAGACGCCGCATGGCGTGAATGAAATCGGGCAGCCACAGCGGGCAACTGAGGGCGCTGGCTATCAGCGCATTGATCGCTGGACCAGTGACCGAGATGGCCGCATCGAACTGGAACGCCGGTTTTGCGCCGGACCGGACGATTTGAGTCCAATGGCCCGGCTGGAATACGCCGGGAAAGGCAACTGCCGATACCACCCGAAATGCGGTTGCTGCTGGCTGGGATTCAGCCATACGTTGGCGGAGCATAACCTTCGCACTGATAACGAACGCCTTTCGTGGGATTGACATTTTTGACCTTTTGGCCGGGATGAACCGCTGACCGCAATCATCGCCTACGCTTGAGCGAGCCGCGAACCCGCTCGATCCCCCAGCCTCATTTTATGAATTTCCCCACTCCGTGACTCGGCCGCGCGGCGGCCGGCGGATAGGGCATACTTAACTCAAGGAACATATATGCAAGCCACCATCAAGGACGGCAATTTGATCGTTGCCATTCCGCTCCAGACCCCGACGCCCAGTGCCAGCAAGAAGACGCTGGTCGTGGCCACCACCCACGGCAATTGCAAGACCGACGTCCAGGTCAACGGCAAGCCGGTCACCGTCGGCCTCAATGCCTTCATTTCGGTGAAGTAGTCCGGTAAAACAGAAAGCGCGGCGCGTCCAAGGCGCGCCGCGTTTTTTGTTTCTGATTCCCTGATTTCATCTTTTCCTTTTATGAGATTTGATCCAACAAACCCGCAAAAAGTCCCCGCCGTTGTCCCGTCGCCGGCGCGGCCAGCCCGCAAGCGCGGGCAACAAATCATCCCGCCGCCGCCGGTCCAGCCGGCAAAGGCGGCCAACATGATTGACCTCAACAGCGTCGTGTTTGAGAAGCCAGCGGCAGCGCAGATCATTCCGATCGTTCCCATGAAACGCGAAGTCGGACCAGCCTGGCGGCGGTTAATCGTACCCTGATTTCCCTCCCGACGGAGGGCTGCCCTACCCCGCAGGGCGTTGCGAAAGGCTTGTCCGCCAGAGCGTTCTCGCGACGGCGGAAGAAGCCGAATAGCCACTTGAGCGGGACCGAGGCGTGGCGGACCGTCCACGCCAGCGCATGGCCGGAGCGCACAGAATCCGGCCTGCAATTTCGCATGAAACCCAAAATCCTCATCATCGTCCGCGGCGGCATGGCCGAACCCATTTGCGCGACCGCTGAGGCGGAAATCCATATCGTTGACCAAGACGATGCCTCTGCCGGCGGACGCGGCCATCAGGAATTCACGGTGGACGTCATCAATGATGCCGGGTTCGCCGCCGACTTGGCCACGGCCAACAGGTCCCACTCTTCTTCCCAATCAGTCTTTTCATCGAAGGCCCCATGACTCCAACCGTTTTGCCCGCCGGGACGCAGTCCTTTTTGCCCGGCTTGGAAGGCATTGTGAAGCCTTTCAAATTCCCGGCCACGCCATACGAGTACAAGATTACCGCCCTGCGTGAATGCCCGATGCCGGACACCCTGGCGTTGTGCGACGATCCGCCCAAGGCGGCCGATTATTGGCGGCGGCATATCCCGACGCATCCCTATTTCAATCCGGAAGTCGAGTGCCTGGTGGTCCTGATTCTAAACACCCGCCGACGGGTCAAAGGTCATTATCTCGTGGCCACCGGGACGGCAGACACCATCCTGATCCATCCCAGGGAGGTTTTCCGCCTGGCCGTCATGACCTCTGCCTCTGCCATTGTCGTCCTGCACAACCATCCCAGCGGCGATCCGTCGCCCAGCGAGGCCGACATCAGGGTCACCCGTGATCTCATCCGCGCCGGCCAGCTTCTGAAAATTGAAGTGCTCGACCATGTTGTCATCGGCAACCCGAACCATCAATCCCTGCGCGCTCTCGGATATTTTCTATGAAGGCCATTGATTTACGTTTCTGTTTGGCCATCGCCAAGGATCCATCCATTGATGTTTCCAAGGCCGATGATTCCATCTTGTTCGGCTTCGGACTCGCAGAGTTCGAGCCGGTCACCGCGAGCATCAAAGCCGTGGCGCGGTGCATCCGGTGGCAGTGCCAGCGATTCGATGGCACGTTCGACGAGGCCCAGTTTAACGCCGACCGGCCGCATTATTTGCGCAAGGTTGAACTGAGTGATCTGACCGCCGACGATGCCAGGCAATTACTCCTGTACGTCTCCAATTTTGGACTAAGAGCCGCATGAATGATCCCAATTCCAATCTGGCCGCGCTCTATCGCCGCGTCAGCACCGATCAACAGGACGCCTCGCTGGAAACCCAGGAAAAGCGCGTCAGCGATTACCTCAACTTCAAGGCATTGACAGCCACCGATCAGACCACCTTCTGTGACGCCGATACGTCCGGGAGCGTGGCCATCCTTGAACGTCCCGGCGGTGCCAAACTTTTCGCGACCTTGCGACACTGCCCGGACATCAAGCATCTCGTCGTGGCCAAGCTTGATCGCTTGGGCCGCAGCGCCCGGGACCTCCTGGAGACCGTCCATCAGCTCGAAAAGATGGGCGTCACCCTGCACATCGTGGATATGGGCGGCGACAATCTCAGCACTCAAGGACCGGCGGGCAAACTCATGTTCGTCATTCTGGCTGGGATGGCCGAATTCGAGCGTGAGCTGATCCGGGGCCGGATCCAAGACGCGCTCGACCGCCGGTTCGACCAGCGCCGCATCATCGGCACAGTCCCCTACGGCTACGATTTGGGTCCGGACGGCAACTTGGTGGATAATCCGGGCCAGCAAGCCGTCATCCGCCGCATCGCCCATTTGCGCGACGAAGTCAAATGCAGCTACAAACAGATTGCCGACCATCTCAACGCCGAGGGCATTCCGACCAAGACCGGCAAAGGCAAGTGGCAATGCGGCAACGTCGCCGGCGTCCTGAACAGCAAACACACCGCGCGCCTTCTGGCCGAAGAGCCGCCGGACCACGCCGCCGCCGCGTAGAAAGCCGCAATCCTGTAAATCTTGCCCATCCTGTCAAAATCACCATGAATCGCGCGAGGCCAGGCATCACGTCTTCACACCAGCCGACGCATTTTATGATAAAAAATATCGCATCCGAGAAACCTCGATACACCCTGCATTTCAAACTCGAAGGGCAACGTCGGCAACGAATTCCTATTGAGAGCATTCGCGCCGCACAAGCCCATCTCCAAGGGCTGCTGGACACCGGGGAAGCCCTGGAAGGAATCTGGACTGTAAAACGCGGCCGGGCAATCGTTGCATTCGGTTGATCGCCTTCCCACCCTGTTCATCCTGTCAAAAATCCAAATCTTATGCTCCTACCATCCAAGTTCATCCCCCAGACCGCCGACGACTTTGTCGGACCGGCGGCGAACGTCGCGCATCGCATGCTGCGGTTCATCCATCATTCCAAGCAGACCGGCGACGCGCTGGCCTTCCTGCTGACCGGCCAGCCCGGCATCGGCAAGACAGCGCTGGCGCGATGGACCGGCCAGCAGCTTGGCCTCAACGGCTGCCTGCTCGAACCGCTCAATGGCACCCAACTCACCATCGAGCGCGTGGAAGAGATCGCCGCGCGCCTGCATTACCGACCCATGTTCGGCGAGTGGCATTTCATTTTCGTAGACGAATTTGAATTCGTCACCAACGGTGCCAAGGCGCGGCTGCTGACCGTGCTCAACAATCTGCCCAAATGGACCGCGTTCGTCGCCACCTGCAATCGCGGGACCGATGAACTCGCGCAGCGTAATCACAGCCGGTTCAACGCCTTCGAGTTGACCAGCCCGGAGCCGAGTGAAATCCGCGACTTCCTGGAAAAGAAATTCGCCATCCCAGTCGACCTGGCCGACGCCGCCATCAAATGCGCCACAAGGCAGGTTGACCTCTTCACCACCATAGACATGCGGCAAGTCCTGAAAGACTGCGACGAAGTGATTTTGATGCGCGAAGCGGCATAACCGCAGAATACGAAGAATACCCAGAAAACCCTCACCCTGCACTCTCCCGTCTGACGGGAGAGGGTTCCGAGAACTATGTTCAACCATCAAATTCCGTGGGGCTTCCGCCACCGGCCGGGACCGCGTGGCAAATATGGGCTGTCCATCCGGTTTTACTTCAACCGCAAATGGCACTCGCGCAACCTGGGCCGTTTTCAAGACGCGCAGGAAGCGATCAAGGAAGGCAACGCCGAGGCCAGGCGGCGCGGATTCATCCGCCAAACCGCCGAGCCGCCCAGCCAATTTCCACAATGGTAAATCAAAACTCGACAGAAGGAAAACCCTCTCTGAGCGAGCGCGGGGTGATGTGCGCATCTCAGTTTTTGAGCGGGCCATGGGCGTGGGGATGGGTTAAAATGGGGGCATGAATGCGACATGCTCTGCTATTAAACCTTGTGTGAAACATCGCTCCGAGCCATCGGAGTCGTTGGCGGTCACGGCGGCTCGCTTGGCCGGTGCTTTGGAAGAAGGTGTGCGCGACTTTCTGCTGGCCACCGATCAGAACCTGGGCGACATCGAGG
>Ga0326727_10001050_pt1 | contig 106771 bp, 98 predicted proteins | sample MB2enrmetagenome_FD_207643 | JGI IMG/M metagenome (GOLD analysis project Ga0326727, IMG submission 207643) | Lab enriched peat soil microbial communities from McLean, Ithaca, NY, United States - MB29MY | ecosystem: Environmental > Terrestrial > Soil > Wetlands > Peat | place: USA: New York...
TTTTTGCGTAGAAGAACTGCCAGCCTTTGAACCTGTCGGGGATTGTGAAGCCGACTTTTACAACTTGATGTGGTTCCAGCTTGAATTCGTGTATGATTAGCTTCGGAATTTGCACTCTTTCATGTTTTTGAAGTGACGCTTTAAAGGTTACTTTTTGCGTTAACGGCGTTTGTTTTCACCTCCCCCTTAACTTTAGGGGTGTCAGATATTGTCCTAACGTGTATAATATTGTATGAGAGTGTATTAAAGTGTATAATATTGTCTTATTTAGACTCAACCTGCAACCAATCCAAGCCCCAAATCAAAAAACCAACCCAAAACACAAACAAAAAAATTTGCTGGAAGATTCCACAGCAAAATTCAAATCAACAATGAAAGCTCCAAACAAAATTCCATCCGTACCAACACCCCCATCTTTTGGGAACAAAAAATCTAAACTGCGCGTTGCCATCGAACGCTAAAGCTTTTTGTCGCTGGCTTTTGGGGAACCTAGCGGAAGAAATTTAAAGGAGACGTGAAAGAAGAATTACTTGAGTGATACTTACTCTTAATGTGTTTTGAGGTTGTGCTGTATGGTTGAGAAATTGTCAAAGTCTGACGTAGCGTTCATTCAGCATCTTCCAGTCGGAAGGCTTGCAACAGTAACAAAGGAATGCGAACCCGTGGTGAGGCCCATCTGGCCCGTTTTCGACAGCGTATTCATTTACTTCGCATCTGACCCAGACATGCCAAAACTTGAGCATCTGGAAGAGAACCCTGAAGTTTCACTGGTCTTCGACGATTACGACAGGGAAAACTGGGCTGCCGTCAAAGGAATCCGCGTCCAAGGCGAAGCAGAAATCATGTGGGAAGGCGAAGAATACCGCTACGCCCACTCGCTTCTTGAAGAAAAATACCCCGAATACAGAACCACCGACGGCGGCTGGAAAGAAGGCGACGTACCCATAATCAAGATCACACCTACAAGCTACAGCAAATGGGCCACTTCACAATGGAAAAAATAGCCATTTCCGCCCCTTGATTAAACCTATTCCACCAATCATGAACGGCAACTTCAAAGCCGCTGGGATAAAGGGTGCATTTCTCGTTTCCACAAACTCAACCCCAGCTGCGCCCCACTCCTTTATGGTCGCAACCAACGAGTCAATGTCGCTACAAAGAATGCGACGGCGGGGATAACCGCAATCCAAAAGAGAAATGCCACCGCCAAAAACGCAACCCCTAAAACTGCGCAGATGTAGATTAAACGTTTCGAAACCCAACTCCCAAAGTCAGGAGAACCTAGCGCTTCGTTAGCCATCTAGCCACCGCGCGCTCTATTTTGGATCGGGCAGCTATCTAAAACTTCAGCAACCCTTCCTCACCAAGTTTTTTAAGTCAAAACAAGATAACGGTTGTTATGCAGAATATCGATCCCATCTTTGTCCTTCAACCGGTTATCGTAATTGTCATTTGCACTGTTTTTCTGCTCTACTGGTACCGCAAACGCCGGTTCCACTGGATGGTGCTTGTCTACTCCCTCATCGCCTACTCTGTGGCCATCGCCCTTAAGTACGCCGTACAGATCCCAACAATAAACGCCGTCACAAGCTACTTCGGGTCAGCCAGCGTTGGGCTCGGCGTCTACTACGGCTTGCAAACCATGTTCTTCGAGGTGGGCTTAGCTTACGTGGTCGCGTGGTACGTGATTTCCCATGGACTGCTTGAAAGAAAAGACGCTGAAGCCTACGGTTCAGGTTTGGCTTTCTGGGAAAACGCGGGTTTGCTGGGCATCCTCTCGCTGATCAACCTCATAGCCTACTGGAGCATTCTCTCCTCGAACACATCTTTGGCGCAGACACTTTACAGCCAGCTAAACGCAAACTCTCCAGGGCTCTTTGCACCCGCCTCCGAAGCGCTAAGATCGGTCGCGTTGGGCACTCTTGAGCGAGTTTCTTCAATTATGATTCATTTCGCCTGGGGCTACCTCTGCTTCATGGCTGTCATCCTGCATAAAAGGCGGCTTTTCTTAATCGCTTTGCCCATGGGATTCGTTGACTTTCTGGTTCCGTTTGCCCCAAGCATGGGAACCGCTGTCTTCGAGGCTGTAGTGTTCGCGTTGGCTGTTCTCTCAGTGTTTACAGCTTGGTACGCAGTTAAACACATAACCGAAAGCTCCGACAACAAAGCCGCTTACGCCCAAGTTAACGCCTAACGTGCATAAAGCTTATCCCTGACTCGCCGTAAAATAGTGGGCGAGGGGTCAACGTGTCGTTGGAATCGGGCAGAAAATTAGGCTTAATAGCCAGCTTAATAGCGATTGGGGTTCCAGTTGTCACGGTTATTCTGTACGGTTTTCTTATTCTGTCCTTGTTTGGAGTATTTTCGTCCGCCGTAACTGGAGGCAGCCCAACTTTAGGTGGGTCTTTTTTCTCGGTCGGAATAATTATTGCGTTTGTCGTAATTGGCGTTGTGGGCATCGCTGGAGTTGTCCTGTTTCTTGTTAGCATGCATAGGTTAAGCCAGTACTACAGTGAACCCGGCATCTTCAAAAATGCTCTTTACGGTTTCTTAATAAGCATAGTTGGAGCAGCTGTCATATTTGTAGCCATTCTAGTGCTTCTGTTTGCAACTGTGCTATCTATTGCGGCGCACCCCATCACTAGCTCTTCTCCTTTCGGGTTTGCCATCGCAATTTTAGGGGTGGGCGTTGCGGCTTTTGTTATGACGATAGTTAGTGCTGTCTTCTACAAACGTGCCTTCGACGAGTTGGGCGAAAAATCAGGTGTCAGCAGCTTCGGAACTGCAGGAACCTTATACTTAGTAGGCACGGCATTGACGATTATTTTAGTCGGCAGCATAATAATTTGGGTTGCATGGATTGAGGCAGCCTCAGGATTCTATTCGCTCAAGCCTAAAACAGATGCACCGCCAGCCGTTCCCCATTACATCCCTCAGCAGCCCGCGGCAATTACCGCGGCAGAGAAGAAGTACTGCGTCTACTGCGGAGAAGAAATTAGTCTTGACTCACTTTTCTGTCCACACTGCGGAAAACCAGTCCAACAATAGTCATCGTGCCTCAGCCCGTGTTTGCCGCAGATAACAAATTTTATATCTCGGTCTCCGCTCATTTCCGAGTAGAGTTGTGATTGTTTATGGCTGTTAAAACAACCCCCGATTATATTGACTTGCTTAACAAAGCAGTTGAACGCGAAATACAAGTTTCACTCCAATACATGCTTCAGCATGCAAAAATGGAAAAGCTCGTACGCAGAACCATCCCGGAAAACATCCTTTTAGACAAAACCACCTACGACGCGGTTGGAAAATTTCTGCGGGAAATCGCCATCCAAGAAATGAAACATGCGGCAAACATAATTGAACGCATCTACTATCTTGGTGGAAAAGCGTCAACTAAATCAGGAAAAGTCACCGTAGGCGACAGCATAAGCGAATTCGCCAAATTAGGTGTAAAAGCTGAAGAAGAAGCCTTAACACTCTACCGTCAAATCATCGAAACCGCCATGAAAATGGGTGATTGGGAAACACGGGAGCTTTTTGAGAAAATATACGGTGAAGAAGAAGGACACATGTTCAAATTCCAAGAATACACCAAGTTCCAAGATGAAAAGGACGAGCCCAGCAAAATGCCGATGGATGACTGGCGTAAAATATATACCGACGACTACTTTGCACTCCTGAACAAGGCTGTCTCGGGTGAAATAACCGGAATCATCCAGTACACGAATCAGCATGAGAAAATGGCTTTCCTTGAACTTCGAATGAAAAATACACCATTGGAAACTGTCGCCGAAACTAACTACGCTGCGGTTGCAAGCAAAATACTCAAGGGAGTTTTCATGCAAGAGATGGATCATCTGGAAAAAATCAGTGAACGCATTTACTTGCTTGAAGGCGAAGCAGTGGCCAAGCCGGATCCACTGCCAGTTGTCGGCGAAACACCTTTAGATTTCATGAAGTTGGATCATGCATTGGAAAGCACCACAATATCGCTTTACCGACAAATTATCGCTGAAGCACTCAAACGCAACGACACAACGACAAGGCGACTGTTCGAAGACATAATACTCCAAGAAGAAGACCACTACTGGACATTCGACGACTACGTCAAATAAAACAAAACTTCTCTTTCCTTTTTATTAAATCCCGGGAAAAGAATAATCGAAAACTTAATTCCGAAGGCTACACAACTTAGACATGGCAGAGGCGAAGTTAATGCAGAAAAAAGATTTGCCTCGTTGTATAAACTGCGGAAATTTTATAGACGACTGTAAATGCGTGTGCCCATACTGCGGGGAAACTGCAAAGTGCACTTGCTGCATAGGCACCGATAAAGCATCAGGCGGCGGGTAACCGCTCCGTAAAACAGAAAAATCATTCATGGGAAGATGAAGCAAAAATGGCAACTGAAAGTGTAAACTGGATGGCAGGCGGCCCACAGGGCAGCGGCGTCGACACGGCCTCCACCATATTCGGAAGAGCATGCGGCTACGGCGGCCTTTGGGTTTTCGGCAGAAGAGAATACCACTCAAACATCAAAACCATGCACAGTTACTTCCACCAACGCGTCTCTAAAGAACCAACATTAGCCAACATAAGCGACGTGAATTTGCTTGCTGCTTTCGACGCGGAAACCATCGTTAGACATATCGGCGAAGTCGTGAGTGAAGGCGGCATAATCGTTGATTCACGCGACATAGGCGTCAACGTCTTAACGGGTATCCCCACTTTTTCAGAGGACTATAAAAATCACATTCGCGCTTTCATGAAAGAAAACGGATTAGGCGAAACCGTAAACGACTTCTTAGAGTACGCAAAAAAGAAAAACATTCAGGTTTATCCTGTTCCATACATGGATTTGCTAGCACAAATCGGCAAAGCCATCAAAATGGAAAAAGTCAGCACTCTCTCAAGAATGATAAACGTTCTAACCATAGGCGTCTCCTTTGCACTTTTCAAGTATGACAAGAAACTTGTTGAAGACGCAATCAAAGCCACCTTCCACGAAAAACTCGTCGACATGAACGTCACAGCCATAGATTACGCTTACGACTACGCAGAAAAGACATTTGACGTAAACCATTTCAAGTACAAACTGGAAAAAATAGGCGCCACCCAGCCACGAATTTTCTTGACGGGAAATCAAGCTGTCGCCATGGGCAAGGTGCTGGGAGGCTGCAGAGTACAAACATACTATCCCATCACACCGGCAGCTGATGAAAGCGAGTATTTAGAGGCACATGAAATCCTTAAGACCAGAATGGACCAAGAAGCGGTTATCGTAATTCAAACTGAAGACGAAATCGCAGCAGTAAACTCCGCTTCAGGCGCCTGCTTGACAGGTGCAAGAGCAGCAACCAGCACTTCTGGCCCAGGATTTTCTCTTATGGCTGAAGGTCTCGGCTGGGCAGGCTGCAACGAAGTCCCTGTTGTAGTCACGTATTACCAGCGGGGTGGTCCCTCAACTGGACAGCCAACACGACACAGCCAACAGGATTTGCGTTTTGCCATGCATGCGGCTCACGGTGAATTCGCAAGAATTATCCTTGCATCAGGTGACATAAGAGAATGCTTCTACGACTCTGCTGAAGTCTTTAATCTTGCTGAAAAATACCAGGTGCCCGTCATCCACCTGCTCGACAAAGCCATGGCGAACTGCTCCCAAACCTACCCAGTCTTCAACTACGACAACGTCAAGGTTGACCGCGGCTTAATCGTGGGAGAAAAAGAGCTTGAAGGCAAAGAATACAAACGCTTCAAATTCACTGAAACAGGAGTTTCCCCAAGGGCTTTTTTGGGAACAAAAAACGGTATCCAATGGTACTCAGGAGACGAACATAATGAGATGGGAAACATAAACGAGGAACCCTTCATTCGAACGCAGATGATGGAGAAAAGAATGAAGAAACTTGACTTAATCGATAAGGAAGTACCGATAGATTTGAAAGTTAACTTTTTCGGCGATAAAGACGCGGAAAACATTGTGGTAAGTTGGGGTTCGCCAAAAGGAGCCATAATCGAAGCGATCAACCAGCTCAAAGAAGAAGGCCAAAGCTTAGGGTACATTCAGGTGCGTATGATTCATCCGCTTCCCTCTGCCTACATCAAAGCAATGCTTCAGGGCAAGAAACGTGTGATCGACGTGGAAGATAACTACACCGCACAGCTAGGCGGGATAATAACAGAGTATACAACCATCAAACCCAACTTTTACATCCTCAAATACACGGGAAGACCCATGATGACCACCGAAGTATACCAAGCCCTCAAAACGATATTAACATCAGAAAACGTCCCAGAAAGGCAGGTGCTCACCCTTGGCTCATAAACCAGCAGACTACAAAACCAACGTATATGTTGACTGGTGCCCAGGCTGCGGAGACTTCGGCATCACAAGCGCAATGCAGATGGCACTAGCCGAGCTTAATCTTGAACCGCACAGAGTCGTTGTGGTTTCAGGGGTAGGCAACGCCGCAAAAACGCCTCACTTCATAAAAGTCAACGGCGTCCACACACTCCACGGAAGACTGTTGCCGTTTGCGATGGGAATCAAGATAGCTAACCCAGATTTGGAGGTTATCGGCGTTGGCGGAGACGGCGACGGCTTAGGCATAGGAGCGGGACATTTCGTTAATGCGGGAAGAAGAAACATCGACATGACCTACCTGCTCTTCAACAACGGCGTCTACGGGTTAACCAAGGGGCAAGCTTCACCGACACTTCCGCTTGGCGTCAAAACAAAGGGGCTTCCCAAACCAAACATCAACGAGGCGATCAACGTGGTTTCGTTGGCTATCACATCGGGGTACACGTTCGTGGCCAGAGGGTACGCATTTGACGTTGTCCACCTGAAGAACATGATAAAGCAGGGAATACAGCACAAGGGTTTGGCGATTGTTGAATGCCTGCAGCCTTGCCCCACCTACAACGACATCGACACCAAAGACTGGTACGCAGGCGAAGACAGAAAAGACGCATCAGGCAAACCACAGCCCAGACTCTATAAGCTAGAAAACGAAGGCTTCGATCCCGTCGTTCACGATTGGAAGGAGGATTTCAAGAAAAAAGTCGCTGGCATGGAAAAAGCCCATGAATGGGGCGACAAGATCCCAATAGGCGTCTTCTATCAAAACCAGTTAGAACCCACTTTCCAAGACCGCTTAACCAAAAGAATACCGTTCTACATACAAAATCCGCCCGCGAAGCAACAGCTAAAAGACGAAAACGGCAACGCGACAGTTGACCTCAGCGAGTTCATGGATGACTTAAAAACAAGCTAAAATTTCTTCGCTCTTCAAGAAAGAGAGGCGGATTAGAAGCCTCTTCTCCTTTCTCCTCGATCCTTCTCCTCAACTTTTCCTAAATAAAGAGTTGCAACTAGATGATATAAAGCGGTATTGCAGCTCTCGATATATTCCCGCGAAGGCTTTACTGCGTTTTGCCGTCGGTTTCTTCCTCGCAGTAGGATTCCGCAGTGAATTTTGGGGTGCAGATGCAGTAGAAAACCAGATCTTTTTCTCCAATGTTGCTTATTCTCTGGGATGCACCTGCGGGAATAACAATCAAATCTCCCTTGGTTACCTTGATTGATTTCATGTCGCCAACGTCTACTTGTCCTTTCCCGCCAGTTATCAGGTATATTTCGTTGACGCCGTCGAGGTGATGTGCCATGGTTGTGATGCCGGGTTTTATCCGAGCCTGCGCGACCGAAACATCTTCGGCGCTGTAGTTTTCCCTTATTAAACAGCGTTCCAATGTAGGCGTCTCTTTCAGGGAGTTAGCCTTCACGATTATCGGTTTCAAATATTCAACCTCACACTGTTTTCTCTCAATTTAAGATAAAAGTACGGGATGTATGTATATTCATATTTTGACTATATTCCTATCGCAAACCTTAAGGTAACTTGTATTTAGGTTAAAATCAGGTTTTTTCCCAAACGACGGCTTATTCGCATTTTTTTGTTTGAAACTTTTTGTTTATTTTTCATGGTGTAGGCTTTCGGATTTCACGATATATTGCGAGATTAATGTAAAAATAACTTAAATATGCGCTAAATATAGTGTGTTATCAACACCGTCTACACTACATATATAACAAAGCATGGACCATGTATAACGTATGAGATGCCCATACTGCAACTCCGAAAACTCCAAAACGCTGGAAACCCGCGATTCCCCAGAAAACACAACGCGCAGACGACGAGAATGCATCACCTGCCAAAAACGTTTCACAACTTACGAGTACGTTGAAACCGTCGAGCTCATGGTCAGAAAAAAAGACGACCGGCTTGAAAGATTCGACGTCAACAAGATAATCCGCGGCTTGCAGAAGGCATGCGAGAAAAGGCCGGTAACAATGAGCCAAATCAACGAGTTAGCCGAGCGGGTAAGGCAGGACTTGATGCTTAAGGACACGCAAGAAGTTGAATCGCAGGAAATCGGCGATTTAATCATGAAGCATCTAAAAGAAGTTGACCGCATAGCGTACATTCGATTTGCATCGGTTTACAAGCAGTTTGAAGAGCCTGAAGATTTCAGGCGGTTACTCCTTGAGGTGAAAAAATAATGAAGTTCGTATTAAAACGTGATAGTAAATTAGAACCCTTCGATCAAGAACGTATAACCACTGCCATTTGGAAAGCAGCAAAAGCATGCGGTGGAAGAGACAAAGAGCAAGCGAAACGCGTAAGCGACCAAGTAGTCGCGGAACTCCAGAAAACATATGGGGACGACGGCGTACCAACGGTTGAGGAAATCCAGGATGTCGTTGAAAAATGCTTAATCGAAAACGGGCATGCGCAAACAGCGAAAGCCTACATTTTGTACCGTAAGCAGCACAGCGACATGCGTGAGTTAGCCGCCCTGCTAAGTTCTTCAGACATGGTTGACCAGTACCTTGAGGTTGAGGACTGGCGTGTCAAAGAGAACAGCAACATGAGCTATTCACTTCAAGGTTTGAACAATTATTTATCATCCACTGTGATAGCTAAATACTGGATTTCAAGAATTTACCCGCAAAACATCGCTGACGCTCACTTTTCAGGCGACATGCACATCCATGACTTAGGCGTTCTAGGACCTTACTGCGTCGGCTGGGACATCGGCGACTTACTTCTCTCAGGATTCGGCGGCGTCTCAGGTAAAATAGAGAGCAAACCCGCGAAACATTTCCGCACCGCATTGGGGCAAGTTGTGAATTTCTTCTATACGCTACAGGGTGAAGCGGCAGGAGCGCAGGCTTTTAGCAACTTTGACACGTACCTTGCGCCATTCATAAAGTACGACAATCTTCAACAGAAAGATGTCGAGCAAGCACTGCAGGAATTCTTCTTTAACATGAATGTACCGACCCGCGTGGGTTTCCAGACGCCGTTTACGAATTTAACTTTAGATTTGGTTGTGCCGGGCTTCATGAAGGACGAGGCTGTCCTCTTCAACGGAAAGATAACTCAAGACACATATGGCAGTATGACTAAAGAAATGGAAATGTTCAATTTAGCCTTCGCAGAAGTTATGCGGCAAGGCGACTCTAAAGGCAGAGTTTTCACTTTCCCAATCCCCACGTACAACGTCACTAAAGATTTTAATTGGGATTCACCGGTAGCCCAAGCCATCTTCGAGGTAACAGCCAAGTATGGTGTGCCATACTTCTCGAATTTTGTAAACAGCGACATGAAACCTGAAGATGTCCGCAGTATGTGTTGTCGCTTAAGAATAGATAACCGTGAGCTACGCAAGCGGGGCGGCGGATTCTTCGGCGCTAACCCGTTAACGGGCAGTATAGGTGTGGTAACTCTTAACATGCCCAGAGTCGGCTACTTATCTAAAGATGAAGACGAGTTCTTTGAACGTTTAGAAACTCTGATGGAAACTGCAAAAGCCAGTTTAGAACTTAAGCGCAAAGTGCTTGAAGCATTCACCGACAACGGCTTATACCCATATTCAAGACGGTATCTACGCCATGTGAAAGAGGGGCACGATAAGTTTTGGAAGAATCACTTTTCCACCATAGGCATAGTCGGAATCAACGAAGCAATCATAAACCTGTTAGGACAAAACATCGCATCGCCTGATGGACAAGCCTTCGCTGTTAAAATATTAGACTTCATGCGCAATCACCTAGCAGATTACCAGGAGGAAACCGGTAGCATCTACAACCTTGAAGCAACCCCTGCTGAAGGCACCTCTTACAGACTCGCCCGCATAGACAAACGCCGATACAAAGATATCATATTCGCTAACCAAAAACAAGTGGTGACTGAACACGCAGAACCATTCTACACGAATTCATCCCAGCTGCCCGTTGACTTTGCAGGCGACCTCTTCGAAGCGTTAGAGCACCAGGAGACTTTGCAGACGCTCTACACTGGAGGCACCGTGTTTCACATTTTCCTCGGCGAGAGACTTAACTCATGGAAAGCAGCTGCAGAATTGATCAAAAAAGTGGCTTGGAACTCAAAACTGCCATACTTCACGTTGACACCTACTTTCAGCGTTTGCCCAACCCACGGCTACACAAGCGGCGAACACAAAGTTTGTCCAACCTGTGGAGCAAACTGTGAAGTCTACTCACGAGTCGTGGGCTACCTACGACCAGTCGACCAATGGAACGACGGAAAACAAGCCGAGTTCGCTATGCGTAAAACCTTCGACCGATCAACAATCATGGCTTCAGCGTCCCTAACAAGTTAAGAGGCATAACGCAGATGAAGTTTAGCGGAATACAGAAAACAAGCTTAGTGGATTACCCCGATAAAGTAGCCAGCGTGCTATTCACACCCGGCTGCAACCTCCGCTGCCCCTTCTGCCACAACTGGCGCATAGCCGTCGATCCGCAACCGCCGTTTCTGCAGGAAGCGGCTGCCTTGGAAATCTTGGAAAACCGCAAAAAATACGTTGACGCAGTCGTGGTAACTGGAGGCGAACCATGCATGCATAAAGAACTGCCCAAATTCTTAGCCAAGTTGAAGGAACGGGGTTTCGCGGTGAAGTTGGATACGAACGGGTTCTTCCCAGACGTGCTCGAAGAATGCCTAGGCAGCGTGGATTACGTGGCGATGGATGTGAAGACATGCAGAGAAAAATACAGTCTTCTTGGAGCTCAGGACACATCCGGGCTCATGAGAACCATGGAAATCCTCAAGACTGGAAAAGTCCCGTACGAGTTTCGGACAACCGTGGTGCCGCAGATAGTTACCACGCAAGATGCAGCATGTATCGGGGAGTTAGTGAAGGGTTCAAAGACACATGCGCTTCAACAATTCATAGCTGAGGACACGCTTGACAAGAAATTCCAGACATTCAAGCCCTACACACCCGAAAAAATCGGCGAGTTCGCAGCGGTTATCCGCCAATACACAGAAAACGTCCTGCTGCGAATCTAACTCTAGGGTTTTTGCCTTTTTTCTTTGAATATTCACAAAAACGTTTTCTGCACGCGCGGTCATAGAAAAGATTGTATCCTTTTCTAGAATAACAGTTAAATATTTCAAGCGTAGAAAGGCGAGCATGGAAGAGGGAGTTAAGTTGCAGGCTAGTAACGACGCAATGCCTCGCGTAAACGGCTATGAAGCCAAAATCAAAGCGCAAAAGGAACTTGTCGAATCGTTGAAAAGCGAATGGAAACTCTTGTGGAGCGAGCGCTTCAACGATAAAATAAGAGCGGAAGACGTCTCACTCAAAGAGTACAATGCCCTAAAGGTAGAACAAGGCAGAGTCATCCACGCAAACAGGGATTTCAAGGCGGTCACTTTCAAAGAAATTCTTGAGCAGCACCTGGTCGATAATCCCGATCGCTTCATCCAGCCAAACGTGCAAATCGGAGGTTGGAACAAGTTTGTAAAAACAACAATCGCAGCCAGCAACCCCAGAAAAAAAGAGCATATTCTCCCCTACACCAATAAAAAACAAGTAAGCCAACCCAAAAAAGGCGGACGCGGTTGGCTACACGCAACCTAACTAAGCTCTAAAAAGAGTTTTGAGTCGCTTGAGATCACGTTAGAAGCCATCAAAGCATCTTTTCTGCTTGAACGTGAAGTTCATGAAAACCTCTTTACTGCGTGAGGAAATCTCTACAGCAGTCGGCAAAGCGTAGGTGTAGCCTTCTAAGCGGATCAGACCGGCAACCACTGCGCCACGCGCTTAATCATTTTTAAGCCATAGCTCTGATTTTTGCCCTTTGCGCTTTTTTGGCCCTATGTGCTAACTTTGCCTTAGGAAATTATTTTAAAAGTGTGACTGCATCTATCGCAAACAAAATATTCTAAATGGAACATGCTGGTATGTACGATTCTTTCGGGTTTTGAAGCTTCTTTTCCGCAGTCTGGGCATTTAGCCATAAACAGCATCCTATGAATAATCAGAAACGTAACTAACAAGAATTAAAGCTTGCTTATCATAAATTAAGATTTAGGGTATTCAAGGTAGCGCAAGCGCCCGCTAGGTGCAAATGAATTGTCAAAAAGAGATGCTGTATCTGTAAGAAGGTTGAATCCCGTCTATACGTCTCAAACAGTAAAAATGAGTTAATGGGAGAGGCAATGCTTGGCATGAATTGGGAAACTGAACGTGTAATTCATAAGAAAAATAAACGTGGATTGGCGTTAATTCAGATGCATATGCTGGGTGATGCTGATGACCATAGGTTTGGGTTTTGTAATCAGTGTTTGTGACTACGTAAACGGAAAAAGCGATAAAAGCTTGGATGAGACAACGGAAAAAATAGTATCTAAGGTTCGCCCGGATGACCTGCAAGATTTCTTCGAAAAAATCGCTCTTTTTAGTTCAACAAACAACCGCTATCGAGAACTTAAAGCGAACTGCGAAACAAAACTTGAAATGAAACACAGCGAACTCACGATTCAAAAAATAACAGTTTGAAAGAACTGAACAGGGTCCCCAAATAGCCTCTTCAAGGCTCCAAACCAAGACGGTTGGATGCAACCATGTTACAATATGCTTTTGAGAGTTTTTCCTATAAATTCAATTTGTTCAGATGTGCCTGCTGGGTGAATTGGAAGGGAGAAAACTTATTTTGAGACTTTGTCTTAACCACTGCTTGAACTTCTTCGCCGATTTGCGGCTTATTGATCGGCATCAAAGATTAAGCCTCACTTTTAACCTCTAAAGCCATAATGTTTACGAGGTAGACTTTAAATTTTGCTTCTCCTTAAAGATCAAATTCATGCCGAACAAACTGAGGTTGTCTGTGTTTGAAAATAGCCGTGGTTCTGGGAACAAGACCTGAAATAGTGAAGTTTTCGCCGATAATACGGGAATTAAAGAGAAAACACTCAGATTACTTCATTTTACACACTGGCCAGCATTACAGCTACACCATGGATAAAGTGTTTTTTGAGCAGCTGGAACTGCCAAACCCTAAATACAACCTCGGAGTAGGGTCAGGCTTCCACGGTGAGCAAACAGGAAAAATGCTAATCGGCATTGAAAAAATTCTCCAAGACGAAGTTCCCGACATAGTGCTAGTCGAAGGAGACACCAACACCGTCCTAGCAGGCGCCCTAGCCGCAGCAAAGCTCGGCATAAAAGTTGGGCACGTCGAGGCTGGCCTACGAAGCTACGACCGCACAATGCCCGAAGAAACGAACCGTGTTTTGACCGACCACTGCTCAGACTTCTTGTTTGCACCAACCCAGAAATCAACCGAAAACCTTCTGAGCGAAGGCATAGCCAAAGAAAGAGTCTTTACAGTCGGGAACACGGTGGTTGATGCTGTCGGGCAGAATCTTTTGATTGCAAACTCCAAAACCCATGTTCTCAAGGACCTTAATCTTGCGGATGGCGAATTTATTTTAGCAACAGCTCACAGGCAAGAAAACGTCGATGACAAGGAAAGGTTCAGCGGTTTGATTTTGGGTCTTCAACTTGTTCAGCGTAAGTTTGGCGTTCCTCTGGTTTATCCGATTCACCCACGAGCAAAAAAGCAGTTGGATCTATTTGGAATTGACACAGCCGGATTGATGCTGATCGAGCCGCTGGATTACTTAGCGTTTTTGCAACTTGAAAGCAAAGCCAAACTCGTCCTTTCCGATTCTGGAGGAGTACAAGAGGAAGCCTGCATCCTGAGGGTCCCATGCGTTACAATAAGAGATAACACCGAGAGACCTGAAACCCTGGAGGCGGGCTCGAACACTTTGGCAGGCACCAAACCGGAAAATATTCTAAAAGCGGCAAATAAAATGTGCTTCGTCCAAAGGAACTGGGTTAACCCATTCGGAGACGGCAAGACAGGTCAAATTATCGTAAGAATAATAAGTGAAAAGTGCAAAAACATTTCCGCAAAAGTTACAAGCAAAACGCCTAGTCACGATTAAGTGCTCGCTATCTCCGTTTTTACCGGAGAATGATAACGGCACTTAATTAAAAACAATGATTAATGGATAGGGCTATTGCGGTTTTTTGAGGGTTTTGTATTTTTGTAGTATAGTTATACAATGTGCTTGTCAAATAAATAATGTTTATTAATACTCAAGACTTGTTTCATTATGCGTCAAAATGGATAAGACCAAAATGGCCTTCAAAAAACTCAGCCCAGCAATATCAATTGCACTAGGAATAACAGCCTTAGCGCTAGTATTAGTCACCGCTGGCTTGTTAACTACCAACCAACAAGTACCTGCCACTGGAACTGTAACGGCGATAAACCTCGGCGTCTACAGCGACTCAGGCTGCGCAATACCATTAACCGTAATAAGCTTCGGAAATATAGCACCAGGCACACAAGTTGAACAGACTGTCTACCTTAAGAACACCGGAAACGTCGCTGAAAGCACGCTAACCATGTCCACAAACACTTGGAGCCCACCAAACGCCGGCACATACCTAACATTAACCTGGACACCGACATCATCGAGTCTAGCCGTGGGAGCATCCACCTCAGCAACCTTAACTCTTACCGCAACATCAAACGCGGGAGCACTTTCAACATTCAGCTTCAACGTAGTCTTCACTGGATCACAGTAAATAGCCGTAAAAACTTGTCGACCTTCAACTCGCCTTTATCTTGCATCCGCTCCTTTCTTTCGGGGCGAGCGTTGTCCTTAGATCTTTCAGCGTTTGCTTTATTTCACTGATTCTCGAAAATAGGAATAAAGTTCTATAATGAAATTCTTAATAGTACTAAAACATTGTTTGCACGAAAGAACTCGTTATTGAATGGTCTGATCAAGCATCGTTTGGGGCGTTTTTTCTAGATCAAGGTCGGAAGATTAACAGTAGTTAACTAGAGGTTATTTCTTATGAAGCTCATCATTTTTCCGCAATAGCTTAATTAGCTGTTGAGATACTTGGACTTAAACTCAGTTCTATTTCAGACCAACTTTCAGGTTTCGTTCTTCGCTTAATGTTAGGGGTTTATTTTAATTTTGGAACCCTCTGCAACGCGGCGAACCTTATTAACAAACAATAATAGGAAATATTTAATTACTGATTCTTCGAGACTGGATTAACTATGATTCAAATTGAAACGTGGATTATTGCAGGAGTGCTCGTTTTATGTTTGTTAGCCATAGCTTACTTGTTCTACTTTATCATAAGCAAGAAGCTTTTTCCTCAAATGATCGAATTTGGGCAAGAAATTAATCCAAATGAGGGAAGAACTGTTTCAGAAGTTAAGGGCTATGGGGTCATCAAAAAAATCGAAATAAAAATGCAGAATGTTAATTCAATAATAGATATAACAGTTGATCAAACTAGCTACATAATTTTCGGTCTTGCTTCAAACAACGATAAAACAAGTTATAGTGAGAAAGAAAATACTTTAAGTGCACAGATACAGGTGTTCGAGAGATTTAGCAAAAATTTTAGTGTTTATTTTCAAAATCAAAGCGATGTTACTACTCGTTTGAGTGGAACGATCCATTTTGAAATTAAAAAACCGCTTATCGTTACCCTAAAAACAGTTCTTGCCGAAATCCGCAAACCAAATCGTGTTTCAACACTTTAAGTTAATTTTACGAACGTTGCTTCGACTCGCTTATATAAAGTACATATAAATGCTGGTGCTACATTACTAATGAAACTGAAATAATTAACAAAAAGTTGAGCAGATTTAGTTGCCTTTGTCACAAATTAAGAGGAGGAAGAAAACATTAAGACAGAAAAAGCATTATTCTTAACACTTTGGTTATATTCTTTGCTACTTTGGCTGTATCTAAGTGCAAGAATAATTATTGATGGCGTTGAATTACAAAGTTTGGTCATCAATGGTTTACCATTTTTTACTTTTACAACATTAGGGATTATTTCTTTCGTTTTTAGCATGATTTGTATGTTTATATATCTCAGGAAACCTTGACTTTGAAATAAATTTTCATCACTTCACCCCGTACTATTCCCTAAATGCAGGGTGAAAGGGGCAAAGAATACTGGAGAGCTATGGAAAGGAACACTCTAAAGCCGCTTCAGGAACAAGTTCACGATTCGAGGTCAGAAATTGGCATTCAGATGTTGTAAAGAGATATTAATGGATTTACAAATTATTATGGATAAAGGTAGGACCATTACAAGACTCTCAGGTTAAGCGTTAAATTTATTAAATCGCGAGTCTTAATACTGTTACGTGGTTGCTCGACAAACAAAATGCCAAAATGATCTTCACGAGTAAACATCCAAATGAAAAACCAACTCTTAGCCGCCATAGCAGTTATCATTGTTTTGACAGCGTGCTATGTAAACGTCGGTAATGCGTCTCCACAAGCAGTTGTCACCCTCGAAGCAAGCGGAGCTGTGCAACAAACTCCAACCCCGACAGCGACACCTACTCCAACCCCAACGCCCAGTATACCGCCTACTACTTCCGCCACACCAACTCCAACCCCGACAGCGACACCTACTCCAACCCCAACATCATACGTGAATAACGCTATTTGGATTGGAGAAGCCAATGACCCAATAGGCACAAATCTAACAAACTTGGTTTCAACTCTTGTCGCTAATCACATAAAATACGCCATCATCATGGTGGGTTACTGGAATGCGACAACGCCTTCAGCGCCATCAATCAATCCTCATTTCCATCCCTTGGCGTATTTTTCTTCTGTTTGTTCTACTTTACAGAGTGCCGGAATTGTGCCTATCGCTTGGGTAGAAGGCGGGGTTAGCTGGGGTGAAAGTGAGGGTACTCCTGACGTTACGCCTGCGAATTATGCAGCTTACAATACACAAATTGCAAACGTTATGTCTGTTGGCTTTAGCGGCTACAGCGACGACGTAGAATCTTACACTGGTACCCAGTTACAACATATAGATTACCTTAATCAACAGTACACTTTTCTTCACGCCATGGGTAAACTTTGCATGCCTGCAGTTTCATCAAACAACGGTGGCAACAACATCAACGAATATCTTCATGTAGACTACATTTTATCCATGTTCTATTGGACTTCAAGCCTATTTGAACAACCCGACGCCAACATTTATTGGCAAGAAGAATTTGGCTTGGGAACTTATCACTCTACTTTCGGCTCTCCTGGGTCACCCATTATTTTCGGCCTTGATGGCGTATATGGTAATCAGAATCCATTCAGTTGGCAGTTAGCAAAGTTCACAAACTGCCTTAACCTTTACGGCTCTGACAATTTAGTCGGTATTTCTCTCTTTTCCTACGACTTCATGAACAGCGCAGATTGGAGTACCTGGACAAGCTGGAACCAATCCTAAAAAAACTTCTGTTTTCCTATTTTTTTGTTGAGCCAATTAGCTGCTGACAGGAACCCCTTGAAGGCTGGTGCAAGTCAGATCATAGATACTTTCCTGGCAACAAATCTTACGTGCAAACTAATAAAACAAGAAAACCTGACGTTCCAGAAAATCTTACTAGGTCAAATAGAGAGGCTGTAGAAGACTAAAACAAGAACCCAAGGCATTTTTTCGCCTTCAGCTGCTCAACAAGAAAACAACGAAGCAAGGTTAGCCTATTTTCTGGATTAGTGAGGGCAAAGGCTATCTGATATAGGAACCACTTTCCTTTCAGTGCTTTAAGGAAAAAGAATTTGGCAAGTTCTTTCTCATTTAGGGAGTAATAGCTCCAAGATAGATAAAAGTAAAGAATAGCTTTTGTTCTATTGGGAATTTCTTTGCCATATTCCCGTAGGAAATATTCGTAAATAATGGCACCATCCTTAATCGATCCTTTTTTGTCTGACGGCATGGAATTTTTGCCGTGGATTCGGTATTTAGCCAGGGGTTCTTTCATGAAAAAGAACTGGTGTTCATTCGCCAAGTTTACAACGAATTTTAAGTCGTTAAGGTATTTCAGTTTTTCATCAAATTGAATATATCTTGTGAAATCTCTTCTGTGAATTAAGCTGGAATCGAAAATAAAATTTGCGTACAATAGTTCCTCAAAAAGTCTGCCGCTCTTTTTCTTCTTATTGGCTAGATTTATTTGAGTGAACGTTTCTCCTGTTGGAATACTGTTTTTGTCAATTATCTCACCTTCAGACCAGACAACTAGCGAATCATTTTTCTCTAATATTGCCAATTGCTTTTCAAGCTTTAACGGATTCCACACATCGTCGGAATCAATATAAGCAATGTATTTACCCGAGGCTTTTGATAGCAATTCGTTCAGGGTTGACGAGATGCCTAAGTTTCGTTCGTGGAAAAAAGCTTTGATTCTTTTGTCTTTCTTTTGGTAGTCTTCGATTATGGCTCTTGAATTATCTTTAGAGAAATCGTCAAGTATTAACAATTCAAAATCTTTGAAGCTTTGGTTTAGAATGCTTTCAATCGTCTCGGGGATGTATTTTTCATGATTGTAAGATGTCATAAGGACGCTGACCAAAACCATAGGCTTTCACCATTAAACACTAGTTAATGTTTGGAATGAATTGCTAAATTTTTCTGATATCTGAACAACTTCGCTTTCTTTTAGCCAAGAAATTTAGAAAAAAAGAGTATTTCACAGCAGATTCTCTCCGTAGAATGTAATTTGCCATTTATTTCTTGTCAAAACGCGCGCTGCGCTGAAAGACAGTTTGACACTGGTTTAGTTTCTGCAATATTCACTGATGCAGTCAGACACTGTTTTGACTTCGTCTTCTTGTAACCAGGGATGAATTGGCAAGGAGAGAATTCTGCCGCACAGGTCCTCGGTTACGGGTAGGTTTTCTCTAATCGCGTACGCGTTCTGTTTGTGCACTGGGATTGGGTAATGTATTAATGTCTGGATTCCTTTTTTCATAAGATACTTCTGCAACATATTTCGTTCTTTGCTTGTTATCACGTAAAGATGATACACATGCTTTGCGTATTCTCTTTCGAGGGGGATTGTTACGTGTGCCTCACTCATGAGTTCGTTGTAGAGCCTGGCATTTTTTCTTCTTCTTTCGTTCCATTCGTCCAGTTTTCTCAGTTTTACCCGCAGTATTGCAGCTTGGATTTCGTCTAGTCGGCTATTTACGCCTACGAAATCCTGGCAGTATCTTGAGGATTGTCCATAGTTTCTCATTTTTACAAGTTTTTCCGCTAGTTCTCTGTTACTGGTCGTAAGCATGCCGCCGTCACCATAGCCTCCGAGGTTTTTCGTCGGATAAAAACTAAAGCAACCGACGTCTCCGATGTTTCCTACTTGCCTACCGCAGTATTCTGCGCCATGGGCTTGACATGCATCCTCTACTACATGTAAGTTATGTTCTTGCGCAATTTTGAGCAACGGAGCCATATTTACTGGATTACCATAAAGATGGACTGGTATTATCGCTCGTGTCTTGTCTGAGATTTTAGCCTCAATTTTTGCAACGTCCATATTAAAGGTGGCAGGGTCAACATCGACAAAAATGGGTGTGGCTCCGTTTCTGCTTATTGCGTCGACGGTGGCACTCATCGTGTGTGAAACCGTGATAACTTCGTCGCCTTTGGAGATTCCCAAGGCTTTTACGGCCAGAAATAAGGCATCTGAGCCAGAATTTACGCCTATTCCAAATTTGGCTCCAGTGTATCTGGAAAACTCTTTTTCAAATTGTTCTACATTTTCACCTAGGATGAATTGACCGCTTTTTTGGACTGCAAGCATAGCATCTGCTACATTATCACCTATCTCCGCAAATTCTCTTTTGAAGTCTATGAAGGTAATCATGTGATTTTCACTAAGAAAATTCAGGGTCTGAAAAAGGGGACCGAGAGTTTTTTCAAATGTTTAGGGTTATGACGTTGCTGAAGGCAACTGGAATATTACGCTTTTGTTGAGGTGGAACGTCTTACTCTCGAAAATGGTAATCAAAACTATTTCCAATTGAATGGGTTCTCTTCCAGGTTTATTCCAAACTCCAGGTCAGAAGCGAGCTTGGATAAGGCGACGATCAGGGTGATGTCGTGAGCAAGTAATAAATTGTCATCATAAGGAACGTTTGTTTTGTTGTTAAGTGTGCTTGATAAGTCACTATTTGGGCTTATTTTGCCTAACAGGAACCGTTTGTCTTCTCTCGAAGGCTGCCCGATAAGGTTCAATGCATAAACCCTGCCGTGATGCGTTACGGTGATTCTGAAGTGCGAGAGCGCATTTATCAAATCTTTCTTAATGTATTTCATGTAGTCCCTTTGGGGGGCAATAATCTGATTGAAGGTATCTGCGATGCTTACGCTCAATGTGCCATATTCTTTGAGCAGTTTCTTCTGTCTTACCTCGGTTAGAATCGACCTTAGCTCTACTTTTTGCTTTTCGTTGAAATCTTCCACATTTTTTGATTCGACAGCCCTGAGATCCAAAAAGTCAAGTTTCAGTTCTTTTGCAAGCGTCAAGGCTTCAGGAATGGATTTGTAGTTCTGTTGGAAAACCACAAAACCTGCGCCCACCTTGACGTTTGATTTGGTCCTTCTCTTGGTTTCAACAAGTTTTTTCAGATTTTCCGTTACGTGTTCGAACTCGTCCACGCCCATGATTTCGCTGTAGCCTTTTCTGTCAACTGCATTCAGGCTAACTCTTACCTTGTGGATCTTTACTAATTGTCTGAGAACATTAGTGTCATCGAGCGCAATTCCATTGGTGTACAGATTGACCTTCAATTTGCGTTTTACGCCAGTTTTTAGGATAACTAGCAATGATGGGCTTAACAGGGGTTCAAGGCCGCCACTTACATCGAGATTTTGACCATTCATATATGCAAATTGGTTAATCATACAAATGTATTCTTGAGTGGACAGAACGTTTTTTTCCTGGTCGTATAAATGACCATTTCTGTAACAGAATTTACATTTTGCGTTGCAAGACTGACTGATGAAAAGTTCTAGAGTCTCCGGCGAAAGTGGTTTTTCGCCTCTTATCATTCCTAAAGTTCGTTCGCCATTTTTCGATAAGCGTCTCAGAATGTCAATGAGGTATGGATATGGGGTAAACATGGACAACTCTTTTGCTTTTTCGGAAGATCTTATGAAGGAATACGTTTTTCTGAGATCTGCTTTTGTCAAGCCAAACTCTTTGGATATTTCACTGGAAGGGAGGTATGGTTTTGTAAACAGCTCCTTTATAACCTGAAGGTTAAGACCTTCAGATTTTGCGCTTAGGAGCAACTCTCCAAGGATCTCATCAACTTTCTCTGAATAATAGTTGTCTCCGAAAACATTTTCTAGTTCCATAATTTTGAAGTCTCCTTAGAAATGTTCGTAAACGAAAGTTGGAGAGAATTGATATTCGCAAGACTACTTTTAGTCTGGCATGCACTTTTGTCGTTTCTCGTTTTCTGCTGGTTTCCAGAGTATGCCATCAATCCGTATGATCAGCTTTTGGCTAGTTTATAAGACTGGCGGATCACCATGTTCAAAGGGTAACTAAACAAAAATTTCCTTTGCAGTTTTTTAGCCCTCATATCAATAACACTTTCAAGTATTTGACCGCTCAGTTTAGCTGCAGGAACATGTGGATTTGCATAAAACTTGTATACCGTTACATTCTTGAGAAACAGTGGAAAATCAAGAAGCCTCATTGTAGCCTTGAAATCTTCGTCTGTTTCTGTGGGAAAACCAACCATGAAGTGTGTTGCAAGATTGATTCGCGGATGTTTTCGGTTAACATATAGCATCATGTTTCTCCAATCTGCCGCTTTGTACTGTCGACCCATTAATTTGAGAATTCTATCGCTTCCAGATTCGACCTGAACGCCCAATGTGTCTATTTTTCCGGTGGCAAAGATTTTGTCGAAATCCGAAAACAGTTTTTTCAAGTAAACTGGGCTGAGCTCGTTAATAATGATTCTGAAATTCTCATCATCGCTTAAGTCAATTAACCGATTAAGCAATTCACAGGCGTTTAATCCGATATCTACCCCATAAGCTCCGAAGTCTTCAGCACATAGATCGAAGAGTCTGTAGCCTTTTTGTAGACCAGCTTTAAATTCAGAAATTACCTTTTCGATCGGCTTGCTCTTCACCTTTCCCCAAACAAGATGCTCACTACAGTAAGTACAATTGGATGTACAGCCTTCAGCAACCCTTACGTAAAAAATTGGAGAATCAAAATGGAAGAAGATCGCACGCGTTAAGGAATATTGTACATCCCTTAGCGTGACCAGTGAGCTGCCGGAGTCGAGTGTTTCTGTTATAGGAAAGTTAACATCTGGAATTTCCAGTGTACTTGAGCATTTAGGAACATTAGTTGCTTGCCTGAGAATTTCCTCAAAGGCATGCATGTCTGAGGGCCCAATAAGGGGACCGCCAAAATTTTTCTTTAGTGATTCAGGGTTTTGTTTGGAGAAACAACCCCAAACTACAATTCTCGCCGAAGGCTTCATCTCAGATTTAAGAGCGTTGATCATACGTATTGATTTTTCTTCTTGGCTCTCAGTTAGTCCACAACCATAAAAAATAAGCAGATCGGCTTCGCTGGGATCTGCCGTACTAACTGTTCCCGAGTTAGACTTCAAAAAAAACTGATACACATACTTGGAGTAAAGGCTACCTACTTCGCACCCGTCGGTCGTAACATAAATTTTCATTAAGTTCCATCCGTCTCAATTGCTTCGCGTCGGAAGTCTTGTATTTTGATGATAGAATAAATATGGTGCTAGAGGAGAAAAAACTAGCTTGTTCCAAATGCCCCATGTCCTATGCAATTTTGCGTTAATCAACAAATCTACCCCCGTGATAAGTGTGTTTGCACGGTTGTTTTGAAGGACCCATTTATTTTCCGGAAGAGAGTCTAAATCGGAGCTTATCCGGTCAGCAAACCTGCTCTGTTTTTCGCGGTATTCATTAACGTGACTCGCTAACTTGCCTTGTATTGTTTCATAGTTGCCGATGAGGTCATTGAAAAGATCCATGATCTTTTCAGCTGTGATTTCGGTAGTGGGAATTGTAAATTTTGAAAAACCCACACTGTCAGCAAAGTCGAAATGTTCTGGTGCATAAGCGAGCCCGATAAAAGGAGTGTTTGCGGCGGCGCTAAAAACCAGAGAATGCAGTTTCTCGCCGATAAATATCTTACAATTTGAAATCAGATTCAAAGTGGCCTCGATATCTTGCCATTTTTCAAAGATGCCGACACCCACCTTTTTAGAAAGATTTTCGACATCCTGCATATTATTTTTCCAGAACGGAATCAAAACTACTTCATAACCACGATTTTTCAACACGCTGCAGACTTTGCTCAACTCTCTGAGCACTCTGTCTCTGCTTCCCCAAGAGAATTTGGAAAAACCTGCACCGACGTTGATCGCAATTCTATTGTTGCACTTTTCTAAAACTTTTGTAGGTTTTAGGGATAAACATGGATCACCTATAACTTCGGAGTCTATTCCCCAATCTTTCAACAGCGCTTTTGAAATATTACCTCTTACACTGATTAACCTAAAATTAATTAACTTGAATCTATCGATTAACTCTGGTTCAAACGGGCCATGAAACACGGAGTCTAGAACGCCCGCACCAAAAACATATGCATATTTTGTGGGTCGCATAAGCATAGCAATTGCAGGCAGGCAAGTGCCACCGCCGACAAGCGTTATCTGGCTATGCTTTTGCCTGAGCGGAGAAGTTATCCGGCAAAATTTAAAAGGGTATTTAGCAAAGATCTCTTGGTCAATTTTATAGAGAGCCTCATCTCCCATGTTATAATTGGGAGTTACCCCACCCACATAGTTTATGATGTTTTCCATCAAATTCACTAATTCCGACTTATACTTTTTAGCGAATATTCACCATTGGAGGGAAATATCTAAAGTGCATTTGCTTTTAGTGCCCCGATTATGGTTTGAAATTCCTGTTCAATCATGAATGGGAACATTGGGAGTGACAGGATTTTTGAATATAATGCTTCTGCGTTTGGGAAATCGCCCTTCTTGTATTTTGTGGTCTTTTTGTAGTAAGAAAAGTAGTGAAGAGGACTATAGTGCACCCCGGCGGTTATGCCTCTTTTTTGCAAATGGCTATACAGTTTGTTTCTAGTTAACGGGTACGGTTTTTCAACTTTAACTTCCAATAGGTGAAAAACGCCTTGGCGTAGATTGTCGTTGGGGTCATGGAGCATTTTGATACCTTCGATTTCTTCCAAAGCAACTTGATATTTCCTTGCAAGTTCCCGTCTGGACTCTATGATGAGACCTATTTTTTCCATTTGTTTCAGACCTATTGCGGCTTCAATTTCGCTCATTCGAAAATTGAAACCCAAATCGGTAACGTCATAGCGCCAACTAGTTATCTTTTGGCTCGGGGTTTTTGTTTGGCAGTGATTTCTCACAAGTAAGGCTCTGTTTCGCACTTTTTTACTGTCTGTCACGAGCATTCCACCTTCACCCGTCGTTATGTTTTTTGTGGGGTAAAAGCTGAAACATCCGACGTTTCCGAAACTGCCAACTTTTTCGCCATCGAAAGTTGCCCCATGGGCCTGAGCGCAATCCTCAACCATTTTAATATTGTATTTTTTTGTTAATCGGCTGATTTCTTTCATGTTGCAGGGAAAACCGTAAAGATGTACCGGTATTACGCATTTGACGTTTTCATTAATTTCAAGAATAGATGCCAATTTTTTCGGGTCGATTTCTCCATCTTCGCCAATATCACAGAAAATAGGCTCAGCTCCGTACCACCGAATAATGTTTGCAGTGGCAACGAATGTGCAGACTGGAACCACAACGGAATCACCTTTCTTTAATCCCAAACCATCCAGAGCCAAGTACAAGGCTGATGTGCATGAACTTGTAGCAACCCCATATTTGTTTCCCACAAAGTCCGCAAAGATTCTTTCGAATTCAACTGTTTTCGGGCCCAGCGTCAGCCATCCGGATTCAAAAACTTCCCTGATCGCATCTATTTCTTCGTCACCCAGTATATTTTTGGCTTTGCAAAAAGGAATTGTATCCAACAACGTTAACCACCTAAATCAATTATTTTCTTCGTCCGCTGTTTCCAAACTACACTTATTCTATTATTTCATTATTTCAGGAAGACTAAATAGAATAGTTTATTCTCATTTTCGGAATAAGTCGCCCAAGTTAACATTAGCATCAAACTTTTGACAAGCCTATCGCACTGAGATAGTGTTTTGTTCCAACGTTGTTTGGAGGATCGAAAGAAGCCTATCACCGACGGCATCTGCACTTCTAGTATTGTACATATCGTAACCGACATCTTGCATTTGCTGATAAAAAAGCGAATCTTCATAAAGTCGATTTATCTTTTTCACCAACTCGTCTTTGGATTTTGCGACACAAATGTCTAACGTTTTTGATAAGAATACATTATTTAACATTAAAAGAGGAGTTCTGGTCCCCCAGCAATCTCCCAAGAAGCCCCATCCACCTTCTTTAACCGGAGTAACTGCGTAATAACTGCCCGCGATTAGCTTTAATATTTCACACCTTGGAAGAGCAGAAATATGTATTATCGCAGAACCGTATTGTTGTTTTAGCTTCCTAATAATTGACTCATGAGAACCTGTTCCGATAATAACGAATTCTTTTGTAGATGTGTTTTGAAGAATAAAAGGTATTATCCACTCAAATTCTTGAGTGTTTTTGTTAGGAAGTAGAGTGCCTGCGTAGATCGCCCTTGATTTATTCTTACTAGTTGGAAGCTTGCAGTCCTCAGGGATGTGAGCCGGCCATGGAAGATAATACAAAGGCTTTCCATGTTTTGATAATGGATGAAGTAATTGTTTGTCTCGGGGTTCAGAAGTTATCAACGCGTCAGCCTTTTCACATAGCCAAGACCAATAGGCAGGTCCTGTTATTGGCTGGCGCATTAGGACTTGGGCAAATCTGGTTTGCCAACCTCCGACAAACTTGCTTCGGGCAATGATACTAGCAGTCTCTACATGCAGCACAATTGGTATTTTTAGATGCTTTTGAAGTTTAAGAGCCAAAAGCATGTTTTCTGCCAAGTGGCACAAAATCAAATCTGGTTTGAGGTCATTAGACACGCTTAAAACTTGGTTTAATTTTCTCTGGGGAAAAAAACCCATTTCATTAAAGTTTTTAAAATTGTCATAAAGCCTATGAATTGGAAAGCCATCCTTATTTTCAAAAGTCGGGGGTCTTACATAGTTACCTCTTGCCCCCAAAGATTTCCATGTTATAAAGGCCAAATTAACGCCTTTTTCATAAAGCCTAGTGTATACATAATAGTCTTCGCATAAGTTTTTTGACATTACAGGAGCTAAGACTAAGACGTTAATGATTTTCACTTTCCTTGACTTTTACTGAAACAGACAAAATGAGTTGCTATTCTTTTTAATAGCCTAAAAGTTGACTTCTATCTGAAGGTTTGAATTTTTTTCATGTAAGAATACGCGAGTGCGCTTCGACGAAGCATGTGAAAAGTCAGCTTTCGAGATGACATTCCTTCTATGGGGTGTGTTCATTTCGATTTTGTCTGGACGATACCAATTTTGGGCTGCGATAGCGCGCCCTTAACCGGTTCTTCTCCTGTGAAGTTTAGGAGGTCTTCGTTTTCAAGCTCCATGACCACGTCGTTTGTTTGTTGAGGCGGCACAGCATAGTGTTCTTGCATTAAGGCGATTAGTTGTTTTGCTGTTTCAGGTTTTTCTTTTTTGACTGTCTGAAGGATGAGATCTCTGATTTGGCCTTTTGGTACTATAGAAATAGATTCTGATTCTTCGTGTGGTTCTCCTGCAACATATCCATATGCTGACAGCGATTGCATTTGCTGAACCTCTGCAAATCTAGTCTGGTCTTCTGTTACAATGAAATCAAACATTTCTTTCATATCCTGCAATGTAGCCTTCTCATCAAGAGAGGGAGTCCGACTCACCACCAAACGATGAGGGTAATAATAAAGAACAAAACAGTATTCGCCTTTTTCTGGGGTTGGCGATTTCTCTTCTCTGATTTCAAACCAACTCATTTTCTCGCGTTCAAAAATTAGCTTTAGCTTACCCGCGAGTGCCAAATCAGAATCATCGAAAACCTGTTTTCCTTTTTTCTCATTAGAGCTCTGCAAATTGATAGAATATCCTATGGGAGTGTAGAAATATGCTTCGCCTTGTAGTGGTTGCACGAACGTCACATTTTTTATCTGCCTTTTACCTTTCCCGAAAATTCCTTCAAACATCTTCCAAGCTCCTCACAGTTCTGTATTAGACTGATTTAGGAATATATAGTTGAATCTTCAACTTCAGGAATATATCAAGAATTGGAATAACCAAAAAGGACGCTGCTACCTTGTCTCGATATTACGTGTTGAAGCAGGTCGCAGGCGAACACGAGTTCATCTCACTTTTTCAATTTTTCTCGTGCTTATGCTTGGTGAAGAATGGCAGTGCACGAGCGTGCGAAAATCTCGCCAAATAATAATAGTATAATTTCGTGAAGAGACCAAGTTTACGTTGACTTAAACTTTGAAAATGATAAATTGGGCTAGTTATCTGCACAAATTTTATCTTACTAGTATGTTTTAGTTTTTCAAAGAAAATTGCATCATTCGGATGCGGAAATGGGGATTTATTGGGATATGCACCAGCTTCGAAAAACAAAAATTTTGAAAACAATACTGGCATAAACCAACCTAGTTCATTATCTTTTATTTCATAGCGGCGAGGAAAATTTTGGGCAAAATTCTCAAATTCGTCTTTCTTAAATGTATTCCAATCTAACCCAAACGGATACACTATTACCTTTTCGCTCGCTTTTACGAAGCCAGATTCGACAACTACGAAAGTGATAACTGATCTGCGTTCAAATAGAATTTTTTCGTCCCAGTCTTGAGGGAAATACATATCATCGTTTACAAAAAGAATATATTCAGATAAAGACAAAGATGCACCAAAATTAAACATTCCATATACATCGGCATGCGCGCCTGGATTCTCGACATATTTGACCCTCTTGCAACTATTCGTTTTAGAAAAATTTAAGAATGAATCGTGATCTCCGTCCCAAATTATAATGATACTTTCGAGTTTTTTTGAATTCACTAAAAGACTGGTAGCACAATTCTCAAGATTTATCAATGAATTTGTTGGAAATATTGCAGTATACTTTGCTTCCATGACGTTGAACCCCAACAGACTCTTTATTTGGAATTATCAGCCAAACCTTTCCCTTGTTAATAATTTGGTCAGAAGATTCAGTATAGAAACTCTACCATAAACGAAAGCAAAAAACCACAAAATGGAAAAACTAAACCGAAAGACGAATTAGAAACACGAGTCATCGCTGAATTAATGTGGAGGGAGAGCAAACCATATTTCACTAATGCCATTCGCATAAATTAGGTCGTTTTGATTGAAAAGAGACGGCATTTGAGAAGTGTTGGACGAAACAGAAGATGTTATGGCACCATTTATTATTTGTAAACTGCCTAAGTAAACATAATTACTTTGTGGTGTTATTGTACCATTAGCTATGGTGAATATTAGATTATCTGGAGTTAAGCCATAGCTAACAAGAGCATGAAACCCAGACGTATCACCAGGAAACACCTCTGCTGATTTAACGTTATGACTTAGTAACCAAGAAGCACTAAATACGTCCTGTTCGGAAATATACATAGAGTTGAAATTCTGTTGAATAACCGGGTCGGTAGAAGTGCTAGCCCGAAAGTAGTCCAATGAAAAAGATAGAGGAGCAGCCCCTGTAACCACATTTACAAATCCTGACTGCGAAAGGAAATAACCAACTATCACGATAAATAGAAGTATTGTTGTAGCTTTCTTCATGTTTGCAAAGAAACGCCTCTTAGTCGTTCTTCTCCACAAGGCGCCAGCACTATCGATTACCAGTTCCCCGCCCATCACAAAGTAGGGCGATAAAAATAGAAGGGTAATTGCATAGAACCTCGAAAAATTCAAAGAAGGAGCAAGATTGGGTATGACCAAGCACAATAATAGAATAAAACCGCTCCCAATGCTCATTATTTTATACTTAAGGTCAAAGGGCCACTTTTTCTTTTTTCCTAACAATCCTGTCAGTAATCCGATAACACCAACTGCAAGAAACAAATTGGCTAAAACATAAAATACCCAATAGATATCTCCTGCAAAATTTATGTTACTTCCTACCGGATGAGCACCAGATAAGCCTCTGGAGGAAGTTACGCCAAAATCTGAAACGAAATCAGAAAAAATGTGGGTCAAAGAATTATTTATTGAAACAATTATTGAATTGTTGTAACTATACCATGAGAAGCTAATTAAAAATAACAATAACAGCGATTTAAAATCTAATATATTATCTTGATGTTCTTTGATTCTTAATACTATGTAGAGCGAAATCACTAAGAATAGATATATGAGAAATAGAGAATAGTGAGAAACAATTAGTGCACCTCCAAAAACAATGAGAAGAAGCTTTCGTTTGCCAACAGATAGACTCTTATCTATTATAATAAAAATTGATAACGCTAAGAAGAGCGTTCCTATAATTTGTCTGTCAAGACTTAACGGCTCAATTCCATAAAAAACAACAGAACCAGAAACAAAGAATATGGAAGCTAAAACTGAAGCAGTCTTAGCTAATTGTTTAGAATATATAGTAAATAATGCAACCGGAACAAGAGAAAATACGAATGGATAGAGACTTTTGAATACTACCTCGCCACCACAATTCATCAAAGAATAATATATTGTAGGAAGGATAGTCACGCTTAACATACCACTAACGTTAACTGTGGACAACAAATTATTAGCACTTGAAAGAAGTACCCAATGTCCACTGTTAGCGGTTAATTTAAAAACATAGAACTCAGCATTAGCATCAAAACCCATAATATATTTTGAGGTGAGCAAAACTTGAATTGTAAGAGCCAGAGAGACTAAAAAAATTACAGCAGGGAATGACTTAAAAGAGGAAAATCTATTCGAAAAAATACTTAGTCCAAATAAGATCAATATTGAAATAATCATTAGGGATAAAATGTAAACATTTGTGTATAATGAACCAACTACCCCAAGAATCAAAGGTATAACCAAAAATGACTTAGGGGCTAAATTCTTTAGATTAGGGAAATTATCAGTTGGTTTCAGATTCGTAGTAAAATCTTTACGGTAAGCGACAACTGATAAGACTAATGTCAAGGAACTCAGAGAAATTAATAAAGGAGTTGATGTCAAAGGCGTTGAAATGTGCAGTGCAAAAAGTAATTCGTTAATTAAAAAGCCTGCGAACATTAAGAATGCTAAACTCAAACCGACTATAAGCAGTAATTTTTCCACTAACATGGTTCCAGTTGGTTTTAGAAGTTTGAGAAGGACAAAACCCGGAACAAATGAAAGATAAAGAAAAGCAACAATCTGCCGTACAATCGGAATATCTAAAATAATCACAATGTAGAGAAGAATATGGAATAGGAGCAAAGCTCGAAAAGGGTTAAGAATCCTTAATTGACTAGTTAGTTTATTAATTGTCATAGGTTGGATTGGCGCCAGTTTTTCCGAGATTACATGGAAATTTGATTGTTATGAATTACGTGAATTTATCAATAATTTTTGTCCGAGGGTAAGTGCACTTCCGACATTGAACAATCCATTTAGCGTTGACGGACTAGCGATCACGATTGGATCGGGCAGACGGGTAGGCTTCACTCTTGTTAAACATTTAGGCGCTCTTAGACCGTCTTTTGCTTCAAAAGCTTATCCAAGAATTTGAGATATTTTTTGCAAATTAAGTTTATGTCAAGTTCGGCTTCAGCAAATCGTCTCCCATTATATCCTTTCAAGTTAAGAACATCCTTTGGAGACTGTTTTGCATTCAAAATTGTCTCAGCAAAGGATTCGGATGTAGGTTTGCAAACAAAGCCGCAGTCAAATCTTTCAACAATGGTGGATGTCTCATCAATGCTTGTTACAATAACCGGCTTGGCCAATGCCAAAAACTCACCAAATTTTGTTGGAAAAACTGCACGTCCGCTGTAGCCTGCGCACTGAGCAGACGGACTTACTAAGACATCAGATTGCCGTAATTCGGATATGAGTTCATCTTTCGGCAACCAGTCAAGGCATGTTACGTTCTCTTTTAATCTATTTTTTATGTCGGTCTTGATGGCTAAATCTTCTTTGCGAAAGCCCATAAATTTGAAATGAATATTTTTGTCGCGCAGAATTTCTGCAGCCTTCACCACGTTTTCGATTCCTTGGTATTCAGCGTATGAACCGGAATACGCTACAGTGAATGGATGTTCCTGTGAATTATTGGTAGTTAGGTTTTGTGACTTAAATAACTCCAAGTCCACCCCATTCAGAATTACCTCAACATTTTCTTCTTGGATACAAGGATTACGATCAAGAAGATTGTGCTTTAGTCCTTGTGATGCAACCGCGAAATGGTCGAAGCCGTTAAATCCTATGTATTCTGTCAAACGCGCATTGGCTCCTCTGAAATATCCTTCAAGGTTAAATCTTCCTTTCTCAAAAAGGTAACTTTCAGCCAGTGCATCATTGTGCATATCATAGATCAATAAAGTATTACTACGAAGCAGAGGTTTTGTCAATGCCAAAACGTACGCCGAACCATTTCCTTCAGCTATTACTACATCAAATTGTCTTAGAAATCGAAGGATAAATGGAATATTAAGCGGTTGAACAATCACGGGAGACCCGAAGAACAATTTCCACAAGAAAAGCCGACTGGTATCGGCACCTAATTTTCTGCAATATTTTTCGATGTTAACTATTCTACTTTCATAGGCGGGTGCATTCTTCGGCGTCCATGAAGACACGAAAAGGATCCGCATTAACATTTTCAACCTTATCTAGCGCCAGTTAACAATCTTACACAAAAGAACTGAAGGGAAAACAGAAATTTTGTTACTTTTGGCTCTTCGTCAGGCAAAGAAGAAACAGCTGATTTTGTACATCAATTCGCTTTTATGGGCAATTTAAGGATTGCATTTTGCAACAGTTCTTTAAACGTGCTCATGATTAGACATACTTATCGTTTTCTGCAGAAAACGTTCAATATTTATTATTCAATTAACCCGATCTTTTGAAAAATGATCGTGACCCAAATTATGAATTGAAAGATAAACCTCTTCAATTTTGCTCGTAATTGTTTCCCAATCATAGTATTTCTGCACATGCATTCTTGCATTAGTAGCGATTTCTTTGCTTAGAGTGCTATCTTCAATGAGCGTCAAGATCGCATTTGCGAGTTTCTCGGGACTGTTAGTAGGAACAAGAAGACCTGTCTTATAATTATCAATCACATCTGTTATACCAGATATCGCTGTTGCGACAATTGGTAGTCCGCACGACATAGCCTCAAGTAAGGTTGTTGGCAAACCTTCGCGATAGGAAGGAAGAACATATACCGCTGCATTTTGATAGTATTTTAGGAGAGTCTCGTGATTAACGTTTCCAGCAAAAGAGAAATTCTTTTCAAGATTAAGGGCAGAGACTAATTTCTTTAAGCGCCTTTCTAAGGGTCCACTCCCTGCGATAACAAATTTGAAATTTGGATATTTCTTACAAACATGCACAGCACCTTTGACTAAATCAGTTAATCCTTTTTCTACACTGAGACGACCTGTGTATAGAATATAGGACTCCTTGTTTTCTTTATGATTTTGCAGACAAAAGAACTTGGAATCAACAGCATTATGAATTATCTCCAAATCCTTTATGCCATAAAAAAGCCTTAACTCATCTGCACAAGCCTTGGAAATGGCAATAACTCTATCGGCACTTCGCACAATTTGGCGGTCCATTGCTATATACATCAATGAAAAAGTTCTAACTATTAGTGAGGGCAAATCCAAAATCTTTCGATAAGGCACATAGCCTCTCATGGTCCCGTGTTCTGTAACTACTTTTGGCAAACATGTATCAACATATGGAATATTTGCATTGTGCAAATGGACCAAATCAAAATCTGACTCAATGGATTTAAGAAACTTGGAAACAAAAAATCCGTGTAATTGAAGATGGAATGGATAAATCGGAATAAATCGAACCCGATACACAATTATGCCATTAATTGTCTCTTTGAAGTAGGGCTCTTTCCACGAGCCACGAGTAATAATAGTTACTTGATGTTTCCGCTCAATCAATTTGCGTGACAAGCCATAAACATGGTAACCTGGTCCCGCAGGCACAGGAGGAATACTGTCACAAATCATGCAAATACGCAATTCCACCACATCCAATAGAAGTTAGGAAGTTTTGCAGATGATCATTTTTCTGCCTCATTCCCAATGCATTCAAGTTAGCTACAACTGCGTGCAGAGTGAACTCGTAAATTTAATAGCGGTATGCTAATTGAATCCCATTTTGGCCTAACGGGTTGAAATAATGACCTTTGACCATTTAACTATTAAAAGGGACAGGGCCGCTTGCCTCTACAAAAAAATAAATATTCATATCAAGTTTCGGTCTGTTGGCTATAACCAATTATCAAAAATCAATGAGAATAATCCATTCCTTTTTTCAACCTATTGGCACTACTCAAAGCATAACCAACACCCAATCTAAAGTCATCAAAACTTCTTATTCCGAACAAATTATTCCAGAACCATCCACTTGTATAGATTTGTCTATAAATTCTCTTTCGCAAAGAAATAAGTTCATTTGTTTCAAGATTAGAAAGTTTGACTGGTATTGTATCGGTTGGAACACAACTCAAACCGCGCCAATCTATCTTTTCTCCTGCAAGATTCAACCTTTCTGCATCATACATAAGTTGTGTCCCGCTGAAGGGCACAACAGTATTCAGTTGAAATCCAGTTGGCTTTGTTTCAATAATGAAATCTCGAGTCTTCAGAATCTGCTCTTTGGTTTCACCAAGATAACCCATCATAGTGCTAATGTATTGCTTGATTCCAGCTTGTTTTAGAATACGGATAGCTTCTTTCCCTTGTTCTACAGATATGCCCTTCCCTGAAGCTCTAAGCATTTCGTCTGTTCCAAATTCAATCCCAATACTCGAACCATTGCAGCCAGCCTTTCTGAGTGTCTTGAAAAAATCCAAACCATGCTTGCAGATCAGGTCTGCTCTACTATTTATGAACCATTTAAACTTGAGATTTCGCCTCATTATTTCGTCTGCAATTGCAACACACCAATCTGAATTTATTTCGAAGGTATTATCAAAGAAGGAAATGTACTTAACACCGCGATCTTTTACAAGATATTCAAGTTCATCCACAATTAATTCTGGCTTTCTCGGAAACCAACCAGTATTTGCATCCACACACATCCCACACCGATAAGGACAGCCTTTAGACCCTCGAACCACAGCCCATGGAGAAAGCCACTTTGTTCTTGTATAAAACTTATGGAAATCCAGAACCAAATCCCAAGCCGGCAGAGGAATGTCGTTCACTTTTGTATAAATCGAGTGAGAATATGACGGAAAGTTCTCGATAATCTTTGGAATTGCGTACTCATAGTGATATTCATTAAGAAAAACATCAAGATCTTTACATTCCTTCATTACCCTTTCTGGAATAGCACGAAGATTCCAACATAACATCAAAGTATGATACAATCCTTTCCTAACTGGATTATCCGAAACTTTCTTTGCTATATCAACAACCTTAATATCCTCATAAAATGTTGAAGGTGTAGATCTAAAGATTATCCAATCAGGCTCAAAAAGATTCATATAACCTTCAAGTGCCGACCAGAATGAATTGTTAGTATTCATGTCAAAAAGTTTCACTGTATATCCTTCTGATTTGAGTACCCCACCTATGTAAACTAAAGAAGTTGGAGGATGGATGCAGTCCCTATCACTATTCTCGCAACGATCTTCACGAATAACAGGAATTCCATTAAACCGAGGCGGATTAACCAATAACACTTTCATTTAAGAACATCCTCATAGACATGAATTGTCTCTTTCACTGCTTTCTCCGGGTTGAAATTTTCTTTAACATGTTGATAACCTTTCGTTCCCATGCGCTCACATAACTTTTCGTTATCTCTAAGCATTGTAAGATAACCAGAAAGTTGGTCAATATTTCGTGGGGAAAAGAAAAATCCATTCTCCATTGACATAACCTCAACAGATGAAGGTATAAAAGTGCTTATCACTGGTCGTCTGCAAGCCATAGCCTCAATCAAAACAATTCCAAAAGACTCATAAAGCGACGGCATCACAAACACAAAAGATTTCTTTATTTCTCTGATTAGTCGTTCCCTAGAGAGTTCTCCATGAAAAAGATTATAGTTAAGACCAATAGATTCACATGCCTTTCTAAATGTTAAAAAGTCTTTTCTCTTAACATTTCTGCCACAACTCATAGCAGTTTTAGGATTTGAAGGTTCTTGATTCAGAGCTTCAAACTCGGAAATATCAACGAAGTTTGGTATCACTTCAATCTTTTGACTTGGAACCCCATAATTCTTTATTAGTTCATCTCTTAAAGTGTGACTAACAGAAATTAACTTAGAAGCATTATCAAGTGTAACTTTCTCAAAATATCGTCCAAGATAAAACTTCACCGACTTTTCATATTGCCACTCAGTTCTAAGAAGTGAATGAACCGTCACAACCGTAGGAGTCTTTGTTTTACAGCCAAATGGGCTTCCCTGAACATGAATTAAATCAAAACCTTGCCTATCAAGTTTCTTTGCTTTCTGCACTGTCCCAAAATTTGGGACACCATATTCTTCTTGAACATCAACTCCTTGTTCTCGTAAGCTCTTGATAAGACTTGTCATGTGAGTTCCTATTCCAAATTTTGAATCTCTTCCAAGCATAGCCACCTTCATACCTTCAGCACCTTGGAAAACTGTTTTGAGTATCCTCAGTAAGCGCCCTCTGTCCCCGAACCTCTTCAGAAAGGCTGAGATATAACCAACTCAATTGTTAATTATTACCGACTGAAGTATTACCTTCAAAATTCTTAATCCATCTCTTATTGGATTCAAACGCGAACAACCATTCGCTCTCTTTCTTACAAAAATTGGAACTTCTTCTAATGAGTAGCCATTCATAATTGATTTCAGGGTTAATTCGGTATCGACCGCGTAGCCCTTTGAAGTTACTTCTGTTTCTTTCAAAACCCTTGACTTGTAAGCCCTAAATCCGCTTTGGCTGTCAGTTATAGCGCTTCCGGTCATCAGCAGGATTAATAGATTTATCAAGTAGTTTCCAAATAAGTTAACTCGTGTAGTTGTCTTTCTGCCTTCATCAGTATTGAATCTGGACCCCACAGCGATGTCGGCGCCGTTTAAGACAGGAGAAATGAGTTTTCCGATGTCTTCGGGATTATGAGAACCATCTGCATCCATAGTAACAATGATTTCGCCTCTGGCGCATTCAAACCCGCACTTAAGAGAACTACCTTTACCTTGATTAGTTTTGTTTGATAAAACCTTAGCTCCATTTCGAATAGCGACTTCTTTAGTCTTGTCAGTGGATCCGTCGTCAACCACAATGACTTCATGGTCCATTTGAACTTGTTCACTGAATTTATGCAATTCCGCCAAAACATTTCCCAAGTTTTTCTCTTCGTTGAATGCTGGAATAATTATTGAAACAAGAATCCCCGACGTTTGCCTAACACTTAATGCAGTCATACCCGGGGCCTCCCATTCTCGTGGCTACAAAATTCCAGTTTTTGTGTTTACCAATTTAATTTTTTTCAGAACAAATTTCAAGGATCTCATTCAAAAAAACACGAAATCACATCTGAGCTATGTCGTTCCTGTAAGATTCAAATTAAGCGTAACAAAACGATTATCAAACTGAATCGAACCAGACTGACATCTAACGCCTGGTTGACCGCCAACGCGGCGGTCCGCAACTTTGTTAAGGTTTAGTCGGTTTGAGCAAAAACACCATGCACACCGAAAAAATATCAGCCAAACGCCAGAAAGACCAATGAGCCGACAGCGAAAAGTTTGTAGCAGCTGTTTATTTGTTGTTTTCTCCCATGTCAAACATTACTAAACAGTGGGTAAGCATTATCGTCGGTCAAAAGAAACCTTGAACCATCAACCTTTGGAATTGAATAAATTAATCAACTGATCAGGATCCGTTTTTAATACGTTGTTTCTAACATCATGCGCATTAGAATTTCGGCGCCATTCCAAACCCCAAGTTTCTTCTCGCCTAATCTTTCGCGGTATTCAATAGGTACTTCCACGATGCCGAAACCTTCCCGTTCCACACGATGATTAAGCTCAACCTCCATGTCAAAGCCCTTGGATTTCATTTTCCAGTTCCTAAGAATTTTCGCACGCACCGCGCGCAGCCCCGTTAATGGATCAGTCAAGTTGACTCCGTTCAAGATGTTATGGGTGAGAGCTAGAACCCGGTTTCCAAAATAGAACAAGTCATGCAAAGCGTTCGCATTATACGCCTCAATAAACCTGTTTCCGCAAACCATACCAATCCGCGGATCCGCTTCCAGTTTCTGAATCATTTCAGGAACGTACTTTGCAGGATAAGTAAAGTCAGCATCCGTAACTACAACATAATCAGTGTCGTTGTTGATGTGATCAAGGGCTTTAGCAAACGCATCTCCCTTACCACGACCATCTTGAATAACAATTTCAGCACCCAAACTCTCTGCTACTTCCGCTGTCTTGTCAACGCTGTTTCCGTCAACCACCAAGATCTTAGCCTTGTCGACGTATTCTTTGAGCTCCGCTATTGTAGGTCCAATTCCTTTTTCCTCGTTCAGCGCAGCTATAATAACCTGAATCGAAGCTGAACCTTGCACTCCTTCTCTTGCCACTCGAACGCAACTCAATTTGAAAGCAACCTCAATATCTTTACTTATTCATAAGACTGTTGTTAAAAAAAGGAAATATGGTAAACTTCAGCAAATATGCCGTCAGCCTTCCATAAATAGCCTCCAAATTACGGCACGCTCAGGACACAACTTCACATCTACAGGTTGAAACGGCGATTATGAAGTAAAAAAAGAAAAATTGTTCATGCCGGACATTACTTGACATAGTCTTTTCCATTTCCCGCTTGCTTCGCCCCGATCTTATTTCCAAAACACATGTTCTCAAGCTGCAGCATATCCTCAATGTTCTTCTCGACTTCCCCCTTCAAACGCATAGATTGCTCTAGACAGCCCTCATAGAGCTGAAGAAACTTTATTCCCATCTCAGTAACCAAATAGCCAGAATCACCATCGTACTCCAAAAGACCGCTTCCCACAAGAAGCATCAGATACTTCTCCAACTGAACAAAACTCAAGTTAGCCCCGTACATAATCCTTGTCTTACGGACCCTAACCGACGCGATAGAAAGCACGTCCCGCACAATATCCAAACGGCCGCGATTCTTATTCACCGCTCGTCTATTCTTCAACAACAAAACAACACTCCAGCCTATAGCACCAAACCAAAAAACAAAACCCACAAAGACAAAAAATTCTTCCGAAAACGCAGTTATTTTTTACCGATGCAGCCAGCCTCTGCCGCCCTTCTTAAGCTGCATGCTTTTTCCATGTCGCTCAGGCAAAGCCTCAGCCCTAAATTTTTGAGCACGGGTCTGCTTGCACAAAACCGTTCTAGCAAACTTTGCCCATCCGCCCTCTGAAGGACACGGACCCAAAACCTGCTCAACATTTTGAACATTGTAAGAACGCAAAATCTCCTTCAAATTCAACGCTTTGAAATCTCTCGTGGCCACAATCACGGTGCCCCGCTCCACAGCCAACAAAGAAAAACTCCGATCCGCCACGCCTTCTGCCCGAACCTTATCGTCGATACGCCCCCGCCAAAGCAAACGCCACTCCTCCTTAACTTTCTCAACATCAACACTTGAAGCTTCAGCATCAACGACCGTTACCACTGCCGCATCCCCCCGTGATCCGGAGCAGAACTTACCAAGAACTCTGACTTCATTAATCAAGAACATAGTATCCAAACTTTATAAAACGGGTAGGACAGTAAGTAGAGCCCAAAGAGAATAGTCTAATAGGTAGACCTCACAGGTACGGACCAAAAGTACTATGCATATACCAATTGTTTACAAAAACAGGACCGAAAAATACAGAAAACAAATCAGACTAAGCCTATATCTCGTGTTCCGCGCACGCCTGCATTTCCTTTTTTCTTGGTGTGAACCACTAATTCATAAAACCTAATTAGGCAAAGCCTCAAAATACTGGTCATGTGCAATTTGCTAAATTACCAGACTAGAGAATTGGAAGAAAATTTTCAGCAAGGAAAAAAACAGTTGAAAAAAACCGATGCTGAAACGGTTGAAATAATCGTTCCTGCCACAATCTCGTTAAGCTGCAGATAAATGAAATGAGTCATCCAAAAATCGCAATCAAACAACGCTATGTTGCTACAGAAAAGTATGCCCATTCAGTAATTTCTCTGGCGTTCTAAGCATTAGTTTTTACACTTGCTTCAAGGATGCAGAGCTAGCTGAATCTGCAAAATATTGTTAACCACGACTTGAAGTGAGGTCACTGCTGCGGTTAAGCAACCAGCAGAAAGAATGATGTTTACATACCTCAACCGTCCTGGAGCATGCTTCTTCACTGCAATATACAACAGGAAAAGCATCGCTCCCACAGCAGCCACAATGCTATATTTCCAAACCATCAAACCCCAAAAGCCATAGCTTGCTAAGACTTGCTTTGCATACGTTCCAACTTCAAAAAGTCCTAAGTCCAAGCCAATCTTAGTGGTCAAGCCATCTAAAGACTCAACGACAACCAAGAAAACATAGGAATATGTAAACCACTTTGAGCTAAAGGCAAATTTCCTAGTCATGTCTTTACCCAGAAATCTGCTCATCGCTTTCGCCTCCTCTCTCATTCTCTCCGCAGTTTTCCATTATAGCGGCGATTTAATTAATGTTTACGCAAGGTAAACTTCCTTTTAAGAATTCAGAGTTTCACCTATGCCTAAGCCAACTACGGCTAATGACGATATGTAACTGCACTAAGCCACAACAGTTTCCGTAAATTAACCTTCTTGAACCCCGACCTCGATCCATACTAATCCAATCCAGAACCATACCAAAATTTTTGGATTTTTAGATTTTGTTTCGAACCAACATGGCAAAAGCCTAAAAAAGTTATCAAAAAGAAATAGCATCAATTATCGGGTAACGCTCATTTGCGAAAAAGTTATAGCTGAACCTACTTGACTATTTGGATTGGTGTCCGGGTTGCTTGTAGGTAAAACTGTGAATCTGAAAATTATGGAAAGAGATGATGTTGACTTTTTAGTTGAATGCCTTAATGACATAGATTTCGGCGGGGAATACGTCCCTATCGGAGAGCAGATTTCGAAGGCGGAAGGAATGAAATATTTTGACAGCCCTCCGAACCTAGCAAGCTTGACTGAGGCGAAGACGTTCATCGTTCAGAAGAAGGACGGAACAAAAATAGGGTTTATCTATCATCAGTTGAATCAGCCATACAAATGGATGGAAATTGGTTACTTTTTCGCTCCCAGTGAAAGAGGAAAAGGATACGGATCTGAAGCAGTTCAGTTAATGGTTGACTATTTGTTCAAAGAGCTTGCTCGGATTCATGCAATAGCTGATGTAAGAAACAGTGCTTCTCAAAGAGTCTTGGAAAAAGCAGGTTTTCAAAGAGAAGGAACAATGCGGAAGTGCCTCTTCAACAGAGGAGAATGGAGAGACTACTATCTGTACAGCATTCTTAAAGAAGAATGGAGGAACCAAAAACACTGACAAAAACCGCTAAAGGAGATTAACCCAGCATACATTGATCAGGTCCGATTGCCATTAACCATTGACGATTAATGGGCAGGTGGTGGGAGTAATTGGGTTAACGAATAAAGAGGGCGGATTCACTGAGCGGGACGCTCAGATGGCTGAGGGTTTCGGAGAAATCGCCTCCGTTGCCTTGGCTAACAGCAGAATGCTGGGGAAGCTGGAGGAAAACGAGAAAGGGCTCAAGATATACTCGGAACATTTGGAGGCTCTTGTTGAAGAACGCACGAAGAAACTTGAAGAATCGGACGGCTAGCGGCTATTGGCACAGTAGCCGGCATGGTTGGACACGCGTACGTAATCCGCTGCAGGCAATTGCAGGTGACCTTTATTTGGCTCAGTCAGAGTTGGCTACAATTCCCGATAAAGAAGAGAAAAAGAGCCTGGAAGAAAGCCTAGCGGAAATTGACAAGAACACGCAGTACATAAACAAAATAGTTGCAGACCTACAAGACTTTGCTAAACCCCTGATGCCGAAGATCGAGGAAACAGACGTCGAACAAGTTGTGAACTCTGCTTTAACCACTTTGGAAATCCCAGAAAACATAGCAACTGTGCGTTACATCGGGAAGGGTTTCCCGAAGGTAAAGGCTGACCCGACTTACCTCAAAAGAATCATAGTAAACCTGTCAAACAACGCTATGCAAGACATGCCGAAAGGAGGAAACTTACCATAAAAGCAACCGCCAAAAACAGCAAAGCCACCATAAGCGTACAAGACACAAGCGAAGGCATACCCGAGAATGTAAAAAGCAAAATATTTACACCGTTAATGACGACGAAGGCTAAGGGGCAGGGATTTGGATTGGCTACGGTCAAAAGATTCACGGAAGCAATAGGCGGCAAAGTAACTTTCGAAACTGAAGCCGGTAAAGGAACAAAATTCATAGTTGAACTGCCCCTTTGGATTTGAAAAAGATTGAAGGGATGATTCAAATCATGGCGGCATGTCATCCCACCAAGAAAAATTGAGCTACAAGAAAGCAAACTTTGAAAGTGAGCATTCTCTATTTAGACGGTATTGATCGTTTAAATCCTTGAGCGGGCCAACGCACGATAAATTTGGTTCCTTCGCCGTGCTCGCTCTCAAAACATACGGTACGCCCAGCGCTCCGGTCATCGGTTTTACTACAGTTAAGCCAAAACCCTGCCTTTGGACTTTGTCAATACAACGGAGTGAACACCTTTGCCCTTTGTTGTGTTAGGTGAAAGGTTAAAAAGGTAAAGGTGACTCTGGAATATAGAAAGTGATGCAGGTTGGACAAGTCATCGGTTGCGGTTGTTAAGGGTGAGCGGGGACATGAACCCGTGTGGAAAGCCTTAGATTTAGTCGATTACAAATCAGCCCTGGCGGGGTACAAGCGGGCTCTAATAAAAGTCAACTTCATTAACACCCAAACATGGGACAGCGGAGCCACAACCGACCCCATTGTAGTTGAAGCAATAATCTTGCGACTCAAAGAACTTGGCATCGAAGCCATCGTTGTTGAGTCAGACGCAACCATGACCGACGCTGATAAAGCCTACGAAGCCACAGGAATGAAAGAGATGGTTGAACGCAACGGCGCCAAATTCATCAATCTGCGCTATGAGAAAGACAAAGTCAAAATCCCCGTCCCCGACTGCGAAACGCTCAAAAGCATCACGGTACCACGCATCGTCGCGGAATCAGCCATAATCAGCGCTGCAAAACTGAAGACTCACATGGCAACCAAAGTCACTTTGGGCATGAAAAACATGTTCGGGTTGATGCCTGACAAGTACAAGGCAAAATTCCACATGAACGGCATAAGCAAAGTCATAGTCGACATAAACACAGTCATAAAACCCCAGTTAACTGTTATCGACGGGTTCGTCGCGATGGAAGGCAGAGGCCCAACCGATGGGGACCCAGTCAAAATGGATTTGATAATCGCGGGAAAAGACGTTGTCGCCACCGACGCAACAGGCGCCAGAGTCATGGGACTTGACCCGCATGAAATCAGCCACATCCGAACCGCGGCTGAAAAAGGCTTGGGCAACATCGACAACATAGAAATCCTCGGCTCAAAACTCGAAGACGTAAGACGCACGTTTAAGCCAGCTAAACTACGCTAAGAGGTTTCCAAGAATAGAAAACAGGTTGCTTATCACACTTAAATATTCAGAGTTGTTGCCTGTCTCCCTAAGGAAGAGCGCTGTAACTGCAAAAGAAGAAGAGAAACGCCTGCTTAAGAGTTCTAGCAGCCATTCCTATTTTTCAAGGGAAAAGTTGAAAACAAGAAACACCGATAATGCTTTCGCTGACGCACAATGATTGAAACTTTTTATTTGCATTCAGAATTCTCGGGCAAAAAAGGAGGCTGGTCAATCAACCTGCCCTTTTTATGTACCCGATGCGGCGTCTGCTGCACCCTGGACGATTTCTTGACGGCAGGAGAGATAGAAGCCAAGCCCAAAGAGAATCCGGAAGCTCGCGCTAAAATTAAAGTGCTCTTCGATGAGCTGGGAAAAATGTGGGAAACAGACGAAGCGAAATACGACGAATACATCCTGCGGACCCCATGCCCCTTTCTATTCAACGATGCCTGCTCCATCTACGAAATCCGACCCGGAGGCTGCCGACTATTCCCCAAAACCGCCTTTGGCATGCAAACCCAAAACTGCCCGGCTCTTGCACGATTCAAAAAACAGCGCGCCGCCCTCAAAAAAGGCAAAACCTACAAAGAAAGCTACCACTTTGTCGGAAAAACCGCATACTCAACTAAAAGTGATGATGCTGTTAAGCCTGCCGTGTTCACCGAAAAGCAGTACAAAGCCTGCATCACCAAGCTACGCCGGGCAGGCATAACAAGTGAAGAGTTAAAGCTCTTTAACGAATTCAACATGAAGTGAAAAGAATAGCCAGATGGCTATTGGGTAAACTCGGGGATTATTTGGGCGTCTGCGCAGCCGCTTTCAAGATGCGTTATTTTCACTTTGAGGTGTTCGTTGAGTTTTGCGTTACCAATGAAGATTAAGAAGCCTTTGATTTTGGCGATGCCTTCGCCGTTGGGGCTCATTTGCTCCACTTCAACCTCGTATTCGTCACCAATTTCAAATGGGTAACCAAAACCTCTTCCGCGGTTTTTTGCGTTTCTCGGGGCTCGCTTTTTTGGACTAATAGTGCATCTTCCTCTCTTTTAAGACAAAACAATTGTTATATGCATTTTAGAAGCATAAACATTACGTTTTAACCTTTGCCTTCTGTGTAGGGTTTTCGGAGAAAACTAAAAGCATCAGCGTTTGCCGGAAAGGTTTATTTTGTTGCAACCTTTATTGTTGGGAACTTGCTGGCGGATAGTCATTATCCGTTGGGATGTGGTCCCTTGTGGACTGAACCATAAGCATAAACTACATGGAGGAAAAATTAGAAAATGGCATACAAGTACATCGCTCAGGAATGGGCAGACCGCGAAAACTCGTTTGTTGAAGAACTCAACAGGCAACGCATGGTACAATGGCGCAAGCAACCGGTCACGCTACGCATCGAACACCCGACAAGGCTTGACAAAGCACGTGAATTAGGCTACAAAGCCAAACAAGGCTTCGTTGTAGCACGCACTAGAGTGCGCAGAGGTGGATTGCGAAAGCTTCGTCCACGCTCAGGTAGACGACCCAAACGTATGGGTGTCGCCAAATTCAAAGCTGGCAAAAGCATAAGGCTCATTGCTGAAGAACGCACGGCAAAAAAGTTTCCTAACTTGGAAGTTTTAAACAGCTACTGGGTTGGCGAAGATGGAAAACACAAGTGGTTCGAAGTAATCATGCTTGACCCGAGCAGTCCAGTGATAAAAGCGGACAAAGACGTCAACTGGATATGTGAGAAACAGCATGATGGCCGAGTCTTCAGAAGCTTAACAAGCGCGGGCAAAAGTGTTAGAGGCCTAAGGCACCGTGGTATAGGCTCAGAGAAAGCGCGACCAAGCCACCAGAGAGGAGCAAGGCACAAAGACGTGCAAAGGTGGTAAAAAGATGCATCACATCAAAGCAACCATAACTAAACGAAACGGCAAAAAAAGCACAAGCAGAGGATTCAGCTTAACCGAACTGAAAACAGCATGCTTAACCAAAGAAGACGCCAAAAAAATCGGCATACCACTTGACTACAAACGCAAATCATCACATGACGAAAACGTTGAAACCCTAAAGGCACATGCGGAAAAAGCAAAAGCCAAATCGAAACCAAAAAAACCCGAACCTGAAGCCGCTAAAGAAAAACCGAAGAAAAAAGCTAAAAGCTAGAAGCCCAAAACACAATCGGTGTCCAATGTCTTCTAAACCGCCAATAGCCTACGTGGATATTCGAGTATTCGCCCACGCAACTGAGGATCCTCAGAAAGTTCAAACTGCCGTTCGAAATCTAATGCCAGATGAACTGGCTCAAACCATCCTTTTTGAAACGACCAATTTAACTGGACATCATGGGAACCCCATCACCCTTTTCACCGCAAGATTAACAGACAAGAAGATGCTTGCGAAAGCGCTGGATAAAATCGGCGGCGGCTTAAGCTCCCTCGACAAGGAACAACTGTGCACTGACTGGAAGCTACATCTGGAAAAGGGCAACTTGTGCCTGCGCTTCGACAAGCAATCTGCGTTTATGGGAACTTTCAGGTTTACGCAGAACGACCCGGTCCACGTTAAGATTCATTTTAAAAACAAAACGTCTGAGCAAATAGCTGATTTATGCAAGTCCTCCGGGTTACTGCCATGACCCGCCGCTTCGCCGACCTGCATTTACGCATCAACATAAAAAACCCGCAGGGAACCCAACGATTAATCAGCAAGGCAGCACGCCTCGGCTACAGCCAAGTGTCCTTCGCGCTCACCTCAAACCCCAGCGGAGACGAACTCGCCAAACTCAAAGCCATGTGCCATGACGCAAAGGTGGATTTTGTTTCACGCGCAGATTTTTACCCAAGGTCAGAAATGGATCTAACCCGTTTTCTGCGCAAATTCAGGCGACAATTCGAAGTCATCTGCATATTATGCGACAACAAAGAAGTCGCCAGACAAGCCGCCAAAGACAGGCGTGTTGACCTCTTAAACTTTGGCAGCCTCGACTACCATAAACGGTTTTTTGACCGAGCCGAAGCTGAGTTAGCAAGCGGATGCCTAGCCGCGTTGGAAGTTGATGTGAAGCCGCTTTTAGTTCTGGAGGGCCCCCCGCGGGTTCGGCTACTTATGAGCCTGCGCCGAGAAGTCGCTGTTGCCCAAGAATTCCATGTGCCCATCGTTGTTTCCAGCGGCCTAAGTGAGGCAAGGCTTATGCGGATGCCAAAAGACATGGCAAGCCTGACATTTCTTTTCGGGTTAGACGAGGCTTCATCGTTGGATACCGTTTCAACCAATCCAGCTGTGATTGTGAAGCGGAACCGTGAGAAGCTAAGCAACCGTTTTGTTGCCCCAGGCATCACGATTGTTAGGGAGGACCAGACTTGAAGCGGGTTAAGCGAAGATACCTGGCGTTGCAGGTGGAGTGCGAAATTCAGCCGACTGAACGCGAATTTATCGATGCTGTGTGGGCTGCGGTTACGCGGCTTTATGGGGAGGTGGGCGCTAGCCAAACAGGTTTGGCTCTGATTAGCTTTAATGTGGAACGTGCGGTGGCGGTGATTCGGGTTTCGCTTGCTTCCTTGAACATGGTTAGGGCGTCTCTTGCCACGATTACGAGCCTTGCTGGGAAGGAAGGTTCTGTGCAAGTGTTGTCGGTTTCAGGCACGCTTAAAGCGCTGTTTTCGAACAGAAAATAGTTTTGCCGTTGTTTATGTGTAAAGTTTTTCTCTACTTTAGACAAGGCGCAGAGATTATATGTCACGTATTCTCTTGGACAGATATGCACAATAGTTGCAGAAATGTTTATCAATAGCATGCAAATGTATTGGTTATCGTTACACAACTCTTGTGGGAGAAGCGTAAACATTACAAAGTAGTGAGAAACATGGACTTGCAAGACTACTATTTCAAGATGCCCCTAAAAACGGAGCCTATAATAGATGACACCACGCTCCGAGACGGAATTCAAATGCCAGGGCTAGCAGCTGGACCCAAAGACTCCGCAAGAATAGCCCAGTTCCTCGCCGACATAGGCGTCGAACGCATAGAGGTCTTCCATTATCAGGAGCCAGATAAAAAAGCAGCAAAGCTCATAGCAGATCTAAATCTTGACATGCGCGTTGCTGGCTGGTGCAGAGCCGTTAAAGAAGACATCGACAGCGCAGTAGCATGCGGATTCAAAGAAGTAGGCATCTCCCACCCCGTTTCAGATATACATTTCAGAGCCAAATGGCCCGAAAAAACCAGAGAACAAATCCTGGCCAACATCATCAGCGTCGTTGAATACTCGGCTAAAACCTGCGGGCTACGCACCTTCGTTCACGGTGAAGACAGCACACGGGCTGACTGGGAATTTGAGAAAAAACTAATAGACGCCGTCGCCGACGCTGGAGCCGAATGCTATCGAATATGCGACACAGTCGGCATAGGGTTATCTGATCCCACAGCTCCCCTGCCAAACGGTGTTCCAGCAAAAGTAGTCGCCATCAAGAAGGAAACGCGAATGGGAGCCATAGAAATTCACGCGCATGACGACTTCGGAAACGCCGTTGAAAATACGATGGCTGCGGTGAAGGCGGCTTCAGGCGTTTGGGATAAGGTGTATGTGAGCACGACGTATTTGGGCATTGGCGAACGGGCAGGTAACGCTGAAACCGAAAAAGTCCTCCTAAATTTGTATTTGCATCATGGCGTCAGAAAGTTTGAGGGCAAAACCCAGAAACTCAAAGCTACAGCGGACTTTATTGGCAGAGCAACGGGATATGTGGTTCCGCCCAACAAGGCAATAGTCGGCGACTACGGGTTCGCACATGAATCAGGAATCCACACTCACGGAGTTCTGAACGATCCTTGGACCTATGAGCCTTATCCGCCTGAACTTGTCGGCAACGAACGGCGCCTAACCATCGGCAAACAATCTGGAAAAGGTATAATCAAACACAAGATAACGGAACTTGCGGGAAACGAACCTGACGACCAAACAGTAGCCACCGTGGTTGAGCGCGTCAAAGAAATGTACGCTAACGGCAGACGCGCGTCGCTGAAAGAGGAAGAATTCAAGAAAATCCTACGCATACTAAACGTGCTCCCAACAGGCACAAGCTCCTAAGAAGAAACAGCAACTTTTCTTACTATTTTTCAAATCGGATTTTTGATGATGCATTCTTCAAACTAGTGAAAATTGCTGATATCACTCGAAATATGTTCTTTGAGGCGAGCGAATTAGGGAATGAATTAAAACTTGACGCTAGCGACGCCTTAGCCCTTTACGTCATGGAATCAAACGAGGTAGCAGAAATCTATTCGTTCGATGAAGATTTTGACCGAGTAGATAAGATAAAACGATTGCCTATGCTTTTAATCAAATGAAATGTCAAAAAAGGAAAGATGGTTTAGGCTGGTTCACATTTTTTATTGAGCCGTTGCCAATTTTCGTCGGTTACTCGTTGCATCTCATCTATGAGGTGTTGGTTTTGCTGTGTGAAGAGGTGTCTGAATCTGCCTTGTCCTGCGAGGTAGTCTTTGACTGGTTTCTTTTTCTGCGGTGAAAGCTGGATGAGTTTGCTTGGAGTTGAGAGTTGCCGTTTGCCATTTACTGCTTCCCAAATGGGGAACACGCAGGTTTCAACAGAGAGTTTTGAGTATTCCATTGTTTTGCCTGGTTCAGTGCGCCAGCCTCTTGGGCATGGTGCAAAAACGTGCAGGAACGCTGGTCCTTCAACTTCCAGGCCTTTGCGGACTTTGGTCAGCATGTCTTTCCAGTAGTAAGTTGTTGCGGTTGCGACGTAGGGCATGTCGTGGGCAAGCATGATTTCGGTGATTGGCTTTTTCTTTTCGAGTTTGCCAGGGATGACTTTGCCGGCGGGGCTTGTTGTTGTTGCTGCCCCGATTGGTGTGGAGCTACTTCGTTGTATACCCGTGTTCATGTAGCCTTCGTTGTCGTAGAGGATGAAGAGAAAATCGTGTCCACGTTCAACCGCGCCGGAGAGAGCTTGCAATCCAATGTCGTAGGTTCCGCCGTCACCAGCTATCGCAATAATGTCGATGTGTTCATCTTTGATTTTGCCTTTCTTGCGCATTATTTTCAATGCCGCATCGATGCCGGAAGCGTTTGCGGCGGCGTTCTCGAAGGCAGTGTGCAGCCAAGGCAGGGCCCAAGACGTGTAGGGGTAGATTGAGCCGACGATTTCCATGCAGCCAGTTGCTTGAGTCACAATTGTGGGTCCCCGCGTAGCCTTCATAATTAGCCGCAGGGTTGATGCTGGTCCGCAGCCTGCGCACGCTCGGTGCCCTGAAAGGAACAGGTCTGGTTTACTCGCGATATCTTTTGCTGTGAATTTCCATTCTTGTGTAGTCATTTTTTTTTCCTCCAGTTACTCCCTTAGTCCCAAAAAATGCACCGTGGTTTCCACGTTTCCTTTCTTGTCAATCTTCAGTAGGTCATCGTAGATTTTTCGGAGTTCACGGGGGGTTGCGTCTCGTCCGCCTAACCCGAAAATATAGTTAACTATGGTTGGATGCTCTTTGGTATCGTATAGTGCGTTTCGAACTTCGCCAAATACTGCGCCGCCGAAGCCTCCAAAACTCATAGCTTTATCCATAACAGCCACGGTTTTGACGTTTTTGAGGGCACTTCGAAGTTGTTCGACTGGGAACGGCCTGAAAGTGCGCAGCCGCAGGACACCTGCTTTGACGCCTTCTTGCCGCATTTGATCAACTATAAATTTGAGGGTACCCGCTGTTGACCCGACCACAACAACCGCGATTTCGGCGTCGTCAAGCTTATAGTTGTCCACGAGCCCGTCACCGTAGCTTCTGCCCGTCAACTTGGCGTATTCAGAGTTAACTTCCTGTATCTTCTTCAGCGCGTTCCTCATGCCTTCTTCCTGCTGCCGCTTAAACTCGAAATAATAGTTCGGCAAAGCGTTAGGTCCCATCGTCATCGGATTTTCTGGATCAAGTTTGAAAGGCACCGTTTTACCCTCATGCGTAAGCACTATTGGCAATTGGCGTTCTCCAACGAACTGGTCCACCGCGTCGTCTCCCAGGACAGTAACGTTTTCAAGTGTGTGGCTAATCGTGAAGCCGTCTAAACCCACAATCACCGGCAACGAAACTCCGGTATCCTCGGCAATCTTGAAGGCTTGAATTACGCTGTCGTAGGCTTCCTGAGCGTTTTCCACGTAAATGTGAATCCAGCCGCTGTCGCGCTCAGCCATGCTGTCTGATTGGTCGCCGTGAATGTTAAGGGGCGCGGATAATGCTCGGTTAGCAACCGCCATTACAACTGGCGCCCGAAAGCCTGAAGTGACAAAAAGCATTTCATGCATCAATGCTAGACCTGCTGAAGCACTAGCCGTGAATGTTCTTGCGCCCGTCACTGCGGCGGCGAGGCAGGCTGTCATGGCGCTGTGCTCTGACTCAGTACAAACGAATTCGGTTTGGACTTCGCCGTTTGCCACGTACTCGCTGAATTTTTCAACTATGATCGTTTGGGGCGTAATCGGGTAGGCGGCGACAACGTCAACATCGCATTGTTTGGCGGCTAAGGCGATTGCTTCGTCGCCGTTTAGTGGGATAGTTTCCTGTTTAGGTTGTTCCTTCATTTTCCTCTTCCCTCTTCTTCCGTTTGTGGTAACTTCATGGTTATTGCTTTAGTGGGGCATTCATTGGCGCATATTCCGCATCCTTTGCAGAAGCTCATGTCAAACCATATGTCGCCTTTTTCTGGCGCCCATTTAATAGCTCCTTCGGGGCAAAACATCACGCAGGTTAAGCATTTGGTGCATTTTTCCACATCTCTGACAGGATAATAGGTTTTCCAGTCGCCTGTGAAGAATCCAAGGCTTGATTTTGAGCATATCCCTGCGATGGAGACTTCTCTCCAGCTTTTCTCTTTGCCGCTCATTCGCTTTTTGCCTCCTTGTATGCTTCGTTAACTACCGCAAAATTCTTTTCTGCCAAATCTGCCCTGAAACGTCCCTTCAACGTTTTCAATATACCCTCCAAAGTGACGATTCCAGTTGCTTTAGCTACGCAGCCGAGAAGCGCAGTGTTGGTTATCGGTGCACCCAAGATTCTTATGGAAATTTCAGTTGCTGGAACCGTCCAAACTTTGATTTTTGTTATCTTGAGTTTTTCTTTCAATACGCGTGGTTCCTCTGCGGAATTTATGATTAGTATGTCGTCTTCGCTGTTTAACCCGGCTGCTACTGGAACTGATTTGAGCAGGGTGTTATCTAAAACTATCGCGACATCGGGTTCGTAAATCTGGCAGTGCAACCTGATCGGTTCAGAGCTTATTCGTGTAAAAGCCGTGACTGGGGCGCCCATTCGTTCCGGCCCAAATTCAGGGAACGATTGGATGTATTTACCTTCGTCAAGGGCTGTTCGGGCCAAGAGTTCGCTGGCTGTCCATGCGCCTTGACCGCCTCTACCATGCCACCTAAACTCCATCATCGTTTTCAACTAGTTTTCTCCCCAAGAGTGTTTTTATTAAAATAGTAATTACCAACATATAGATTTTCCTAGTAAACTGCTCAATTCCCGCGATTTATGTAAAAAAACAGCATTTAGAAGTTGACAAAGTTACTCTATTGAGCACAGTTAGTAACTTGTCTGATGGAATCGTTGTCGTAGTGTTATCTGAACAGCCTGTGATTTTTGGCAAGTTATCAATATCTGCTCCGAGGGGAGTTAGCAATACAGTTATATCTGCCTCATTCTTCTAGAAACGATACCTTTAGGATTGCAACTTAGAGAGGGTGAAGGGGCTATGGCAGATGTTATCTTAACTGCTGATAGAACTTTAATGAGTAATTATCACAACAACGAATTCTTAGGTTTCGGCACTTGTGCCCCTCCAAACTTCATCCCAGAATGGCTCTACAGCTACCTCTTTTTTCCACCTCTGAAATCAAACAAAGGCTACCCAATGGCAGCCCCATACGGATTAAGGAAAATTGAAGCCCAACTTCTAAAAGAAGGCTTCCAAGTGGAAACGGTAAGCCCAAACCGCCTGGGTAGCCATCTGAACGGCGCAAAGGTTCTTGGAATCCACACTATGGATCCCTTCGGGTTAGGTCCAGCATCCTCGACGCTTGCCGCCCTCTTCAAGAAGGAGCCGTACCTTGCAAAGCATTTTTATGCCTTAATGAGAAGCCCCGCCGTTCGAAAAGCAAAACAAAACGGTTGCAAAGTAATCGTCGGCGGACCCGGCGCATGGCAGTTTCACTACCGAGAAAAATCCGTCAAGAACTTAGGCATTGACTGCATCTTCGAAGGCGAAGGGGAAAACGTTGTTGGGAAAATTTTTAAGGCCGCAATCGAAGGGCAAGAAATCCCAAGGCATTATGAAGCCGGAGTCGGCGAAACGCCTACTTTGGAGGAGATTCCCGATATTGTTCACCCGTCAATTAACGGTTTAGTTGAGATTGGAAGGGGCTGCTGTAGAGGCTGCCAATTCTGCAATGTCACTTTAAGGCCTCTGCGGTGGTACCCTATTGAAAAAATTAACCGTGAATTGAGCGTGAACATGAATGCAGGAAACCTCGGGGTCTGCCTTCACTCTGAAGACGTTATGCTTTACGGCTCCAAAAACACCACGCCTAACGCTGAGAAACTTGTAAAGCTTCACGAAGTGGTAACTAAACGGTGCAACGATCTTAGCTGGAGCCACTGCTCCCTAGCCGCCGTAGCGTCAAACCCCAAGCTCGTTTCAAAATTGTCCGAGCTTATCTTGCAAAACCAGAAGTGGTGGGGTGCCGAAATCGGCATCGAAACTGGTTCACCTGAAATGGCGAAGAAAATTATGCCCGCGAAAGCGTACCCTTTCAGCGCTGACAACTGGCACGACGTTGTCGTCCAAGGCATGGGTGTTGCTCACGACAACATGCTTGTTCCCGCCTGTACCATAATCGTAGGGTTGCCTGACGAGCAGGAATCAGACATCCTTAAAACAATGGATTTAGTAGACGACCTCAAGGACATCCGAAGCCTCATTGTGCCCCTTTTCTTTGTCCCCTTGGGACATTTAACAAGCGAGAACTGGTTTACCAGGACCAAACTTAATGACCTGCACAAAAAGCTGCTGATTCAATGCGCTGAACGGGACTTCCGCTGGGTTGACGACTTGATTGACATGTCGTTCTCTGGCAAATGGTACCAACACATAACCAAAGAATTCTACAAAGGCTTCTCAGCAATAGCCAAACGCAAAGTACGCCAAATAGAATAACCAGCTTTTGGGAAGACTAACCTTAAATAGTATATTGAAACTGAAAAGTTGCAGAAGGCATTATGTCGCGCCGTCGTGGCTCAGCCCGGTAGAGCGGCTGGCTGTTAACCAGTCGGTCAAAGGTCCGAATCCTTTCGACGGCGCCACTACTAACGCGAAAAAACTACCAGTTTTTTCGTTCATTGCACTGAGACCTCGGCTTTGATTAGCTGTTTAAGCTGGTCGGTCAAAAGGGATAATTGAGAGCGCGTTGAGAGGTTTGGCCAGTTTTGGAGGCCTGAATTTCGGATATAAACAAGATTGGTTGTGAAGACCAAGAAAGACAATTATCACCATTTTAAGCGTTTTCGGAAAACCACGAGTGCGGTTACTGGTTTATAGTGTTAATTGGTCTGAAATACAGATACTAATTATTCGACGTTGCACACTTGGGCTGGCGAAGCCAGCTTCTTCATGTCATCAGCGCCCTCAGCATATCCTGAAGCAACCAATACGTCACCTGCTTGGATTTTTGAGTCTGCTCGAGGACGCAGATATTTTCCTCCTCTTTTGATCACTAAAACCCACATGCCGGTTTCTTCATGCACGCGTGCTTCTTTAAGAGTCTTGTTCACAAGTGGAGAATCCGCAGTAACACAAGCTTGGGCAACTGTTTCCTCTGCGGCTTTAATTGTGAGCTTCAAAATTGGGTGCGGCTCAACACCTCTCAAAACAACCTCAGCTATATCCGCAGCGGCATCAGCGATTTTTTCTGTTGCTACGCCTAACCGAATTAAACCTAGGAAACCTGAAGCTTCTTCTTTTTTAAAATCGCTGGTTAAAGCAAGCAATTCGAAATCAGTGTGCATTTGGTCCATGCGTTCTTCAAGGAGCTCGACTTCTTCAGCTAGTTCCTTACTATTTAACATCAGCGAAGAATAAGCTAAATCCAACATTAACTCAGACGTATCCTTGAGCTCTACAAATCTTGAAACAATTTCCTCGAATTTCGCTCGTTCTGCAACGTTTAGTTTTGCAAGTTCGCCTTCAGCTAAATCTTTAAACTCTTCAATACCCAACGACGTACCACGAGTAATTAGGATATCTTCTTGGAAGACTCTTTCTGTGCCCTTGGGGTTGAGTATCCAATCTTTATTTCGGCGGATAGCAATAATATCAACGCCCATTTTTGCAGCTAAATCCAGTTCATCTATTCTTTTTTTGACAATCGTTGAATTGGGTTTTACTGTCACTTTTATTAAGCGTTCTTCCACTTTTTCAAAGATTTCGCCAACTATAGGGTGAATGCCAATGTTGCGCGTTACTATGGCTGCTATGTCGGCGGCTGCATCTGAAATTTTATCTGTGGCAGAAGCAACTCTGGAAATGCCGACCATTGCTTCTGCGTCTTTTGGGTCTCTTGAAGCAACCATTAGTTCCATGTTTAAAAGGTAGGCTAACGTATCTACTCTGCTTTCAAGCGCGAGAACATCTTCAGCAAGGTCTTTGTCATTATATAAAGCCGCGGAATAGGCTAAATCAATCATTAGTTCAGATAGATTTTTCATTTCAAGCAGAAGCTCTCTGACGGGGATAGGTTTGTAGGCTATCCTTTCAAATTTTGGCATATTCTAGTGGCCGCTCCATAATAAAATACGGTTCTGAATTATTTTAATCATACTCTCAAGCTACCTGATTAGGAGTAAAACTAAGAGAAAAGCTGATGATGTTACTATTATTGCTAATGAAGTTTCAAGTGGGATGACAAAATTATCAGGGTTCAAACCTCTTTTGAATGTTAATATCGAGATACCGAAAGACAAAAGCACTATTGCTATGACAGCGATTATGTTAGATAACCAAATTATTATCATAAAATCAAGCACGCTTGATGGTGCAAACACGCGGTTAATTGCGAGAGATATAAGGGCTAAAATGGTGGAGATTATAAATGACGCTGTCCATGCACTGGTAATGTTTTTTGCATGGTTTCTTATTGAGGAAAAAGAGGGCGTGAGTAAACCTAGAGCGAGCTTAGTGTTAGCAGTGGAACCTACAACTGAGCCTACATTGCTCACCATGTTAATGAAGGCTGGATAAATTGTGTAAATCTCTTTCTGATTTTCTGCGGAGTTACTTATCCCTTTAAAAACGGTTCCAGTTAGGGTTAGAATTACAGCAACAAACATTAGCATAATGAGGGATTCTTTTATGGTTCCGAGGAATTCAGGGTCCTGCTTGTCTTGTGATATCAAATATAGAACAAGAAACACATGCGTAAGCCCGATAGCAAGAATTGCTAATCTGCCAAAAAAGGGGAAAAAGAAAAACAAATTTAGTACTCCAATGTAACTGAAAGTTATGAAAATGATGGCTGCAGTAGATATTATTGGATAAACTACGATGTCAGGGTCTAATCCTCGCTTAAACGAAACAAAGGCAACCTTGATAGTAACTAAAGAAAAAAGCAGACCGATCGCTAACGTTGAAACCATTACTGACAGTATAGCTGGAAAATTAGTCAGCGCTATGCCCAAAAACAAATAACCGAAAAATAAAGAAATTAAGCTAACCGTCAAGCTTGTTACTAAAGTTAATACAATTACTGCATGGATTAATTTCTGGAAGCTTTTGGTATTTCCAGAAAATCGAGGGTAGACCGTGCCAAGACGCAAGGCAGTACTTAATCGTCCACTAAGTAAACCGTTAATTATTCTTATACTAATAAGCGGGGGATAAAGAGCAAAAGCCCAAGGTGACAGCCGGAAAACGTTAAGCTGATAAGCAATAAGAAAACCAGCAATTAATCCAGCGATGTCAAATGAGTAGGCTAATGTTGTCTCCTTGAGCATTCCCCAGAAATTTCCATAAAGGCTGTCATGTGAAATTCTGGTTGCCCCCTAAATTTGCTCAAAAAGGAGTTTTTTGATAGTTAGCTTTGGGAAATTATTGGTTAAGGTGATATTGAAAATTAAGTGCCTTTTGGTTGTTTTTAACGAAGCTGAAGCTAATTGAGCATCTTTCGAATTTGTCAATTTGTGGACACTTTCCATATTTTCGTCGCCATCAATAGTTTTTGTTCGGCGGTCCACGGTTAAAGCCGCGATTTTTGGGGTTGCCAAAGCCGTTTTAACTGCCAATTAACGTTTTTGAAAGACGCCGATGTCTTAAATAGTTTCTGCCGCACAAAATCTTCGAAGAAAGAGCTTCGCTTAGGTACACTATAGTCACAGATAGTTATTGTTTTATGGTAAACCTGCTCCTTGTCCAAGCGTGATCTAGTAATCGTTTTATTGTTGCTCGATCCTACCAACGATTAAACTCGGTGATGAATTTTCAGTAAAACTGAAACAATCTGATAAAACAAATAAGCCTCCTTTCGGTCTTTTCAAAGCCTACGTCTTAGGTACCAACCTTTTAAGCGTCACTCATTGCATATTGGATTCAGTTTTCATGTCTGATAATTCTTGTCGACTTTGCCTGCGTTTTACGAGGAACGGTTTTTAAGAATGATGTTTCTGCTAATGATAGAACGTTTCACTCTTGGTTGAAGTGAGCCTTGGCGGAGAGAACCGTGGCAAATGAAGCTCGAAGCAATCCAGAAATATTCACCGTGAAAGAAAACGTGCCTTTAGCGCAGCCTCCCGTAACCTCAGAGGAAGTTCTAACTCTGCCAACAGATGAGTTATTATCTCGACTTGGAACTTCAACTCAGGGTCTAAGCTCCCAAGAAGCAGAGCAAAATCTAAATGTTTATGGCACTAACGAATTAGCACGAAAGAGGAAACGTTCTGGTATAGTCAGTTTTCTGCTTCATTTTAAAAGCCCCTTGATAATCATACTTTTGTTTGCAGCTGGGTTCGCTGGTGCCACTGGCGATGTTGCGGATTTTACCATAATAGTTGTTATTGTTTCAATCAGCGTTGTTATTGATCATTATCAAGAATCCAAAGCGGAAAATGCTGCTGAACTTCTCAAAGAAAAGGTCAGCACAACAGCCACTGTGCTTCGTGATAAAATTAAGACAGAGCTTAAACTTTCCCAAATTGTTCCCGGCGACATAGTTTACCTTTCCGCTGGAGATATAATTCCTGCAGATTCGAGAATAATCAGCGGTAAAGATCTTTTCATAAATCAAAGCAGTTTAACCGGCGAATCGTTCCCTGTTGAAAAGACAGCCAACAAGTTGGAGTCCATAAACATAGCGACGAGTTCGATTACTGAATGGAACAATTATCTGTTTATGGGAACTTCGGTTGTAAGCGGCAGCGCAACGGCAGTTGTTGTGAGAACTGGTGGATCTACGGAATACGGAAAAATTGCGAAGAAACTTGTTGCAAAGCCCCCTGAAACAGAATTTGAGCGAGGCGTAAAAGGGTTCAGTTACCTCATCATGCAGGTTACATTCGTATTAGTTATCTTCGTTTTTATTGTGCTCGCCCTGTTTCATCGAGGTTTAGTTCAATCGCTTTTGTTCTCAGCAGCATTGGCGGTAGGATTGACTCCGGAGCTTCTGCCGATGATCATTACGATGAACCTTTCAAAGGGCGCTGTAAACATGTCGAAGAAAGGTGTGGTAGTAAAGCACCTTCCTTCGATTGAAAATTTTGGCAGCATGAACGTTTTGTGCACAGATAAAACAGGTACCCTAACGGAAAATCGCATATCGCTCGTGTCGCACATTGATTCGGAAGGTAACGATGATGAAAAGGTACTTTTGTATTCCTATTTGAACAGTTATTATGAAACTGGGCTGAAAAGCCCTCTTGATGATGCAATCTTATCTCATCAGGAAATTAATGTCCAAAATTTCCAAAAAATTGATGAAGTTCCATTCGATTTCGTCCGAAGACGTGTTTCTGTTGTCGTTGAAAAGAAAAGAGAAAGATTCTTCATAGCAAAAGGCGCTCCAGAAGACATCCTGAAAATTTCAAATTACTGCGAAATAGGCGGTATTATACAGGACATTACTGAAGAACTTCGAAAAAAGATTGAACAAAAATTCTTTGACCTGAGTGCCGAAGGCTTAAGAGCCTTGGGTGTAGCATACAAAAAACTCAGAGAAGACAAAGCCGCCTACTCAGTTAATGATGAAAACGACATGGTGTTTCTCGGCTTCGTCGCTTTTCTTGACCCGCCAAAAGAAACATCAAAAGAGTCACTGAGGCTACTCGCTAAAGAAGGAATAGAGCTAAAGATCTTGACTGGCGACAACGAGCTAGTTACGAGAAAAGTTTGTGAGCAACTTGGTTTCGAGATTAAAGGAGTTCTTCTAGGAAACGACATGTTCCAAATGAACGAGGATGCCTTAGCACGAGTCGTCGAAGAAGCCAACGTATTCGCACGCGTAACCCCAGCACAAAAAGACCGAATAATTAATTCGTTGAAAAATAATGGTCACGTTGTCGGCTTCATGGGTGACGGTATCAATGATGCTCCTTCCCTTAAAACATCTGATGTTGGCGTTTCCGTTAACAACGCCGTAGATGTGGCAAAAGAGTCAGCTGACATCATACTTCTAGAAAACGATTTGACAGTGCTTGCTGAAGGTGTGATTGAGGGAAGAAAAACTTTTGGTAACACAATGAAATACGTCATGATGGGCATAAGCTCAAACTTTGGCAACATGTTCAGTGTTGCTGGCGCAGCATTATTTTTGCCCTTCCTGCCAATGCTGGCTATTCAGATATTGTTAAACAATCTTCTGTACACTCTCTCCCAAACTACAATAGCTACAGACAACGTCGATGAAGAATACATCGAGCGCCCCAAAAGATGGGACATTTCTTTCATCAGAAACTTCATGATAGTAGAAGGCCCACTCAGCTCAATCTTTGATTACGCCACGTTCTTTACAATGTACTTAGTTTTTGGCATTCCGATAACTGCAACAGCACTGGGAATTCCGCTGGCAACACCTTTTCAGCAACACATGTTCCAAACTGCATGGTTCGTGGAATCACTAATCACACAAACGTTAGTAGTGTTTGTTATTAGGACAAGGATATCACCCTTCTGGAAAAGCAAACCTGGCAAGTACTTGGTATTAAGTAGTCTCTCAGTAGTTGCCGCAGCCCTTATAATACCTTATACACCCATGGGTAAGCTGTTCGATTTTGTGCCTCCTCCCCCCTTGTTCTACCTTATATTGTTACTCTTTGTCATTACCTACCTGTTTCTGGCTGAGGTAGTAAAGAAATGGTTCTACAAACGACATGCGTACAGAATTGAGCAGGCTTTGGTTCCGAAAAGAAAAACCTTCTACCTAAGCAAAAGTGCTCGGTTAGTTCAGGATGTTGCGGCAGTAGTATGTTTGCGTGAAGAGAACGAGATTTCTTTTGATTCTCTGATTGAGGACCTGTCAATTTTGAATTATCCAATTGATTCAGACAGAGTATATCAGAGCCTACAGTACCTGCGTCGGGGAGGATTAATCGATGTTGATTGGCACAGTAGAAAAATCAAAAGAACAGGACCTATCAAAGAGTACATTACTAAACGTGTTGCAACGAGCCCCACATGGCCATTGGCATATGACGATTGGCTCCGTATAAACAGGGCTATTCAAGACAAATATGGCAAAGCCAACCCTGACTTCCAAAATCTTTTATCGCCAAGGCAATATTAAATCTGGCTTTTTTGTACTATCCTAACTGTGCGTGGTTCGCGCGTTGCTGCGTTGAGACTGATAGTATGGGAAGTGTTAAGCGTGCGAGTTTTTTGGCACGCGAATTGCAATTACATCGCTCACACATAAACATTCAAGTAAACAAAAACGTAAACATGGCTGTTAACTAGACGTAAACAACCCACAACGGTTCTTTATTTTAGGCATGAACTTCGCGTCAATATTTGGGCTTCACACATAATATATATTGATTTTGACATTTTCATTTGAAGGTTTAACTATGTCTGCAAACGCGAGAATACTCTTAATAGACGATGACAAAAACATTCGTCAAACATTAGCAATTGTGCTTAGGGAAGAAGGCTATGTTGTCGACACAGTCGAGACTGGCAAAGAAGCCATTGAAAAGTCTTATGCCGGCTTCTATAATCTAGCAATCGTAGATTGGCGCTTACCCGACATCGAAGGAACAGTACTCATAACACAACTCAAAGAAACCACGCCGAAAATGGCGAAAATAATGCTCACAGGCTACCCCTCAATGAACAACGCAATAGAAGCAGTAAACCAGCACGCAGACGCTTTCCTAGTAAAACCCGTTGACGTTGAAGAACTTCTCAAGAAAATCCGTGAACTCCTCATCCTGCAACAAGAAAACAAAGAATTCTGCGAAACCAAAATAGTCTCGTTCATAGAAACAAGAACCAAACAAATCCTCCAAGAAGACGGCATGTAATCGGCAAAAGCAAAAAAGAAATTAACCGATCAGCAATCCGCACCGCGCATCCTTTTTTTATTAACGCAGAATTAATGGGTAACCTATTTTTCAGGAGCTAATCTCTGCATTTTGGCCCTTTGTGAGCGCTTAAGACAATTGATGTGACTGTGGTTTTTACGCCGTGGATTTTCATGATTTTGTTTTTTATAATGTCCCTGAACTCCTCGATGTCAGTGGCTGAAATAAGCGCGACTATGTCCATTTCTCCGGTCACTTCATGAAGCTCTTCGACGTTATCCATTTTTGAGAGGGCTTCAATAACCTCATCTATCATTTGTGATTCGACAAATATATCAACGAAAGCGTGAAGATGCGTCAACAATCTCACCGCAATACTTGATTTATTCGGTACGTAATTATCTGCACTACCTCTTTTTACTCGAAGAATATATGCTTTAGGTTCATGACATCTCGGTATTGAACCACGCCGACTATTTTTCCAGCTGGGTCAACTATTGGGATCGCTCTGAAACTGTATCTAGCGAAAAGCAAAGAAGCATCTTTCAGCATGCCAGTTGTCTTTAAACAAATAAAATTCTGCTGCATGATATCTTCCAGCTTCGTCGTAGTTTTAAGCGGTGCCTTCAGCAACTCCTTTATGTCGATAACCCCCAGTAATTTTCCTTCCGCATTAACAACGTAGAGGTACATGACTTCATCTTTGTCTTCAGCATCTTTCGGGTAATCTTCCTGGGCTTTCATCACGGTTTCGTCGGGTGGATAGCTCAGGAATTTTTGCGTCGAAAAATTGATGACGTTTTCATTGTGTTGCCCGAGTATAGCTTGAATTTTGGCTACGTTGTCTTTAGCCATTGACTTCATAATTGCTTCAGCTTCTGGGAAAGGCAATACTGAAAGTATGCGCGCGCGACAGGATAGAAGAATAGAAAGAGAAAAAGATACCGGATAAGAGTCGATAATCTCGGTGGCAACCGCACCGCTATCAACAGTCAATTAACAACGCGTTACGTGATTGCTGTTATACAACAACAAATTGTTTTAAGCGCTTGATTGCTTATGATTTTTACGAGTAGACAATTAGAGAAATGCTTGTGAGCTGAGGAGACTAAACTGGTAATTGGCTATGTGACGGTAAGTATTTTGGGTTTGCCGCCGCCTGAGTGGCTGTTTTGCCGCAGAAGTGGACTTCAAGACGATGGTGGTCATTCCGAGATGTTAGGGTTTGAAATGTTATGAGTTCTGAGCCTGAATCAGTTAAGGGTTGGGCTATGAGTTTCTGGGATCACATCGATGAGTTAGTGAGTCGCCTAAAAGTTGTCCTTGTCACCCTGATAATCGCCATCGGCATCGCGTGGATACCAACCAGCCTTGCAGGATTAACCAACCCAGTTGGCTCCTATCAGCCGATGATTGCGCCTTTAATGATACGGTTGAGAGACGAATTTCTTCCCAAGCAAGCGACCTTGATTGCAGGCGGAATGGCCGACACAGTTTTCGCTATGGCTTACCTATCAGTGATCGTTGGGGTTTTGTTGGCTTCCCCAGTGATATTTTACGAGGTTATAGCCTTCGTCAAACCAGCATTGTACGATAATGAGAAGAGAGTTATCGGCTACTACTTGGGCGCGTTTATTGGGCTTTTGGGCTTAGGAGCTGCCATGGCGTTCTTTCTTGTCATCCCAATTTCATTTCGAATCCTGATTTACTTTACAATTCAGGGTGGCGCCACACCGCTTATTTTCATCAAGGACTTCTACAACTGGATTTACACAATATTTGTTTTATGCGGAATCTTCTACACTATTCCCGTCTTCGTCGTTATGCTGGTCCACGCGGGGATTTTGCCCATGAAGTACCTGAGCGGACGCAACAAGATTTTCGCTTACCTAGCTATACTCTTGATCTTCTGGATTTTCGGACCCGACCCCACGCCGGTAACAGGCTTAATCATCATGGCGCCCTTCATCGTAGTCTTCGAGATTGCAACATTCTTTGGACGAAGAATCGAGAAAACCCGCAATAAAAAGAAAGAAGCCGAAGCCTCAGGCAACTACGGAACTGCAAAAACGGGGTTCATTGCTTTGCCGAAGAACGCTTGTAAATTCTGCAATTCGCCCGTTAATCCAGGGGTAGCGTTTTGCCCTGTATGCAATCGTGCAGCGAAATAAGATAATTCTTCAGTTCATTATTTTAAATTGAGAAAACTTAAGAAAGGTTAACTGAACAAAAGGGATTAAAGAGCGTTGGTGCTGTGCTTTTAATTGTAAGTTTTTGCTCTTAGTTCTATTCTGATGCTGTACACCACAAAGGCTGCTGAGCCAAAGATTGCGGCTATTGAAGCTAAATCGATTATTCCAAACATATTTTCACCTATCCATCTTATAAATAGTTACGTGTGCAACAGAATATAAATATAGTTATGATTTGTTCATAATTCTTCATAAAAGCTAAACAAACGTCTAAAACAGAGCAGAAAATTTATATGCGATAACACTACTTACTTCAATGAAAAAACAAGAGGTAAAGAAAAAATGAAAGCCTATATACTCTTAAGCACCAAGCCGGGCACGTCCCTGGAAGTTGTCAAAAGGCTAAGAGAAAAAGTCAAAGAAACCGTTACAGCCGACGCTATATTCGGAAGATACGACGCGATCGTAGTGCTGGAAGCCCCAGCGCTGGAAGAAATCAACCAAGTTGTTTACAGAATAATCGAAAAAGACCCAAACGTCATCCGAACAGAGACATCCATCGTTCTGTCACCAATGTAAACCCCAGCCCAAAAACGAAGCCATCAAGATCCCCAATATTTTTTGTTTTACCCTATAATCAAAAAATTAAAAATAAATTCAGAACAAAAATCGTTTTTAAGCTGGCGTAGTTGCAGCTTGCTCGTTTTCTTCGCACTTTGGCCCCTTATGGGCTTTAAGAACGATGGAGCTTACGGTGCTTTTAACGCCTTTTATTTTCATGATTTTGTTCTTGAGAATATCTCGGAATTCTTCTATATCTTCGGCTGACACCAATGTTACGATGTCAAATTCCCCGGTTACTTCGTAGAGTTCTTCAAGATGGTCCAATTCTGCGAGTGAGCTTAAGACACTGTCCATTTCCGGAGATTCTACGAATATGTCTACGAATGCTAGTAGTTTTGGCATATTGGTCGTCTTGCCTATTTGAACATGGGTATCGGATATTTATAGTTTTTCTCGCCATGCAGAGGATATTTTCAATATTTGCCTGACGATTGCACAGCATCAGAACTTAAATTTGGACATGCGTTAAAACAAGCTGCCGCTAACATCTCGGCACCAGCAAGCTTCACCCAAAATGGCCCTAACCACTTACGGTAAAGTTACTGTAGACAGAAGGGTAATCTTTTATCAACTGCAAATTAAGCTGCAAAACGTCAACGTATGGGCTACCGAAAATCCAAAAAGTTCCCTGCTGGTTATCCTTAACGATGTTTGTTAATGCGGAAGGTGAAATACCCGTTGCGTTGCTTATGACTGATACCTGCGAATAGGCCATCTGAAGGGTGATGTCTGGGTCTACGCTTGATGCTGAAGGGTCTGAGGTTTCGTTTCTTGTTTGGAAGAAAATTGGTTCTGTGAAATTTTGAGCTATAAGACTTGATCCAACTGGTTGCCCGTTGAGTTTGACAAGATCGCCGTCAGCTTGGTTTGGGAAGAAAACTTGTCCAATCCCCGTGATAAAGAAGGGATAAAGCAGCCCGCAAATCAGCAGCGAGACCAGTGCTAATCCAATGATCGGTTTGAAGTTCCATTTTTTCCAGTTTTCTTTTTGTTGTTCTGTCATTGGGGTCCTCTCCTAAACGTGAAATACTCCGTGGATGAGCAGGTCGATTAGTTTTATTCCTACGAATGGCACGATGACTCCGCCTACACCATAAATTAAAGTGTTTTTGAGAAAGAGCTCCATTGTGCTTGTAGGCTTGAAGGCGATGCCGCGCATTGCGAGCGGAATCAGAAGCGGAATGATTATTGCGTTAAAGATGAGAGCCGACAAAACCGCACTTTGCATGCTTCCTAAGCGCAAAATGTTGAGGCTGCTCAGTTCCGGAATAGCGGTTGCAAAGATAACTGGCATGATTGCGAAGTATTTTGACACGTCGTTGGCGATGCTGAAAGCCGTAACTGCACCTCTGGTCATCAGCAGCTGTTTTCCTAACATGACAACGTCGATTATTTTTGCTGGGTTTGATTCTAAGTCCACCATGTTAGCGGCTTCTTTGGCAGCTTCAGTGCCCGAGTTCATTGCTAACCCCACGTCGGCAGCTGAAAGTGCCGGCGCATCGTTGGTTCCGTCGCCTATCATAGCTACGATTCTGTTTTCAGCCTGCTCTCGCTTAGCGATCTTGTATTTATCTTCCGGTTTAGCTTGTGCAACGTACTCGTCGATTCCCACTTCGGCAGCTATGCTTTTTGCTGTAAGCGGCTGGTCTCCTGTAATCATGACGGGGCGGATTCCCATGACTTTAAGGGCTTGAATCTTTTCTTTAATTCCCGCCTTTAGAACGTCTTTCAGTCTGATTATTCCTATAGCTACTCCGTTACGCATTACGGCTATAGGAGTTTCTCCTGCTGCAGAGATCCCTTCAACTACCAGATCGTAGTTTTTGGGGACAGTGGTTGCCAAACTTTTGATTGATTCGGGAGCTCCTTTAGTAATGTTAATTTCGGATTCAAGCATATCAGCCTGAGTTTCTTCAGCCGCGACAGAAGCTTTTCTTCTAATACGCATCCGCTCTCGTCCCGACTTGTTACCTTTTGGCAGGGTGAGGCCTATATGCGTTATTTTTACGCCGCTTGTTCGGGTAACTGCTGAGAAAGCTTCGACTTCTGAGGTTGCAAGGAGGTTAAGCTCCTTTGGCACGAACCCTTTTTCGTAAGCAAGTCTCAGTATGCTACGTCCTTCAGGGGTATCATCATGCCAAGAGGACAAAAATGCCGCTTCCCCCACATCTTCCTCCGAGTATTCTTCGAACCCAATGAATTCTATGGCTTGTCTGTTGCCTACGGTGATAGTACCCGTCTTGTCTAAAAGCACGACGTCTGCGTCTCCAGCGGTTTCTATCGCTCTGCCTGATTTTGCAATTATTTTGTTTTTGTAAAGTCGGGTTATGCCTGAAAGGCCGATGGCTGGTAGCAAGGCGCCTATAGTAGTGGGAAGAAGGCAAACGTAGAGCGCAATGAGCACCGAGAGGTCTGCTCCAAGACCAAGGGTCACTGATGTGCCCAACAATGCCAGTATGATTATCGTAAATATGGCAGTTAAGCCTATCAGCACCATGGTTATAGCTACTTCATTCGGAGTCTTAGGCCGCTTGGAGGATTCCACCATCTTAATCATTTGGTCGATGAAAGTTTCTCCAGGGTTAGTTGTAACCTTCGCGGTCAAGGTATCACTTGCTAGACGAGAACCGCCGATCAGTGAGTCTCCAGGCGCCTTCCGCACAGGGGCTGATTCGCCTGTAACAAGCGATTCATCGACCATTGCAATTCCCTCGATTACGTCGGCGTCCAAGGGAACAATATCGCCTGCTTCGATGAGAACAAGGTCATCCTTTTTGAGATCAGTTGATTTCACAATCACTATTCTCCTGGTCCATTCTTCAGTGACAATTTTTTTGCTGGACACTTCTTTTTCCAGTTTGCGCAGGCTTCCAGCGGTGCTTTTTGCTTGTTGTTCCGCAAGCGAGTCAGAGAGGGTGCTAAACCAGACGGTGATTAGAAGTATGATAGCGACTTCAATGTAGAATGTTTGTAAGGCAGGGTGGGCAACGGGGACGAATGCTTTTGGAACAATCGCCATTGCTGCAACGATGAAGAAAGTAATTTCAACGATTAGCATGACTGGGTTCTTGAGCAAAGACTTAGGGTTTAGGCGAGCAACTGAGTCAATCAGCACTTTTCCAGAGAAAGCTGATCTTAGTCCTCCTGCCGCCTGTTCCTTAGGTTTCCCTGCAGCTATCGGTGTTTCATCTGTCAATAGCCGTTCACCAACCCTTTAAAGAATGATGCTATTGGCCCAATTGCCAAGAATGGGAAGAAAGTTAGCACTACCAATATGATGATCGAAGCGATCAAGACTATTGTGAATATCAATGTGTCAGTTTTCAATCCTGAGGTCGTTCCGCCGCGTTTTCTGCCGATCATTGAACCTGAAAGCGCCAGCAGTATGAGTATTGGAGCATAACGTCCGATAAGCATGACTATGGCGGTTGCTATGTTGAAGAAAGGAGTGTTAGCTGAAGAACCTAAGAAGTCTGAGCCGTTGTTGGCTCCGGCGCTGGCGAATTCCCATAGAACCTGCGTGTAACCTACAGAGCTTCCACCCACACCAGGGATCGCAGAGACTGCTCCTGACGCGTAAGCGATTACCGTTGGAATAAGAATGATAAGCGGGTGAATAAGGAAAGCGATCATCACAAGTTTAACGTCGCGCCCTGTAATTTTCATCCCCAAATACTCAGGAGTTCTTCCCGACATTAATCCGACAATAAAGACTGTTATTATAATGTACATAACCATATACATCAGCCCCACTCCTTTGCCGCCGGGGATTGACTGAATAAACATGCCCAAGAACCCCGCGACTATCGTTAGCGGATGGTTTCCCAGCAACGCTGAGTTTAGCGAGCCCGTTGTAGCAACTGTGGTTGTAACCGTGTAGAAGCTACTCATGAATCCGCCGAAGCGGACTTCTATACCAGGCGCCACCAAAGGAAGGGCTGGAATAAAAGCTAATGCCAGGTTAACTCCAAAGAGCAGGTATGCACCCCAAAGAAGCGGCCTTGACTCTGTTTTTTTGCCAATCATCCGACCGAAAACGAAGATTAACGCAGTAGGCAACAGAAGCATAAGCGAAATCATGAGAACGTTGCTGATTGGTGAAGGATTCATGAAAGGGTAAGCAGCGTTTGCCCCGTAGAATCCGCCGCCGTTAGTGCCTATTTGCATTATAGAGTCAAGAGAAGCTACCGGGCCCACTAGAAGTGTTTGCGCAACGCCTTCTACGGTTTTCACTGTTGTGGCAGCGTTAAGTGTTTGAGGCGCTCCTAAAGCGAGAAATATTACTGCGGCTATTATCGAAAGGGGTAAGAAAATTCTGGTGATGGATCGGGTGAAGTCAACGTAGAAGTTGCCCATGTCTTTTGACCCGACGACTAACCCTCGGATAAATGCTATGCCCATGCATAATCCTGTTATTGCTGAAGTGAATTGAAGCCATTGCAGGACGCTCATTTGGCTAAGAATAGAGAAAGCCGCTTCGCCATTGTAGTGTTGCAGGTCAGTGTTTGTAGTAAATGAGACTACTTGCATGAAGGCAAGGTCGGGTTTTATGCCTGGAAAACCCATAGGGTTGAGGGGTAAACTGCCTTGAAAAATCAGTATTAAAAAGGCAATAACCATCATAACGACGTTTAAGAGCAGGCCTGCGAGGAAGTACTGTTTCCAACCCATCCCCTGCTCAGTATTAACGCCTGTGATTTTGTAGATGAATTTTTCGACCGGGCTGAAAATCTTATCTAGCCGACTTGGTTTTCGCTTAAAGACTCCTGTGATGTAGGGTGCTATGAGCCAAGCTAAGAGTATGGTTACTCCAAGTATGATGATGACTGACAGCGCTTGAACTGCATCGATCAATTAATTCGAAGCTCCAAGTAACATTTGTATTCACTATGGCTCCTGTCTCCAACTAACTCGTCGCATCAATTTTTGTTTTTTCTCGGCATCTTGGACCTTTGCACGTATTCAATATAACAGTAACTATGGTGCTTTTTACGCCTTTAATTTTCATTATTTGTTTCTGCAAAATATCTCGGAACTCTTCAACGGTTGAAGTAGAAACGAGTGTTACGATGTCGTATTCGCCTGCAACCTCGTAGACTTCTTCGATGTTTTGAAGCTTGGATAGGGCAAGTAGAACGGAGCCCATTTGGGAGGTCTCCGCAAAGATGTTGACTGAAGCTAAGAAACGGCTCATCTTATGCCGCCTCCATCAACAGAACAGAACACATAGAAAAACAATTCAGGTTTAGCATGATTATCGAATCCGAGGAGTCTCTATGGAACCTCTTTCAGGTTTTTTCCCATTTCGATAAAGAAGGTCGAAAAACAATCTGTTACTTTTACACTATCAGATGGGTCTGATTTGATGTATTGCATTTATGAGCCTTCTCTTTCTCCTTTTAACATAGGGTATCAGACCAATTATATAAGGTTAATTGTGATTTGTTCATACTTTTCAGTAATGTCTGAACGTTTTATAAAAAAAACTGAAAAAATAAGAAAAAAAGCATAAAGAAAAGCGACAACCTTGAAAGTTTATCATTTGAGCGGCCTAAATCATTGAACGAAAAATCCTCTTTGCAACAATATTTTGCGCTGTTTTACACCATTTGACTGCTTTTAGCTGCATTTGTTCAACGCGTGCTCATGCTGTTTGACAGATCTACCAGACGGGTCGCCCCTTTTGGCAAATTCCTCGCTCCACCTAAAAGCCGTGGGGGTAGAGCAGGCAATTGTCGGACCAATGGGAACAGTTAACGCGGCATTTGGACAGGTGAAGTAACTGTCAAAGATCTGCCTATAGTAATACTCTTCTTTAGTTGACGGCGTCTGCAATGGAAACTTTGTTTTTGCCTTCGCCATCATTTCGTCCGTCGCAGCGTTTTCAGCGTGTTTTTTGAGGTAGTCGATCCAGCCGTACCCGACGCCGTCGCTGAACTGCTCTTTCTGGCGCCAAAGAATTTCTCCAGGAATGTAGCCTTCAAATGCCTTTCTGAGCACGTACTTTTCTATCTTGTCGCCTGTGCACATTTTCTCCTCCGGATCAAAACCCATGGCAAAATCTAAAAAATCCTTATCTAAAAAAGGCACGCGGGTTTCTACGCCCCAGGCGGCGGTTGCTTTGTTTGCTCGGAGACAATCGTATTTGCTCAGCATGAAGAGTTTGCGTATGGTTTCTTCGTAGAACTCCTGTTTGTTTGGTGCTTTGTGGAAGTAGAGGTATCCGCCGAAGACTTCGTCTGCTCCTTCACCCGACAGAACCATTTTTATGCCCATGGATTTTATTTTTCGAGCCATCAGATACATCGGCGTTGCAGCGCGAATGGTGGTGACGTCAAAAGTTTCCAGATGGTAAATAACGTCCGGTATGGCATCGAATCCTTCCTGAATAGTGAAAATTATTTCATGGTGCACCGTTCCGATGTAATTGGCTACTTTACGTGCATATTTCAAGTCAGGGGAATCAGCCAAACCCACTGCGAACGAGTGAAGACGTGGCCACCAGGCTTCCTCTTTGTCTCCGGATTCGACTCGTTTCTTTCGGTATTTCGAGGCTATGGCGGCGATCAACGAAGAATCCAATCCCCCTGAGATGAGAACGCCGTAGGGAACATCAGACATCATTTCTCCTTTAACAGATTTTTCTAAAGCTTTTCTCAGGTCAGAGAGAACCAGTTTTTTAGTCGGAATTTTCTCAGCCCATTTTGGCTTATACCATTTAACAAAGTCTTCTGCACCATGTCCCATTAGGTAGTGTCCAGGCGGAAACTCCTTGATCTTAGTGCAGTAGTCGTTTAGGGCTTTCATTTCGCTGGCTACATAAAAAGTTCCTCTGTCATCCCACCCAACATAGAGCGGGATGATGCCGATGTGGTCTCTGGCAACGAAAAACACGCCTTTTCTCTTATCATACAATATGAAGGCAAACATGCCGTTTAGCTTGTTCAAGAAGTCCGCCCCGTATTCGTCGTACAGGTACAGGATTACTTCGCAGTCGGATTTTGTCTGCCATAGGTGATCCTTCTTAAGTTCCCCGTGTAGCAGCATGTGGTTGTAGATTTCTCCGTTCACGGCCAAAACGTTGCCGTTAAGCTTGTCAAACAAGGGTTGCGCACCATGTTCAACGTCAACTATGGAGAGTCGCTCATGAGCGAGAATCGCTTTATCGTCGCTGTAGATGCCGCTCCAGTCAGGTCCCCTGTGCCGTATTTTAGAAGCCATCCGCAACGCCTTGTCTCTTGTCTGAGGCATTGGCTCAAAAACGTCAAAAATACCTGCTATTCCGCACATAATTTCACGAATCTGAAAATGTTAGTCGAATGCACATATTTTAAGGTACATTCTAAAAAAGGGAGTTTTAGATAAGGTAGTTCAAACATACTTTGCAAGATCCAAGCTCGGCTTTTCACGTAGCTTTCATTTACAGTTTTTATTTTTTCCCAATTTGAGGGTCATCAACTACCTGCCGCTGACGCTATGAAATCGACATGTAGCCTCCACAGAGAAATATCTTAAAAATAGTTGTCTAAAAAAACAGCAACCGCCCAGCCAAACGTCCACTTTCATTTGTATCGATTGTACATCTTTTTTGTTTTTCATAAAAGTTATGAACGCTTCACAAGCACCTTTATATAGGATGGCACACAACAGAGAATTGTTCAATAAAACTGAAATCAGGTGGAAAAATGTTTAGTTTATTGGATTTAGTCTGGACATGCGCAATCGCAGGATCTATATTGACAATTGGTTACCAACTTCGCTTACAATTAAAAATAACCAAGTAGCCAACATTTTTGTATCTTTGTTTACAACAGTAACGATGGGGTTTTATTGGAAAATTGGTTGAGGCTTCTCGCAAGCTCGTTCATAGAAGCTCGAAAGAGTTTAGATGAAGTTTCCAGACATAGATCAGTGAGTGCAAAGTTTTCTCTTTTCGGTTATTTTGTGTGATTTCATCCGATGTCTCAGGTGCGAGCAGGCAAGAGATTAAATCATGGCTTTTAATTCGCAAGCAGGTTCTTGTTTTGTTCAACATAAGCATCTAATAACGGTTTTTTACACAGAAATCTAGGGATTTTATGAAAAAGCTTCCAGTTAATCATAATTATTATGAACAAATCTCAATTAGCTTTATATTTCTCCAGAGTTGCTCTATTGTAAAGTTCGGTGTTACTGAATGAAAAAGAGAGTGGAATCTCCAGATGCAAAAAAGTCAAGCAGAAAACACGATGCGCTACTCATTACTAGCAAAAAATTATTTGCCGCTATTTTCAGCTCGCCACTTAGAGGAGGGGAGATAGATTTCGACTGATTCAACAAGTGCACAGCCGAAAAAGACAACTTTGAAAAAAACTCTCGGCCTCGGCGGCGTTACAATAAACGCCATGGCCTTGATAGCTCCAGGAGCATTCTTATGGCTCACTTTTCAGATAAATGCGGCACAGACCACCCCCTCTGGTGCCTCAACCGCAAACGACATATTTTCTGGCCTTTCAATAGCATTAATTTTGGCGTTCCTAACTGCGGCTTCTTATTCGTGGCTAGCACGACGTTACCCCGATGCGGGTCCAGGCAGTTCATATTACTTCGCTCAAAGAGCTCTACTAGATAACGGGGCCAGCAACAAAACAGCTAGAAACGCAAAGTTCGGGGTCGGATGGATTTCCCACCTCTACTACTGGGTCTATCCAGGAGTCATGGTGGCAGCAATGTCTATCCTGCTTACATGGATTTTATCCGTACTAGGTTTCAGTATTTCCCCCTTAGGAGAAATCGCAATAGCCTGTTTGTTTGCTGTCACTACAGGGGCGATAGCTTACCGGGGTATTCAAGGATCAACGAAAACAAACCTTCTCCTTAACATAATTCAAATCGGAATGCTGGTCGTCATCACTGGAATGGCATTAGCATACCGTTTTACGAACCCTCAACATGTAACCTTCACATTCACTAGTCTGGGCGGAATAGTTACACCTCATGATATTAGCACTGTGTTGTTTCAAGCAACTATCGCTATCTTAGTACTAGTCGGATTCGAATCAGCAACAGCGTACACAGCAGAAACCAAAGATCCCAAGGTTGTTCCAAAAGCAATCATTTTATCATTGGTTATACAAGGGGCCTTCGCGTATCTCTTCGAATACTTCGGAGCTGAAGCTTGGATGAACTCCAGCTACACCATGACGTCAGGCGGCAAGATATACTCAGGATTTAGCGCTGCAGCAGTCTCAAGCGCACCTATCGGCGATATGGTTCACAATCTTGGAAACGTATTCCTCTCAGGCAATGGATTCACACTAGAGTTAATCGTGGCCGCAATTGTGGCCGCTGCAATATTGGGAACTACCCTTGCATGCATGAACACCGGTGTTAGAGTAACCTATGCAATTAGCCGAGACACTGAAGTACCTCAGCACCTGAGCAAGCTAAACCCAAAATACTCAACGCCAGCTATTGGAATCTGGGTAATGACTGCTGTTGCAGCTGCTATAGGATCTTTCGGAGTGCTGACAATAACAAACCTAACCTCAATCACATTGCTATCAAACTTCGGCACCTTCCTGCTTTACGGAATAACAAACATTGTAGCATTTATCGCATTCACTAAGGAACGCAGTAGCATTCTAAAACGCAGAGTGGTTCCAATCGCAGGTTTCGTTGCTAACGCAGTCATGATGGCTACTATCGTGTACCTGAGCTTTGCTGGCGGAGGGGCTTCAGCTTCGGAAGGAATCTTTGCTATAGCTGGCACGGCAATATGGCTGGGAATAGGCTTGGTCTATTTCCGCGTTAACTCAAAATCAAAGCCTTCCGGTTTGTTCCCCTTTCCCGGCAAAGACGAGGACGAGAGCACACCTGCAAAAGCAACCAAGTCCAGAACACTGATGTTCTGGAAAAAAGATTAAACGCCACTCTTTTCCTTTTTTAGGATACTATAAAGATTTTAACAGAAACCTAAAAAACCAGACATTTTAGAAAGAACTACGGGATTAGAAAAGCCCAAACCCAAAACAAAGTAAAATTTCTGCAGGAAAGGCAGCAGGACCGCCACAGACTCCACTTCTTTTCTCCACCATTGTCTTTCTTCGAGCTATTTTGACTCTTTTAACTTATTTCGGCTTATTTCAACTTTTTTAGCCTGTTTTAGACTCAACCTGCAGCCAATCCAAGCTCCAAATCAAAAACCAACCAAAAAGCAAAGAAAAGCGTGGGTTGAAGAGCCGCAGACTATCATGGCCGTGCTTTTGGGAGCTTGTTTTCGTCACGATGTTTGGCTTCTACGTTTGGTGACGAAGGTGGCCGCCTGTTGACTTTTGTTGACTTTTTTAGACGACAGTTGACTTTAGTTGACTTTCGTTGACGTTAGTTGACCTTAGGGGACGGTAGTTGACGCAACCTGCAACAGTTTCAGGCCCTAAACCAAAAAAGCAACCTAAAACGCAAACAAAAAAATCCCGATCTCCACCACGCAAGAGTCGCAACAAATAATTTGATCCTTTACCTTTAATTCCAGCATAAAGCTTCAGCAAAATTTTTGTTACACTCGATGTTAGCGGCTCAGTTTGATTTTGTCAAGCGATCGAGCGAAATGAGGTGTAGCTTCATCTATTGTTTCTTCAAAATTCTTTTTTGAAAGATGCTGTGTGGTTGTCTTTGAGCGTCCAGAATGACTGTTTCTTCAATGTTTCGTTTATGCTTTTTACTAACATTTTTCAATTGTGACACCAATTCAAGGTTAGCAACCAAGTGTTCAATCGAATATAAACATAGTTAATATTCATTCATAACTTTTATGAAAAACTAAAACTATATTTAACAAAAACTCCATACGCTAAACACGTGAAAAACACTCTCCACGAAATACCAAAAACCAAACGTTAAAAGTGACCCAGCAGCAACCCGATTGAAAAGCTCAGCAACGGAGCTATAACCCAGCTTAGCACTATAATAAGAAACGGCTTAACAGAAACCAACTTGGACCTGTAAGATATCCCTGCACCGAAAACAGATGCTGAAAGCGCCTGCGTGTTAGACAGCGGAATCTTCAGCAAAGTGGCTGCCTCCACGAGAACTGTGGAAGTCAAAAGAGTCACTGTCGCATTCGGGTACCGCATAAGAAAAAGCTCCTCAGAAACTCTGCGAATCTCACCTGCACTCAAAAAGAAGGCGCCGATGAAAATTGCGACCACAGCAAATAAAACTATGAGTAAGTTAAAGCCTCCTGTGGCAACTATCAAGCCGAGGGTATTTGCTCCTAATACATACGAGGTAGAAACCGCCAGAGCTATAAGCAGAATCTTGTAAATCTGCAGTCTCCGCCAGAAATTTTTTGGTTTGCTTCTGTCGATGGTTCGGAGGAGGTAAAACGAGAATGCTATGGCGATCAGGGGAGCCGCAACCCACATAAATGCAACTTCAGCCACATACATGCCGCTTCTAAAAGCGCCCTGAGCAATTGACAAGCCTGTAAGCATCCCGACAAGCGACATGCTAACAGACACTGGCGCTCTAATCAAATCCGCGATGACAAAGATTAATATGGCGACGAGCAAGGCTTCAGCCCGAAACTGAGTGGCGCCGCTTGGCAACAGCAGATTAACTGTTTTTGTCATTCCAGCTCCTTGAGTGATAAGTCCCAAGGAAAAACCGGTGGCGCCAAGCAACATCCCGAACCTTTTAGTTATGATTCTAGAGCCGACGGCGGGACCGACGCATGCAGATAGGTTGTTGCCTGCAACCAGCATAACGGCGATAAAAGTCAATATGACAACTGTGGTGGAAAGCCAAATCATCAGGGTCACTTAAGAATTGACGTAACCACAGACACAATCAAAGAGGCGAAGTTTGAGCAGTCGCTTAATATATCCTCGCAGTTGTGTAGCATTTTTTCATAGTGGTAAAATTCAAGGTAATTCAGCTGTGGTGTTATAGCGTACAACCGGTCGAACCCTTGGTCCTTGAAGTCGTCCCCCTGCTCCTCCAAGGCTTGTATCTCCTTATGCAACATGAAAATCTCCGTCATATCCGAAGAGAGAAGCGCCTGCCTGAGCTTTGCAAGCGATTTTGCTATGGTTTCAAGCATGTTATCAAATACAGAGTCCCAATCGGCATGGTGCATTTCAAGCCCTGCCGAATACGCAATAGCCATTCTATTCAATTCACGACTGATGTGAAGGCAAGTGTGAACTACATCGCCGATTGATGCGACACATTTGAGCAAGCTGTCGATAACATTGGGGCTTACTGCGCCTCCCGTGATGTCTTCGTTGACTCTGAAGTCAACTTCACTGGCTTTTTTCTGCAACCTCTGGACTGCATGCAGAGATTCTGTCAGCTGGCTGTCGGTAGGGGTCATTTTAAACATTTTTCCCAGAAGCGCGTTAGCCTCCGCGGCCATGTCAACTATCTGGGAAAGCTCGCCAAAAATGTTTTTTTCGCCAACAACCAAGATACCCTTGATACTCTTCAACCGAAACGCCTCCTCATTAGACAATCAAAGCTAAGCAATATTAAACTTTACAATTTTCAACTACCCTAATGGCGTAGCTTATATTGAAGCGACCGGAACCCAAAAAAATGGTTGGTATCAAACTTAAACTAGATCACTTTGCTGTATTCCTTCACGGCGTTTAGGGCAACCAGCGTTGTGGTTCTCTTAATGAACCGTTCAGCAAGGAGTTTTTTTAAGAAAGCATTAAGGCTCGGGTTGTCCTGGAACTTGGCAAAGACGACCGCGTCGTACTCCCCCGTTATGTCGTACACTGAGAGCACATTGGATTCTTTGGCTATTTCATCTTCAACTTCCCGAATGTGTCCTCCCTCGATCTGGATCATGATTATGGCTGTTAGAGCAAAACCCATTTTTGAGGCGTCAACTATGGGAACGTACGCTAGGATTACGCCTTCATGCTCTAGGGTTTCAAGATGCTTGTGCAGAATATTTGGTGTTAACCCGACTTTTTGGGCTAACTTACGTAGGCTAAGACGTGAATCCTCTTCTAATGCGCGCAAAATTTGCATATCGACTGAGTGTAACATGTTGTTTGGGCTTTTTTTGGGTTTTAGGCCCAAATTTATTCACGCCCCTTCTGCTTATTTGACGGTTGTTTAGTAAAACAAGAAATATATAAACGTCACCGCACTAAAATTGAATTAATGTAAACATTAGTAGGAGCAACAGCTGAATCAAATAGACAATCGATGTATAGATACTTGACGAATGTGCAGACCACTAAACACGGTTTTTGTCGCCAAAATCGAGAGCAGCGGGATAACGCATGGTAATAATCAGGCAAAGGTTATGCTTACTGCAACGTTCGTTTGCATGTACAGAATAACTTAATAAATCCTATCGCTAAGTAGAATAACCTATCAATCCAAGAAACGGTTTGAACTGATGAATTGCATGGCAAATAACAGTGTAGAAGTAGTCTTAACCGCTGATAGAACCCTAATGAGCAACTACCACGGCAACGAGTTTTTAGGGTTCGGCACATGCGCCCCATCCAACTTCATACCAGACGTACTCTACAGCTTTCTGTTTTTTCCACCCATAAGAACAATCAAAGGGTTGCCCTCTGCATCTCCATACGGCTTGAGGAAAATTGAAGCCCAACTGCTAAAAGAAGGCTTCAACGTTTTGACGGTTAGCCCACAGCACCTTCGCAAGTACCTCAAAAACGCCAAAGTCATCGGCATCCACACCATGGATCCCTTCGGGTTCGGTCCAGCTTCAACCACCTTAGCTTCGCTTTTTCAAAAAGAACCCTTCCTAGCAAGACATTTCCAAGGACTAGTCACTAACCCAATCATAAGAGAAGCAAAACGAAACGGAACAAAAGTTATAGTCGGTGGTCCAGGGGCATGGCAATTCCGCTACAGACCTCAGCTCGTAGAGAAAAAGATTATTGACTGTGTTGTGGAAGGGGAAGCGGAAAACGTAATTGGGAAACTCTTCAGATCTGCAGTGAACGGGGAGCCGCTACCACCTCACTTCGAAGTCCCAGCCAAAGACGCACCCAAACTGGAGGAAATCCCCGACATCATGCAACCGTCCGTAAATGGGTTAGTTGAACTTGGACGGGGCTGCTGTAGAGGATGCGAATTCTGCAACGTCACACTCAGACCCCTACGCTGGTATCCCCTTGACAAGATAATTAGGGAAATAGCAGTCAACGTAGAAGTGGGCAAACAGAAAGTAATTTGTCTCCATTCTGAAGACGTAATGCTGTACGGGTCGCAGAACGCTGTGCCAAACGACGAAAAACTGATCAAACTTCACGAAACCGTGATGAGCAAAGTTAAAAAGATAAGTTGGAGCCACTGTTCACTCGCTGCCGTGGCTTCGAAACCCCAGCTAGTCGACAAACTCTCAGAAATCATACTCCAGAAGCAAGCCTGGTGGGGAGCCGAAATCGGTCTGGAAACGGGTTCAGCCCAGCTTGCCAAAAAAATCATGCCGGCCAAAGCCTTTCCGTTCCAAGCTGAAGAATGGCCTCAAGTTGCCCGTCAAGGCTTCGGCATAATGCATGACAACAAATTGATTCCGGCCGCGACGCTTATTGTCGGTCTTCCTGAAGAAACAGAAGACGACATTTTGAAAACGATGGAGTTAGTGGAAGACGTTAAAGACTGCCGAAGCCTCATCGTTCCGCTGTTCTTCGTTCCTCTTGGCAGGTTGAAAAACAGGGATTGGTTCCGGGAAACTCAGGTAAACAAGCTACATGAGGAGCTGATGTTTCTATGCGCTGAACACAGCCTCCGCTGGGTAGACAACCTGCTTGACATGTCATTTATGGATAAGGGTTATCGAGCACCGCTCAAGCAAGCCTACAAAGTTTTCGCTGGGTTAGCACGACGGCAGATAAGACAAGCTGAAACCACGGAATTGCAATAAGAAACCCACTTCTTTTCTTCTTTCAATGAGTTATGGAATACCGAGACTTGGTTTTCTTGTTGAATTGCTTTAAATCGCCCTTGCAACTTTAATAATTCCATTCTAATTCAGTTTAAGACGAGGCGCATCGGTTTGGCAAGTAATTCTGCCGAAAAAATTGGAGACAAACTCACTCTTAGAGTGATTAAGAATGGACCATACTTTGTTTCAGGAGCTGTCCCCTTGTACCCTATGACGATAGAGTGTGATGGAAAAGAAACCCCCATCAAATGGGCCGTGGGCACCAAGTTCAACACACCTCAAAGCTACATCCTGTGCCGATGCGGACAATCAAACAACAGACCGTTCTGCGATAGCAGCCACGTGAAAGTCAAGTTTGACGGAACAGAGACAAGCGCAAACGAGCCTTATGAAAAAATGGCGCAGGAAATCGACGGCCCAGAATTGAAACTTAAAGATGCAGTGCCACTTTGTGCTTCAGCCCGCTTCTGTCATCGGGGAGGAGACGTCTGGGATGTAATCCACCACACAGACAAGCCTGAAGCAAAGAAAAACGTAATGGAAAACTGCATCGACTGCCCTTCGGGCAGACTCGTAATCTATGACAAGAAAACGAAGACGAAAATTGAGCCGGCCCTGGAAAAATCAATCGGCGCCATCGAAGACCCCGCCATAGGAACAAGCGGACCCTACTGGATTCGCGGCGGAATCCCGATTTACTCCGCAGACGGAAAACTCTACGAAGTGCGAAACCGTGTGACTCTTTGTCGTTGCGGAAAATCGTCAAATAAGCCGTTTTGTGACAGCAGCCATTACCCTGAAGAGGACAGAGAGGTGAAATAAATGGACGAAGACAGTTTAGAAAAGAAGTTGGAGTCGAAGGAAAAGGCGTATGTACTTTTTTACGCTTCATGGTGCCATTACTCGCAACAATTCCTGCCCGTATTCAAAGAATACGCCAAACGCCACCCTGACGAATGCCTAAGCGTTTTAGTCGATGATAAACCAGATTTGTGCGACAAATACCAAATTGATTATTACCCGACGGTGCTGCTTTTCAAAAAAGGCAAAGTAGAAAAACGCCTAGACCCTGAACCAGGCGAAGGCTTAACAAAAAAACAGCTCATGCAACTAACAGGAAATACATAAAACCACCTGTTAAACAGAAAGTTGCTCCAACATTTCTTTTCTCGTTTTGCTAGGCTAATAGAAAAAACTCATATATCAAGTGGTATTGCATCAGAGATGTGTGACCTGATGTATCGAACCGGCGTCGCCAACCTGCCGCTTCACGGTGGAAAAGCCCCATCTTGGCTTACAGGGCGTATGCGTAAGTTAGCAAGAGAAATAGCAGACATCTTGATCGACAAATATGGCACGACAACTTTTGTTGAACGGTTATCGGACCCGTACTGGTTCCAAGCATTCGGCTGCGTCTTAGCCTACGACTGGCACAGCAGCGGAGTAACCACGGTCGTCACAGGCATCCTTAAAACAGCACTTAAGCCCGAGGAGCACGACATTTCTGTGTGCGGAGGCAAAGGTAAAACGTCCAGAAAAACGCCAAGCGACATCGCCGTAGCGGGCGAAAAATTTGGGTTTTCCGAAGAAACCGTGAAGTCGCTGACTTACAGCAGCAAAATGGCGGCGAAGGTTGACAACACAGCTATCCAAGCAGGGTACCAGCTTTACCATCACGCTTTCCTTGTCACTAGGGATGGGAAGTGGGCAGTGATCCAGCAAGGAATGAGCGAGCAGGATCGGTCAGCAAGGCGGTACCATTGGCTCTCAGAAAACGTAGCTGATTTCGTGGTTGAACCCCACAACGCCATAGTTGGCGATATGAAAAGACAAACAGTGCTTAACATGGTGGCTAAAACCAGCGAAGGCGCCCGAAAAGCCTCAGTCGACTTGGCGAAAGAACCCACCCGCAAGCTCATGAACCTCATCCAAAGCGCCGTAAAACCCCTCAACCAAGCGTCTCTTCAGGATTGGATGCCCAAAAAAACTGATGACCCCTGGCAGCAGACAGCAAATAGCCTCAATATGCCCCGCAACATAAACTGGGACACAATGAGCCGAATCTACGAGTTCCAGCCTAGAAACTACGAGGAACTGTTAAGCGTCAAAGGCGTAGGACCAGCCACAGTCCGGGGTTTGGCCCTTGTCGCTGAATTGGTTTACGGCGAGAAACCCAGCTGGGAAGACCCGGTCAAATTCAGCTTCGCATTCGGCGGCAAAGACAGCGTGCCGTTTCCCGTCGACCGCAAAGCGATGGACCAATCAATCCAAATCCTCAAAGAATCAGTGCAACAAGCGAAGATCGGCAACAAAGAGAAACTGCATTCGCTGGAAAAGCTAAGGCGGTTTATCCCCAAAGACGCAGATTCTACAGAGTCAACTTGAATGAAAAACTGCTTACCGTACCTTTCAAGGCTTACTTGGACGTTTCGGTTTCGCTTTGAATTCACAGATGGAGCCGTCTACAGCCATGCAGTCTGATTCCACGCATTCCATTTCCATATTGAACAGTCTTCCGCAGAAACCTTCAAAGTATCCAGCTAAGAAGTAGCAACTTGGCTCGGGGCTTTTGACTCCTCGAGCTAACACACAGTTTCGGATGGTGATGACGACTTTATGGGCGTCTCTGTCAATCTGCATTTCAAATTTGCCCCATCCGCCCTGATTAAGAAGTAAATTCAAGACAACATCAGCTTCTTTTAACTGTATGTTTCTCTTAGTGAGGATGTCGACGAAGCGTCTGCCACTGTTTTTCCCAGCAGCCTTAATAGCTATATCCGCTCCTCGACCCAAAAAAGCCCGCAAACCCTCGAACAATTCTCTAAGCAAATCAGCGCGGAGAATAAGCCAGTCAGCATCAGCAGCTACAATCTCACTCTTCCCCTCATCGAACCTTACAATTTCTTTAAGGAAGCTAAAGTTTTCAAGAACCGATGAATGCTTGGCGGGCTTATGTTGCTTAGACGTAGTTTCGTTTTCTTGGTTGTCTTGGCCGTTTTGACTAGACATTTGTCAAACCATAACTCAACTTATATAAAAATGTCTATGGCATTTCGTGCTTTTAAATCTCGGGGAAAAAAAGAAAAAGAAAGATTTGGAGTAGCTACATCTCACGCCTTAGGCTGAGTCTCGATTTTGAACCCCTTTGTGCCTTCTATTTCGTCTCTTGATACAACCTTCATAAGATCCAGCAGAATTATGAGGTCTTTGTCGTGCTTCGCTACTCCAAGCACAGCGTCTGACTGTGTGGTTGTGAGGCTTTCTGGGTTTGCTTCGATGTCTTTTTTGGGCAGCGTTAAAACTTCCATTACTGAGTCAACCATGACACCGATTGGGTGCTTGTCTTGGACGATGACCATTATGCCTGCGTTTTCAGAGTCTTTTTTGTCGGCCATGCCGAAACGTTTTCTGAGATCAATGACAGGGATGACTTCTCCACGCAAGTTGGTTACACCCTTCACATATGCTGGAGCGTACGGTACGGGCGTAACACCCTGGAAGTTTTTCACTTCACGAACTTGGTGGACGTTTACTCCATATGACACATCATCTAAGGAGAAAGTCAACATCTGCAGTTCTTCACGCAAAGTTTTCTGACTGTCTACACTTGCCATTTTTAATCACCTGTTCTATGGTCCTGTAACCGGGAAGACTGGAAGCACCGTCTTCTTGTAGGTTTCATTTAGTACTTCAGCGACGCCTAAGTAGAACGCGCTAAATCCGCAGAGTATGCCTTCGTATCCGGCGAGCGTGTTTAGCCTAAAGTTTCCGATCAATGCCGCGTTTCCAGTGAAGTTGCTTACTGCCAAGACGAAAAACAAGACGGCTGTAGTGGCGAAGACTAGTTGCAGTGAGCGGCTGGCTTTGAGTGTCCCGAAGAACAACGCGAAGGTGAAGAGACCCCACATGAAGAAGTACGATGCCATCGCATTTCCTGTTGGGGCTCCTATTCCTGTGAAGATTGACATGCTTGGTAACATTATAAGTGCGACGAATGAAAGCCAAAACAGTCCGAAAGACGTGAATACCGTGGTTCCGAAAGTGTTGCCTCGCCTGTACTCCATTACGCCAACGATTACTTGAGCGACCCCGCCGTAGACTATTCCCATCGCGAGAATCATGCTATTCAGTGGGAACATACCGATGTTAACAAGAGTCAACAGAACCGTAGTGAGACTGAAGGCCAGCAGTCCAAGCGGTGCCGAGTTAGCAAATTTTTCTGACATTTAATCCACTTCCCGTTCACATGAAGCTAGGGCTTATTCTCCCCCTGCTTCTTTTTGGTCATATTTTTGATGGAGCTCCTTGAGTAGCTGAGTGCGAATCTGTATCAGTTCTTCGACTTTAGCGTTTGTTTTCTCTGCAGCTTCAACCGATGTTAGAGCGCTTTCGCGTACGGTGCCTACCGTCTTAGAGACTTTGTCACAATGTACCATAATGTCGTTGGCAACCTTTCGGACAGCTACACTGTCGTTGCTCACCACGGTCGCCAATTTCGCCAATTCAGATGCGCTATTAACGACGGTTTCGGTTACGCCCTGAACGCTTTCCGCTGCGGATGTCACGCTTTTCGCTATTCCCGCTATTTCCTGTGCTGCCGCAGTTTGTTCTTCCACTGCTGCGGAAGCTTCCTCTGAAGCGGAAGAACTCTCCTCGGCGATGCTGGCTACTTCCTGAATTGTTTTAGCTACTTTGTCCAATGAGACAAGACCGTTTTCGACGCCTCGACTGAGCTTGTTTACCTTCTCCGTCATGCTCTCCATTATTTTCGATATTCCTTCAGCTTCTTTTATGGCGCCTTGAACTACTTTTGCTCCCTCAGCCGCGCCGGCCTGAGATTGAACTGAAATTGTGCTGGTTTGGCTACCTGCGTCTTTGATGCCCTTAACTAAGTTAATGGCTGAACCGGCAGCAACCTTTGATTGGCCCGCTAAACCCTTGACTGCGTCTGCAACAACCGCGAATCCGCGTCCTGCCTCACCTGCCCTTGCCGCTTCGATGGCTGCGTTTAACGCCAACATGTTTGTTTGGCTTGCAATATCCGAGACTGAACTGGCCATCTGCCCGACTTGATCGATTGAATTGACCATTGATGAAACAGCGTCTGAAACTTGCTTTATGTTCCCTTGGATGTTCGCTATTGCCTGTAGCCCTTGTTGCCCTTTGTCGTTAACCTGTTTGCTCTTTGCTGAGGCTTCATTGGTGACGTTGAATGTTTCCTGAGCAATCAACCCTGCCTCATCCATTACTTTCTTCAGAGAATCGGTACTTAATGCTGCGTCTTGCGAGATTTGGGCAAGTTTTTGGGCGCCCGTCGATACCTGTTGCGATGCTGTACTGACTTGCTCCATGCCTTGAGCCATTTGATTCGATACGTTGGCCGCTTGTTTGCCCATCTCCAACATCTTCACGCTTGCCTTTGTCGCTTCCTCGGCATTGGTTGCAACAGTCTTCGAAACATTTTCGACGTCTTTGCCGGCAGCTGAAATTCTGTTTACAATCGGATCAGTTTCTCCAATCAGTTTGGCAACAGCCATGGCAGCCTGTTGAACCGCGTCTGAAAGTTCAGCCATCTTACGACCATCCGCTATTGTCTCCTGATTAGCCGTTAAGGTGTCTTTTGCTCCTTGAATTGCATCTTCAAGAATTTTTGCCTGCGCTTTTACGAGTTCGTCGTTCCACATTTGAAGCTTCTTGTTTTCTTTAAGAAGCAACTGATTTTGCTTTTCGAGTTCTGGATATTTCTTTTCTGTTTCTTGCATTAAATTTTTCAACCTCGTTTTTTCAACTGTTCTTAGGCGAACTTTTTGTCATTGTGTTTATTATAATCTTATGAAAACGCCATATTGATTAGCAAATTCATCTTTTTCGCCGCATCTTAATCTTAACCGAAACAAAAAACATCCCAGACGCCAAGGAACTAAAAGGTGATTCGGAAGCCCATTTTTCGCTCGGTCAATGTTAAGGATATATTTTTATGTTCGCAGATTCACTTATTTGCCCTGAGCCTGCAGGTGGGGTCGTAGTCCAGCCAGGCTAAGACGACGGGCTCCAGAAAGCAAACACAAAACGGGTTTGCTGACTCCGCGAGGAGAATGACGAATTTCCGGAGCGGTCTTAAAGAAACCCGTAAAGAACGGCTTTTGGCTGTTCTTGGGTAAAGGTCGTCGGTTCAAATCCGGCCGGCCCCACCAAATTAACTTAAAGCTATCTAATCCATACGGAGAGCAACAGACACAGGCTATTTCTATGTTTATCAATCATCAAATGATATCCTCTGCCGCACGGTAAATGCTTTTGTTTGGGTCAGAAACCTTAGACAAATCAGCACCTTCAATTTTTGGAGTGAACTCAGGGTTTGTTCTCTTCACATTGCTCCTCCATTCTTTCATGTAATTCGGATGCTTCTCACGCCATTCACGTCCGTAGTTCGGATGCTTCTCACTCCAAATTTCCCTATAACGCCTTTGTTTCTCTTTGTTCCTGCGCTTCCATTCTTTCAAATAGTCTTTCATAAAGTTGGGATGCTTGTCATTCCAAGTTTCCCGATATTGCCTTCGTTTTTCTTTGTTCGTTCTCCGCCATTCCTTCATGTAATTCGGATGCTTCTCACGCCATTCACGTCCGTAGTTCGAATGCTTCTTACTCCAAATTTCCCTATAACGCCTTTGTTTCTCTTTGTTCCTGCGCTTCCATTCTTTCAAATAGTCTTTCATAAAGTTGGGATGCTTCTTACTCGAGTTGTCTATTGTTTTCGTAATGACTTCTGGTTGTCCAGTTCGCCGTTCTACGTTGGCTTGTCTTATATGTTCCTTTTTTTCATTTTCAGTCATCATCTTTCTCCTCAGCCGGTAGCGCTTTTTTCCGTCCTACGATGTAGTTTGCTGAGGCTATGGAAACTAAGGAAGAAATTCTTCAGTAGAAAAAAGAAAAATCTTCATCGCCATTCTTTGCAGCTGTTTTCGAAATTTTAACTAGAGCCTTCTCAGCCATTTTTCTTCAACTCTTTTCATTTTTTAGGGACTAAAAAAAGGGAAAAGGAGTGGATTGAGCATTTTTTGGCTTATGGTCGTTTTCTTGTGACGAGCAATGCGAGAACTGCGCCGATTACGATTATGATAATGGCGATCGCCACGATCCCATATTCGACGGTTGTGTTTGAGGCTAAGCCAGCGAGCGGTGTAGCGGTTGGCGCTTGTGTAGGAGATACGCTTTGTACAATCATGCCGGTTTCGTCATTTGATCCCCAGTAACCGTTGGTGCCAGCGAAAGTTGCGGTAACAGTGTATTTGCCTGGGACGTTTGGAGTCTGCCAAGAGTAAATGAAATGGCCGGTTGCGTCAGTTGTAGCTGTGCCGAGTGTGATGTAATTGCCGTTCGGATCAATAGCGGTCAACGTTACTGTAACGCCGGTAAAGTTAGTTGGTTCTGCCTGCTGCTGGTATACATAGCTCATCCATTGACTCATGCTTGCATCAGATGCGCATGGAACTCCATTTGGAAAATCAGATGCCTGCTCAGTTTGCTTGGTACCAGCGGAAATGTCCGTAACTGTGCCCTGTATAACTACGCTATTGCCTGCTGTGATGGGCGTCTGTGGCGCCTGCACTGTGGTTGCGCTTGGTCCTCTGCCAACAACGTAGACTGAGTTGTCGTAGCCGTTGAAGAATGTTGCGAAGCCGTCCGCGATAGCGCCTGTGCCAGGTGGCCCTGATTCGCCCGTGAATGCTGAAAGAGTCCAAATTTCTTTTCCGGTTGTTGCATTGATAGCTCGTGTTAATGCGCCCTTGTAAAGGGGCGTTTCAGCAGTGTGTGCAGTAGTAGTTGTGTATACTATTCCGCCGCCGATGGCATAAATCGAAGTTGGGTAGTTGCCGGGATAAGAAGTTCCGCTACCGGTGCTGTTGCCTTCGCCGCCGTCACCGTAAGTCCACAACAGATTCCCGTTTGTCAAGTCATAACAATAGATTATTCCACTATATCCACCGCTGTACAGTTTCCCATAGGCAAGCGCAGTTCCTTCTTCATTTCCGCCAGCGTTGTATCCAAAGTTGTAGTAGTCGAGGGCTACTTGACCTGCGGTTGGTCCCCAGAGTTTTTCGCCAGTTGCCATGCTGTATCCTACGAATTGACTAGTTTCCTTGTATTGTTCAACAAAGACGCCGTGACCAGCGTCAGCTGTTGCATCGGCTCCACCCCACTCAACAGTGATGTTGCCTGCAGGAGCGTTGTATGTCTTTGTCCACATTACCGAACCGATTGCCCCTTTGGATGCGTTTAAGTTGACTCCAAAGTACGAGTAGGGAGCCCAGCTTCCTGCACCGAAGAGACTGGGTCCACCCGGGTAAGAGCCTATCATACCAATCAATTCATTGTTGCATAACGCTTCGAGTATAGAAGGTGTTCCTGATTGAGAGTCGAGCGAAGGCATTGAAATGTTGAAATCGAGTAGGCTGGGGTTGCCTCCAGCAGTTATCGGAGGAACTATTGATGGCGATGTTGACGCACCTGAGTATTGATTGTCCCATAGTCTAGAGGAATTCCATTCTTGCAGATACCATTCTGCAGGTCCTGAAGGAACAGGACCGAAAGGAGTCATGGTTGTTGGACCATAGTTGGCTAAGGATAGTATCAGGTACTCGCCGTTTACGCCTATAGCTGATGTGCCAGAAGGAATGTTAGTTACATTGAACAGCGGATCTCCTGTGTATGCATCATAAAACCTCCAATTAACAGGTCCAGTTGAAAAGAGTCCACCACCAGTGGATGAAACTAGCATTGGCGGGTAAACTCCATGTTGGTTGGGGTCTTGAACGTCGTAGATGTAACCGAATGATAAGGCAGGTATATTGCTTGACCAAATTTGCTGTCCAGTTTGTAGATTAACGCACACAGTTGGTCCGCTAGTGGCGCCTGCAAATGATATTGGTTCAGTGTAGTATAGGAATCCGTCTATTATTATCGGATTGGTGTATCTGTTATTATATGCCGACCCTTCGAAGTACGTATCTCCTTGGATTGCGAAGCTGTTTCCTCCGACGACTCCGCCCATCTGAAGCGGTGCTTTCCACATGACGTGGCTAGTTTGTGGCCCTACTGCATCTCCGGGGAAATCACTGCCGTAGCCTTGATTTGCTGCGCTTGAACTGCCTAGCCAGTTTGATGATATCGTGTACCAGTTGGAGTTTTCACCGTATATTGGACGAGTCCAGTAGGACGTTGGAAGCGGAGCGGTCGGGGTTGTGGATAACGGTGTTTGTTGAACAGTGAGTGTTGCTGATGCGTTGCTGGGCATATATGTGTCGCCCACGTATTGACTTGGCGCTGGAGGACCGAATAAGCCTGGGACTGGTCCAGTGTATGTGTATTTGTATCCTGGGAATGTGAAGCTAAGGGTGTATGTGCCAGTTTGGGAAGGGACAAATGTGTAGCCTTGATTTGATGTTGGGTCTGAGATTACTGGGAAAGTCTCTGTTTGTTTTGCACCGTTGGGCGCTGTAATGGTAAGTTGGTAGTTTTGGAATCGGATGTTGTCGCCTAGTTGTGCTCCGTCTGGAATCTGATTAACCCACATATATATTAAAACCGGTTGACCGACGCCGACAGGGTTAGGTTCAGCTTGTACGTAGGCGAAGGTTGGAATCTGCCAAGCTGGAGTGTGTGCACTAGCGCTAGGAACAAGAATAATTGAAGCTGTCATTGAAAGCATTAAGAATAAAGCGATCGCAATAACTACAATTCTGTTTTTTGGTTTTTGCATTTTTTTCTTCTCCTTTTATTTTCTTATAGGTACTCAGTTGTCAGCAGTGAGCGCTTTTAACTAATTGTGAGTGGTGATTACAACGACAACGGATTTGTCAACAATCCCATGGGCACCACAAAACAAAGATCAACAGCTCTAAAGATGGCGCCAACTAGCAATAACGCCGAATCTGTCAGTATGCATACATAAATTGGCAAACCAAACGGAATCCCTCAGTCGCGAGCGCAATTGTTTATTGCTAAATTGTTACCTTAAAGAACGAGTATGGACGATAGCTTAGACGTATTCTTAGGACCGTCTTGTTCAAAAGACGATTTCATTGTCTAACAACGCAGATTATCATTTTAATCATAGCTGAGCTATATCTGCGCAGTTCCACAGATCTTCGAAATAATTTGTCGCCAATTCTGCAATGACGGGACTGTTGGTAAATAGGCACTCGCCCTCTCCTTTCGTATTTCCTCTTTTGATTATGATTAATGCTTCCTTTCTGTCCCCAACCAAAGCACTTATTGGAGGCCCTGAAGGTTTTGATATATATCTGATTTCAATGGAGCCTTTTTTGTGCGAGCGGAGTACTTTACATGCTAGTTCATCGTTCCTGTTGTACGCTAGTATTCGGTTTATCCCACCCCTTCTTAGAAAATCTTCTAGGGGTTCATAACCAATTATAAGCGGGTAAATATTAGCGGAAACGAAGTCGAGGGTTTGTTGACTTCTTTCAATGATCTTTCTGGAGTAATCATCAATGAGGTGTTGTTTACTTGGAAGGAGATTGTAAAAACAGTTCTCAGGTTCATCAGTTTCCGTTTTCGATATCTTGTTCTGATATTGCCTGAGGATTTCTGACGCTTTCTTTCTGGATTCAACGAACTCGTCTTGTTTGCGTTTAAGCAGAATCTCAGTCACTTCATCTATCTGCAAAGCCTTAAACCGAAGAGGGTTCCCCATTTTCTTTTCAATGAAGCCTTGTTGCACGAGGCTATCAATTACTCGGTAGGTATCTGGCCGATCTATTCTTGCAGTTGCCGCAATTTTTTTGGCCGTTGCTTCACCTATGTTTAGAACAGTAAGGTAGACTTTTGCCTGAAGATCTGTGAAACCTAGACTAGTAAAAAGTTGCTGAGCTTCTTCCCCACTCACCAAGTGATAGCGCCTGCTTTAGTTTTTATTAGACAGAGTTATTATCGGAACTTCATAAGTATTTAAAGTGTTCTTAGTGCCGAAAAAACGAGCAAATGAACTTTGATAAATCCGATCTTTTTGCTTGGTCTCACCAAGCCTTTCAGCCTTTAATTCCCAAGCACTAGAAATTCTTACACACTCAACATCCCAGCCTTAGTTCTATTGATTACCAGAAGACGGCAAAGCTAGATTATTGCACGTTTTTGTACTTTATTTTTTACCGTTTAAGCACCCAAAGTTTCCCCGGTTTTTAGTCATGACGAAAAATAATCGTGTCGTTTTTTAGCTGATGTATCGAATTGGCGTGTAGGTTTGCCCGGTTTCTTTGGTGTCGTCGCCCCATGTTAGGAGCCACCTGTTTGAGTCTTCGCATTGGGGATCTTTGAACATTGTAATTTGTGAAAAGTTTGCGTCCTTTGCATCCTTGTAGTTTGTCAGGAGGTTTTTAAGGAGCTCGTCTGTCCAGTCGCAGACTATTGAGGCTTCGTTTCCCTGCGGGTTTGTTGCGTGTAGACGCAGGAAGTAGTCACCTATCGGGATTTCTTTTGCTGGGCAGGTATCGTCGGTTTTCTGCATGACTTCTATTGTGTGGACTTTGAAGGTGCCGTTTTTGTCTTTTATGATTAGGTAAAAGTTTTTTCCTACGAAGTTTTTCATGAAGCGTTTCATAAGGGTTAGTCTTTTCATTGGGTCTTCTCCTCAGCTGGTTGTTGCCGACGGTTCTATATAAGGTATATTACGAGATGAGTTATCTGTTGGAGCGTTCTACAGATATGCATTTGAAATCAAGATTCAAAATCTTTATATTCACATATCGTGAGAATTACGATATAGGAAAATAAATTGGGGGTATAAAAATAGAAGCTCAACAACCGTACGAATACGCAGAAACGCCATACATAGAAACACAGGAGGAAAAAATAGAAAAATTCGCGAAGATGGCAGCACCAACACTGGTCGCAGTAGGATTAGGCGGGGCAGGATGCAACGTCATAACGTGGATCAAAGAAAAAGGAATCACAGGCGGCAAACTGGTAGCAGTAAACACTGACGCAACACACCTAAGAACCATCAAAGCTGACAAAAGAATCTTGATCGGTGAAAAACTGACCAGAGGCCTAGGCAGCGGAGGTTACCCGGAAGTAGGTGAAAAAGCACTGTACGAGACTGCGGGCGAAGTCATCCATGAATTACAAAGAGCCAACATCATCTTCATGGTGGCAGGTTTAGGCGGAGGCACAGGAACAGGATCAATTGTAGGCTTAGCTGAAACGCTACATAGAAAAACCGCTGGTTCTCCGATGGCACCGCTACTTGTAGGTGTAGTGACGCTTCCATTCGAAGTTGAAACCGCAAGAATGAACGCAGCTAAAAAAGGTCTGAATCGACTCAAAGAGTCATGCGACACCGTCGTAGTGATTGACAACAACAGGCTGGTCAAAGTAGCAGGCAACTTACCATTCAGAGAAGCCTTGGGCGTGGCAAACACCACAGTCGGCAAATTCGTAAAAGGAGTAACCGAAACCATCACGACTGCAAGCCTCATAAACATGGACTACGCGGATTTGAAGGCAATCATGACCGGATCAGGCTTAGCTTCGATAGGCATCGGCGAAGGCACAGGCGAAACCAGGGTTGAACAGGCAGTGGAAAAAGCATTAAACGGACGCCTACTCGACATCGAAGACGTAACCAAAGCAAAAGGATTACTCATACATGTCTCAGGCGGAGAAGACCTAACGCTCACCGAAGTTAACCGAGCCGCCGAGATAATGAAGCGTTCGTTGCCGCCGAAAACAAAGATCATCTGGGGTGCAAGAGTCGACAAAGAACTACAGGGCGCTGTTTCAGTCATGGCTGTAATCACTGGCGTAGAAAGCGCGTTCTTACGGAAAAACGAAAAACACTTAGGACCACTAAAATTCAACAGGTAAGTCACTACTCATCCTTTTCTTCCTCATTTTTTTTATTTTGCCACGTATTTACTTCTAAGCCCCATTTTGGAACATACATTTTTCTAAATCCATTGGATTGAGTTCGGTTAAATTGTGGCTAGAATTTATAAGATACGCGGATTCTTTTGCTCGGGAGATGACACTATGCCTTTCAGCGATGTCCCTACGATTGAAGCAGTTAAACTTACAAAACAGTACGGTTCATTTGTAGCCGTTTCAGGATTGAACCTCAAAATAGAGGGCGCCAAATGCGTCGGTTTTCTAGGTCCGAACGGTGCAGGAAAAACAACGACGCTTAAAATGTTCACGGATTTGATCCGCCCTTCTTCTGGAGATGCTTTGATAAACGGCATAAACGTTCACACCAACAAGAAGGCTGCATTGGCATCTGTAGCTGCGATAATTGAGACACCTGAAATTTACCCTTCTCTGACACCCCGCGAAGGATTGTCGATGATAGCGGAAATCAGAGGAGTACCGGCTACAGAGATTAAGAAGAGAATCGAAGAAGCCGTCGAAGAGGTTCATATGTCCGAGTGGTTGGACAAAAGAGTAGGCAGGTTCTCTAAAGGGATGAAGCAGAGAATCAACATAGCATCTACGCTCCTCAGTAGTCCAAGCATCCTGCTTTTGGATGAGCCGACAACGGGTCTGGATCCCAGGGGAATGAGTGAAGTCAGGGAAATCGTTAAGTCACTTAAGGGCAAGAAGAGATTGATTTTTATGAGTTCGCATCTTCTCAGTGAAGTTTCAGAAATATGCGACGAAGTCGCCATGATTGACCATGGTAAGCTACTTGTATACGACACAATTTCAAATGTAACATCTAAATTTTCCGGAGGAGCAAACTTGGTTGAAGTTGAACTTCAGCACCCCATTGATCCCCAATTGGTAACGCAGAGGATCGCGAAACTTTCCAATGTGAACTCAGCAGAGCAAACAAATGATACAAACCTTCGGATTAGGTTCAGCGGAGGGTTGGATACGCAAGAACGGCTTCTTTCTGACCTGGTAAAAATGAATATTGGAGTTATAAGTTACAGACCAGCGTCCTCGGAACTCGAAGGCGTTTATCTTAATCTGATCAAGGAGACGGTGTGATAGATATGAACAAAACAGAAACCAACAGCAACAATAAAGTGCCGAGCAGTATAGCACAAGTCGGCATATCAATGAAGTATACGCTTCTCGAATACGTCAGATCACGCCGTTTCCTGATAATGCTGATTATCACTCTTTTGATAGCAGCACTTCTCACTATTATAGTGGCATGGCGGCGTCCTGAGGGTTTTCTGGTTTCAAACCTTGGGTTCTATTCCAGTTGGTGGGGTTTGTCAGTAACCTTCGTGATTATACTTTCAGGAATTTTCTTCGGTGGAGATGCCATTTCAGGGGAGTTTCAAAATAGGACAGGCTACTTCGGAATTCCTAACCCCATCAGAAGATCGTCAATATATGTTGGAAAGTGGATATCTGCTTTCCTAGCAGCAACCTCGATATTTTTGCTGTACGCGGTAATTACAATCGCCAATGGAATTTACTATTTTGGCTCGTCAGGCTTGCCTTACCAATTCGGCTATTCGTTGCTTTTCGCATGGTTTTACCTCGCGGCAGTCATGGGGGTCGCGTTCTTTTTCAGCTCGCTGTTTAAGAACAGCACCTACTCCATTCTCGTAACCGTTATCCTCTTACTGTTCGGATTCAACCTAATTTCAACGCTATTCTCAGACTTAGTCGGCATTGAGCCTTGGTTTGTTTTGACCTATGGAGCAGGGATAATAGGCAACATATTGAATTCGCCCTATCCCCTACCCAAAACCGTGACAATTACACCGATTGGCCATAATCGCACATTTACTTCAACTGTATTCGCCGCATCGATTCCTGAAGGACTCGCAATAATAGGAATATACTTCATTGTCACTACAATTCTGGGACTGCTAGTATTCGAAAGAAAAGAATTCACCTGAGTAAGGAGCGATCAGTGCACTTCCGTTTGCCGTCGCCTAACGTCATAGATGATAGTAAAATTTAACTACTAAAACATACTAAGGCACGGTCTAATGAGAAGACTCCCGCTACAATTCGTCGGTTCGGTTTGTACAAACCCAAGTTTGGTTGTGAGTTTCGGCAGGGGAGCTTACCGAGAGTTTGTAAAGTCAAAATTGGATTATCGAAACGTGGATGGAAACAGTTCCGCGCTTTGGCTATTGAGCCTCAGAATTACGCATCGCTGCAACCACAGGTGCGCGATCTGCGCGCAGTGGGGACAAAGTGGATACAACGCGAGGGATGACACACCCAAAGTCACTGGGGAAGTGCCGGTTGAAGTTTACAAGAAAGTTATAGATGAAGTTGCCTCAAAAAAAGTTCATGTTTACATTACAGGCGGAGAACCCTTTCTTTACGAATCGCTGGTGCCGTTTGTTAATTACATCAAAGAGAAGGGCTTAACAGTTCAAATAGTAACAAACGGGGTAGGTTTGGAACGAAACGCCGAAACCATCGTAGACAACGGCTGGGACATGATATGCGTCTCTTTTGACGGCCCAAGAGAAATCCATGACAAATGCCGAGGAGTCCCAGGTGCAATGGATACCGCCGTTAAAGGATTATCAGCGATTCAAAAGATAAAGAAGGAGAAAAAGAAAAGAAAACCCGCAATATTCACCCTAACAACAATCTCCAGCAACAACCAGTACACATTAGTCGACACCGTTCGGGAAGCAGAGAAACTGAATCCCACAGGCATAGTAATCTATTATTCATGGTTTACCCGAGAGTGGATTGGGCAAAAACACACAAAAATAGCTAATGAGAAACTGGGTATAACACCTTTCGCTTGGAAAGGCTACGTCCGCGACACCTCAACACTAGACATCGACGCAATCGTTGAGCAGGTAAAGGCAATAAAAAGTGACAAACATTTCGGGAACGTCCTCTTCGTACCCGACCTTAAACTTGAAGACATCAAAACCTACTATACAGAACCTGAAAACTTCTTCGGCTACAAAAAATGCATTTCACCCTGGTTCCAGCTGGATGTGATGCCAAACGGGGACGTGGTCACATGCAGGGATTTCCCCGACTTTGTAACGGGAAACATAATGGAGTCACCTATTCTCGATATTTACAACGGTGAAAAATACCGCAAGTTCAGACGTGCGCTTAGAAGCTGCGAAAACGGCGTTTTTCCAATATGCTCCCGCTGTTGCGGCTTAATGGGGTACTAAGAATGCATCAGAAAATGGGTCGACCGTGATGGAGCCCGTTGACGTCGCCATCCTCACCTACAACAGCGCCGCAAAACTCGAAGAATGCATCAGCTCCGTCTACCTCAATGTACCTGTAAAGAACCTGATTGTCGTCGATGGTTTTTCAACTGACGCTACTCCAGCCATAGTTGAGAAGTTCCAGCAGAAGTACGGCAACGTTTTGTTCAAACAGGAAAAAGGAACCAGAGCCACCGCCAGGCAGACGGCGATTCGGCTAGTAAAAGGCGACTGGTTCATGTTCGTCGACAGCGACGTGATCCTGTCACGGAACTGGTTTACTGAAGCCACAAAACAGGTCGGGGAGAACGTGGGCGCAATCTGGGGGATCGAAATCTGGTCGGTGCTGAAGGGCAAAAAGATTTTGCCGCTGTTTGAGAGGGTCACGTTGAAGATTTTCGAGCGGCGAGGCGGAACCCACGATATGCTGATTAGGCGGAAAACGGTTGAAGACATCAAGATACCTTATCAACTGCACACTTACGAAGATGCGTACATCAAATCGTGGATCGACAACAAAGGCTACAAAGTGCTAGGCGTCTACGAACCCCACTGCATCCATTTTCGGGCAGATTCAGTTTGGACAGCCAAAAAACACGTAGAACTTATGGTCAGCGACCTAAAATTTGCCCTTCGCCGCCCCCTTCTCCTGCTACCCTACGGCTTCTACTCAGCGGTCGTAACATACCAAATCGCAATAAACAAATTCAAAAGAACAGGCTAAAAAAAGAAATCAACAACTGGATTTAAGCGACCAATTTTACTTCACTTCAACAATTGCCGAAGAAGGAAAAGGGAAGGCTAAAAATAGTGTAGAATATATTCAGGTTAGAAATCAATCTAAGCGGATCGTCTTGGGGTCATCTCAAAATCTTGTGCAGTTACGGAAAAAAACGCCGCAATTAATAGCCATAGCAGTCGCCATCATCGTTGTTCTTTACTTTGTGCTAGATTTTTTGGACGATGTGGTGATGGAAGGCAATCCCGTAACCAGCGAACCAATCATTGCTCTAGTGGTTTCTATAGTGCACGGCGTCACCTCTACCGTGCAGGCGTTCGGATACCCCGGCGTCTTTGCCTTGATGCTACTTGAAACAAGCTCGCTCCCAATCCCAAGCGAAGTCATTCTTCCCTTTGCGGGCTACTTGAGTTACATGGGTCAATTCAACTTGTGGTTGGTTGTGGCAGTTGCTACCGCGGCAGGAATATTCGGTTCGTTGATTGACTATTACATCGGCTTAAAAGCCGTTCAAACCCTCATTAAACACAAGATTCTCGGAAAAATCATGCTTTCGACAGCGCAGCTTCAACTCGCTGAAAGATGGTTTGAAAGGCACGGCAACTTGGTTATTTTTGCAAGCCGACTAATCCCCGGTTTTCGAACAACCTTCTCCTTCCCAGCTGGAGCAGCAAAGATGCCGCTGAAGAAATTCCTCGTTTTCACCACCGCAGGATGCCTCCTATGGAACGTAATCCTGGTTTACTTGGGCTGGTATCTAGGCAAGAATTGGACCATAGTTGCTGGAATATCCCGATACCTAATTTTGGCCTCTTTGGTGGCGGTAATTGTGGTTGTCGTTTACTTGCTTGTGAGAAGGAGAAAAATGCGGGAACAGAAGCGATTGCAAGAGCAAGCAGTGCTATATTAGTTTTGTTATTTTCGGTTTTACTTCGCCTGTTAACCCAAGAGCGTTTGCTTCCTGAACTTGGAGCATACAGTCAACATGCGAAGGTTCATTGAATGCTTTGTAATCTATCATTTCAAGAAACGCACCGTCGATTGAAACTGCTGAGCCAGACGCAAAGATCCCGACATCTTTCATGACGGGTTCGCCTGGCATCGGTAGGCAATCGCAGTTTGCGGTGATGTCTTTGGCGAAGCTGACGAATGACACTTTGCCCGGGTTAAAAGTTGACAGCACCCCGTAGGCGGCTGATGCGAGCGCCCTGCAGAAATCGCTCTGGTTGATGAAGCTAATGGCCTCCATCGGGCAAGCGTGCTTGCACATTGGGCAACGCATACAAAGCTTGGAAGTGTTATGTGCTTTTCCCTCGATAATTTCTGGCAGATGCCGAGCGCAGATTGCTTTGCATTTTCCGCAGCCGATGCATTTAGACTCATCTATTTCTAGCCCGACAACCCTGTGCTGCCTAAGTTTGCCTGCTCTGGGGCAGCAACCCATGCCGAGGTTTTTTATGGCTCCGCCGAAACCGCTGAGTTCATGACCCTTAGTGTGTGTGACAACGATCATGGCGTCGGCTTCTGAAATCATGCCTGAAACCTCAATCTCGTTGAGTATGCCTTTAGTGGGGACGGTTCGGTAGTTTTCGCTTTTTAAGCCGTCTGCTGGGAAAAAGGGCGCCATGTTAAACCCGTTTGTCGACGCGTTGATTGTGTGGTCGTAGCCGTTGCTACGTTGGCCTGTGTAGAGAGTGCTTGAATCTGTGATGAAGGGTTTTCCACCTGCCTCCTTGACCCTGCGAACTATGTCATTGACAAAAAAAGGCTGAACATAATACGGGTTCCCAAGCTCACCTACATGCACTTTGACAGCTACTAGATCGCCTTTCTGAACGCAGTCAAAGGTGCCTGCCTCGTCGTAAAGCCTGTTTGCTTCTTCAAGCAAGTTACGTTTTGGATCCCAAGGAGCGAGATAAACGGTCACAGTCTAATCCTCCATTGGGTGAGTTATCGTTTTTTGGGTATATTTGTTTAATGCTTCATTTCGAGCGAAAATTGTCTTTGCAGACGGGGTTTGCTGGCGTCTGCCAACAGCTTATTAGTTGATTAATTATTCAATCAACCATAACTTTCGAAAGGAGATGTTTCCATGTCCCAAAGCGAACAAGCAAACGAACAGATTAGAAAAGAAACAACGGACAAAATCTTGGAAGCCGCAAAGTACGTCTTCGCAACAAAGGGACGAGTCGCCAGGATGGCTGATTACCTTAACCTGAACAGCCTTCTGCCCAAAGGAATCATCGACATGCTCAGCATAATCCCGAAGGCTGATGGCCATTTCATCCGCGATGAAGGCTTGCAGGCACGTGAAATCACCGAACAGCTCGCTACACTTGACGCCGCTGGCATGGACGGCGCGTTTGTTTTCACGTTTGTGTCTCCAACCTCCACGTACAACGAAGACCCAAGATTCGACAGCGACATGGGTAGCTACAGCCTTTTAAAAAGCTACCCGGAGAAAGATACTGTTGACGAAATAATGTTCCAGACGGTAAAACAGGCAAAACAGCTTTTGGGACTATATTTCGATCCCGCGGTTTTAGCCAAAATTCCAGGAGACGTCGGCAGGCAGGGAGATACCTACCCCGATATGACTTGGGAGCCCAAGGAATCTTTCAAGGCAGTGGCTAACTATTACGCGAATAATTAGGCGGACCCCGAAACTTTTTGGATTAAATGAATATGAAATCAATTTCTTTCCCCGAATGAAATATACGCATGGTAGTCATTATCGGTATTTTTAGGTAGCAAAACGTCATGGGAACGCTTGAATGCAAAGGGTTAACAAAGGTTTACGAGGATCACCGTAAAGCGTTAGAGAACGTCACTTTTTCAGTGGAAACCAGCGGCATTTTCGCCTTGATAGGCAGGAACGGCGCGGGAAAAACAACGCTTATCAGAATCTTAGCTACCGAGCTTAACACTACCTCCGGAACCGCAAGCATCAACGGTTTTGATGTTCTAAAGCAGGAGGGCAAGTTGAGGGAAAAAATTGCGATTGTTCCTCAGGAAGCCAGAGTCATAAGGTGGATGACGGCGAAGCAGACTATTCTGTCTTATCTTCTTTGGCGTGGTTACACATATAGGGAAGCAGCGAGGCTCGCCGACGAGTCACTTAAAAAACTTGACTTGCAAGAATACGCTAACGTTTTGACCAGTAAACTTTCTGGTGGCACAAAACGAAAAGTTTTAATTGCGATGGTCATGGCTTCAGAAGCAGAAATCATTTTTCTCGATGAACCAACGACGGGTTTGGATCCGATTTCAAGGCGGGAACTATGGGAAATCCTTAGGACCCTGGGGAAAGAGCGCTTTATTTTTCTTACGACTCACTATCTTGAAGAAGCAGAGCAACTTGCGGATGAAATCGCGATTCTTAAAGATGGAAAACTGGTTTCAATAGGAACCCTTTCTGACTTGAGAAAAACCGCAAAATATCAGTACAGCGTCAAACTGCCTCCTAAAGTGCAGGTTCCCCAGGTGAAAGACGCCGAAGTAACCACGGACAAAACAGGGGTCACTCAGATAATGACCAATGAAGGCGAAGCTTTCGCCTTAGCTAAAGCATTCGCTGACCAATCGGTGAAGTTCTCGATTTCACCCGTCACTTTGGATGACATTTTCTTTTACCTTGTTGGGCAAAATGCGAGGGACGAATAACTGAAACGCAGCAAACTCAGCCAAATTCTAGCAGGAGTTCTTGTTAACGCCATTTACGAGATGATAAACTACCCTATCGTTTTGCTAAGTGCCGTTATCGCGCCGTTTTCTATTCTTATTGTAATCACCTTCGTAAGCCACGGCGCTCTTTTCGGAACTGCTATTGAAGGAGGGTTGATAATGACTTTCTTTTCAGCCGGAATTTCACTTCAATCAGACCTTTCCCACCTAAAAAATGACTTCAAGCTTCAAGATATGATTGTCAGTTCGCCGACAAGTTCACGACTGTATATGGCAGGCATGACTCTTGCTGAAATAGTCTACTCAATTCCTTCGTTAGTAATCCTCATCGTGCTTGCAGGAGTTTACTTGCATCCTGATCTTCTTCAAATAGCAATCTTATCACTTGCGTTACTGCTGATGTTCGCTATTTCAGTGGCTTTGGGCTTTATGCTATCCACATTCTCAAATGATGTGGTTCAAAGTTACGCGTTCTCCAGGCTTCTCTCGCTACTGTTTACGACGGTTCCGCCAGTTTACTACCCGATAACATATGTTCCCGAACTGTACAGATACGTCGCTTATCTTTCGCCGACAACATACGTGGCAGTGATTATACAGTCAGCAACCGGCTACCTAACAATTCCAATCAGTCTGTTAATTTTGGATTGGGTTGTTCTTTCGGTTGTGTGTGCCGTAATACTGTTTATTGCATATAAGAAAACAAGATGGAAAGATGTTTAGGCAATTAGTACTTTTTCCCAACATTCAGTTTCCTAGTGATCTCAGCGGCGTGGGCTTCGCTATCAGCTAGGATGTTTATCCACAGTTCGAACTCGGCTTTAGAGATTTCCTTTTGGATTATGCCTTTTTGATCTCCTGAAAAATACCTTGAAGGTTGCGCAGAGAAGAGTTTCACGTAGAAGATTCTGTCGGAGATTGTGATTTTTGAGGAGCAGCCTGCCCCTTCGCCTGCTGCGTAGTCAACTTCATATGTCATGTGTGGACCTTTGTTTGAGAAGCGCTGATTTGTTACTTAAATTTTTCTCATTCCAAAAAACCGAATCCAAATTGATAGCCTGAGAGCGCCAACTTGCAACCGCAAGTCTGAATCCACAAAAACTCTGGAACGCGACCAAAACGAAAGGGAAGGGAAAGCATAGGAAAGAACAGGTTCGATTGGAAATAAATCAAAAGAAACGCAAATAGCCTGCTATCTTGCTTTCTGTTGGTTTTTTTGGTTTTATTGACTGCTATTGCAGCAGTTGACTTTTTTAGATCTTTTAGATGGAACTATATTCTTCTAGAGTTTTTTTTAGATTAATTTAGATTTTTTTGATGTTTCTAGATCTTTTTAGATGTTTTTAGATTTTTGTAGGAACTAGTTGCAACCAAATCAAGCTCCTTTCCAAAAACCCAACCAAAACACAAAAAAAAGCAAACGCCAGCGAAAAAGTGGCTAACTAAAAGGGTCACAAAAAATAAAAAAAAGATAGCTAAAGAATACGTTTATTCTGTGTGGTTATTGGAGTCTTCTGTTTTTGCTGCGGCTTCGTTTTCGTTTTGTTCGTGAGCCGTTTCCGTCTGCGCCGCTTGGGGCGCTTCCAAAGGGTGGGCTGGAACTTGGACCTCCTCCATTATAACGGCTTCAATCACGGTTTCAGCCTCTGGCTCGATCACTTTGTCAAGCGTCGTCTCAACTTGGGCTACTTGAGGCGCAACTTCGAAAGCATCAATCGGAGCTTCAGCCTCAGGCTCCTTTACCACTTCAACAGGTTCAGCCGGAACAGTCTGCACTGGTTCAACTTCAACGACCGCAACTTCCTCAACGACTGGCGCTACTTCAACAACGACGGCTTCTACATTGATGACTGGTTCTTCTATCACAGGTTCAGTTTTTATTGGTTCTTGAGGAGCAATTTCAGGTGTAGGCTCAGTTATTTCGTGAACTTCAGGTTCCACAGGGGCAACTGGAGCGGCCTCTGCCGGAGCAACTTCAACGATTGGGGTTTCAACCGGGGCAACCTCCACTGGAGTTTCAACTGGAGCAACTTCAACGGGGACGGCTTCGACAGGAGTTTCAGCGGGGACGGCTTCAATCGGGGCGGCAACTGTTTCCGCAGGAGTCTCAACTGGGGCGGCTTCTACTGTGGCTGTCTCTATGGGAGCGGTTTCAACTGGGGCTACCTCTGCTTTTGCTGCTTCGACTGGAATCTCAACGGGAGCAGTCTCAATTGGCGCCGGTTCAACAACGGCGTCCACCGTTGGAGCTTCAATAATGATCGCCGCGGGCGATGGTTGTTCGATCGTTGGCTGTGCAACTTCCTGAATTGCGGGCGCAATTGGCTCTGGAGCTACTGGCGTTTGAACTGCTTGCGTCGCAGGCGCGGAAAGCTGATTAGTAACTTGTTTTATCGTGGTTAACTCGTTCTTGGTTGTTTCCAACCCAGTTGTCAGTAAGCTTATTTCTCTTTGATAAATATCCTCATCAATTTCTCCAGCTACATGCTGAATCTCATAGCTGGCAAGAAGCGTTTCCAAAGTTTTAAGCTGGTTCTCCAGTTCCTGCGTCTTAGCTTGCATTCCCTCGACTAGTTCTTTTTGCTGCTTCTCAATAGCGACCATGGCTGCGCTGATGTCAATGTTGAATGAGTCTCTGATTGACTGTGAAATCTTGCCGCTTGAATAAAGATTGTCTAAGGCTTTCTGCTTTTTCTTGGCAATTTCGTATTCTTCATTTAACCTTTTAAACGTATATTTCCATGAAATCAATTTTAAGGCACCGAACACTTTTAACGCAAAACAGCAAATAACGTTTCTTAACATGCACATATATCGGCAACTATTAAGATCAGTTTTTGAACGAGCCAAATAGAAATTTTGCAGTATAATTCCATGGTATCTAGGGGGTGATTATGCATCGAAAAAGCAAAACATTTTCTAGCTATGTATTGGGAAATTGACATTTATGTGTTAATTATGTCGACCTGTCTGCAGCATTATGCATAATATATGATTTGAAATCGTCGCCCTGATATAGCGAACGTTGAATAACAATCACGGTCCATGTTAAAACAAGTTTAAACTTATCTATTCTTGTTATAACATGGTATTCTAAATTCGAATAAAACTTATATATCTAAACAAGAATAAACAATGGCAGGCGCGGAAAAACATGGTAGCATTAACAATAACAGTAAACGGGGAAAAATCAGAAGCAAGAATAATCAAAAAAATGCATGAAAGAGTAATCAAAACCTTCATGGACACCATAATAATGAGCGAACTCCAAAACGGCCCCATAAGCGGATACGACGTAATCTCATTCATACATAACAAATTCGGCTTCTTAGTCAGCTCAGGCACAGTGTACTCACTCCTCTACTCCCTCGAAAGAAACCAACTGTTAGAAGGCGTGTGGATAGAGCGAAAAAGAGTCTACAAACTCACTGAAAAAGGCACAAGAACCATCCAAACAATCCTCAATTCGCATGACAAAATCAAAAGCTTCATGACTACAGTCCTAAAAGCTTAAACAACCCTCCACCTAATCTTTTTAGTGAAGTTTTAACAGAAACGCTAAAAAACCCCTTCACATTTTCCTATAGCCGCAACAAACTTCAAGCGGGGTCCGTAGCTCAGTCAGGCTAGAGCACCGGACTTTTAATCCGGGGGTCGCGGGTTCAATTCCCGTCGGACCCGCCTGTATACACAGGCGATTCCGCATCTAAAACGAAGCCTCTTCTTTGAGGAGTTGCCGTAGTTGCTGTCTTAGGACCACTAGTTGGTGGTCGGCAGGGTTTTCCAGTCTGGTTATGTTTCCTTGAGCCAGTGCGTCTTTGGCTAATATCTGCTCAGGGTTTTTCTCCAAGGGCTCGGATCATTTCTTTGATGATGTCAAGTTTGCCGCGCTGGATTTTCTGTCTGATTGTCAGCCCGTACTATGCGTATAGTTCTCGTAGTTTGTCGATGACGAGGCTTTGAATGTCGTGATATGTTTCTGGAAGGTGGCCCATGAAGCAGTCGACGTAGGACTCTTGCATGCCTAAGGCGACCATTTGGGTTTTGAAGTATTTTCGGATGCTGTGTGGTCTGAGCTCACCGGGTGTGCCGCCTGTAGGCTTGATTAGGCCTGCTTGTATGCAGAGGTCATGCACTATTTTGCGGAGTTGTTTGGTTGTTACCCTGCACTAACTTTGTACCCTTCAGAATTAAGTTTCTCAAATTTGGCCTTCTGGTCAGCTTCATCTTTGCGTTCGATTACAAGCTCGTAGCTACCTGGAATAAGGTTTGAGCCTTCATGTGGACCGCCCAAATCTTCAGGTAACCTCTCGCCTATTGCTGAAAGCAAGAACTGCAGATCATCTCTTTCGCCAGCCCGGATAATACGGGTAAATTCTTCGACATCTAAGTCGTGGTCGTGTTTGCTTTTGAGTTTGTTTAGAATTTGCCTAAGCAATCTCCTGTCCACTTCTGAAACGGGTAGCCAAAGAACTGGAGCAAAAAAACTCGCCGTGCGATATACAAACTTGGGCACGCTGCTCGCCGTCAGCAAAAACACCTTCCTTATTGGTAATGATATGGTATGTCCAACCGTACTTCTGTAGGCTACGCCAAACTTGATTTTGCTGTTTCACTGACATTTTGTTTGGGTTTTGGTCATCAGATTTCAAAAGTCGAAGGTCTTCAACTAGAGACTCGTAAGCTGCGGGAACCTTGATTGTTGGCTTCTCTTTTCAAGCGCATCGATTTAGGATTAGGCTTGTTTTAGAGAAAAAGGCTGTTGTTATACTTTAACAACAATTTTTAAGATAATTTACCAAGCTATCAAGAGGCAACATGGTTGCGGAAGCACCCAGTAAGCATAGCGCTATCAAACCGTATACTGCAAAAAATAGATCAAGAAGCAACAAGGCAAAAAAGATCAAGAAGCGACTGGATAGAACTCCACTTTGAGACAATGTTTTTCAGACAAAACGAAGCATAAATAGAAAACGCTGAATAAACTCAATAGTGCTTCTCTTACTTGAAAGTCCATTTACTGTTTAGCTCCTTTTTTTGGCGGGGGCAAACGCACAATGAAGGTTGTTCCTTTTCCTTCTTGGCTCTCAAAAGACACGGTGCCTCCTAATGCTTCTGTCATGCGCTTGATCACCGGTAAGCCGAAGCCTTGACCTTTCGCTTTTGTTGTGAACATTGGCGTAAACATCTTGCCTTTAACTGATTCAGGAATACCAACTCCAGTGTCCTTAACGGCTATAACGACGTCTTTTGCTTCTTTGTGGATGCGTATAGTTAGTTCACCACCATTAGGCATCGCTTGAACAGCGTTGTTAACTAAATTATACATGATACGATTTATGAAGGTGGAGTCAGCCACAACTTTTCTAGCCTCGCTTTCTATCTTAATGTTTAACTTAACATTCTCTGGCAAACCATTCTTTTTCAATAAATCGTCAATTACAAGTTTTAAATCGGTTTCTCCACTGCAGGGATTGAGGGGTCGAGCAAAGTCTTGCAAATCAGCTACAATCTTGTTAATGTAATCAATGTTCTTTTCAATCTCTTGCAAACTTTCTAATGCATTTTTTTTCTCGTCACTCTCAGGAATTGACGCCAATTCTGTTTTAACCAAGTAGACATCGCCTGATATTGCCTGCAGAGGATTGCGAATATCATGCCCAACCATACCAGCAGTTTGACCAATAGTCGCCATGCGCTCAGAATCTTTAAGCTGCCTAGTTCGCTCCTGGACAAGCTCCTCCAAATGTTCAGAGTGCTTCCTTAGCTCTTTTTCGTTTTCTTCCAGCATCTCAAGCATTTGGCTGTTGGCTAGAGCAACCGAGGCGATTTCTCCGAAAGCCATAGCCATTTCGCCATCACGTTTAGTGAATCCACCCGGTTTATTAGCCAACCCAATTACCCCGACAGGCCTTTGCTCAATCATCAATGGGGCAAACAATACACTCTCGAGTTGCACATGACCATCAGGCATATACTTCTTCCATTCACTTTTGTTAAAATCATTTTCAACTACCACTTTCCCAGAGTTATAAGCTTCTGCCCGGAGTCCACGGATAGGCATAGGAAGCGAAGGATCAACCGTGCAAGGAAGCCCTCCCGCATCCAAAAACAAAACCTCATTCTCTCTTCCATCATCACTTAAGAGGGCAACATATCCAGCTGGGGCTCCAATTAGTTCTTTGGCAGCGTCAAATATTGCTCGTGCCGAAACAGGAAATTCTTTGTTTTGCAGAACTGCTTTTGATGATTTTAATAAAGCTGAAATCTCAGCTCCACGGCGCTGTGAGTCTTCAAGAGAGACAGATAATTCTTGCGCCATTTTCTTGCGTTCAGTAATATCTATGAAGGATAAGACTGCGCCATCAATCTTTTTCTCCTCAGTCAAGTACGGACGAATCCGCATTTCATACCAACGATTTTCGATTCCCTCAACTTCTCGACAAACAACCTTTAGCTTAGTGATTACTTCGCTGACCGTATTTTCCAAATTCTCAACATGAACACTGGGAGCGAGGTCAGTGATTGACCGCCCAACATCGGATGGCAGAATTTTTAAAAGCTCTTGAGCAGAACCTGTAAAACGCCTAATCTTCAGGTCATTATCGACTATGACTACTGAACTATCAATGTTTGTTTGCAGATTGTTTAAGTCATCATTTAGGCGACCAAGAGATAAATTGCGGTTCTTAAGTTCCTCGTTAAGTGTCTGCAACTCCTCGTTACTTGACTGAAGCTCCTCCTTTGCAGTTTCCAACTCTTCGTTAGTGCTCTGCAGCTCCTCATTGGCAGATTGCGCTTCTTCCATAGTTGACCGAAGCTCCTCGTTGGTTGCCTCCTGCACCTCAATAATAGTTTGCAAAGACCTCTTAGTAGACTCCAAATCCTCCTTAAGTTCTTCGACCTGTGTATTTTTCACAGTTTCCTTTTCAACTGGGGCATTTAGCGATTCAGCTCCTTCTTGTTGTGAAGGCTTATGGGTTAAGGGTTTTTCTTCAAATGTTATGAGGAAGAACGGTTCTTCATAATCCACTGTTTTCAAGGGCTTAACTTTAATTGTCACAATCTTTTGCTGCCCTTCGAGTTGGAACTGTACTGTTTCCTTGAGAGCTTGGTTTTCTTTTTTCGCTCGGTAAATTGCAGTTTGAACGTCAGTCCTCAACTCTTTTCGAATTATCTTAGCCAAATTCAAGCTTGCTGTGCCTGATTCATGGGTGAGGTACGGGTCAACTTTTCCACGGAAAACAAGAATTTCCAAATTATTATTAACAAGCAAAGTTGCCGGGGCATATTCTAATAATAATAGGCGATCAACTTCCTCTTTCAGCAAAACCATTGAACTGGGTTTTTCAGGCTGCTTGACAGTTTTTTCTGTAAGAGAGTAGTGGACATATGTTTCTGGATTCAAAAGACCTTGGGGCTGTACTCGCTTCTTTCTAAAGATCAAACCTTTAGTTGTAACTGGCTCAAACAGGTAGCTGAATTTGCCGATGCTTTCAGATTCGCCAATAACAAGAAAACGATTCTCCTTTAGTCCATAATGGAAGATCGGAAAAACTCTTTCGTGAAGAAGAGAATCAAAATAAATCAGGACGTTGCGACACATAATTAGGTCTAAGTTGGAGAAAGGCGGGTCGCTTGTTATGTCCTGCTTTGCGAATATGCACATGTCCCGAATTTGTTTTGTTATTTGGTAATTTCCGTTCTGCCTATTG
>Ga0326727_10001055_pt1 | contig 106398 bp, 77 predicted proteins | sample MB2enrmetagenome_FD_207643 | JGI IMG/M metagenome (GOLD analysis project Ga0326727, IMG submission 207643) | Lab enriched peat soil microbial communities from McLean, Ithaca, NY, United States - MB29MY | ecosystem: Environmental > Terrestrial > Soil > Wetlands > Peat | place: USA: New York...
CTTGGAACACTGATTTCAGCCGAAGCGCAAGGCGGCTACGCTCGGCATGGTCCGTCGGCGCCAACCTCCCGCGCTCCGAAGCTGGTGTCTACTGCATTGGACAACCTTATCAGCGAATTGGGGTCTTCAATTGCTCAGTTGACATTCGATAGGGGTGGTGTTAGATGTGCATGTAATTATGAGCTGTGGCGCGAGGAATACGAGTCGGAAGTTCATTCTGACTCACGCCGAGGTGCAAATCCTATGAATAATCGACGAGCCTTTCTGAAGTCTTCCGCCGGTTTGGCAGCAGCGTTCGCGGCCCGACCTCTCGCCGGCAGTGCGCAGGAGCCCGTTGCGGCGACCCTTCCCAAGGTCAGCTTTGGCAAGTACGAAGTCAGCCGCTTGGTGGTGGGTTGTAACCAATTCTATGGGTACTCCCACTTCAATCAGTTGCTTGACCAACTGATGCGCGAATGGAATACCCCGGAACGTGTGTGTGACACCCTCCGTCAGTGTGAACAGAACGGCATCAATGCGTTTCAGTATAGCCACCACGAACGGGGCTTCTCGGACCTGGAACGCCATCGTGCGAGTGGGGGAAAGATGCTCTTGATCGCGGTCGATGTCGGCAAAGATCCGGTTGAAGAAACCGTGAAGCGCATCCAGCCGATCGCCCTGTACCACCATGGGGAAAGAACGGACGTTCTTTTTCGCGCCGGGAAGATGGACGAAGTGCAGGAGTATACAAAGAGACTGCGCCAGACGGGGGTCCTGGTGGGGATTGGAACCCATAAGTCAGAGGTTGTCGAATATGTGGAAGAACGAGGATGGGATGTGGACTTCTATCTGCTTTGCGCGTACAACCGCACGCGAACCCCCGAGGAACTCCGAAAGATGCTGGGCGTCGTTCCACTGCCTCCCTCGGATGTCTACCTTGAAAGTGATCCTCCCGTGGCGTACCGTGTCGCCCGGCAGACCCAGAAAACCTGCTTCTTGTTCAAGATTCTGGCCGCTGGCCGCCTCATCAGGTCGCCGGAGGCTATCGATGAAGCGTTCAAGACAGCTTTCGCGAGCATCAAGCCCAAAGATTGCGTGGTGGTTGGGATGTATCCGCGCTACAAGGACGAGGTGAAAGAGAACTCCGAGCGCGTGCGGAGGATACTGAACGCGAGCCGGTAGATCAGGTGTGGGAGGTAATCGTGGAGATCGTTAATGTGTATGAGGACAGTGAGCGAGCAGCGTCCTATGCAAAACTCGAGTTTCCGGGCACGTACTATTTAGCCTATCGGGATTTGCCCGCGATTATCGGCGAACATGTCAAAGGAAGCAAGGCAGTGGATTTTGGGTGTGGAACCGGGCGGTCGACACGTTTCCTGCGCCGCTTGGGACTGAAGCCCATCGGGATTGATATCGCTGCGAACATGGTCAAGAAAGCCCGGGAATTGGATCCGGCCGGGGACTATCGCCTGATTGAAGATGGCGATCTTAGCGCCTGTGAAGCATATGCCTACGATCTGGTACTATCCGTCTTTACGTTTGACAATATCCCCGCGATGGGAAGGAAAGTGAAGATTCTCACAGAGTTGCGGAAACTTCTGAATCAGGAAGGGCGGATTGTAAACCTCGTTTCCTCCCCTGAAATCTATACTCACGAATGGGCCTCCTTTACGACCAGGGATTTTCCGGAAAACGCCGCTGCTCGGAGCGGAGACAATGTAAGAATCGTTATGACCGACGTGGAAGACAGCCGCCCGGTAGAGGATATCCTCTGGTCAGACGAAGACTATCGTGAGGCCTTTACGCGGGCCGGGTTGGAAGTTGTCACCACACATAAGCCTCTTGGTAAGCCAGATGAAGCGTACTCCTGGGTCAGTGAGACCCGCACTTCACCGTGGGTTATCTATGTCGTAAAAGCGGCAGAGCCGTCCGCCAGGATTCTGGATTCAGGATTCAGGAGTCAGGAGTCAGAATGAAGAGCAACTGGTCTCCGCTTTCTGCCCTCCGCTTTAGCCGCAGATGAATGCAGATCAACGCAGATTAGAAACCTGATTTCATCCTTAGCCGCAATGGATCTTTTCCTTCTTGATTTTCTGACGACTGCTTCTTGTTGGAAGTCGTATACTGCCGGCGGCCGGGCCGCGAATCGCCGGGCTGGTTCTTCAAACCTTACTGCGGGGCGACTGGCACCTGCACCTCGCAGTTCAACGCCGACATCCCCGTGGACTCGCTATCTCGCACCACCTCGCGCACCCGGTAGGTTCCCGGCACCACCTCGAAGCTGGTCTTGGCGTTAATGCCGGACTTGGAGAATTTCTCCAAGCTCCCATCCTTAAGGTGTAGCTCGAGCGAACCTTCTTTGCCGGATAAGTGCTTTCCATCGTGATCGAAGAGGGCCGTGTCGAAAATGAGCGTGTTCACACTGCGGTCGGCTTCCTTGCGGTAGCGCAGCGAGGCGATGTCCACGTGAATGGACACGGTCAGCGTTGACTTCTGGTCGTTCAGTTTCTCCACTTTCGTGCTTACTTCCGCCGGCAACTCATGGCGCTCCTCAAGAGAGAAGACCACTTGGTGGAGTTCATCGGTGCTAGGCGCCTGCTCCGCCAGCGCGGTGTCAGAGGCAAAGTAGCCGCGCCGTGCCTGCACAGTGAAGGGTTCGTGGGTGTTCAAGGTTACCTTGAGAGAGTGAAATTTCCCATTCAATTTGACGTTCTGCGGCGAGAAACTCAGCACGTAGCTGACTTCGGGGACTGCCGCTGCCTGCCGGAAGCCGTCGTCAAAGTCGTCGCTGTCGTGGAAAAAGACGCCGCCGGTGCCCGCGGTGAGGCTGGCGAGCACCTCCCGGGCGTCGGTCACGGCCATGTGCTCCAGTACGGTTTTCTGGGCGCCCAGGTCGGGACGGCTTGGGGTCATTAGCCGGTGTGGCACAGGCGTGTAAGGGCCCGCGGCGTCAAGCGCGTTGATGACCACCCCCTGGCGCAAAGCCCGGTTGATGATGGCGTCCATCTCGTCTTCGTGCGTCTCGGTTAAAAAGCCGGAGGAGACCAGCACCAGGCTGCGCTGGCCCGGCATGGCGGCCAAGCGGGCCACAGCGCCCCTTATTTTTTGCAGAGAATTCTCCGACTGTATTTTAGCCGCCGACCAGATATCAGCGGCTTGGTCTAATGCCCATCGCTGTGCAGCAAGATCACAATGGCCGGCAAAGACGGCTTCCCCGGCATGAGGCGTGCCGCTGGTCGGAGGATTAGCCTCGCTGTCACCCGCTTCGCAACAAAGACGCTGGGTGGCTTCCGCGTAGGCAATCTCCGTGGCATCGCGATCGTGCACCTGATCGATCAGGTACGCCTGGTAATCGCCGATGTCCGGGTAGCGTCCAGGCTCCGAGGGGCGCGACCGGTTCCCCAGACGGGACAGAGTCTCGTGGAGTTTCGCATGGTCATCGGTGAAGTTGAGTTGGTTCTCGCCTGAGGAGGTCAAGATGGCGACGCGGCCCTGAGGCTGGACGGTGGTCGACAAGTAGCGCCAAGCGGCGTCGCGCGTTCGCCCAATTCCCTCGCCTTCAATGTGCAGATCGTCGAAAAAGAGGGCGACGAAACGCTGCGGCGCTGCGGGCGCAGGAGGGGGAAGGGTCGGAGTTGGAGTGCCCGTCGCGGTCGCCGGAGTCGATCGAGCTTCGGTTACGGCGGTTCTCAGGTTGGCCGCCTCGACGCTAAAGCCGGTGATCTCCTGAGGCTTGCCGTCGTCGAAAAGCAGGAAATCTTTTTTGTGGAGATCGCCGACCGTCCGGTCTTTCGCGTCGCGCACCACCAAGCGCACTATGACCAAGTTGCGTTCGGCGCGAATCCGGAACTTGGGGGTGGTCCCATGCACCTGTACCTCAGGCGGGTCGGCGCTTTGCGGGGAAGCGCCGGGGCCGCTGGCCAGAATCAAGAAAGAAAGCGCCACAGACCGGAGGAGGTTTCGACCCAGGCCGCGCGCTCGGCTACTTCGGACATTTTCGCCCATTGGTCATCCTCCCGGAGTTTGCTGAAGGACTTATTCGGACTCCCACTCGAAGGAGTCTGCCGCGGCCGATGACGAAGAATCTCGTCAGTCGATGATTAGGCGAAACAGCTCATCATTCGGTCCGCCAAGATGATCGGCGCACCTTTGGCTCACACCCCGGAAACGACTTTCAGCAACCCCCAAAGTCAATATACCACATATCGGACATCCGGTCCCAAATAAGTGGCCCCGTTCCGCCCTCCAGAAACGGCTTTCCATCTTTGGCCGTAAGCGCCATTATTTAGATTGGTAAAAGGAGGCCAACGTGTCCAACGAGATGAAGAGACGGCAGTTTCTCAAGGAGTCGGCTATCGGCGTGTCGGCGTTTGCTGTAGGGTTAGAGGGTGGCGCGCAGGAGGCTAGCCCGGCAGGAGGGGCTCGAGGGTACCCGTCGGGGTCGTCCGAGGAAAGAGTTGGGCGCCCAGTTCGAGTCGTCAGTATCGGCTTTGACGCGGGGAAGCGCCCCCTGGAGTGGATCGCCAGTCAGGTGGACCGGGAAGGCGCGCTGGGGACGGATATCATCGCGCTTCCGGAGACGTTTCGAGGCCAAAACGGGACGACCGCGGAATCACTGGACGGTCCGACCGTAAATACCATGTCGCGCCTCGCCAAGAAACATCGAACTTACATCGTCTGCCCGATCGATCGAAAAGACGGGGACCGGCGACTTAACTCTGCTGTCCTTCTCGACCGCGAGGGAAGGGTGGCCTGCGTTTATGACAAGATCTATCCTGTGTGGCTCAGTGAGTGCATGGATCATTCCGTGCATCCCGGCACGGCCGCGTGTGTCCATCAAGCGGATTTCGGCCGGGTGGGTTTAGCCATTTGCTTCGACGTCAATTGGTCTTCGATCTGGGAGCAGTTATCCAACCGGGGGGCCGAGCTTGTGATATGGACGAGCGCTTACTCGGCTGGCCGCACGCTCCAGGCGCAGGCGATCAGCTATAACTATTACGTAGTCAGCGCCACGTGGATTCCGGACTGCTTGGTTTACGATATCGACGGACAGCAGCTCGTTCACGACACCAACAACCAGGGTGACGGAAGGAACGTCACACGCATCACGCTTGATTTTGACCGCTGCATCTTTCATCAGGATCTAAATCGTCCCGAGAAGGTCGGCCGGCTGCTCAAGGAACGAGGAGAGGACATCGCTGAGGAAAAGTGGATGCCCCTCGAGGGGTGGTTCGTGTTGAAGGCCAAGCGGCCGGGTGTGAGCGCCCGCGACCTGGCTCGAAAATATGATTTGGAAGAGCTAAGACATTACCTCAACCGAAGCCGCTGTGAGATCGATAAGTGTCGTGGCTGGGAGTTCTCTTAAAGGGTGAAGGCTAAAGGGTAAAGTATAAAGGTTAAAGGGTGGAGGTTGCTTTTACCCCTTAACCTTTAGCCTTTACCCTTTTCCCTTTTCCCTTTTCCCTTTCAGGCTGTAACGCCGCGACTCCTGTAAATCGCTTTGTTCACTTCAACCATCAAGTCATCGAACGATGCGCCGACTTTACGCGCGGCCATCTCAATCGAGCAGTCATAGCAGGAGGAACGAAGGCCGAATTTCTCAAACACCGCTTCGGTCTCGGGGAACTTTTGTTTTACTTCGCGGACCATTTCGCCGCCACGCACGAGATCACTGAACTGAGACATGGGTCACTTCCTCCCGCAGGTTCGCCTCGGAATTCTTCCTGCGCGGCTGATATATGCAGAACGGTTCTTCATCCAGGTAATCGCCGCTGGCAGCGAAGGCCCGAGCGCGGCAACCCATGCAGAGATTGCGAAACTCACAGTAGCCGCACTTCCCTTTCAAGTTATCCGTGTTTCGCAGTTGCTGAAAAACGGGGGCCTTCTCCCAAATCTCCGCAAAAGATTGCTCGTTCAGGTCTCCTGCCAGAACCGGCAGATATCCGCAGGGATAAACCTCCCCTTGGTGCGAAATGAAGCAGACACCCGTGCCGGCGAGGCACCCCTTGGTCATGGCGTTCATGCCCTGGGGATGGCTATGGCCGGGCTTGGCGGCGTGCGGATGAAGTGCGATACCGGTTGAGCCGGGCATCGTCATCTCCGTTGGGCCGATCGAATCTCTCGTTCCGCTCGCGACCGGCGCGCCAGCCTCCCTGCGCTCGGCGGCACGACGTTGTCGCATCACGCGGAAATAATGAGGAGCGCAGGTGGCTTTCAGCTCGATACCGCCTTCGAGCGAGCGATCGTAGAACCAATTCAAGATCCCTTCGTATTCCTCAGCCGGCACCATTTGCTCGGTGGCGATGTTTACGCCGCATCCCACGGGGACCAGGAGGAAAGTGTGCAGTGCGTCCGCCCCGATCTCCTTAGCCAGCCCCAGGACCGCAGGGAGCTGGCGCACATTATGCCGGGCAATCGTCATGTTTATCTGAAGTGACATCCCCAGCTCGCGCAGGTTCTGGAAGCCGCACAAGGCGGCGTCGAAGGCGCCGGAAATGCCGCGAAACGCGTCATGGGTGGAAGCGTCAGCGCCGTCCAAACTGATGGAAACACGCCGCACCCCGGAATCCAATATCTTGCGCGCCATCTGCTTTGTCACCAAGGTGCCATTGGTGGCCAGCGCCACACGAATCCCCAGGGATGTAGCATAGCGGGCAAGATCGAAGATGTCGTGGCGAAAGAGAGGTTCGCCACCGCTCAGAACTAGGATTGGTAGGAATGACTGAGAGACTTGCTTTATTAAGTTCAGGGCTTTGGTTGTAGGTAGGTCATTTGGTGATGAGAGTTCTGTAGCGGTGGCGCGACAGTGAATGCAACGCAGGTTGCATCCCTTGGTCACCTCCCAAAAAACGAGCCGCGGTTTGTAGTCTACATTGGTCATCAAAGTTCCACGACTCGAACTTGAAGGCTGGCAGTTTCACCCAGCCGGCTTTTCCAAGAGCACGTCTTTTTCCATCGCCTCAGGGAATTGAGACGCAGGGCCGGGGGTATCTCTCTATACCTCTGGCAAGCCAAGGGCACGAATTGCAACACCCAATGAGGAGCGCGGGCAAGAGAGACTTGTGATATCCAGCACTATATGCCTCTGTTGGGTTAGCCCTGGTCGCGAAGGGAACATTCGGTGCCTGGTGTTTGATCGTGAGATTTAAGGGGGTTAGAGATTCCGGTTCGTCCGATTTCCGGTATCCCCAACCCCCACCTGGACTTTGTCCAGGTTCATAGGACCCGAAGTCCCTCGCACCCTACGGAAGGGCACGCCTCATGCCAAACTCAAGGCGATCAAAGAACTCCGGAAGGCCGGATTCAAGCCGAAGGAATAAAACAGGTTAGCGATTCTTGAATTGGACAAGAGTTGGAATTGCTTCACAAATCATGAGATTGGGAAGTGCGGAAAATGACGGTTGGCAAACCGACCGGGGAGTGAAAAGGCGCAAAGTCCCTAAGCGTGGGCTGTGCCGACAGAGGGAAGAAAGAACCTTGGCAGGAATCAAGTCAGGCAGGCTTCTGTTGAACATAGGTGGTGTACACTTCATCCCGAACACGGTAGAAGGGTACAAAAAGCAATTTCTCCGCTTCCCTCGATATCTCAAATGTTAGTGGTGAATAGGGAGTTGCCCTTAACCCCTCGGGGGATGTTGCGATTGACTTCTTGGGAAGTTCCAAAGGGGGATCAAGCGCCACCAGCATCAGCGGACCCCACATCAGCGCCACCGTATTCGGGTGCTGTTCGTCAATGGGTTGGACCCAGAACGAGAAAGGCAGGTGAATCTGGATGGTGTCATTCGTTTGCCAGCGGCGACGGATAGCGGCGAAGGTGCGAGGCTCGGCTGTTTCAGAGATGGCCTTGTCATTGACAGCGAGTTGCGCGGGCGACTTCAACCAGCCCGGAATGCGCACGTAAATAGTGAATTCGCTCGGGGCTGCAACCTCAACCCGCAGTTCGGCGGAATCCGATTCTGGATAAGTTGTGGTCTGGATGAGTTTCGCGGGAACGCCTCGGACCTTCCAGCTCACCACGGAAGGGGTGAAAAGATTCACGTAGATTCCGTCCTCGCTCCAAAGATAGGCACTGATGGCATAGTCGGCCACCACCTGGGGAGTTGTGCCGGAGCAGCAGGGCCACTTGTCCTGCATGTACGCTTTTTGCGTGGAAGGATGATAGTCGGAGTAATAAAAGACATGCCCGTCGCCTTGGGGGTCCTTCACCCCGAGAATAGTGTTATAGAGCACGCGTTCAAGCCCGTCGCCATAACGCGCCTCTCCGGTGAAGCGCAATAAATACCGTGCCAGCTTGAAGTGAGCATACGAACCACAGGGTGTTTCAAAGTGCGCGTGGGTCTTGGTCAGGCTCTCTCCCAGCAGTCCCTTGTTGGGCGCCACAAATTCCTCATTCGGAGCCCATCCCCCCGAAGCGAAGGACTGCGTCTTCTCGATCATGTCCCAGGCGTTCCGGATAGCTTCAAGGTATTTGATTTCGCCGAGGACTAGGTAAGCCCGCGCTGCGGAACACAGGGCATTGACATGGCTGTAAGCATGTAAGCCCGGAAGTACATTCTCACCACGAGAAAGTGGATCGAAATAGGTCCTGTCCATCAGGTACTTCCTGGCCAGTTGACGAAATTCCTGGTCCTTGCTCACCTCCGACATGTAGAAAAGGTTTTCCGGCAGGGTATAGGTCTCATCATAGACAGCCTGTTTGGGGGCCTCGAAGCGCTCGAAAGCCCGAGGTGGCAAATAGCGAATTGAGCCTTTGACACACCGCCGTGCGACGTCGAGAGCGGATGGGACGCCGGCGAACTGACAAGCATCAAGCAGGCCGACCAGTATTTTATCGAGAGTGTAAGCGGCGCAAGCAGTGGAGGCCTTCAGCGAGGGGTACCAGTAGTCGTCCGAATCGAGGGTGGCGGCAAATCCCTTCACCAGCCTTTGCACTTTGGCTTGTGTCGCCGGGTTTCCGGTAGCGTTGTAGAACCTTGCGAGTCCGGAGATGATCTGCCCCAAGACTTGACCAGGGCCGAAGCCATCGGCGTCATACCAGCCACCCATGTCCTTGCCAGGCGCGGGCAAGCCGGCGCGCTGCCGATACACCTTCAGCAGCCGGTCCTCATCCAGGCCTTGATAGGACGCGTGGATTCGATCCAGCTGAGAGCGCAAAGGGCCGCCGGTGAGCTTCACCTCAGAGTAAGCAAAGACAAAAAGCTTCTCTCGCGGAGACGATGGCGTTTGTGCCCACAAGGAAAAGGGAGTTGGCCGCTGCACGACCGCCGCGGCTGCGGCCATTCCCTGCAAGAAATCCCGACGGGAGATGGCTTGCTTGGTTTGCATCTGAATTTGCCGCCTTCCTTGCAACCCTTGACGGTTCTTCTCCGCAAGGTTGCTCGGGCAAAACAAATTGAATGGTTGGGGCGAGAACAATCTCGCCCCGTTTACTCAGTGCCGTGCAAGGCGCAATGTTTTAATTTCCCAAGGTTTCATATGGAAGTGGATGGTCTCTCCTTCTCCAATCGATCCCAAGACCGAATCTTCCAGCAGATTTGTTTCTACCACGCGAACCGAACGCGGGAATTGAATCGAGACGTCTCCCTCGCGTCCTTCGCATTCGAAAAACCGCAGGATAGCGTCCGTGTCGTAGAAACCTTCCATCTGCTTCATTGCGTATAGAACCACGTGGTCGCTTTCCGTCTTTATAAACGAGTACGCATCCGGCAAGCCGCCCTTCTTGCCTGCCCACTGTTCTTGGGGGCTCGCATGGGCCGGCTCTTGAAGGGCAAACAAGGGCGAGTTGAACGCCAGCGCCTGGAACTCCACTTTGCCGTCTTTCCATCCCCCCCGGTGGGGATAGATGGAATAGCCAAAGCTGTGCTCTCCCTCATCTGCCCGCGGGTCGGGACCCCAGGGACCGCGAATCACAGAAAGACGGATGACGTTATCCTTGGCATCGAAGCCATTGCGGCCGTTGTTCAGGATCGCTACTCCGTAATCGGCGTCGGAGATGTCAACCCACTTGCCCATGACCATTTCATTTCCGGCCTGTTCGCGTTCGATGGCCCCATAAGGAATCTCCGCCGACACCTTGCTAGATGAAACGCTGACCGGGAAGCCTGCCTTCAGGAAAGTCTCGCGCTCGTACCAGTCCGTTGAGAATTCCACATCCACGCGAGGCACACCCGCGATCAGACTGATATCCTGAGAGAATTCGGAGTCCCTGAAACGATGGATCACACGAACCGTGGCACGCGCCGGTCCTTGCTCGATTATCTCGACCCTGGCCGCTTTCCCGATATCCCACTTCTTTCCGGTCAGCCCAATGTCCCAGGCAGGCCCCGCGTACTCGGCGGAGGTCTCCTTGGCTCGCTCAGCCGTGTCCTCCAGTGCCACCAAAAAATTGCCTTCGCCGCGGAACGCTTCACGCTTATTCTGCTTGTCGTAAAGCCGGGCAATATAACCGGTCTCAGGATTAATTTCGACTCGAAAGAATTCATTCTCGAGGTAGGGCCGAGGTTCCGCGCCGACCTGGAGAGAAGAGGCGGTGACTTTGCGACTGCTGGTTTCCGGAACGAGTCGGTAAAGTTTCAAGCCCATCTGCGGGACCTTTTGCGCGACAAAAGCCACGGTGGCCGTCTCCCGAGCGCCCGCTTTGGTCGCCGGCTTCAGCACCTGCACCGGAACCGCTTCTTCACCAAGAACAGCCACCATGCGTGAGGGCAGGGAAAAGGCTGATACCTCGGCGATGACCAGGTCGCTGCGGTCCCAGGACTGCGGGTTATAAACAACCACCGGGACTCCCTCGCCTCGGGTATCTACCTGGAGGCCGAGGTTTTGGAGGGAAAAGTTCAAGGCCCGGTGAGCGCGCTCGAAAACTTCCTGATATTGGCGGGCGGCGTCGGCATAGATAGGGCCGATGCCGGAGCCCGCTGCAAAATCGTGAGCTTGGTGTAACAGCGCGATCTTCCATGCCTCGGTGATATCGCGATTGGGATAATAATCACGATAGTCAAGAAACACTGCCAACTCCGACATCTTCTCGGCGTTCAGGAGGAGCTGCTCGGATTGGCGATTATGGCGCTTCATATCCACCTGGGTTGTATAGCAGCCCGGAAAAACATGCTGCATCTCACCATTCACGACCGGAAAGTCCTTCTTCTCGGTCAACAAGAGATCGATATAGTTCGAAACGTTGGTGGTCTTCACCCGCACATCATTGGGGGAAGCGTTCAACTTCGCTATTCCCGCAACGTCATCGGGGTTGGGACCGCCGCCATGATCACCCGCACCGTATAACATCAGGATGTTCTTAACTCCTGCCCGATCCGCGTTCTTCATCCCCAACACTGTGGTGCGCTCATGGTCCATGGGCCCGCCGTACTCGCCTGCGCTGTAACCCAAAACGCGGCTCCCATCCAACCCCTGCCACCAGATGATGGGCGGTCGGGATGGATCATGGGGTCGGTTGAAAAGATAGAACTCGATACCGGCTTTGCGCGCGATCTGCGGCATCGAATAAGGATGGCCAAAGACGTCCGGTTGCCATGCCACCCGAACGTAGTGGCCGAACTTATCCTTACTGAATTTCTGCCCGTAGAGGAATTGGCGCACAAGCGACTCGCCATCCACAACGTTCTCGTCCATCTGAACCCAGCCGGAACTGACCGGAATGAAATTGCCGGTTCTGGCCTTCTGGACAATTCCCTTGAAGATGTCAGGAAAGTAGTGCTCCATCATTTCGAGTACGACCGCCTGGTCTTGCGCATAGGTGTAATCCGGGAACTGGTCCATCAGTTTCAGTTGATTACTGAAGGTGCTGAACATGATGTCATAGATGGATTCCTCCCAGCGCCAAAGCCAAGCCATATCCATGTGCGCATAGCCAACTACGTGGACCGTGTAGTCTTTTGGTTGTGCCGGCGCCTGCGCTTGGGCTATGGAAACAAAGCTCGCAAAGATGAATACCAGCCCTAATAACCTTCGCATAAGTCCTCCTCTGGACTAAGACTTCTTGTCGCCCTGACGGCGCCTCTTCCCAGGCGCTCCAGGCGCAAGCATTTCAAACAGATTTTGGATTAAAATGCAAGACCTCGATGGGGCGCGGGAGGATGTTGTGGGCTGCTCCCCGAATACTCCATGGCCGTCACCAGCCGAGCCCGAAGGGTTGCGGCGTGTGTTGCCGTCTGTTAATGTTATGAATCGCGGCCATTCGTCATGACTTCACCATGCCCAAGATGCGGCGGAACGAAGACAGATCCCGTCGCGCACGGGGTCATGTACAAACTCGTGTGGGCTTTTGGGTATCGACTGCAACAGTGCTCGCGCTGTCGCAGGTCACGCTTTATACCGAGACAGCGTGGAAAATCCACTAACTCATCACAATTGGGGAAGGAGCCGGCGAACGCACCCGGGTTTGCAGAGGAAAGACGGGTTTTGAGAACGACCGAACAGGGCCCCGAGCCGAGAAAAGACCCAGTAACCGCCGCAGATTCTTCGGACCGTGAATTGCACCGCTGCCCGGCTTGCGGTAGTACGGAATACCACCGTACTAGGCGGACCACCCTGGAGCGGATGTTGCGGCGCCCGAGGATGGCCCATTGCGAAAGTTGCGGGTTTCGCTTCCCCTACCCCGGGCGTCCTGAAAAATCCCCTGACGCAGTGAAATCGGGAGAAGCGGCGGCAACTGTTTCCCGCCTTGGGGAGGAGAAAAGGGCTCCAGGAATGGCCGAAGAGATCTCCGGGCCAAGAGTTGACAAGGAGCGAACCGCCGCAGATTTGTCGAACCGGAGATTGCACCGCTGCCCTGCTTGCGGTAGTACGGAATACCACCGTTCGAAGCGCACCAAGTTGGAACGACTCCGGTTGCGCCCACCCACGGCCCGCTGCGAGAAGTGCGGGTTGCGCTTCCCCTATCCCAGAGATCATGATGAATTCTCTGACTCAGTGAAATCGGGGGAGGCAACGGTAAGCCATGTTGACGAGGAAGGAAGGGCTTCGAGAACGGTCGAAGAGAGCTCCCAGCCGAGATTTGACGAGGAGGGAACCGCTGCGGATTCCTCGATCCGGGGGTTGAGCCGCTGTCCGGTTTGCGGTAGCACGTCCTACCGCCGCTCTCGGCGCACCACCCTGGAACACCTCTTGTTGCGCCCAAAGATGGCCCGCTGCCGGCAGTGCCGGAAGCGCTTCCCCTTTCCCAAGAGATAGCTTCATGCCCTCATCGAATGTCACGGGCCGAATTGCCAAAGCCTCCGGAATCGTGATGGCGGGAATGTTGCTGAGCCGCCTGTTGGGTTTTCTTCGTGATTGGGCGGTGGCCCACCAGATTGGTTCGAACTCCATCACGGACACCTACTACACTGCCTTCACCTTGCCGGACTTTCTGAATTATCTGGTTGCCGCTGGCGCTCTGAGCGTAACCTTCATTCCCGTCTTCTCACACTACCTGGCAGAAAAGCAGGAGGACGAGGGCTGGTATGCATTCTCGACCGTGGTCACGGTGATGGGCCTGGCGCTCGTGGCCTTGGTCGGGCTCGGTGAGGTCTATGCTCCGCAACTCGTTGGGGCAATCGCCCCAGGGTTTGCCCCTGAGGCCAAGGCGCGGACCGTCTTTTTGACCCGGCTTATGTTGCCCGCCCAGATTTTTTTCTACCTGGGAAGTATTCTGACCGCAGTTCAGTACGCAAAGGCGCAATTCATCATCCCCTCCCTTGCCGGGGTGGTCTACAACCTCGGGGTCATTCTCGGAGGAGTATTGCTTTCTTCGCGTATCGGCATCACAGGTTTCGCCGTGGGGGTGCTGGGTGGCGCGTTGTGTGGGAACTTCCTCCTTCAAATTTACGGAGCGCGCCGGGCCGGAGCGCGTTTCACGCCCAACCTGGAAATCCGGCACCCTGGATTCCGCTGGTTCATCAAGCTCTCCATCCCCATTATGCTCGCGCTCTCGCTCAGCGCCACGGATGACTGGATTATCCGCCGGTTCGGCTCTTATCTGGTCCCGGCGTCCATCACCTGGCTGACCTACGCCAAAACCCTGATGCGCGTTCCCCTGGGCGTTGTCGGCATGTCGGTAGGGGTGGCATCGTTTCCGTTCATGGCACAACTCTACTTGGAGGGGAAACTCGAGGAACTCAACCGCACGCTTAACGCCACCATGAAAGGGTTGATTGTCCTGTTGGTTCCAATTTCAGCCTTGACCATCGCACAGAGCACTCCCCTCGTGTACTTCATCTTCTCGCACACTCGTCTGCACGGACCGGATTTTGAAGCCACCTCCGCCACTCTCAGGGTCTTTTCGATCGCCATGTTTGCCTGGGCGCTCCAGAATATTCTCGCCCGCGCTTTCTACGCAGCTCGCGACACGATTACCCCTGCCGTGGTGGGTACGGGGCTCACTTTTCTCAGTCTTCCCGCTTACTGGTGGCTGGCCCGCCACTTTCAGCACCTCGGGCTGGCCTTCGCGAGTTCCCTCGGCATCGTCGCCTACACGGTGATTCTGTTTCTGCTCTGGAATCGCCGCATCCGTAATCTCGAGGCTCGCGCGCTCGTGATCTTCTTTCTAAAGATCTGCGTCGCCTCCGCGCTCGCAGGCGTCGCTTGCTTTGAGCTGAGTAATTGGTTCGCATCTCATCTTGGCTGGCAAACAACTCAACAAGCCCTTGTCGTCCTGGTGAGCGTTAGCTCAGTAGGTTTGGTTCTGATCGCAGTCCTCGCGAAGCTGCTTAGATTGAAAGAATTCGAGGACTACTGGCAGAGACTGGTAGCAAAGTGAAGGGCTGGAGAGGACCCTTTCGGTGAGACAACCAGTTATGATACTGGTTACCGTTCGATGATAAATCGCTCCTTCTGATCCGGCTAGCATTCCATGAACATCGTACAGGTTAAGCGGAGACGGTCCGGTTCGGCTTTCAGGTTATTTTCAGATTTCCGGCGTACCCTTTTGAAGGCGCTGTAGAATGCAAGCTGGCTCGAACCGCACACAGCGAAGCCTAAACAAGAAAGGGAGGTCCAACATCATGCGCAAGGCGATCACGCTTCTCGCAAGCATCGGCGTGCTTGCACTGGCAGCAGTCCTCTTTACGGGAACATTCTCAGGCGCGGCGGGCCAGACATCAGGCCCGTCCGGCTATCACGTCATTAAATCCGTTCCCGTGGGCGGCGAGGGCTTTTGGGACTATCTCACCGTTGATAGCGAGGCGCGCCGCCTCTACATTTCACACGGGACTCACGTCAAGGTCTTGGACATTGACAGCTATGTCATCGTGGGTGATATTCCTGACACCCAAGGTGTGCACGGCATCGCGCTGGCTCCGGAGCTGGGCCGCGGCTTCACGAGCAACGGCCGCGCCAACACCGTGACGATCTTCGACCTGAAGACGCTGAAGACCATCGGCACTGTGAACGCTGGAACCAACCCTGATTGTATCGTTTACGACGGCGTCAGCAAGCGCGTCTTCACGATGAACGGGCGTAGCAGCGACGCCACCGCTATCAATGCCGCCGATGGCACTGTCGCCGGCACGCTTGTACTGGGGGGCAAGCCGGAATTTGCGGCTGCGGATGGTAAGGGAAGCATCTACGTGAACATCGAGGACAAGTCCGAGCTCGTCCAGTTCGACGCGCAGAAGTTGACCGTGTTGAACCGCTGGCCGATGGCCCCCTGCCAGGAGCCCTCGGGCTTGGCTATGGATTTGAAGAACCGCCGCCTCTTTGCCGGATGTCACAACCAGATGATGGCCGTGGTAGATGCGGATACGGGAAAAGTTGTCGCGACACCGGCCATCGGCCAGGGCGTGGACGCCAACCGTTTCGATCCCGGCACGAACTATGCCTTTGCCTCCAACGGCGAAGGAACTCTCACCGTCGTGCACGAAGATTCGCCGGATAATTTCTCGGTGGTGGAAAACGTCCCGACGAAACGCAGCGCGCGCACCATGGCCCTCGATCAGAAGACGCACAATATCTTTCTTGCGGCGGCGGACCTGGAGCCCCCTCCTCCGGGCGAGCGGAGGCCCAGAATGAAACCCGGCTCGTTCGTCATCTTGGTGGTCGGCAGGTAGCATTTCCTGGACAAACGCCTTGCAGAAGGAGCAGAGCAATGAAGGTGTGTTGCCAGATTACCTTAAGCATTTTCGTGCTCACCATAGGCCTCGCCAATATCCTCGCCTCGGAAAAGGCAATCACAATGAAAGAGTTGCCGGCGGCCGTGCAACGAACGGTTCAGGAACAGAGCAAGGGTGCCACCATCCGGGGCCTTTCTAAGGAAGTCGAAGGCGGTAAAACCGTTTACGAAGTCGAGATGAAAGTAAAGGGTCACGGCAAAGACGTTACAATAGACGCCTCGGGAGCCGTCATTGAAGTGGAGGAAGAAGTGGCGCTGGAAAGCATCCCCGGCGCTGCCCGGGCGGCCATCGAGAAAGCTGCGGGAAGCGGTCAGATTACTAAAGTTGAGACGGTCAGTGCAGGAAAGCAGTTAGCCTACGAGGCGCACCTACGAAAAGATGGAAAGAGGTCAGAGGTCGAGGTTGGCGGAGATGGCCGCTTGCTTCCGGCAGATTAGGGTGGAGGCGTGATGGGGAAATGATCCCGAAAAAACTTCCAGAAATGCTCTTCGCCTTGCTTTTGGGGATTGGAACGGCGTTTCCCCAGCAGCCCGCCCGGCTCACCATCCAGGAAGCTCTCGACCTTGCGGACAAGCAAAACCTCGACCTTGCCGCGGCGCGGCGACGGCGGGCGGTGGCGCTGGCAGAAATCCAGATTGCGCGGCAAAGACCCAATCCCTCCGCAAACTTCACGACTTTGCGTGATGAGCCGCACGAAGGCCTTTTTTTTGACCAACCAGTGGAAATTGGCGGCCAGCGTGGACGAAGGATTGACGTCGCCCGGCAGGAAGGGGTTCTTACGGAGTTCGAAATCGCCGCCCTGGCCCGCCAAGTGCGACGAAGCACCCGCGAGGCTTACTACGCCTCAGCTTACGCGCGCGCGGAGTCCGACAGGCTGGCACGCGTGGTGGAACTAGCAAAGCGGCTGGCGCAGATTGCCGAGGACCGCTTCAAGACCGGAGACGTTGCACAGCTCGAGGTGATCCAAACCGGCCTGGGGGTGTCCCGCGCCGAAGCAGACCTCGAGGTCGCCCGGCAGCGCGAGAAGGTTTCGATGAGCCAGCTCAATGCGCTCCTGAACGAACCCTCCTCAAAAGCCTGGGAGCTGGCGGGGACTCTTGAGGACAATACCCCCACGGCGCGCTTGCAAGACCTCATCAGCCGCGCCTACCAATCGAACCCCGACTTGCAGCACCTGGGCGGCGAAAAAAAGGTTGAGGAAAGCCGCCGCTCCTTGTTAAAGGCCGAGAGGATTCCCAATCTTGATTTTGAAGCGGGGATGGATTTCAACTCACCGCGCGATTTCCGGTATGGGCCGCGCGGTCAAATTTCCGTTGGTCTTCCACTCTTCACTCGTAATCAAGGCGAAATCGCGCAATCTTTGGCGAATGAGCGTGCCTTGGAGGCCGAAACTGCCGCCACCGAGCGCTCCGTTTCCGCCCGCGTAGAAGCCGGCTTCTACGACCTCGAGGCTCAAAGCACGCAAGTTCGGCTCTACCGCGACCGACTGCTCCCTGTGGCCCGTCAACTCGAGAGCATGGCGGAGGAAAGCTATCGCGCCGGAAAGACCAATATCTTGACGGCAATCCAGGCCCAGCAGGACGTGCAGAGCGTCGAGAGTAGTTATCTTCAGAGCCTCGAGCAATTGCAGGACCTTTACGCCAGCCTGGAAGAAACGGTGGGAGGAGCAGTTGATTAGTGATTGGTGATTTGTGATTGGTGATTGCCGGTGGGGGGAGGAGCAGTGGATTAAATGCCTATCAAAAAAACTGCCGGACGTGCCAACGGCTTCACCCTGTGGCACTATTCCGGAACTTCTGTTCCGCGCGCGCAGATTTCTTCTCCAACCAGTACTGCCTCCGTGCCCTCCGCGACTGGAAAAGCCTTAACACAGAGGCCACTGAGGTCCTCCGTGTTCTCTGTGTTGAGGCTTGTACGGCACGGAGCGCACAGAGAATCTCCTTTTCATCGTAGCTCCGCCGCGTTGTGTTTCCTGTCCTTGCCGCTTGCCCTATTGCTTTTGCTTTCATGCTCGAAGAAACCGTCTGAGGGTGAAGGCGAGGACACGGAAGAGGGCGTAGCGAACATCGTAGCGGAAGTAACTGTCACGCGCGTGGAGCGCGCTGACATTCAATCAACTCTCTCCGTCAGCGGGACCGTTTCCGCGCTGCCGAATCAGGACGTTCGCGTCAGCTCGCTCGTTCCCGGCCGTGTTGCCCGGATGATGGTGGCCGAGGGTGATCGCATCCGCGAGGGGCAGGCGCTGGCCAAGATCGACGATCGGCCTTTTCGCGACCAGGTCCAGCAGGCCCAGGCGGCTGTGGATCAGGCCAAAGCGAACCTGGAAAATTCACGTCTGAACCTGCAACGCAATGAGAGGCTGCTCGAGCGGGGCATTGCCGCGCGGAAAGATGTCGAGGATGCCCGCACCCAATCGAGTGTCAACAAGGCCGCCCTGAGCCAGACAGAAGCCACGCTTTCACTGGCCCGGCTGAACCTCGCGCGGACAGAGGTTGGCTCCCCCCTCACAGGAATGGTTGTCAAACGCTTGCTGAGCGCCGGCGAGCAGGTGGACGGCACGGCTGCCCAGCCGGTGTTTGAAGTGGCGAGCACATCGGAGGTGGAGCTGTTCGGGAATGTGCCCGCCCTTTACCTCGACAAGATCCGGGTGGGGCAGGCGCTCCGTATCTCCACCGACGCTTTTCCGGGCAAGGTATTCCAGAGTCATATTGTGGCGATCTCTCCCGCCGTGGATCCCTCCACCAACGTGGGGCTAGTCCGAATCCGAATCGCTAACGGTGCAGGACTGCTGCGGCTGGGAATGTTTCTCACGGCTCAGGTGCCACTGGAAACGCATCGTAACGCGCTGGTAGTCCCCCTCGGGGCAGTTTACCGCGACCAGGATGGAAACCCGGAGATTTACCGCGTCGAGGGCGAAAAGGCGGAGGCAGTCGCGGTAAAACTGGGGCTCGAAACAAAGGACCGCGTCGAACTGCTTTCCGGGGCGCAGGAGGAAGAGACCATCATCCTCGGCGGAGGCTATGGTCTTCCCGCACAAGCCAAAATCAAGGTCAAATCATGAACGTCGTCCGTTTCTTTCGCCGGAACAGCCGAGCCGTTTACCTGCTGACTGGCTTGCTCCTGGCTGGGGGCCTGGTTTCGGTTTTCCGGCTGCCCAGCAACATCTATCCCGAGCTTTCTTTCCCGCGCATCGTCATCCTCGCGCACGCGGGTGATCTTTCGCCTCAGAACATGCTCCTCACCGTGACGCGGCCTCTCGAAGAGGAGGCGCGGGAAGTTCTGGGTGTACGCCGCGTGCGCTCCAGGACCATCCGGGGGGCCACGGAGATTTCCGTTCTGTTCAATCCCGACATGGACATGCAGTACGCGCTTCAGCTCCTTCAGGCGCGCATCAGCGACGTCAGAACGAGCCTGCCTGCATCCACCGACATCGAGGTCGAGCGCATTACACCCACGGCCTGGCCCATCCTCATGTTTGTCCTGAACGGCAACGTCCCGGACTCGGACCTTCGCGATTATGCCTACTACAACCTGCGTCCACTCTTCAGCCGGGTGCCGGGCGTGGCACTGGTGGAAGTTCAGGCCAGTTCGACGCGCGAGGTTTCGGTCATCGTCGATCCGCAGAAGATGCTCGCCCACCGCCTTTCCTTGCCGGACATCGCGGACCGCCTGCGCGCCACCAACGGCGTGACCTCGGTCGGTCGATTGGACAAGGATTATTCGCGCTATCTCGTCTTGGCCACCGGCCAGTTTACCGGCCTTGACGATATTCGAAATTCCGTCGTGGCGGTGGACGGCCAGACGCCCATTCGAGTGCGCGACATCGGTGAAGTCAGGGACGGAGTCGAGGACCCCCGCATCCTGGTCTACGGAAACGGCCAACCGGGCGCGTTGCTCAGCATCTCACGTCAGATTGGCGGCAACATCCTGCAAGTCGCCGATCAGGCCAAGGCGCTGGCGAGAGACTTAGGCTCGGCAATTCCCAGGACGCTGCACCTCTCCGTCGTCTACGATATGGCGGAATTCGTGCGCGAGGCCGTGGCCAGTATCCGCGATGCGGTCCTGATCGGATGTTTCCTCGCGGTTGTTATCCTCTTCCTCTTTCTCCGCGAAGGCCGCACCACGCTGATCGCCGCAATTACCCTTCCCATTACGGTTATCGGCACATTTTTCTTCATGAACTTGTTCGGGAGCACGCTCAACCTGATGTCCCTGGGAGGAATAGCCGTCGCTATCGGGCTGATCATCGACGACGCGGTGGTCATCATTGAAAACATTTACCGCCATCTCGGACTGGGCGAGCCGCCCGCAGAAGCAGCCGAAAAAGGAACGCAGGAGTTGCTGGGCGCGGTCATCGGCTCGACGGCAACTACCGTGGTTGTGTTCTCCCCCTTGAGCCTGCTGAAAGGCGTGGTGGGCGATTTCTTCTCGGCCCTTTGCCTCACCCTTGCCGTGTCGGTGCTTCTCTCGCTCCTATTCGCGCTGACTCTTATACCTCTCCTCTCCCAGAGGTTCCTTTCTCCGGAGCGGCACCGTGTGACAGCGGAGAGTTTCATCGGGCCCGTCAATCGCGCTTATGAAAAGGCTGTTCGTTGGTCGCTTCGCAAGCGTTGGGTGGTGGCCGCCGCGACTTTGGCTTCCATCGCCATGGCGGTGTTTCTTTACACGCGGGCGGAAACCGGCTTTCTTCCCGATATGGACGAAGGCGGCTTTGTTCTCGACATGTGGACTCCGCCGGGAACTTCCCTGGCGGAGACTGACCGTATCGATCAACTGGTCGGGGACCAAGTCCAAAAAACGCCGGAAACCGAGGCCTTCTTGCGCCGCACCGGGGCGGAGATGGGGCCTTTCGCGACCACTCAGAACACGGGCGAGATTGTAGTCAAGCTGAAACCCCGCTCCCAGCGCGACCGCAGCATCGACGAAACCATGGATGATCTGCGGCAGAAGATCCTCAGTAAGATTCCTGGGGTGCGGGTCGAGTTCACGCAAGTGCTCCAGGACATGATCGGCGACATGGAAGGAAATCCCAATCCCATTGAGGTGAAAATCTTCGGCAGTAACATGCCTGAGCTGGAAAAGCTTGCGGACGAAATCGGGCCGAAAATGCAGCAGATCCCTGGCATCGTGGATTTCCAGGGTATCCTGAAGGGCAACCCGGAAATCGTGGTTCACGTCGACCCTGTCCAGGCGGGCCATCTCGGCCTCACCGTAGACCAAGTCTCGCAGCAGCTCGAGGCGGGCCTGCTGGGGTTGACGGAGACCGATCTGCGCCAGACCGACCGCACCATCGGCATCCGCGTGCGCTTTCCGGATTCGTTCCGCTATAACTACCCGGACGTGCAGCAGTTCCCCATCCTCACGCCCAGCAAGCAGATCGTGCCGGTTTCCGCTCTGGCGCAGCTCGAGACCGCCCAGGGCGAGAGCGAATTGACGCGTGAGAATCAGCGCTTGATGGTGGCGCTTTCGGCGCGTCTCGAGAACCGCGGCCTGGGAAGCGCCGTGCGCGACATCAAAAACGTCTTGAGCGCCATCCAATTTCCCGTGGGAACCACCTACGAAATGGGCGGCCTCTACGAAAGCCAGCAAAGCTCCTTCCGCGACCTTCTCTCCGTCCTCGGCCTGGCGCTGGCGGCGGTTTTCATCGTGCTGGTGATCCAGTTCCGCGCCTTCGCCCCCGCCTTGATTATCATGTCGGCAGCCCCGCTTTCACTCCTCGGCGTCTTCGTGATGCTGCTTGCCACCGGGACGGCGCTCAATGTCTCGTCATTTATGGGGATCATTTTGATGGTGGGTTTGGTGGTGAAGAACGGCATCATTCTTTTTGAGTACGTTCACAAGCTGTGGGAAGAGCAAGGTATACCGCTCAGCGAAGCCCTGGTGCAGGCCGGTAAGATCCGCGTCCGTCCTATTCTGATGACCACCTTGTGTACGCTTTTTGGCTTGCTTCCGCTGGCGCTGGGTCTGGGGGCGGGCGCGGAATTGCAAAAACCCTTGGCCCTGGCCGTTATCGGCGGCCTCTCCATCTCAACTTTCATTACCTTGCTGGTGATGCCCGTGCTCTATTCCTTGCTCGAGCAGAAGAGGACGTGAGTCCGGTGTCCGCAGTCCGTGGTCCGTTGGAGAAAGGGGGCTGGGTGCTGGAGGCTGGGGCGATTTTGGATTGCCCTCTCGCTTGCGCTGGCTGCCTTATGCCTTCTGCCTACTGCCTACTGTTTTCTTTCCTGGCCGCTGCGAGGGCTCCGCGAGTCGAGCCCATGGTCATCTCGAGGGATTCTTTAGGAATGCTGGTCACGAAGGGCTTGATGAGCCAGCCCAATCCTGTGGGAATGTCGCGGGTGAGGGAAATTGATTCGCACTCGATGTAGACGCCGCCGTCTTTCTCCTCAAACTTCCAGTAAGAATCGATTCGCCAGAGGAATCCCCCGTCCTGGCCGACGGGCTTCTCGCGCTCATTCGGCGTATCGGGGTCCTCCACTTCGGCGATTCTGGTGGAATATGAGCGGCTGAACCAGCGTGTCGAATCTACTGGAAAATAATGAACGTCGTGATAGGTGTTGAGCGTGACCGTGATGACTTTCTTTTTCCGCAGGCGATAATAGATCTGGAAGTCATTCCCTGTGTGGCCGATCAGACGTGAGCGAACTACCTCCGGCCTATAGATATCCTGGTGGTGATTGTAGTCTTGCACCAGAGCGATCGTCTGTGGAAGATTGGCGCCCGGAACGAAAACCGCTCCCAGCCAATGATGGATGATTGCTTCTGGCGCCTCGATCTTGCGACCGGAAGCATCGAACGTCTGAAGCTGCTCCATAAAGATCTCACCACGCTCGAGTGTAGCCAGGACTTCGGAGCGGCGCGACGGAGGAAGTTCATCCACATACAAGAACTTTTCAGTTTGCGACACTTCCCCATTGATTCGCGCCTCAGTCAACTGAACGTATCTGTCGAAGGCCTCAACTGTTTTCGGCCTCAGCTCGGCGCTCATCAATTCGGGCGTTTGCGTCCCTAGAATCTCCATTGCCAGGAGAATCGTGAGCCACTTGGTTCGTATCGATAGCAACATGACCCCCAACCATAGCACATCAAGCTAGACTTGGCAGGACAACGAAATAAGGTCTTTCCGAAACAGTTAAAGTAGCGCACGTTTCCGAGATGCCGGAGATACGCCCATGTGGCTGCACACTGGACCTGAGCGCCCACGGGGCCATTCCTTCGGAGCGTGCGACGATCTGGACAGAACTGGCCCGAGGAGATCTCCGAATGGCCAGCGAGGCCGCGTGGCCGCTTCGACGGGTAGGCTGTTACGCGTCCAAATGGTTACTAAAGCAAACTGATGGGGGGGAAGGACCCTCGCCCGATGCCCCAGCGGCAACCGCACGTCGCCAATCTGGATGGGGGCGCGCCGCTACCATTGCCTTACCCAAAGCAAAGTTGTCGTAACTCGACCACCGCCCATCTTCCGGCTGCTTCACCCAGCCTTCAGCCCGGTTACAGTGTTCGCTTTGCCGTTCCGAGCCTTGGCCAGGGTATCGCGCAGCATCGTCAGACTGCTTACGGGCAGATCCGTGCCAACGCAGCCTGCGCGGGCCTGACGACATAGCTGACCGAAGCGCCGCCCCTAGTCAGATATAGACCGAACACCTGACCCAGCGCACCTGCGCCGACAATGAGTACATTCATGACGAATCCTTTATGCTGCACATGATACTTGCGAGGAGATGCCCAGGCTATTGGGTTGCCTCGATGTAGCCGTCAACGCGCAGCCCGACTGGGAGTTCGTGGCCCGCGTCCAGTTGCACGAGCGTTTCGAGAATTTTCTTGTCGACGTGCTCGGCCGGTTCGTCCGTCTGGACGTTTTTCTTGCCCAGCTGCTCGCCAATTTGCGCGACCCGTCCCCAGAATTTGCGCTCGCCGAACGTCCGGGCGGTGACATAGGCGCGGGCCCCCAAGCGCAATTGAGCGACGTCGGATTCATCCACGTCCACCCGCACGCGCAAAACGCGACAATCGCCGAGGGTGAAGACGGGGTCCGGGTTGTTTGCGGAACTCACCACGATTTCTCCCGCGCGATGATGGCGGCGAAGAATCACGCCGTCGAGGGGCGCGCGGATGAAGCTCTTCTCGTACCTGGCTTGGTTCTGATTCAAGTCGGCCTGGGCCAGACGCACGGCGGCGCGCGCCATCTCGACATCCTCCGGACGCGCTTCCGCGTCGATGAGCTGGAAGTGCTGGAGGGCTTCCTCGTAACGAGCCTTTGCCACCTTATAGCGGTTCTCGTAGCTCTCCGCCTCTTCCCGGGAAACGACGCCCTTTCCAAAAAGGCGTTGGCGACGCTCCATCTCGGCTGCGGCGTTGCTGGCGTTGGTCTCAGTTTCCCGCACGGCCGCCAGAGCTTCCGCGCGCTCCTGCCGGCGTGCGCCGTTGAGGATTTTCTCGAGGTTGGCCTGCCGGTCGGCCAGGGTGGCTTGCGCGGCCCGGATGGCCGCATGGTAATCGTCGTTCACGAGGATCGCGAGGATCTGGCCCCTCCTTACCGTGTCCCCTTCGTCCGCGAGAACCGCTTGAAGTTTCCCGGTGATTTCCGAGCCTACCTTGATGCTTTCGGAAACCGGCTCGACGATACCCGGACCTGCCACCCAGCCACCCGTGGCAGGGACCGCGAGCTTGGCCGCCTCCGGGGGCTGTGTTTCGGTCGCCTTGCTCCGCCGGGATACTAGATTTCCGCTGAAGATTCCCAGCGCGATTCCGACAGCCAGCAAGTAAATTGTGCGGCGTTTCATAGTTTCCTCCTGAAGTCGTCAGTTCTCAGTCGTCAGTAAGAGCCGTCACTGAAAACTGACAACCGATGACTGATTACTGATGACTGAAGACTCGTCCAACGGCGCGGGTTCCGTGGAGTCGTTCAAAATACGCCCATCTTCGATCCGCACAACGCGATCGCCGTACTCGACCACGCGGTTGTCATGAGTGACCACGACCACGGCGCGGCCGTGCCGATGCGCCAGCTCGCGCAGCATTCCCATCACGGTGCGGCCGCTGTGCCAGTCGAGCGCGGCGGTGGGCTCGTCCGCCAGAACCACCTGGGGTTCGGTCGCGACCGCGCGAGCGATGGCCACGCGCTGCTTCTCCCCTCCACTCAGATCAGCCGGGAAAGAGTCGTACTTCGGCCCCAATCCCACCTGTTCGAGAAAACCTCTGGCCCGACGCTTCGCAGCCGGGCCTCGCTGGCCCTTCAGGTCAAGCGCCAACTCCACGTTCTCTCCCGCGGTGAGTGTGGGGAAGAGATTGAAGCCCTGGAAGATGAACCCAATATTTTCCAGCCGGACGCGGGGCAGTTGCTTTTCACCGAGGCGCGTGACCTCTTTGCCTAGGATCTTGACGCTGCCCGACGTCGGGCGCAGGATGCAGCCCAGAATCGAAATAAGCGTGGTCTTGCCGCTGCCCGAGGGGCCCATCAGGAGCATGACCTCGCCGCGCTCCACCTCCAGGTTTACGGTGTCCAGAGCCCGGAAGGCCGTGGGGCCTGCGCCGTAGACTTTTGTGAGTTCACGAACAGCAATCGGATGTTCCAATGTATAAGCCCTCCTTCCTAGCTGACATCCGCCGTCACGAACTTGACGGGTTGAGAGCTAGCCCTTAAACACCATGGCCGGATCGATCTTGGTGACCTTGTTGATAGAGACGAAGGCCGCCGCGACACACATGGCGACGGTCAGGCCCAGCATCCCGACGCCTAGCTGCCACGGCAAGACGATGTTCGCGCCGCCCTTGCCGCTCTCGTGCACAACGAGGATGCTTAAGGAAATGCCCAGGGCGTAACCAATGACCGCCGCAATCACCGCCTGCCTCATGATGACCTTGTAGATGTAAGCATTCGTGGCGCCCATGGCCTTGAGCGTTCCAAACTCGCGCAAGTGGTCCATGGTGCTGGAGTAGATGGTCTGGGCGACCACCACCACGCCCACCAGCAGGCCAAGCACCGCCGCCATCAGCACGGCCATGCCCGCGCCCGTCGTGTAGAGCCAGTAATGACGCGTCATATCGGAGAACTGCTGGCGCGTGAGAACGTCGACATCCGTGAGGCCGGCTTGCAAGCGCCGGCGTAAATCCTCCACGTTCACACCCGCCTGGGCCTTGATCAGAATGAACATCGTCTGGTCCTCGCGCAGGTTGGCATAGTCGAGCGCATTGCGGTAGTTCGTGAAAACGTAGGGCGAGGTCGTGAAGGTGCGGATGCCCTGCGTAAGCCCCACGACGCGAGCTCGGCGGCCAACGATCTCCGCCGTATCCCCTAGCCCTCTCACCCCCAGCTTGGGAAAGTAGATCCGGTCGACAAAGACACTGTCATCAACTTTCAGGTCTTCCCGCCTGCCCGCCACGATGTTCCAGGCCTGCCCCATTGTGGATTCCGGATTTACTCCCACGATCTGGATGGCCTCTTCCTGGCCGTCAGCCCGCTTCCACCGGGTGAACCGCACGATGTAGTTTTGCGCTTCCGCGACGCCGAGCGTGGCGCGCACGGTATAAAGCTTGCGCTCGGAGAAGGGAATGCCCTGCTCGATATAGGGCACGTTCTTCGAGACAACCCAAAGGTCCGCGCGCGACATGTCAACCAACGCCGTGGTGGTGCGCGAGAAGCCCACGTAGAGCCCGAGTTGCACCACAATCAGCACCACGGCGAACACCACGCCGGTCAGGGTGACGGCCAGGCGGACTCGGTCGTGAAAGAGATTGCGTTCGGCAAGTGGCGGCATCGGCGACCTCACTTTGTGGGGGCAACGCTTGTGGTTGTCCCTGGGGCGGCCACAAGGGCCGCCCCTACTTTGCGTAAAGAGCTTCTATCTGACCCATGGCGTGGGCGAGCTGCGCATGGGCCAGGTTGTAACGGTAAAGGGCATCGATCAGGTTGTCGCTGGCGCGGGCCAGTGAGTCCTGCGCCGTGACCACTTCCAGGTTGTTGGCAATGCCGGCGGCGAACCGTTCGCGCGCCTGGTCAAGCGCCTTTTGGGCCAGAACGAGGCCGGAGCGGGCCACCTCCACCTGGCTGCGGGCCGATTCGAGATCAGCCGTGGCGGATTTCACTTCTTCGGCGATGGCGTCCCGCTCGCCGCGCCGCTGGTTCTCGAGATGGCGCAACGCGAGGTCCGCCTTGGCCTCCTCGGCGCGGATACGCCCGCCCGTCCACAACGGAACGCTCAACGTGGCGCCCATCGCATAAGTGGGAATCGACGTGGGCAGCGAGGCACCCTCGTATGCCCAGTTTCCACCGAGGCTGAAAGAGGGAAGTCGCTCCTCACGCGCGGCCCGGCGGTCATAGCCCGCCGCTACTAGCTGCACGTCCAGGGATTTCATCTCGGGACGGTTCGCGAGGGCGCCGGCCACGCTCGCGTCGCCAGGGAACTCCGGCGTTTGTGAAAACAGGGACTGGTCGGTCAACTCAATGGGTTGCTGCGGGGCGAGATCCAGAAGCCGCCCGAGACCGTAAAGGGCCTTCAGGCGCTCCGACTGCTCTACGAGCAGAGACTGTTTCTCATTCTGCAACTCTACCTGGGCCCGAACCGTGTCCAGGTTCGTCCCGATGCCGTGCTGCTCCAGTTGCACGGCCTGGTCGAACAGCGCCTGGGCCAGGTCAACCCGCGACTGCGCGGCTTTCAGTTGCTCCCCGGCACGCAGCGCGGCGAGGTATTGCGAGACGACCAGCAGCGTTGTCTGGTCGCGCAGCGAGCGCGCATCGTTGCGTGCGCCTTCCAGTGAGGCACGCGACGCCTGTAACCTGCGCCACAGGGTGAGATCGAAGACGGACGTGGAGAATTCCGGCCCCGCCTGGAAGACCTGGAAGGGACCTACGTGGTGTGGGAAGATCGGGAGGTTCGCTCCGAAGGTAGACCCCAGGTTGATCCGCTCCGCACGGTCAGAAACCTCCAAGGTGGCCTGCGGCAACAGGGCGGAGCGCCGCAGGTGCACGTCCTGCTGGCGATCGGCCACGTCCAGGTTCGCATTCTGAACCTGTGGGTTCTCCTTCAGCGCTATGGTAATCGCGTCAGTCAGAGTTAGTCTGAGCGCCGGCGCTATCTGTGCCGAGGAGGGACTCGGCGCCCACGATAGGGCAACCAGGAAGAGAAGAACGAATTCGCTGGACCTATGCAAAGAGCACCTCCGAACACCTTAACGCCGATTCAGAACTGAACGCTGTTAAGCAGCGGGCCAAAAAAAATTACGCCTTGACACCCCGAACCAAAGTCTCCACGACGCCTTGAATGAGAGCTTCCTTGTCCACCCACGGAAAATCCATTTGGGTAACCAGGAGGGAAGTGATTCCGTGCATGACGGCCCAGGACGCTTGGGCGAGCATCATGGGGTCCGATTTGCGAAATTTCCCCTGTCCAATCCCCAGGGAAATTATCTCCAAGAGGAACCTGAATGATCTCTCTCCTGCCGACCCTTTGAACTGGAACTCCGGATCTTTGTCCTCAGGGTGCGGGGTCAGGAAAAGGAGCCGGTAGTGATGGGGATAATGAAGACCGAAGCGGATGTAAGCCTCCGCCCCCTTCCTGAGACACCAGACGGGGTCGGTGGGAGCCTCCATCCCCTTTCTGGGAAAACGGGCGGGGTGACCGTCAATTTTCACGATGCCGCTAAGTTCTTTCTCGAGTTTCGCGAAGGCCTCTTCGCAAAGACTGTGGAAGAGTTCCGACTTGTTCTTGAAGTAGAGGTAGATGGTTGTCGGTGAGTACTCGATCTTCTTTGCGATTTGGCGCATGGAGACGTTCTCATAGCCGTTTCTCAGGAAGAGTTGGCGCGCGGCGTCGAGAATCTCCTGCCTGAGGTTTTCCTTTTCTCTTTCGCGTCGTTCTTTGGTCCCCACGATAAGACCCCTCAATTAACTACGCTCACTTACTAAACATTGTTAAGTATAGCGCCAAATCCGCGCATGTCAAGAGAAATTCTTGGGGGTGTCCACCAACGGGCGTTGGCCTGTGAGTCGCCAAAAACGTGTCTCCCGCAAACTGAATCAATCTTTCCGACTTAATCCCCATTATGATGCGGGCCGGTCTATTCCCTAACAATTGCATACAGAGGTGGTAAGACGTATGCTGGCGGTCGTTTGACATTCGAAAAGGGAAATGTTGGTCAAGAAGCAGCGGCAGGATGGTGAAACCCGATGCGCAGTGCTACTGCCAGGATGTTGAGCCTGACTTTTTGCGTCGTTCTCTGCTTTGCCATGAACGCTGGTTCATCTACCGCGCAAGCTCGCGCTGAGGGTAAGAACACCCAGACGATATTCCAGTTTCACAGCGGGTTCTGGATTAACCTGCACCACTTTCTCTACTGGCAGGCTCTTGCCGCTGCGCCACAAAAGGGGCCGCACCGGTTGGCCTTGAATAGCGCCGATGCTGAGGAATTGAAACTTCTCTCCGCCGGAGAGACGGCTTCTTGGGATACCGCTGTCGCGTATTATCAAGGATCGCTGATCCAGCACGATCTGCTCTTCGATCAAGGCATGGAAGCGGTCAAGAATCAGTTGGAGGACTCGGAAGCATCTCCTGATTTGCGGGGCGTGCACGTTCCAGGGGAATTGAAAGAGGTGCTCCTGAAGGCTGCGCTTATTTATCGCAAACACTGGTGGCCAAAACAGGACGCCCAAAACCGGCAATGGATCACGCAGCTACAACCCCTGATCGAAGAGCACGGCGAGGCGATGCGCAACTCGCTTACGAAGATTTACGAAGCGTCCTGGCCTCGGCAACCTGTGCGAGTCGATGCTGTCGCGTATGCCAACTGGGCCGGTGCCTACACCACTCTTGAACCAACACGGTCGACAATCTCCACTGCGGATCCGGCGAACCAAGGGGCAGCAGCTTTGGAGATTGTATTTCACGAGAGCTCGCACGGCATGATGAACGAAGTGATGAATGCCATCAACAGTGCGGAAAAGGCGGTGAACGCACGAAGCACAAATGGAGCATTTCATTTCCGAAGGGACCTCTGGCATGAAGTGCTTTTCTACACTTCCGGAGAACTTGTAGCGGAACGTATCGCCGGCTATGTCCCCTTTGCGGATAAGAATGGCCTATGGACCCGTGCATGGCCCGGTCCTGATCGTGCGCTCATCGAACGGGACTGGAAACCTCACATGAATGGAACTGTGGGGCTCCAGCAGTCACTCACAACACTTGTCAACGATCTGGTTCCAGTACTGCAACACAAATGAACGGGTCTTGGGGAAAACGGCCCGGCCCAGCTTGCAGAAGGAACCCAGGGAAGGGGTCCGGGTTTTTGTTGTCCCGTCCACAAGGGGTCGGAACGGCAGCCTGACCCGCGTTCAAAAACCACAGTACTTCCGCCGCCTTGGCCGTTGGGTTCGACGGCAGGAACAACAGAAAGGGAAGCAGAATGACTAAGGATTGCTTGATCGGCCGAAAGCCGAATTTTGTATGCACTAAGAATGCCAGGATAGTGTGCGCCCTCCTGGCGATCATCTTTTTTGCAGGGATGAGAGGGTTCGCGGAAGTGGACCGGCTCCCCGTCACGGTGATTCCTGAACATTATCAGCTCAAGCTTGCACCCGACTTGGCGAAGGATTCGTTCGCCGGCGAAGAAACCATCGACGTCCTCGTGCTTCAGCCCGCGTCCACGGTTACACTCAACGCCGCGGAGATCAACTTCAAGGAGGCGACCATCTCCTCCGGAGGGATCACGCAGCCTGCTCGCGTTACCTTGGACCCCAAGAATGAGGCGGCGACGCTCTCCGTGGAAAAGACCCTTGGCGCCGGCCCCGCTCAAATTCATATCGTTTACGACGGAACGCTGAACGACAAGCTGCGGGGCTTCTACCGGGCGAGCGCGAACAACCGGAAATACGCGGCCACGCAGTTTGAAGGGAGCGAGGCGCGCAAAGCTTTCCCCTGCTTTGACGAACCCGCCATGAAGGCGACCTTCGCCGTCACGCTGGTGGTGGACCAGGGCGATACCGCGATCTCCAATGGAAAAATCATTCGGGATACGCCGGGACCGGGACCGGGAAAGCACACGCTCGAGTTCTCGACAACGGCCAGGATGTCCAGCTATCTGGTGGCTATGGCGGTCGGGGACTTTCAATGTCTCGAAGGGGAAGCGGATGGCATCCCCATCCGGATTTGCGCCACGCCGGACAAGAAAGAGCTGGGCCATTTCGCACTGGAATCCGCCGAACACATCCTGCATTACTACAATCAGTACTTCGATATCAAATACCCCTTTGGCAAGCTCGACGTCGTGGCGGTGCCGGATTTTGCAGCGGGGGCGATGGAAAACACGGGAGCCATATTCTTCCGTGAACGCCTGCTTCTGATCGACGACAAGACGGCGTCCCTGGACGCGCACCAAGCCGTGACCGGCGTCTTGGCGCACGAAATGGGCCACTTGTGGTTCGGAGACCTGGTCACCATGAAATGGTGGAACGACATATGGCTGAACGAGGGGTTCGCCACCTGGGTGAGCGGGAAGCCCGTGCGCGCCTGGAAGCCGGAGTGGAAGGGTCTTGATATGGGTGGGGTCGTGGATGGGGATTCGGTCAAATCCCCCCGCCCTATTCGTCTGTCGGATTCTGACATGACTTACGGAAAGGCCTCCAACGTCCTTCGTATGATCGAATCCTACGAGGGCGAAGAAGTATTTCGGGCGGGCGTGAATGCCTATTTGAAAGCTCACGCATTCGGGAACGCCACGGCGGAAGACTTCTGGAATACGCAGGCGAAAGTCTCGGGCAAGCCCATAGACCGGATTATGCCGACTTTTATCGAGCAACCTGGCGCCGCATTGATCCAGATTGAGACGAAACCTGATGGAGACTCGACGCTGGTGACGCTTACCCAGCGACGGTTTTTTCGTGACCGCGCGGCATTTGCGGAAGGGTCTAACGAACTCTGGCAGGCGCCGGTTTGCATGAGGTCGGCGGCGCCTGGCAAGCAGGCCACTCAATGCGTCCTGCTCACTCAGCCGACACAGACCTCCAAGCTCAACCACCTTGCGCCGCCGGTTATTGTCAACGCCGGCGAGAAGGGCTATTACCGCGTCGCTTATTCCCCCGAGGCCTTGCGCGATTTGGACCGAATCGCCGAAACGGCACTCACGCCCGCGGAACGCATAGGGCTTCTCAACGACGAATGGGCCATGGTTCAGGGAGGTATCAGTCCAATTGGGGATTACTTATCCCTGGTCGATGGATTGAAGAAGGACCGCACGCGTTCCGTGGTGGATGCCTTCGCGGGGAGACTGGGGGTCATCGCGGAAAATATGGTGGGCGACTCCGAGAAGGAAAATTACAGGGCCTGGGTCCGCAACCTGCTTCGCCCGGCCGCGCGCGAGCTGGGCTGGCAGCCCCGCCCTGGTGAGAGCAGCGATCGCCGGGCACTGCGTGCCACTGTATTGAGTACACTGGGGAAAGTGGGCCGCGACCAGGAAGTGCTCCGAACGGCCAGGTCGCTGGCGCACAAGTATCTTGCCGATCCTCTCTCCGTTGACCCCACTCTGGCCAACACCGTTGTAAACCTGGCGGTGCTGGAAGGCGACGCGGCGCTCTACGACGAATTCCTTGCCCGCACAAAGACAGCGAAATCACCCGAGGAATACTATCTCTTTCTCTTCGCTCTTGCTCATTTCAGCGATCCCACACTCCTTACCCGTACGATGGAATTCGCGCTCACACCAAGCGTCCGCGGGCAGGATTTCGGGGGGCTGCTTGCGGAGGTCATGACCAACCCTGCTGGAAGGGACTTGGCGTGGGACTTCGCTCGCAAGCACTGGGCGGAAATCAATAACAAACCGCCCGGAGGTTCCGGTAGGGTCCTCGCCTCAGCCAGCGCATTCTGCGATGGTCAGCATCTTGGTGAAGTGAGGAGCTTCTTCGCTGAAAACAAGGTTGACGATCGGACCACCCAGCGGGCCGTGGAGGATATCAGCAGTTGTACGGATGTGAAGTCTGTGCAGGAACCGAAAGTCGTCGCCTGGTTTCAGCACCACGGCAGCCCGTCGGGCCAATGAACGCTGCGCGTCCAACGCGTGTCCCGGTCGTGAATCGGAATGGATAACCGTCTGGTGCGCGGGCGAGACAAGCGGCGCTCCTATGCACGATAGTCCCGACCCCCGGTTTCGGACAATCAAGCTTTAATTCTTAGACTAGCCGTTGCTATAGGCCCGCAAATTGGTCTATTGTTCTCGCACATTGCGAAAAACCTGCGAAGGAGTTACCGCATGACGTACCCAAAACCTTCCCGGCGCTCCTGGGCCGAGCCCTGGAAGATCAAGATGGTCGAGCCCATCCGCATGACGACCCGCCAGGAGCGGGAGAAGTTCATCATCGAGGCCGGCTACAACACCTTCCTGCTTCGCTCGGAGGATGTCTACATCGACCTGCTCACGGACAGCGGCACTAATGCCATGAGTGATATCCAGTGGGCGGGCTTGATGCGGGGCGACGAAGCCTACGCGGGCAGCCGCAATTTCTACCACCTGTGGGAGGCCGTCAGCCAGTATTACGGCTATAAGTACCTGGTTCCCACGCACCAGGGGCGCGGCGCCGAGCACATCCTCTCGAAGATCATGATCAAGCCGGGCGACTTTATCCCCGGCAACATGTATTTCACCACCACGCGCCTTCACCAGGAGTTGGCGGGGGGAACCTTCGTGGACGTCATCCTTGACGAGGCGCACGACCCGGCCAGCGAGCACCCCTTCAAGGGCAACGTGGACCTGCCGAAACTCGAAAAGCTCATCCTCGAGGCGGGGGCGGGGAAGATTCCCTACGTTTCGGTTGCCGGAACAGTGAATATGGCGGGGGGCCAGCCGCAATCCATGGCCAATATGCGCGCTCTCCGAGAACTCTGCGACCGCCACGGAATTCCCATCGTGCTCGATGCCACGCGGGCGGTCGAAAACGCCTACTTCATACAGCAGCGCGAAGCGGGCTACAACTCGAAGAAAGTGGCGGAGATCCTGAAGGAGTACTGCTCCTACACCCAGAGCTGCACCATGAGCGCCAAGAAAGATGCGTTGGTGAACATCGGCGGCTGGCTGGCCACCAACGATGAAGGACTTTACGAAGAAGCGCGCAACATGGTGGTGGTCTACGAAGGGCTACACACGTACGGCGGGCTTGCCGGGCGCGACATGGAAGCCATGGCGCAGGGCATTGTGGAAAGCGTCGAGGACGACCACATCCGCGCGCGGGTCGGCCAGGTCGAGTACCTGGGCCGGCACCTGCTTGACTGGGGCGTCCCCATCGTCAAGCCTATCGGCGGCCACGCCGTTTTCCTGGAGGCAAGGAGCTTCTACCCGCACATCCCTCAGGAGCAATACCCGGCCCAGACGCTGGCTGCCAACATCTACGTCGATTCCGGGGTGCGCACCATGGAGCGCGGCATCGTCTCCGCCGGGCGCGACCCCAAGACGGGCGCGGAACGCCACCCGCGATTGGAGCTCGTGCGCCTCGCCCTGCCGCGCCGAGTCTATACTCAGGCGCATATGGATGTGGTGGCGGAGTCGATCCTGGAGGTTTACGAGCAGCGCGACCAGGCTCGCGGTTTGAAGATGGTCTACGAACCCAAATACCTGCGCTTCTTCCAGGCCCGCTTCGAGCCGGCGGAAAGCAGTAGGGAATAGGGAACAGGGAATAGCGAATAGGGAGCAGGCGGTCGGGGGTAGGTGTTAGGTGGAAAGCAGGGAAGGCTCTTGTCCGTTGCCGGTTGAAGAATCCGTCCCCCGCACCGCGATGGCGAGCCGGGGGTAGGTGCATCGTTCCCACGACACACCCCAACTCGGACTTTCGATTTCAGAGTATAACTAATGTGTTTTCAATAACATACACGGATTAAACCCATAAGTACCTTTGTTTTCTACAACATCCCAGGTTCCTTCCCAAGTTTTACACGGCGGTCATTTGTTTTCATAGACATTCCCGCTTCGTTCCTTCATTCTTGAAGAATTCTCTCTTGCTTCTCTCTGACCGCAGACTTTATGTCCATCGCGCGGTGAGCCAAATTGCGGGCTTTTCGTCCCGCTTGGCGCGATGTTGCGAGTTTGTGCTGGGGTCATTTGGGATAGGGTCCCTTTCGAAACGCCGGCGCGACTTGTAACGCCCATGTCTCGCAAATGACAGTAATACCCCGGGGTGGGTCGGGGGGCAGTAGCATTGCCCCATCGTGTTCCCGGGAGGCCGTGAACCTCCTGCCCAGCTTCGAGGTAGGATTCTAGCCTATCTCGTTCCCCTTGTCAACATGACACCGAGCGAGGGGAAAATCAGCATACTGGCCAAACTGCTCGGCGGGCAGGGGACGATCAATGTTCCCTCATGGTCCCCTGACAGCCGCCAAGTGGCGTTCGTGAGTCCAGGAGGACTGCGCAGCCCGGTCTAAGCCGACATCCTCGTTAATGAGCGTATTCACTCCCTTTGTAGCGGGCGTCACACCGTCCGTTAGAACGTGTGGAAAAATTGCGATTTGGCCCCGCGTTGTAGAGGCGCCCCTCGTGGGTGTCCAGGGCGGACACAAGGGCCGCCCCTACAACGCGTTTTTTTTTGCACCTTCTTAAACTCGGGCTCCGCTGCCAAGCCTCGCTTCAGCGGATTGCCCTCCGAGTGCCGGCGGTTGCGGGAAGTGATAAACTGCAACGGGTGAGATTCGACGGCGCGCTGCTGGCGCGGCGTGACTGTTGGACTCCGAAAAACATGCACATCACTCTCAAAGATGAAGTTGCTGTGATTACTGGCGGGTCCCGCGGTATCGGTGCGGCTACCGTGAAGGTGTTTGTTGCCGCGGGCGCGAAGGTTGTTTTCAACTACCAGCGAGCAAACCGGGCGGCAAAGAAAGTCATCGAAAGCTGTAAGGGCCTGGAGGGCCAGGCCTTTGCCGAACGGGCCGATGTCTCGAGCATGGCCGACGCCAGGAGGTTGGTTGAGGCGGCGGTTTCCCGTTTCGGCAAGCTGGATATATTGGTGGCGAATGCAGGGATTTGGAACTACCACCCCCTGCCCATCGAGAAAGTGACGGAGAAGCAGTGGGATGAAATGATGGCCGTAAACCTCAAAGGCGTCTATTCGCTGGTGCACCATGCCGTTCCCCAAATGATCCGCCGGAAAGGCGGGCGAATCATCGTGGTTTCTTCGACCGCCGGGCAACGCGGGGAGGCTTTTCACACGCATTACGGCGCCAGCAAGGGAGCCCTGATTAGCCTTGTCAAAGGGCTCTCTACCGAACTGGCACGGCACCGCATCTTAGTAAATTGCGTCGCTCCCGGTTGGGTGGAAACGGACATGAGCACGGCGGTGCTGAGCAACAGGCGCGAGTATAAGGAAGCAATATCCGCCATTCCGCTTCGACGGTTTGCTCAGCCCGAAGAAATTGCCCTGCCCATACTCTTTCTGGCCTCGCGAATGGCAACGTTCATCACAGGGGAAATACTGAATGTGAACGGCGGGAGCGTTTTGTGTGGTTAGCAGGAAAGGACCATCATATGCCTAAGCGAAGCCGTGGGGTAAGAGGGATAATCACGGGGGCGGCTGCGCTTGCTTTCTTGCTTGGGGCAGACGGGGGGGCGAGACTGCGCGCCGGGCAGAATCCTGCCCAGGCCCCTCCGCGCGTCGACCCCAAAGCCCAACAAGTCCTCGATCGCGTGATTCAGGCATTGGGCGGACCTGCTTTCTTGAACGTAAAACGGCTGACCACGCGAGGCCGCATCTTCTCCATCAGGGACGAGGTCACTACCGGGTTCGCTCCTTTTGAGAGCGCCGTCGAATATCCGGACAAGCGCCGGTTTAGCTTCGGGAAGAATCCCCCTGTTATCCTCATCAACAATGGCGACCAGGCATGGGAACTGGACCGAATGGGGCAAACCTCCCAGACGCCGGAGCAGGCCTGGCGCTGGAGGATTTCCAATCGCTATTCGCTGGAAAATCTCCTCCGTCTCCGCATCCATGAACCCGGAACTCTCATCCAGGAAGGCGGCGTTGACTTTGTGGATAACGTCGCAACACAGGCTCTGGACATTGTTGATGCACAAGGAACCCAGTTGAAAATGGACCTGAATCGCCGGACGATCCTGCCGGTTCGCGTCAGCTACCGCGTGCGCAACCCCATGACAGACGACTGGACCGACTTCGCGGACGTCTACAGCGACTACAAGAACATCCAGGGAGTCGTGACGCCCATGCACATAGCGAGGTTTCTGGATGATGAGCGAGTTTCTGAAATCTTCCGCAGCTCCGGCCAATACGATGACGAATACCCCCCCACCTATTTCCAACCCGTCCGGTAAGAGTTCCATCTGTTATAATGCCTTGTTGGAGCAAACGTGAAGAATCATCCCAGAATGCGGAGCACGACTATCCTCTGCGTCCGGCGAGAGGGGCGGCTGGCCATGGGAGGCGACGGCCAGGTGACCATGGGCGAGAATATCGTCAAGCAGAAAGCCCGAAAAATCCGCCGCCTCTTCAATGAGAAAGTCCTGGCGGGTTTTGCGGGGAGCACTGCCGATGCCCTTTCCCTTTTCTCGAGGTTTGAACAGAAGCTCGAGGAGTATCACGGAAACCTGAGCCGCGCCGTTGTGGAACTAGCCAAAGACTGGCGCACGGACCGCGCCCTCAGACACCTCGAGGCGTTGCTCCTGGTCGCGGATGAGAAGAACACCTACCTGGTGAGCGGCAACGGAGATGTGATCGAGCCTGATGACGGGATTGTGGCCATCGGCTCCGGCGGACCTTTCGCCCTGGCCGCCGCACGCGCCCTGGCAAAACACACCGCGATGACCGCCAAGGAGATTGTTGAGGAGGCCATGCGCCTGGCCGGGCAGATCTGCATCTTTACCAACGATCAGGTGACGATCGAAGAACTGTAAGCCGGGCGCTCCGCCGCTGAATCCTATGGTTTTCTATTTGCCTGAAAATCTCGAGACCGCCACCTCGCTTGATGAGCTAACCCCGCGCCAGATCGTGACGGAATTGGACAAGTACGTGATCGGCCAAAGTGAAGCCAAGCGGTCTGTTGCCACGGCACTGCGCAACCGCATGCGGCGGCAGAAGCTGCCCGCGGAGCAGGCGGACGACATCCTTCCCAAGAATATCATCATGATCGGCCCCACCGGCGTGGGGAAAACGGAGATCGCCCGGCGGCTTGCCCGGCTGACGAATTCTCCCTTCCTCAAGGTTGAAGCCTCGCGCTTCACGGAAGTGGGCTACGTTGGCCGGGATGTGGAGTCCATGGTGCGCGACCTGGTGGAAATCGCCATCGACATGGTCCGGGAAGAACGAGTGGATGAAGTGGCTGAAAAGGCAGAGCAGAACGCCGAGGAGCGCCTGCTGGATCTCCTTCTGCCCCCTCCACCTTCCTTGAAGCGCCACGAAAAGAGCGGCGGCGATGAAGATGAAGAACGCGCCGCCGCGGCCCAGGAGCAGTTCCGCCGCACACGGGAGAAATTGCGCGCCCAGCTCCGGGAGGGAAAACTCGACGAACGGCAGGTCGATGTCGAAGTGCGGGACCGCAGCTTCCCGGCTTTCGAGGTGATCTCTTCGCAAGGCATCGAAGAGATGGACATCAACATCAAAGACATTCTCCCGGGGCTTTTTGGCTCCAGAACCAAGAAGCGCCGCATGCGCGTGTCCGAGGCCATGGATTACCTGACCCAGGAGGAAGAGAACAGACTGATTGACATGGATCAGGTCACCCGCGTGGCGGTGGAGCGCGCAGAGCAGTCCGGCATCATATTTCTGGATGAAATCGACAAGATCGCCGGCCGGGAACGGGGCCACGGACCGGACGTGAGCCGCGAAGGAGTACAGCGCGATATCCTGCCCATCGTCGAAGGCACCACGGTCAACACGCGTTACGGAATGGTGCGCACCGATCACATTCTCTTCATCGCGGCCGGAGCTTTCCACGTGAGTAAGCCCTCCGACCTGATACCTGAACTCCAGGGGCGATTCCCGATCCGGGTGGAATTGCACTCGCTCACGACGGATGACTTCATCCGTATTTTGAAGGAGCCCAAGAGCGCACTGGTAAAGCAGTATGCGGCCTTACTGGAAACGGAAGGGATCAAGCTCTCCTTCGCGGACGAGGCGCTGGAAGAAATTGCCAAGTTTGCCGCCGCGGTCAACGAGCAGACCGAGAACATCGGGGCCCGGCGCTTGCACACTATTATGGAAAAACTTCTCGACGAAATCTCCTTCGAGGGCCCGGACCTGAAGAAGAAAACCGTCCGCATCGATGCGGCTTACGTTCAGAAGCAATTGGCGGATATCGTTAAGAATCAGGACCTCAGCCGGTATATCCTGTGAGTCACCTTTCGTGCGTGCGGCGAACTGCCGGCCTGCGCATCAATTCCATTTCTGGTTGCCCGATTCGCCAGCGGCGCCGTATCCGTTCACCCATTGCCACGGTGCTTCTGCTGGCGCAAGCCGCCGGCATCGGCTTCCTGCTTGGCTGCGGTGTGCAGGGGCCGCCGCAGCCGCCGCGCGTCGAGGTGCCGGAACGCGTCACCGACCTCGCCGTATTTCAGGTGGGACGCACGCTCCAGATCCGGTTTGCACTTCCCCAGCAGGCTCTGGATGGAGAACGGTTGACTAAACCTTTGGAGATCGAGATTCTCCGCGCCCTCCTCCCCGCCGGCTCGCAACCGCCAAAGTCCCCCCCCCTCGCTCTTTGGACGAGGCTTCAACCCGACCAGTGGACCCGTTACACCAACGACCGAAGATTCATCTACCCCGCGCGCCTTTCCGAGGAAGAATTCAAGAACTGGCAGGCAGAAGACTCAATCATTGCTATCCGCACCGCAACCCGCGGGTTTCGCCACCGCCCCCTGGAAAGCGAAATATCCAATCTTGTGCGACTGTCGTTGTTGGACGTGTCGGGCCCCGTCGACCATATGGAGAGTAAGACGACTGAGAAAGCGATCGAGCTTCGTTGGCGGCCACCCACCAAAACGCTTGACGGCCTGGAGGTTAAGCACCTTGCGGGGTATCGCGTCTACAGGAGCCCGACAGGGAAACCTGGATCATTCCAGTTGGTGGGGGAGAGTAAAGAGCCACCGTACTTGGACAGCGATTTTGAATTTGGGCGCGCGTACTCTTACGAGGTTCGGGCGTTGTTCAAGGAGGGCGGGACCATCGCCGAAAGCGAAGGCTCGCAACCCTATGAAGTGATCCCCCGCGATACATTTCCGCCGGCGCGCCCCACGGGGTTAACAGCCTTGTACACCGCAGGCGCGGTGGAATTGGTTTGGACGGCCAACTCGGAGAAGGACCTGGCTGGTTATTATGTTTACCGGCGTGAGAACGGTGAGCAACCCAAGAAGCTGAATAAGGAATTGCTCCGAACCCCCATCCTCCGCGATGTCAGCGTCCAGCCGGGCCATATCTACTTTTATCAGGTGACAGCGGTGGATCTTTCAGACAATGAAAGTCAACCCTGCGAGGAAATCTCGATCGAAACTGGAAACTAGAAAGCAGAGAGCAGGAAACAGAAAACAGGACCTTCGGTTTCTGATTTCTAATTTCTGCTTTCTAGTTTCTCTACGATGAACAGCCACTTTGAAAAGCATGATCGTCGCTCCGGGGCGGAAAATCTCGCCAGGTTTGTGGGTTTCCGCTTTCGCGCGATCTTTGGCTCGTTAGCCGCCTTCGTCATCCTTGGGCTTCTTCACTACCCGCTGCTTCGCCTGCCTTACTATTGGGATGAGGCTGGGTACTACATACCTGCCGCGATGGATTTCTTCCACTCAGGGCAGTTGATTCCCAGCAGCACCCTTCCCACGGGACACACTCCCCTGGTCATCATCTATCTGGCGCTGACATGGCGAGCGTTTGGGTTTTCACCCGTGGTTACACGCGCGGCGATGATGGTTGTTGCCGCATGCACACTGGGGGGCGTTTACGCGCTTGGATGCCGCGTCGCCAATCGGGAGATCGGATGCTGGAGCGCACTGCTGCTGGCGCTTTCGCCCCTATTTTTTGCGCAGAGTGTGCTGGCTCATCTCGATCTTGCCGCGGGATTGTTCACTTTGCTGGCGCTCTTGGCGCTGCTTGGCGGACGGCCCTGGAGGTTCGCGCTCGCCTCAACGTGCGCCGTCCTGAGCAAAGAAACTGCTGTGGTTCTGCTGCCCGTGGCCTGGCTCTTCTCCTGGTGGCAACACAGGAGAGCGACCAGTTCCCTGGCCCGCGCCTGGTGGGTTGCCTATCTCGCCCCCCTCGCCGCGTTGGTTGCCTGGGCGGGTTTCTACCACCATGCCACGGGATTCTGGACAGGCAACCGCGAATATCTTCGGTACAACCTTTACTCGACGCTCAACCCCGTTCGGGTGTTATTGACTTTGGTCCGTCGTCTGTATGAAACCTTCGTCGGCGGATTCAATTGGCTCCTGACGGCCGGCGCCATAGCGGGAATTGGCTGGGCCCGGAGGAACAAGATTGGCGCACACCAAGGTGAAGTCGCACGACTTTCCGGCGATAAGACAAGATGGCATCCGTCGGCCGAAGGAGCTGTTCCTGAGGCTTCGGAAGAGCCCGTCCAGAATCAACCGGGACCGAGTATTCTGCGCAGGTTTCTTCTTCTTGGGGGTTGGCTCACAGCGGCTTATCTGGTGATGCTCAGCTTGGTTGGTGGCGCCGTCTTACCTCGCTACCTGCTGCCGGTCTTTCCGCCGCTTGTTTTGATCGCGGTGATCCTGATATGGCGGCTGCCGCGGCGGGTGGCCCGGTCTGTTATGGTGCTCACTGCGGGATGCTTTGTAGGGGCATGGTTTCTGAATCCTCCTTACCCATTTCCCTTTGAGGATAACCTGGCCTATGCGGACTTCATTCGCCTTCATGAGCAGGCCGCGCAGCTTCTCCAGGCTCAACCAGGCAACCGGCGAATTCTGACCGCCTGGCCGGCCTCCGAAGAACTGGGGCGTCCTTTTCTGGGCTACGTTCGCCAGCCTCTCAACGTGGTTGCTTTGGAGGGTTTCGGTCGCCACGAATTCCAGAGCGTTTCCCCGGAGTCGTTCGACTGCTTGTACCTTTACTCGCGCCGTTGGGAGCCATCGAACAACTGGCTGAGGAGTTTCCCTTGGCTGCAAAGGCTTCAAGAGCGCTATTTTGAGTATCAACCCCAGGTCCCGGAGCAGGAGCTTGCAGCCAGGTATCATTTGCGGCTGCTGGCGAGCTTTGAAAGGCGGCGGCAATGGGTGAGGATCTACGTCAGACAGTGAAGGGTCTCGGTTCCGCTTGAAATTGGATTTGTAGGCGAGGTGACTTGGTGGCATGATTCGACCAGCTACAATCGATGGAAGATGTTTCACTCGGCGGAGTCCGCAACCGCGCAGAGCGCCCCAGGCCGCATCGGGAGTCCCTGGTGGCCTCCACCGCCGTGGTGGGAAGGGAGCCATATGGGATTGATCAAAATCGAAGGGACGGTGACCGGCCCGACGGGTAAGCAAGCCACGCTGGAATTCCTGGTAGACAGCGGCGCGATGTACACGCTGCTGCCCAGGAAGGTTTGGCGCGCCATCGGGTTGAAGCCGATGGACTCGATCAAATGTAGCTTGGCCGATGGCACGACGGTGGAGCGGAAGGTGTCCGAGTGCCGCATTACGCTTCCCCAGGGGGAACGGTCCACCGCCGTGCTCCCGGGGGAAAAGGGTGACGAGGCGCTGCTGGGCACGGTAACACTCGAAGAGCTCCGCTTGGTCCTGAACCCATTCACCCGGCAGTTGCAACCGATGCGGATGATGCTCGCGTAGCGGGGCACCTTCGGCTGGTCCGTAGGGTTCTCACTGTTTAGGTCCCGGGAGGTGGAAACAGCTCTACTAAAACTTAACCAAACGGAGGCAATGTGAGATGAGAAACAGCTATTACCTGGATCGTTGGAACAAATGGCCTCTGCCGATACTGTCGGTCCCGAGCGCGTTGAATCCCTTGGAGGCCGATCAGGTCGATCTGTCGATCGCCCTGGCATACCACTTGCCATACGAGAGCATAAAGTTCCTCACCGTCTACGGCCTCCTTTCCGGGGCCGAAGAATCAGGTGTGTTGAACGGAGTACACACGCTAATCGAAGCGACCTCAGGGAATGCCGGAGTCGTTCTCGCACCCATGGCAAGATCTTGGGGTATTGCCCGCATCAAACTAGTTGTCGCACCCGACCTCCCCGACGGAAAAAGGTATCCGCTCCTGATGAGCGGCGCCGAGGTAATCCCTCCCGAGGAAGGCTTGAGCGGTATCGCTACGGCCCGGAAATTGGGAGGAGGCGGTTGGAGATCCCAGGGCTGGCATGCCGATAACGGCTGCCTCAACCTCGACCAGTACGCCAACCCTGACGGGACCAAACTGCATACCAGCTTCACCGCACCGAAGATCTTGGAACAGCTTTCCTGTCCACCGACAGTCTTCGTCGCCGGCATCGGCACGGGAGGGACGCTGGTTGGGATCAGCAACTATCTCCGGAATAATCTGGAGAAGGTCAAGATTGGAGGGGTGCTGTTGAGTCCCGGACAGGAGATACCGGGCGTACGCGACCTTAATCGGATGAAGGAGATCACTCTGCCCTGGCGCGAGTCATTGGACGAGCAGATCGAGATGGAGACCAAACCCTCGTATCTCGCTGCTCTATGGTTCAACTGGCTCATGGGAATCACTCCCGGCCCAAGCAGCGGCCTTGCCTATCTCGGCGCCCTGAAGCTCCTCAAGGAGTACAAGGACAAGAAGGACGGCAGAGACATCGATTCGTTGCGCGACCGTCAAGGCAGGATCCATGCTGTAACACTCTTCCCGGACGGCAACCGTCCGTACGGAGACAGATTCACGGCCAATCTGCCCTTCGAGTACTTCCGAGCCTCCACCGCACCTCTGCCCTGGAAATTCCCGGGCCACGAGCTGTGGTAGGCCGAATTTCAGCGTTGCGTGCATCCCGCGCAACGGCAATTTCTAAAGTTCTCACTGTTGTGATTCTGGGAGGTGGAGACAGCCGCAAACATCGAAGTAATGCTTCGCCCAAAACGGGGCTATATCTCGATTTCGCTGATTTAGTCAGGCGTTGACACCGCGAAGTCGTGTGCTATACTGAAAGCTGCTAGGGTCGCGAGGGGCTCTAGAGCCTTCCAGTTGGAATCGTGGCTTCCCTTTTGCCGAGTCGCTAGCGCTGGTTCGAGTGAAGCTTCAAACTCGCCGTCCTAATATCCATCACTACAACAACCGTTGAGGGCTTGTGGACGCAACGAATTGCAAGAAAGAACTCCTGATTGAAATTCCTGTCGATGTGGTTCGGCGCGAGGCCGATACGGTGACCTCGCAATATGCTCGTAAGGCGCGAATCCCCGGCTTTCGCCCCGGGCGCGCTCCTGCCCCGCTGGTCCGGCAGCGCTTTCGGGACGACATTCGAGACGAGGTTGTCCAAGCGCTAGTTCCCAAATTCTTTGAGAATGCCGTCAAGGAACAGAAGTGGTCGGTGGTGGGCCGCCCTCGCTTCGAAGACCTCCAATATGAAGAGGACAAACCTCTAACTTGCAAGGCCACGTTCGAGGTTTTTCCTGAAATCGAGCTCAAGCAGTATAAGGAACTGGAAGCCGAGGAAAAAACGCCCCAGGTAACTGAGGCGGACATTGAGCAGGCGATAGAGGAAGTCCGCGAACGTGCCGCCACTTTCGAAGTTGTTTCGGACCGTCCTGCGGCGGATGACGATTACCTGACGCTGAGTTACAAGGGCTATGATGTCAGGGCGCCTGCGAGCCACCCTGTGGAAGCTCGCGACGTGTCGATCCAGTTGGGTGGCCAAGGGACCGTCGCCGCTTTCAGCGAGAATCTACGAGGGTCGCAGCCAGGCGAAATCCGTGAGTTCGAAGTAAATTATGCGGAGGATTACCGCCAAAAGTCTCTAGCGGGCAAAACCTTCCGTTACCGCGTCGAGGTTCAAAGCATCAAACATAAGGTAGTCCCGGCTGCTGACGACGAACTGGCAAAATCCGTGAGCGAGTTCGCCACGCTGGAGGAACTCCGGACCAAGTTGCACAAGGATCTGATGGAACACGCCAGACACCAGGCGGAAATGGCGGCCAAACAAAAGCTCGTGGAGGAACTTCTTCGTTTACACGAATTCCCTGTCCCGGAAGTAATGGTGGAGGCCCGGGTCGAGCGCAAACTCGAGCGCACGATGAGCCAGCTTGTTTCTCAAGGAATTGATCCCCGCCAGGCACCGGTAGACTGGCACAAGGTCCGCGAGGATTCCAGGCCGGACGCTGAGAAGGAGGTTCGGGCCTCATTGTTGTTGAGCAAGATTGCCGATGCCGAAGGGTTGGAGGTTTCTGAAGAAGAAGCCGATGAAATGATTCGCGAGATAGCACAAGAAGCGCACGAGCCTCCGGCCACACTCAAGACTCGCTTGACACGCGAGGGGGAGTTGGATAGCATTAAGTCTACTCGCCGCAACCAGAAGGCTATTGATTTCGTCTACCGCAACGCCAAAATCACTCGGAAAAGTGAGTAAACGGTACTGAGTTTCCCCAGGGAAAAGGCGATGACCAGCCAGCCGAACATGACTCTGATTCCCATGGTTGTCGAGCAGACCAACCGCGGAGAACGCGCTTACGATATCTATTCCCGCCTGCTCAGGGATAATATTATTTTCATCGGGACCCCGATCGACGACAACGTGTCGAACCTGGTGACCGCCCAACTGCTCTTCCTGGAAGCCGAGGACCCGGAGAAAGACGTCTCTCTTTATATCAACTCGCCGGGCGGGGTGGTAACCGCCGGGATGGCCATCTATGATACGATCCAGTTCATCCGCCCTGACGTTGCTACCATCTGTATTGGCCAGGCGGCCAGCGTGGCGGCTCTGCTGCTGGCGTCGGGAACTCCGGGGAAGCGTTTTGCCCTCCCCAATTCGCGCCTGCTCATTCACCAACCTACCATGGGCGGTCTCTCGGGCCAGGCCACGGATATCGACATCCACGCCCGTGAAATCCTGCGTATTCGCGCCAGCCTTAATGAAATCATGGCCAAGCATACGGGCCAGCCGATAGAGAAGATCGAGCGCGACGTGGAGCGCGATTTTTGGATGAGTGCCCAGCAGGCTCGCGAATACGGCATCATTGATGAAATCATCTACAAGCATAAGTAACTTGCCGCAATGACCACGAAACGTCCCAGCTCGGAGGACGCGCTGTGCTGTTCATTCTGCCGGAAAACGCAGGATGCAGTGGCCAAGCTCATTTCTTCGCCGGGCGATTTTCCCCGCGCCTACATCTGCGACGAGTGCGTGGCCGTCTGCAATTCCATCCTGGAGGAGGAGGGGAGCGAAGGCGTTCCCACTACCCAGGCCAAGCCTCCCAGGCCATCTGAAATCAAGGCTTTTCTCGACCAGTATGTGGTGGGACAGGAAAAGACCAAGAAAAAACTGGCCGTGGCTGTTTACAACCATTACAAACGCAACATTCTGACCCGGGTACGCAGCGAGGTGGAGCTCACCAAGTCCAATATTTTGTTGATCGGCCCCACGGGGACGGGCAAAACCCTTCTGGCCCAGACTCTCGCACGCGTTTTGGAAGTGCCCTTTGCCATTGCGGATGCAACGAGTTTGACGGAAGCCGGTTATGTGGGCGAAGACGTCGAGAACGTGGTTTTGAAACTCCTTCAGAATGCCGGGGGCGACGTGCAGCGCGCCCAGCAGGGCATCATCTATATTGACGAGATCGACAAAATCTCGAAAAAGGATGAGAATGTCTCGATCACTCGCGATGTCTCCGGCGAGGGTGTACAACAGGCCCTGCTGAAGATTCTGGAAGGGACCGTCGCGAACGTGCCCCCACAAGGCGGACGCAAGCATCCCCACCAGGAATGCACACCGGTTGATACCACCAACATTCTATTCATTTGTGGAGGGGCTTTCGTAGGTCTGGAGAAAATCATCGAGCACCGTATGGGAAAGAAGACCGTGGGCTTTCGTGGGGACAACGCGAGCGTTCCCTTACCGGCGGAGCGGAGAAACGTCGAACTCCTCGAGCAAATCCAGCCTTCCGACCTGATCCACTACGGCTTGATTCCTGAATTCGTAGGCCGTTTGGCCGTGGTCAGCGTGTTGAACGATTTGGATGAGCCGGCCCTGATCGAAATCCTTACGCGGCCCAAGAACGCCTTAGTCCGGCAGTACCAGAGACTCTTCGAGTTCGAAAATGTTAAGCTGCGGTTTACCGAAGGCGCGTTGAAGGTGATCGCGACTCAGGCTATCGAAAGGAAGGTGGGAGCTCGCGGATTAAGAATGATCCTCGAGGACCTGATGCTGGACCTGATGTACCACCTCCCGAGCCAGCGGAAGCTGCGTGACTTTGTGGTGACCGAGGAGATGGTCAAGAACCACGAAATCAGCTTCAATTCGACGTTCCTCGAGAAGGCAGGTTAATGGATAACACCATGTTTTCAGGCCGCGAAAAGAATGAGACTCGCTCATTGCCGATGATGCCCATCCGCGACGTGGTCATCTTTCCCCACATGATGACTCCTTTCGTAGTGGGACGGGAAGCCTCGATCCGAGCGCTGGAAGAAGCGCTGGCGGGGGACAAGAGGATCTTTCTGGCCACTCAGCATGACGCCTCGGTTGACGACCCCAAACCCAACGAGATTTACCAGGTGGGGACCGTTTCCAACATCGTGCAAAGCGTGAAGCTGCCTGACGGCAACATCAAAGTGCTTGTGGAAGGTATGGAGCGAGGGAAAATCCTGAAGATTTCGAATGAAGACGGATACTTCCGCGTCAACATCCAGACCAAGCTCTTCCGCACGGTAACGACACCCAGCTTGGAACAGCTCGTCCAAAGGGTAACCGCGCTCTTCGAGCAGTACGTAAAGCTTTCGCAAAGCCTTAATTACGAAACCATGATTGCGGCTGTCAAGGTGGATGAAATCGGTAAGTTCACGGACACCATCGCCGCTAACCTGAACGTCAGCATTGAGGAAAAACAGGAACTATTGGAGATTTTCGATCCCGTGGACCGTCTCACCCGCTTGGCGGATATCCTGGATGTGGAAATCGAAAAGCTCAATGTTGACCGCACCATTCAGGGCCGGGTAAAACGCCAGATGGAGCGAGCCCAGCGCGAGTATTACCTCAACGAGAAAATCAAGGCCATTCAAAAGGAACTGGGACGCAACGAAAAGAACGAGCTTGAGGAGCTCAAGAAGAAGATTGAAACCGCCGGCATGACCAAGGACGCTCTCGATCACGCCATGGCCGAGCTCAAGCGTCTGGAAATGATGCCCCCCATGTCGGCGGAGTCCACCGTCTCGCGCAATTACCTCGATTGGCTTCTGGCCGTTCCCTGGAAAAAGAAGTCCAAAGAAATCCGTGATATTAGCCGCGCTCAGAAGGTTCTTGAGGAAGACCACTACGGACTCGAAAAGATCAAAGAGCGCATTCTGGAATTCCTCGCCGTCCGGCAACTGGTGAAGAATCCTCGCGGCTCCATCCTGTGTTTTGTGGGACCGCCGGGGGTGGGCAAGACCTCCTTGGGCCGGTCCATCGCGCGCGCCACCGGCCGCAAGTTCGTTCGCCTCTCTCTGGGTGGGGTGCGTGACGAAGCGGAAATCCGCGGCCACCGTCGGACCTACATTGGCGCTCTCCCCGGTCAAATCATCCAGATGATGAAGAAGGCCGGCATGGTCAACCCGGTTTTCCTCCTGGACGAAGTGGATAAGATGAGCATGGACTTCCGCGGCGATCCTTCCGCTGCCCTGCTGGAAGTGCTCGACCCCGAGCAAAACAACACTTTCATGGACCACTACCTGGACGTGGAATATGACCTCTCCAAGGTCTTCTTCATTACCACTGCCAACGTGGTTCACACCATTCCTCAGCCGCTTCAGGATCGTATGGAAATCCTGCGTCTGGAGGGATATACCGAGCCTGAGAAGCTGGAAATTGCCAAGCGTTTTCTGGTTCGCAAACAACGTGAGGCGACGGGTTTGACGGCCGAGAATATGACGCTCCCGGATGAGGCCATTGTCCACATCATCCGGCATTACACGCGGGAGGCTGGGGTCCGCAACCTGGAGCGCGAAATCGCCAACATCTGCCGCAAAGTGGCCCGCAAAGTGGTGAAAGAAGGCAAGAGCCTAACAGTCATAGTGAGACCGGAAGATCTGGCGGAGTTCCTGGGCGTTATAAAGTTCCGGGACACCAAAGCCGAAGAAAAGAATGAGATAGGGCTGGCTACGGGACTGGCCTGGACGGAAGTGGGTGGCCAAATCCTCAACATCGAAGTTACTTTGATGCAAGGGAGGGGCAAACTGCTCCTGACCGGAAAGCTGGGCGACGTGATGCAGGAATCCGCCCAAGCGGCCATGAGCTACGTGCGCTCCCGCGCCAGCCAACTGGGACTCCGTGCCGACTTCTATCGTCACCTGGATATCCACGTTCACATCCCGGAGGGGGCTATTCCCAAAGATGGCCCGTCGGCGGGCATCACCCTCGCCACCGCCGTGGCCAGCGCCCTGACCAAGATTGCGGTGCGGCGAGAAGTTGCCATGACCGGGGAAATCACCTTACGAGGGAAGGTGCTGCCTATCGGCGGCGTCAAAGAAAAGCTCCTCGCCGCTCACCGCGCCGGCAGCCGAACGGTAATCCTGCCGCGCGATAACGAAAAAGATCTGGCCGACATACCTGCAACTATCCAACGAGAACTGAACCTCCGGTTCGTGGGGAGCATGGATGAAGTCTTGGAGTTGGCACTGGAAAGCAAGATCGAGGCTCAGCCGGTCCTGGTTTCCGAGTCTGAAACCACTGTTGGCTTGGAGCCTCCACCCCTCGAAACTGATCGCGGGTCATTGACCATTTAGTACCTGAAGGCGGCAGGTCGGAATTTAGAAGCGGATGAAACCCGTTACGGGAGATGCGCATCAAAGTTCTCGGTCCATGTGCTCTCTCCAAGCGAGTACAAACCAGGACTGGCAGCCCCTGACAGATCAAGCTTGCAAGACTCCGGATCCACGAGGAAAGCTCTTCACCGCACTTCGTACCGCTGTTTTGTCATTGCCAATGACCATTCGTTCTTCCGGAACGGATTGAAGGTCGATAGAGCGGTGGGACCCGAAATCGCTGGCGCACAGACCCCAGATCTAGAAATCCACTTGAATCAGAGAGAGAAGTTATGCCTGCAAAGAAACAAGAAGTGAAAGCCGAAGAAGTCCAGGAAGAGAAGATTGCGGAACTGCAAGAAGGCGAAATCCTCGACATCGCCAAGCTGAAAGAAATGAACATCGGCACCTTGACGCAGGTGGCCAAAGACCTGAGTGTGGTGGGGGCGACCGGGATGCGCAAGCAGGAGTTGATCTTCAAGATCCTGCAAGCACAAACCGAAAAGAGCGGCCTCATCTTCTCCGAGGGCGTTCTCGAGTGCCTTCCGGACGGCTTTGGATTCCTGCGCGCGCCGGATTACAACTACCTGCCCGGCCCGGACGACATTTACGTATCGCCGTCCCAAATCCGTAAATTCGACTTGCGCACGGGCGATACGATCTCCGGCCAGATCCGGCCTCCCAAAGAGGGGGAGCGGTACTTCGCCCTCATCAAAGTCGAGGCGATTAATTTTGAGCCGCCCGATGAAGCCCGCAACAAGCTCTTCTTTGACAACCTCACGCCCCTCTATCCCCAGGAGCGCATTCACCTCGAGACCGTTAAGGACAACATCTCGGCGCGGGTGCTCGACCTGTTGACACCCATCGGCAAGGGGCAGCGCGGTTTGATCGTTTCGCCACCCCGCACCGGCAAGACGATGCTCTTGCAGTGCATTGCCAATTCCATCACCAGCAATCACCCTGAAATCACCCTGATTGTGCTGCTGATTGACGAGCGCCCCGAGGAAGTGACGGACATGCAACGTACCGTCAAGGGAGAGGTGATCAGTTCCACTTTCGATGAGCCGGCGGCCCGGCACGTGCAGGTGGCGGAGATGGTTCTCGAGAAGGCCAAGCGGCTCGTCGAACACAAGCGCGATGTGGTCATCCTCCTCGATTCCATTACCCGTTTGGCGAGAGCCTACAATACCGTGGTTCCGCCCTCCGGGAAGGTGCTCTCCGGCGGCGTGGATTCAAATGCCTTACAACGACCCAAGCGCTTCTTCGGCGCGGCCCGCAACATCGAGGAAGGCGGCAGCCTCACCATCATCGCCACCTCCCTCATCGACACGGGCAGCCGCATGGACGACGTGATCTTTGAAGAGTTCAAGGGCACGGGCAACATGGAGATTAACCTCGACCGCAAACTCGTGGACCGGCGCGTCTTTCCCGCCATCGACATCAACAAGTCCGGCACCCGTAAGGAAGAATTGCTGGTCCCCCGAGACGAACTCAACAGGATCTGGGTGTTGCGCAAGGTGCTGAATCCACTCTCCCCGGTTGAGAGTATGGAGCTGATTATCGACAAGCTGTCGAAGACAAAGAGTAATGCCGAATTCCTCGCCTCGATGAGCAACGGCGGGAGCGGGCGGTAGAAGAGCCGGGATTCGGGTTTAGGGGCGCGGGTTTCAGGGCTTGGGACCCGACGTCTGAAATCTGGAATTGGAGATCCGGAATCGTCGAAGCGCCGTGCAGCGCGACTCTCGCTTACGGGTCCGCAGTTTCGATTTTCTGCTTGTCACTCGTCACTGCCCTTGAGCGGCTTTCCTTGCACTTGCTTCCGCGCGGAAACGTTGACGCGGCGGAAGGTCTCAAAACAGCGCCCGTCACTCTGCTTGGTCTCGTTGAGCGTTCGCCTCACCACATAGTCATTGTTGATATCCATCCGAACAAAACGCAGGTTCTCGCAGGCCTTGGGCTGGGCTGCCGCAATCATGCCCTGCGAGGCGTCGATGCCCATGACTTGCCCACGTGGGACAAGGGCTGCAATCCGGGCAGTGAGCGCGCCCTCGCCGCATCCCAGATCGAGAACACCCTCCGTCCCTTGCAGGCTCAGTTCTGCGATGAGCGTCGTCCCCCATTCCTTCTGGTGCGCTGACGCCTGCCCGTACCTCTCGCCGTCAAACTCGTGGGCCATTTCCTGCTCCTGCTGACCCCAGTTGTGTATCTCGCCTCTGATCCTGTTTCGCGCGAGTTTCAGGAAGCCCTCTTTCGTTCATTTCCTATCAACTTGCGCTCATTGGCAAGTGCGAGTATCCGCTCCACCACCTGTTCGGCGGCGAGGTCCGTGGAGTCAATCTCCACGGCGTCCGGAGCGGCGACCAGCGGCGAGATTTTCCGCTCGGCATCGAGCTGGTCGCGGCGGGCGATTTCGTAGGCAGTTTGTTCAAGGGTGGCCGAACGCCCTTCTTTGCTGTCCTGTTTCAGCCTCCGCCGCGCCCGCTCCACCGGATCAGCCTTGAGAAAGACCTTTAAGGCGGCGTTGGGAAAGACCACGGTGCCAATGTCGCGCCCTTCCATAACAACCCCACGCCCCGTGGCGCAGCTCCTCTGCACCGCCACAAGTTTGGCGCGCACTTCCGGCAATCGCGATACTCTGGCTGCTGCCAAGGTCACTTCCGGGGTGCGAATCTTTTCCGTCACGTCCTGACCGTCCATCAGAACGCGGGATTGAAGCCCCTCCGTGGTGATGCGGATATCCGTCTGGGCAATGAGTCTCGCCACCGCCTGCTCATCGTCGGGTGAGATGCCAGACTGAAGGACTTTCAAGGCGGCGGCCCGGTATGTAGCTCCGCTATCAACGTAGGTCAGTCCAAGGCGCGCCGCCACTTTCTGGGCGACTGTACTCTTACCTGCGCCGGCGGGGCCGTCAATTGCAATCACCAGGGGTTCGGGCATAGACAAAAGCTATCAGCTCTCAGCCATCAGCTCTCAGCAAACCGGTGCCAGTCGGCGACACGCGACCAGCTCTCTGTGTTCTCCGCCTGCACGTCACTGATAGCTGATGGCTGAAAGGTGACAGCTAAATCCTCTTAAACGCCTTCTGCAAATCCTTCATCCCATAGCGCAAGACAGTGGGCCGGCCGTGAGGGCAAGTCATGGGGCACTCCGTCTTAGCGAGCGTCTGGAGCAGCCAATCCATTTTGTTCTTGTCGAGGGACATGTTCACCTTGATCGCCGCATGGCAAGAGACTGAGGCCGCGATTTTGTTTCGCAGCAGATCCAAGGACACAGTGCGCCCCTCTTGCCGGGCGTTGTCCAGGATTTCGCGCATCAAGTCCCCCACATCGTCCGCGCGAGTTTCTGCGGGCGCGGCCTTGATCGCAATGGTTCGCTGGCCAAAGGGCTCGACCTCGAATCCGTTCGCCGCCAACTCTTCCGCGATCTCCTGGTAGGTAACCTGCTGCTCTGCCCTTAATTCCAGAATAATGGGCATTAACAGCCGTTGCACCGAGACCTTTTTCTCCTGTCGCATGCGGACGTGCTGGTCAAACAAAACCCGCTCGTGCGCAGCGTGTTGGTCCACGATCCACAGCCCCGCGGGATTAGTGGCCACGATGAAACTCTCTTGAACCTGCCCGAGAGGTTGAAGATCCACCGGCAACTCGCCCGGCGCCACAATGGCGGATGGAGCCGCTTCGCGGGCGGGCGAATCAGCTTCCGCTCTCGGTACGGCGGGAGCGTAAGGAGACAGCGCTGCCTCGAGTGGGAGCCGATCCGTCCGCGGCTCCGGCCGAGGAGCAGAAAGACTGAACGGCCGCACGGGAGCAGGAGGGGTAGGGGCACGCCATGGCGTGCCCCTACGCGGGTGCTGAGCGCCTTCGCCCGCAGCGGGCTCCTCCTCGAGCTTCTCAGCAACCTCCGCCGCGTCAGTATCCAAGGGCATCGCTCGCGAGGACTTGCCCATTGGAAACGCTGCGACTGGCCGGGTCGCAAGCAGAGCCTGGCGAAGGGAATCCCGCACCAGGTCGTGGATGAATCCCGAATGGCGAAACCGCACCTCGACTTTTGACGGGTGGACGTTCACATCCACTTCCCCCGCCGGCAGCTCAAGAAAGATCAAGGCCACCGGGAACACGGCCGAAGGAAGAATGTTGCGGTACGCTTCCGTGATGGCGTGGAGGATCAGGCGGTCGCGGACCAGCCGGCGATTGACAAAGAAGTAGATGTTATTGCGGTTGAGCTTGTGCACCTCCGGGCGGGAGGTGTACCCGAAAACGCGGACCAGGGGGGCTTCGGTAGAAATTCCCCCCTCCTCCTCGGAGTCCGGCGCAGCCGGAAACGTCATGCGCCGCTCCACCGGAGCAATCTCCACCAGTTGCTCGAGAGTTTGGGCGCCCATCACTTGGTAAACTCTCTCACGCAGGCTCGAAACCGGCGATACATTCAAGATCTCGTTGCTCAGCGAAGCTAGCCGAAAACTCTTGTCAGGGTGTGCGAGCGCATAATGCGTCACCAGACTCGCAATGTGACCGAGCTCGGTAGATTCGGACTTGAGAAACTTGCGCCGCGCCGGGGTATTGTAGAAGAGGTCCCGTACCTCCAGGCGCGTGCCCACCGCCCACGCCACCTCCTTTACATCGCGCAACTTTCCTCCCGCCATCTCGAGGCGCGTGCCCGAGTTCTCCGAAGCGTGGCGGGTCTCGAGCACCAGCCGCGAGACTGCGGCCACCGAAGGCAGCGCCTCTCCGCGAAAGCCCAGAGTCGAGATTTCAAATAAGTCTTCGGCTGAACGTATCTTGCTGGTAGCGTGGCGCTCGAAGGCAAGCAGGGCATCGTCGTGGCTCATGCCACATCCGTCGTCCACCACTCGGATCAGGCGTTTCCCTCCTGCTTCCACGGACACTTGGATATGACCCGCGTCGGCGTCCATGGAGTTCTCAACTAACTCCTTCACTACGGAAGCGGGACGCTCCACTACTTCGCCAGCCGCGATTTTGTTGGCGACGGCTTCCGGCAGGATGTGAATGACGGACATAAGAAGTCCAGGAGTCGAATAGTCAAGGAGTCGAGAAGTCGAGAAGTCCGGCACGCCGTAGCGGTGGTCTTACGTCGCCACGTCAAGAGAAGTCCAGAGTCAAGAGCCGAAAATCAAAGAGTCGCCAGATCGAAGGGATCCCCCCTTCGACTATCCTCGTTAACGTTCGACTTCTCGACTTCTTGACTCCTCGACTCCTCAACTGTCCTTCCTGATTTCCAGCCCCAGCTCTTCAAGTTGCTCAGGCTCAACTCCGGCCGGCGCCTCACACATCAGATCCACCGCGCTGGCGGTCTTGGGGAAAGCGATTACCTCGCGGATGTTCGACTCGCCTGCCATTAGCGCAATGATGCGGTCGTAGCCCAGCGCAATGCCGCCGTGAGGGGGTGTTCCGTACTCCAGCGCGTCCAGAAAGAAGCCGAACCGCTCTCGGGCTTTCTCTTCCGTCAAGCCCAGGACGCTGAACACCCGCCACTGGATGTCCTGCCGGTGGATTCTGATTGAACCGCCGCCGATTTCCGACCCGTTCAGAACCAGATCATATCCCAGCGCCTTCACAGCGCCCGGATCGTTCTCGAGTGCCTCCAGGTCCTCCTCCCGCGGCGAGGTGAAAGGATGGTGCATGGCGGCGTAGCGCTTCTCTCGCTCGTCGTATTCGAACATGGGGAAGTCAATCACCCAGAGGAAGCTCCAGGTACCGGGCCTGACCAGGCCGAGCCTTTCGGCCAACTCCAACCTGAACCAGCCGGATGCCTCATCGAGATGACGGAGCCTCAGGCGCGAGAGTTCCTCGCAGCCGAGGAGCACGATGAGATCGCCGGCAGTGGCTCCGGTAGCACTTACGATGCCCCGTAAGCATTCCTCGCCAACCGTCTTGGAGAGCCGCGACTGAATTTCGGAATCCTTCAATTCCAGGGTGGCAAAATTCCCTGCTCCGAGCGTCTTTAGTGGAACCTGGTATTTGTCCATCTGGCTGCGCGAGATTTTGCCGGCCCCGCCCGGAATTCGAAGCGCTTTCACCGCCTTGAACCCCCGTACACTGGCCAGGGGATTTCCAGTTACGTCGATTCGTTTCCAGGTCAGGTCGATTCCCAGGTGCGGCTTATCAGAGCCGTAGCGCTCCATCGCCAATTCATAGCTCAGGCGCGGGAACGGCCGCTGGACCTGCACCTCAACCAGCGCAAAGAGCTTCTCCATCAGCCGCTCGATGATCTCGAAAAGCGCCTCCCGCTGCGGGAAGGCCATCTCGATATCCACTTGCGTAAACTCCGGCTGGCGGTCGGCGCGCAGATCCTCGTCGCGAAAACACTTGACGATCTGGAAATATCGGTCAAAGCCCCCGATCATCAGAATCTGCTTGAAGAGTTGCGGAGACTGCGGCAGGGCGTAGAAATGGCCGTGGTGCAGGCGGCTGGGAACCAGATAGTCGCGCGCGCCTTCCGGGGTCGAGCGCGTCATGAACGGCGTCTCGATTTCACTGAATCCGTGCTCGCAGAGATGCTGGCGAACCACCTGATTCGCGCGGTGCCGAAGCCGCAAGTTGTGCTGCATCCGCTCCCGCCTTAAGTCCAGGTAGCGATAACGGAGCCGGGTCTCCTCACTCGTCTTCGTCTCGTCGTCGATCGGAAAGGGCGGAGTCTTGGACTCATTAAGGACGAGAAGCTTGCGTGCTTTGACTTCAACCATCCCCGTGGGTATCTGTGGATTGACAGTTTCCGCGGAGCGCAGCACCACTTCACCCTCCACGCCCACCACGTACTCGGGCCGGACTTCATCCGCGCGGTCATGTGCTTCGGCGCTGATTTCAGGGTTGCAGACGACCTGCGTCACGCCGGTATGGTCGCGCACATCCAGAAAGATGATGTTCCCCAGGTCCCGGCGGCCATCGACCCAGCCGGCCAGAAAGACGGCTTGCCCCGCGTGCGACTTTCCAAGCTCCCCGCAGTAGTGCGTTCGTTGTCGATCTCCAAGAAGGTCCAGTTTCACATTCACCGCCGAAAAGAAATAGTAAATTATAAATAGTAAATTGTAAATTATTCTAGGATTATCACATATTGCAATAGATGATCATTTACTATTTATAATTTATAATTTCCTTTATATACGCCGCGATGCTTCCAGGCTCCACCTCCTGCTGTTGGCCGGTCCTCATGTCTTTCACCTGATACCGTCCGCTGGCGAGTTCTCCCTCGCCGATAATGATGGCAAAGCGCGCCTGGAGCTTGTTGGCAACCCCCATCGCCTTCTTGATTTTCATGGGGTCGTAATCGATCTCGACACTCAAACCTTGGGCGCGCAGCTCACGCGCCAAGCCTGCGGCTGAGGGGAGTGCGGCCTCGCCCATCCAGACGACGTAAGCCGCCAGCGGGGCCTCGGATTTGAGCGCAGCCGCCGCCTGCACGGCCAGAATCAAGCGGTCCAGGCCGATCGAGAAACCGATGCCCGGGGTGGGCGGGCCGCCGAGCATCTCGGAAAGCCCGTCGTAGCGGCCGCCGCCGACCACGGCGTTCTGCGCGCCCAGTGCGCCGCTGGTAATCTCGAAGGTCGTACGCGTGTAGTAGTCGAGCCCGCGCACGAGGCGCGGCGTAACCTGATAAGAAAGCCGGCGCGCCTGAAGCTCACTCGTAACGCGGTCGAAATGCTGGCGGCACTCGGGGTCGAGATGGTCGATGATCTTGGGCAGATTCTCGATGATGGGCTGGTCCGCCTCCACTTTGCAGTCGAGCACGCGGAGCGGGTTCGTGTCTGCGCGCCGCTGGCAATCCGCGCACATTGAGGCTTTCACAGCCTGGAGGGCCTCGCGCAGAACATTCAGATACTCGGCGCGGCACTTGGGGCAGCCCACGGAGTTCAGGAGAAGCTGATATTCCCGGATGCCGACCCGCTCGAGGAAGAGCACGAGCATCTCCAGAACTTCCGCATCCACCAGCGGGCTTTGCGAACCCAGGACTTCAGCGCCGATCTGGTAGAACTGGCGGTAGCGCCCCTTCTGCGGGCGCTCGCGCCGGAACATCGGGCCGAGGTAGTAAAGCTTGTGAATCCCGCCCTGATTGTACAGGCTGTGCTCGATGTAGGCGCGCACAACAGATGCCGTCGCCTCCGGCCGCAACGTCAGTGACTCGTCGTCGCGGTCCCGAAAGGTGTACATCTCCTTCATCACAATGTCCGTGTCCTCGCCCACGCTGCGGGCGAACAGGGCTGTCGCCTCCAATATGGGCGTGCGAATTTCGCCGTAGTGATAAGCAGCAAACACGCGATGGGCCTCTGCCTCGACACGCTGCCAGAGATTCGTGTCCGGAGGCAGGAGATCGCGCGTCCCTTTGACGGAGCGAATTGGTTCCATTCTTATCGGCAACTTAGGCGTCGTCAGACCCCCTCACCCCGGCCCCTCTCCCCCCAGGGGGAGAGGGGAGAACTGATCCAAGAATGTAGAAGCTCCAGAGAACTAATCGGAGCGCCGCGTAGAGCTTCCCGAAATCACAATCATCTCAGCCCGCACACTCAGCTCGCAGCCGGACCGCAAACCTTTTGAAATTATCATAGGCGCAAGAAACCCTGCAAGGTGTTAGGAAAAGCGGCATTTTTTCGTCAAGCGGCCTCATCAAAGACCCGTTTTTTCACTTTTTTTTGCTCCTAAATGGCTTTTTTCGTCTCATTTCAAGCCGCCTTTAGCTTCGTTTTCTGGAGGCTTTTGTTGATTCCAAAGGACTTCTTCGGTTCGTTCCCTCTAAATAGTATCTTTTTTGCATTTCTCGCCAATTCCCCGCCAGCGGCGAGCCGATTTCAAGCCCACCCTCGCGCGCTCTCGAGCGGTCATGTCCATAGGTCAACGTATATAGGCTATCACATTCCCATTCTGGTGTCAAGCGCAAAAATGCAGGAATCAGGGTCCAGGATTGGGCACAAATTCGAGCGGCTTGCCCTGCTCCCATGGTCTGCACCAAGGCCCTGTTCATCGCTAAACCCGCGGCAAAACGATGCCCTTCTGTGCCTGGTACTTCCCTTTCTTATCCCTGTAGGAAGTCTCGCAGAGTTCGTCGGCCTCCAGAAAGATGATTTGGCACAGGCCCTCGTTGGAATAAACACACGCCGGCAGCGGCGCGGTATTGGAGATTTCAAGCGTTACAAATCCTTCCCACTCCGGCTCCAACGGCGTCACATTGACAATGATTCCGCAGCGCGCGTACGAGGATTTCCCCACACACAGCGTCAAAACGCTGCGAGGGATTTTGAAGTATTCCACGGACCTCGAGAGGGCAAACGAATTCGGAGGGATGACGCACACCGGCCCCTTGAATTCGGCGAGCGAACGCTCGTCAAAGTGTTTAGGGTCCACAACGGTACCATTAACACCGGTAAATATCTTAAATTCGTCAGCAACCCTTAAATCATAACCATAGGACGAAAGGCCGTAGGAAATCACGTTCTCGCGCACCTGGCTTTCAACGAAGGGCTTGATCATGTCGTGTTCAAGAGCCATCTTGCGGATCCAACGATCATTCTTTACCGGCATATTGGAGTATCCTCGTTTGAGTTTGGTAGCCGTCGCCCACGAAGCAAAAGTGACACCGAACCCGCCCGGGAGCGAAAACTGACCAGCATGATAGTGCAGGAGAAAATTCTTGACAACGACGAAGCCACTGTTTAGGATTAAGACCTGTATTTTCAGGAGGTTCGTTTGATAAAGCTCGATATCATTAACGACGTCGTCAATCGCACAGGCATCACCAAAACAAAAGCGGAAATCGCTGTCGAGACCGTTTTCGAATCCATGAAGAAGGCTCTGGCCGGAAACGACCGCATTGAACTTCGCGGTTTTGGTGTCTTTAACGTAAAACCCCGCAAGACCGGAATCGGTCGTAATCCCAGGACGGGCGCCGAAGTCAGCATTCCGCCAGGGAAGGCCGTGCGCTTCAAACCCGGCAAGGAACTGCAAACGCTTCCCTAGACTATTTACAGACCCAGAGGAACAGGCGAAAATAGATTTTTTCGCATCCTTTGCCATGGGCGATGAATTCTATATCCGGCCTGGCCCCGGGGAGCCGTTTCGGGAGCTAAGTGTGCCACGGGTCGAACCGCCGGCGATTTGGAGTTTCGGGCAGCCTCGGCGGCGATGGTTCAACTCGCCTGTCTTTCATTGCCTCTTGTTTCTTCTCACGTTTCTGACCACCCTAATCGTGGGCACCCACATCGGCTTGAATTACGAGCATGACTTTCCCGCCTTCGACTGGGATATCTCGCGCGCTTTCTTCGCGGGCATCCTCCATAACCCGGCCATGCTAAAGCTCGGGATGCCATTCTCCCTCACGCTTCTCAGCATCCTGTTGGCGCACGAATTGGGACACTATTTCACCTGCCGGTATTATGGTATCCAGGCAAGTTATCCCTACTTTATCCCCGCTCCGACCTTAATCGGAACCATGGGCGCTTTCATTCGAATCAAAACTCCCATCACCACCCGCCGCGCGCTTTTCGATATCGGGATCTCCGGCCCGCTAGCGGGGTTTATCGTCGCCATTCCCGCCCTGATAATGGCAACCTTGAGCTCCCAAGCTGTGACGCCGATAAATATTCCGGACACCATCATGCTGGGCAACCCGCTTACCATCGTACTTCTGGGCAAAATCTTACGGCCCGGCTTAAACCCCGCCAGCATCTCTTTGCATCCCATAGGCTGCGCAGCCTGGGTGGGATTGTTTGCTACCGCTCTCAATTTGCTTCCCATGGGGCAACTCGACGGTGGCCACATCCTCTTTGCGGTCCTGGGCGAGAGGCACCGGACTGTTTCCCGGGGTTTATTCCTGGCACTGGTCCCACTCGGAGTTTTCTGTTGGGCGGGTTGGATGGTCTGGGCTGCCATCCTGCTTGTTCTCGGTCTTCGTCACCCGGTGGTGATGATTCCTTCAGAACCGCTCGATAAAGTAAGAAAGGTCCTTGCCCTGGTAGCGGCATTGATCTTCCTTCTCACCTTCGTCCCCACGCCGTTTTCAGTACGCTAACCCTACATGATGCTGACTGGGTCCACATCGATCATCACCTCGCGGGGCTGGATCCCCGACCGGTCGCAGTGGTCGGCCAGTTGTTTCAGCAGCGCATGAAGAGGGGCGCGTGATACCGATTTCAGCAGGAACTGGATACGATAGCGCCGCTCCACTTTAGCCCGGGGAGCAGGTCCAGGTCCGAGAACCTTGATGCCTGGGAACTGCCCCTCGACCTTGGTAAAGAATTCTCCCATCTCCTTTGCCACCTGCGCGGCCCTCTCCAGCTTCTCGTGCTGAGCGACGAGGTTGGCGAGTGCGGTGATGGGCGGATAATGCATCATGCGGCGGAAACTCATCTCCTTACTGAAAAACCCGTCGTAGTTCTGGTCTGCGGCAAGGCGAATGGCGTAGTGATCTGGAAAGAAGGTCTGCACCAGAACGCGCCCCGGGGCGTCACCTCTCCCGGCGCGACCCGCCACCTGCGTTACAAGCTGGAAAGTGCGCTCTGCGGCCCGGAAGTCCGGCAGCCCCAGGCCAATGTCCGCAGAAACCACGCCGACCAGCGTAACGCCGGGGAAATCATGCCCTTTCGCGATCAATTGCGTACCCACGAGGATGTCGATCTTGCCCTCCCGGAAATCCGAAAGCACGCGCAGGAACTCGCTGCGACGCCGGGCCACGTCGCGGTCCAGGCGGGCCACCCGCGCGCCGGGAAAAAGCTCGGCGAATTTCTGCTCCATTTTCTCAGTTCCCTCGCCCACATATTGGAGGTATTCACTTCCGCAAGCCGGACAAACAGATGGAACAGCACTCGAGTAACCGCAGTAGTGACAGATCAGGCGGTGCTCCCGGCGATGATAGGTGAGCGAGGCGGAACAGTTCACACAGCGCTGCGCCTGGCCGCAACTCCGGCATACCAGGAACCACGAGTAACCTCGCCGATTGAGGAGGAGCATGGTCTGTGCGGAGGCTCGGACCTGGGCCTCGATTTCCTCTTTCAGCCTGCGTGAGACGGGCACTTGCTTGTGCGTCTCGCGGAACTCCTGCCGCATGTCCACGACCTCGACCGCAGCCAGTTTCCTGCCCCCCACGCGCTCTTCCAGCTTCACCAAGTGGTATTTGCCCTCCCGCGCATTCCAGTAAGATTCCAGTGACGGCGTGGCGGAGCCCAGAAGGGCAACGGCGCCAGCGAACTGCGCCCGCACAACCGCCACGTCCCTCCCGTGGTATCTCGGCGTTTCATCCTGCTTGTAGCTGGAATCGTGCTCCTCGTCCACGATCACCACGCCCAGATTCGCCAGGGGAGCGAAGACGGCAGAGCGCGTTCCCAGCACCACTTTTGCTTCGCTGCGGCGCACGCGCCACCAGGAATCGTCCCGTTCCCTTTCAGTCAGTCCGCTGTGCAGCAGAGCGACCTGCTCTCTAAATCTCGAGAAAAACAAGGATTGCATCGCTGGGGTAAGCGCAATTTCCGGCACCAGCATCAGGGCGGATCGGCCTCGCTCCAGGCAGCGGGCAATCAGGTGAAGGTAGATTTCTGTTTTCCCACTCCCGGTAACGCCGTGCAGCAGGACGACGCTGAATCCTCCGGAATCAAGCCGGGCGAAAAGATCATTGAGGACGTTGGACTGAGCGGGTGTCAGTTGCGGCGGGGCATCTGCATCGCCGTTCGGAAACCCGCCCTCTCGGCCTCCCGTTCCCTTCATGGGCCACAACCCAGGCGTGCCAGCTTCGCCAAGTTCAATCAATCCCGCCCGGCTGAGCGTACGCAAGTTGTCCAATTGGGCGTGGGCTGCTTCAAGAAGCTGGCGGTGATCTTCCACCGGCCCCTGCCGTTCGAGCGTCTCAATAATTCTTCGCGCGACGGGAGAAAGCCGGGGCGGGCGTTCTGGCAAAGGTCCTGACAACTGGACGGCAAAAGCCTTCCGACGACTGCGCTCCCTTTTCACTTCCTCGACCGTCACCCATTTCTGTGCCAGCGCCCGCGAAAGCGCGTCGGGAAATTTTTTGCGGAGGATCTCAACGGAAGCGCCGGGACGCCGGTCGAGGTATGCCAGCAGAGCGGCTTCCTGGCTTCCCCTGCTCTCCTCGAGCAGGCTGGCCACGAGTTCCTGCATCTTTCGGCTTCCCTCCTCCGTCAGATGGACGAGCCGAGCACGCCGAGTCGCGTGCCTCAGCGGCAACATGGTACGGAAGACTTCCCCGGGTGGTGCAAGGTAGTAATCTGAAATCCAGAGCCCGAGCCTTACGAGTTCCGAAGAAAGAACAGGTTCAGGATCGAATGCGCTCAGCGCCTCGCGCACCTCGATTCCAGGCGCCAGCCTGCTTGTTGGACGAAGCACGATGCCCGTTGCCTTGCGGGTCGCCAGGGGGACCAGTACCCGCTGGCCCGGTGCAACTGAAAGAGAAGACGGGAAACGATAAGTGAGCGGATGACGGATGGCCGCCATCACCGCCACATCAAAGAGAGGACCTTGCGGCTTTTTTCGTCCTCGATTCACGTCCGCATTCTATGCCAGCCGAGTCGCCATGACCAGCAGAAGGAAAGCGCCCCGGGGGTGGCGGGACCGGCGCCACGCCGCGCGAGTCACACCAGGCTGGAGCGGGCGCGCGCCGCCATGAGGTTGTTATAGAGATTGCCAAGGCGGTCCAGCATCTTGATTGCCGGTGAAAAATTCCTGCGGTTGATGTGCTCGATGTTGAGCCCGAGGGGCGGCGGGTCAGGCGGCAGGTTGTCGAAAACATCCATCAGGATGCGCTGTGCAAGGTCGAGCGACCTTTCCAGGCAAGTCGGGGCGGGGGCGGTGACGCCCTTTTCCGAGCCCAGCAGGAAACGATCGAGGTCCTGTGGGATGTCAGCCCCCAGCCAGCGTAGGAACTGCAAATCGCGGCGGTGGCTGACTGGAGCGAAGCTAAGGAAAACACGCGCCTGCAAGCCGTTAAGCCGCTGCACGAGCCACACCACGTCATTGGAGTCAAACAGAATTTGCGAGGTGAAAAAGTCGACGCCCGCCCTGCTCTTGATGCGAATCCGGTCGGATTCGTTCTTTCGGCTGGGAATCGTAATTCCGCCCAGCATTATCGGCAGTCCCTCCCTCCGCACCAAGGCTGCGGCCTCCATGACGCTCGGCCCGGGATAGCGGAGCTCGGTGGATTCACCGCCCACCAGCACGATATGCCGCAGGCCCCGTTCCAGGCAGGTCTCGCGGAACCATATTTCCGGCTTCGGGTCATGGACCACCACGCGGTTAAGAACCACCTCCGCTCCCAGCTCGCGCTGAATGCGTGAGCCAAACACTCGCGGCTCCACGCGCGGCACGAACTTGCTGGTCCGCTCCGCCCCGCGATCTTCGGCGTGAATTTCCGGAAGGTTGACCCCATCCACGAATTGCTTGACCCGTCTCAGTTCAGTAAGGGATTCGTTGATTGCCTCTGGCTGATCCGCAGCCGGCGGGACCACTTCAAAGAGCGTCACCGGAATAGAAGGGTTCAGTATTTTTTCTTGCAGCCTCATCATCACTACCTGCGTTGCTCGCCCGCGTAGCTCGCCGTTGTTTATATTTCACTTTAGCCCGGACAGAAGAAAACCGCAACCTTGCACGCTGCAACATACCCTGAGATTCGAGTGTCCGAGTGTTAATGGGGGTTCAAGGCGCCTTCTGATTCGACGCGGGGGACGTAGATAACACAATTGGGAGCCTTGAGTGCCACGATGTAGTATCGACCTATAGCGTCAAGCACATCGTCCGGGAACCGGTCGCTTCGCTTCTGAGCCACTGGAACTTGAGTTTGGATAGCCCCGTATTTTTTCTCCGCAATCTGTTTCACTATCTCGTTGCTGTTCAGTTTCCCAAGTCGGACGAGTCTGGCGCTGTTAAACGGATCGAGAACGTACGGCTTTCCCGCGTCGTAACACAGAATTAGGCTCTCACATATAGCGGGTCCCGGTTGCGCGACCAGGAATGATACCTCAGCTTCAAACTGCCTCTGTAGCTCCGGCAACTCGGAAAGGGACCTTGGTACATTGACGCCCCACGGGACAAAGGTGAAGACCACACTCGAATAGAGCAAGACAGGCGCCAGGAATCTCCACCGACCACCTCTCCCTAAACTGCGGATTGGAGCTTTCCACAATAAATCCAGGCAAGCACCCATAATGATCGACATCGCAAAGAGGTTGTCGAAGTACGTATTCTGGGCAACCCCCGAGCCTCCCCCAAAGGCCACGCCGATCAGTAGCGAGGAGAAAAAATAGAAGGAGATCACACGCGCCTGCCTGCTTTGAAGGTGCCAGATTGACCAAAAGGCCGAAATCGCCAGGGGCAGTCCCAGGGGAGAATAAAACGAAAAGAACACGTTGCGAAGTTGCTCAAATGAATAAGCTCTCGAAGTCAGCAGGTGAGAAATGAAAAATGGACCGCCGACCAGCATGTTGACTGCGATTGACAAGGCCAAGAAAAAGACTCCAATGACTATGAATCGCACGGCTTTGCTTGAGGAGGTCGTGAAAAGGTCCGAGAGTACCGAAATGGGGGTGGAGAGGAGATTCTGCTTGATGTTGCCCCCCAGAACAAAAAGAGAAGTGATCCCGGCTATCCGCAGCGCGCTCGGAGGAGCCCCCAAATAGAGCCACAAGCCTAAAAGGAAAAACGGATGGGAGAGCATTTGGGAATCGCCCGCCGCCACGGAGGACGGGGTTCCTGAGCAAAAGAGACCGAGACAAAACACGCCTGCAAAAACCGCAGGTCCCCAACCGCCGGTCAGCTTCTTGACAATGAGCCCTACCAGAACGCACGAGACGAGAAACGCGACGAGAGAAATCAAACGACCGGTCAATAAGTAATCCCCGATAAAATGCGACACATATCCAACCAAGTAAAAGGAAAGAAATGGAGAATTGACAGTAGTCCAGCCATACTTCGGATAATACAAGGGCAGATGCTGCATCGCGGCCTGGGTATTGTAAACGTTCCACCCTTCGTCGTAGTTGATTTCAAAACCATAGAAAGCTCGGGCCACCGGCAGGACGAGGGCGGCGAGAGAAAAAACAAAAAGAATTGCCAATGTAATCCACACCAACGCTTCGGCTAACGAGAAAGTTCCTTTCGGGGACAAGTCGTCTGTCCCGGCAGGCGGGCCGCCCGTTTTGGGAATTACGCCTGATATTCTGTGTTTACGGCTACGTCCCATGTGTTTTAACCCCGAGTTTCTACCTGAAAGCCCTACGGCTCGATAAGGGGCGGCAGCCGCCGGGGGTGGCGATAGACTCCTCGGAGGCGATCCACATGATTGGCCGCCCGCTCCCAGCGCTCCAATTCTTCATCATAACGGGCCGAGATATTGTCGAGGAAATACGGCCTGTTTTCCCCAAGCCAAAGTTTCCTGTAGTGGGCTCGCAGCAAGGTGGTCTGGTCGCGCATGTCCTGGAGCAAGCCATTGGTTCCGTTAATTCGCTCCAGGATATCGTAGACCTTCTCGGCTTGCGTAGCGTTTGCTTGCGCCTGGGAATAGAGGTCCGTGATGTATTTTGCGTAGATGGCCTTTTGGCCGAGGAAATCGAACCGCCGGGCGGCAAAGTCCACGTAATCCAGCAGGTCCTGGTTACGGCGCGCGAGGTGGGAGTTGGTGATGAGATCTGCAATCACGTCTTCAGCCAGAAGCCGAATCTGATGCGCGGCCGGCTCCATCTCGCTATAGAACTTCTGCCCGTCCGGGCTCAAGGCGTCAACCCAGGTCAGCCAGTCCTCTCCGTCCGAATGGACAGCGCCCTGGAGCAGTCGATGGATCTCGGTAAGGGTTTTGATCTCCGTGGCGAAGTGATGATCGTTAGCGCGATAAAATGCCCAATCCCACCCCTCGGAGAACTGCTGCTCATCTACGGTTTTCTGCCAGGACTGGGCGGCGCCGTAGACCAGCCCATACCAGGTAAAGTTCACCATGCCTTCGCCATCGTCCATCCAGGTGGTGTTAAAGACCCCGGAGACGCCTAGTTCTTTTCCGTCCGTCACGAATTGCCGGATGTTGGCCAGGGCCACCGCGTAGTCCGGGAAAATGCGGCTCCAGTTGCTCACGCCCGGCGCCACCCAGGTTTCAAGCCCCACGTCGCGGAAGGGCTTGATCTCGTTCACGAAAGATGGCTTCGCATCGTAGTCCCAGGGGACCGCTATCATGTCGTGCGGCAAGTCCTTGAGATGCTCAGGGTGCTGGACGCCCATATCGCCCCAGAAGAGGACCTTGCGATGATAGGAACTCAAGGTCGCGTCGATTTTCCGAAGGTAATCGATGTAGACGCTGCCGTAGCCGAGTTTCTCGATCTCCGCCTTGGTCCGGCCCTGGCCCAGCTCAAAGGTCTCATCGGCCCCAATATGGAAGAACGGTCCCGGGAAGACGGAAGCTAGGTCCGCAAACATCTTCCCGATGAAAGTGAAGGAGGCAGGGGCGGTGGGCGAGAGCACGTGGCCGTAAGGGACTTCGACCATGTCCTGGAATTGCTCATTCTGAAGCGCCAGGTGCAGGTGCCCGAAGGACTCCTGCTCAGGAACCACCACCACGTGATATTGTTTGGCGAAGTTGACGAGCTCAGTGGCTTCCTGCGGAGTAAGGGCGCCGCCCGGGGCTGCCACCAATGGCAGGCTGGGGTAAGCAAATGTGTTCTCCATATAAAGCGAGAACAGGTTGACTTTGTATTCGGCCAGCAAGGCGATTTCCCTCTCGAAGGAAGCCAGTGTGGGGATGGGGCCGCGGCTAATGTCGATGCTCACCCCGCGCCAGCGCAGGGCGGGCCAATCCACCACCCGCACGGTCGGGGCCTCTGCACCACCTCCCGGCGTCCGGCGAAGCAATTGCCGAAGCGTCTGGACGCCGTAAAAGACGCCCGCTGCGGTCTTACTCACTACTGAGGCTTCGCGGGGAGTCACCACGAGGATGTAGCCTTCCTCTTCGGCCTGGGGTGGTAGCTTCAACCCCGACTGCTCCAGAATGCGCCTGCCGGCTTGGCTTTCGCTGCGCGCCAGCACAATACGCGGCGAGCCAGCGCCCTTCGTTCCAACGCTAGCGGCGACACCACCCAGTGAATCCAGCTCCTGGGCGAGAAGCGAAGCGGCAAAACGGTCTTCCTCCTCGTTGCTTGCAACCTCGATACTGACGCGCGCTCCAACCCGAAGTACTCCTTGAACCACTTCAAGCTGGTTCGGGTACGGGGTGAGCGGGAGGCTGGATGAGAAAAGCGCCGAACTAAAAAAAACCAGAGCAAACAATAGGCTGGCAAATTGTCTATTCACAGTGACCCCCCTATCGGAGTCGGTTGGGCGTGCCCGCAGCCGGCATTCCCGTCCCAGGACCCCGGAAAGCTGTGAGTTTACACCCTATCACGTCGTTTTGACACCTTCTGGTCAGTCCTTGCAGGCAGGAGCTTCCAGAGGAGTTGGGCAGTTCGAAATATGGGCTGAAAAGGGACAAAACACCCCCCGCAAGCAACTTTAACGCGAAATTAATGGGGCAGGAGCAACCCACCATCCCTCAGAAACGTATTAGCTTTAGTAGGCAATTTCAGACGGAAGACATTCTAATTCCGTTGGTTGCTGTGCGATTGTCATGGATGGTATTCAATCAAGGCTGGAAGTTGCTGCCGCGTGATTTTACCGACTCACATTTCTGACAGGCTAGGCGGGGCTCAGCCTCGCCCGGTCGCCTGTTTCAGTGGAGGTTGATAATGAGGAAGGGAACTTGTCGGCGATTTATTGACGTAGATGCAAGGCGTGTCCTTAGCTTTCTTTGTAAGGGCTTCCTCGTATTCAGTCTTGTTGCGATAGGGCGTGGCCAGACGCCGAGTCCCACCTACAAGGCCATGGGAGCAGTGCTAAGTATCGAGCCGACCGGCTTCACCATCCAGACCGATTCCGGAACGCGCCTCACCGTGTTGCTTCCCAACAACGCCACCCTTCTCCGTGTCGCTCCCAATCAAAAAGATCTGAAGGGCGCCACCAAGATCAACGCCGGGGACATCAGCGTAGGCGACCGCATTCTGGTCCGAGGGCACATTTCGGATGACCAGAAAACCCTCCTTGCCACCGCTGCGATCGTCATGAGCAAGTCGGACATTGCCCGGAAGCAGGAGACTGAGCGCGCTGAGTGGCAGCGGCGCGGTGTGGGGGGACTGGTGAGTTCCGTCGATCCCGCCACCAGCACAATCACCATTTCGACGGCGGCCTTCGGCGCCGTCAAGAAAATAGCGATTCACATTTCCAAGGACACGATCCTGCGCCGGTACGCAGCGGACTCGGTGAGGTTCGACGATGCAAAACCCGGGACGCTCGACCAGATCCAACCTGGAGATCAACTTCGCGCCCGAGGGGCACGCAGCGAGGACGGGAGTGATTTTGCTGCGGAGGAAATTGTTTCGGGATCGTTTCGAAATATAGCTGGCACGATCTCTTCGATTGACGTTAGCCAGAACACAATCAGCGTTATGGATTTGAAGACGAAGAAGCCGGTGCTGGTGAAGTTTACGTCAGACTCCCAACTGCGCAAGCTGCCCCCCATGATGGCTCAAGTGATCGCCATGCAATTGAAAGGGGGGTCGGCCGGCGGGCCACCGAACGGCGCCGGCGCAGGTGGTGGTGCACCGGCTGCCGCACCACCGGCAGGCGCCCCTCCCACGGGCGGCGGTCCAGGAGGTCCGCGACCTGGTGGAGCGCGTGATTTCCAGCAAATCCTGAACCGAATGCCGCCGGCAACGCTTGCCGATTTGCAGAAGGGTGACGCAGTGATGATTGTGGCGACGCAAGGCACGGCTTCTGGTGGAGTCACAGCGATCACGCTGTTGGGTGGTGTGGAAGCCATTCTGACGTCTTCCGGGAGCGCTAGCCAAGCGATGTTCATGTCGTCCTGGAACCTCGGCGGCGGCGCCCCAGGCGGAGAAGAGGCAACACAATAATTCAGCGCCCGGTTGTAAAGCGCGGGCGTTTTCGCAGGAGACTCGATGAAATCTTGGCTATTTGGGAAGCACGTTTTTATCTTTCTGGCGCTTTACTTGGCGTCAATTCTTGCAAGCCCTTTGCTTGCGCAAACCTCTTCCGGGACACTGCGCTGCCAAGTGAACGACCCTTCAGGCGGGGCGGTGGCGCAAGCGACCGTCCTGGTGACCTCGGCGACAGGACAAATGCAAGCCGTACAAGGGAACCGGGACGGCGTTTACGAATTCAAAGGACTGGCTCCAGGCAAATACACGGTGAAGGCCATCGCCAAGGGTTTCGCGGTGTATGAGCAGCAGGGAGTTGAAATCAGCGCAGGTCAGGTTCAAAAGCTCGGCATCTCACTTCAGATCGAGGAGGAAGTGCAAAAGATCACCGTCTCGGGCGAGGCGCCAACCGTTAGCGTCAATCCCGAGAACAATGCCAGTTCGCTCGTCATCTCGGGAAAGGAGCTCGAGTCGCTATCCGATGACCCCGATGAATTGCAGTCCGAGCTGGAGGCGCTGGCAGGGCCGTCAGCGGGGCCAAATGGAGGTCAGGTTTACATTGACGGCTTCACCGGCGGCCAGCTTCCGCCCAAGTCCTCGATTCTCGAGATCCGGGTCAACCAGAATCCCTTCTCGGCGGAGTACGACAGGCTCGGCTACGGCCGCGTCGAGATCACCACCAAACCCGGAATGAGCCAGTACCACGGCCAAATCTTCGTGAATGGGAATTCCTCTGCCTTCAACACGCGGAACCCTTTTGCCGCCGAAGAGCCGGGCTATCATTCGGAGTTCTACAACGGAAACATCGGCGGCGCCATCAACAAGAAGGCATCCTTTTTCTTCAGCATATTTCGCCGGGACATCAACGACGTGAACGTCGTGAGCGCCTACATTCTCAGTCCCGATTTGACTCAGCAGGTTCCATTCAGCCAAGCCGTGCTCAATCCCCGAATGCGGATGAACCTCGGTCCACGTGTTGATTATCAGCTCAGCTCGAAGAATGTCTTGACGGTGCGCTACCAACTCTGGCAGAACAATGATACCAACGACGGAATAGGGCAGTTTTCTCTCCCTTCGCAGGCCTACAACGGCAACGGCACCGAACACACCCTTCAGGTGAGCGATACGCACGTGTTCAGCGAAAAGATCGTGAACCAGGCCCGCTTCCAATACCTTCACGACAGTAATACCCAGACGCCCCAGAGCTTGCTGCCAATGGTCTCGGTGCAGGGCGCCTTCTGGGGCGGCGGCAACAGCATGGGAAAGAACATAGACACCGAGGATCACTACGAGTTCCAGAACTATACTTCGGTTTCTCTGGGCAAGAACTTCATAAGGTTCGGAGGGCGCCTACGGGACGTGGACGAGTCGAACAGTTCAGCCACAAACTTCAATGGCACCTTTACGTTTCCTTCCCTCGCGCTGTATCAATCTGCCGAGCAAGCGCTGCAAAGCTGCGCCGGACAGACTGGGTGCAAAGCGGCAGGGGCGAGCCAGTTCCTGATCGTTACCGGAATTTCACACGCTAGTGTCAATCTCATTGACCTGGGACTTTACGGAGAGGACGACTGGCGGGCCCGTCCCAACATGACGCTCAGCCTGGGGCTGCGCTTCGAGACGCAAAATGATATTCACGATCGCGCCGATTTCGCTCCGCGAGTGGGCTTGGCTTGGGGCCTCGGCCACGGAAAGGTGGCGAAGACCGTCCTGCGAGCCGGCTTTGGCATTTTCTACGACCGCTTTATGCAGACCCAGGTGCTCCAGGCAGAGCGGCTGAATGGCATCAATCAGCAGGAGTTCATATTCAACCAGCCTGACTTTTTCCCCAATGTTCCACCCCTGAGCATGCTGGCGGGCAGTCAGACCTCTGCGGTCCCTCCGAGCATTTACCAGATCGATCCGAACTTACGAGCGCCGTATACGATTCAGACGGGCGCCGGCCTGGAGCGGCAATTATCAAAGAATGCCACTGTGTCCGTCACCTATCTCAACTCGCACGGAGTTCATCAGCTTTTTACCCGCGACATCAACGCACCGCTTCCTGGAACATATCCCATTGGAGACCCCTCCGCCGGCACGCGCCCGTACCAAACCTTCGCGAACGTCCCCAATGTTGGAGACATCTACCAATACGAGTCCGCCGGTCTATTTAATCAGAATCAGTTGATCACGAACTTCAACCTGCGCATGGGAACAAAGCTTTCGTTATTTGGCGTTTACACCCTGGGCTACGCTCACAGCAACACGGGCGGCGTATCCAGCTCTCCGATGAACCCATACGATATCGAGGAGGACTACGGGCGGGCGGCGTTCGATGTCCGGCACCGCGTCTTCGTGGGGGGCACCTGGACCCTGCCGCGCGGGTTCGCCATCAGCCCCTTCGTGGTCGCGAACTCTAGCGCACCCTTCAATATCACTTTGGGGCAGGACGTGTATGGGACGGGCATTGTGACTAATGCTCGGCCTGCTTTTGCCGGCCCCGGTACGCCTGTGTCCAATATCCTAAAAACTCCGTGGGGCACTTTCGATACCTCTACGTCACCCGCTGCCGGCGAGACCATCATTCCCCCGAATTACGGTGTCGGCCCCAGCCAATTCACAGCGAACCTACGAATCGGTAAGACGTTCGGCTTCGGAAAGAAGCCTGAACGTTCTGGCTCCTCTGGCGGATTCGGTGGCGGACCAGGTGGCGGGCCAGGGGGACGCGGTGGGGGTGGCGGCTTCGGCCCCGGCCTCGGCGGCCGCGGGCTTGGTGGAGGAGGTGGTGGCGGTGGTTTGTTCGGCCCAGGAAGCACGAACACGCGCTATAGCGTCACCTTTAGCGCCAACGCGCGAAATATCTTCAACAACGTAAACCTGGGGACGCCGATCGGCGCTGTCACCTCACCGGGCTTTGGACGATCGAATTCGCTTGTGGGAGGGTTTTTCTCGTCATCCGCAGCGAACCGCCGCATCGATTTACAGGTGATGTTCAACTTCTAGCAGGTTTCCGATCAGTGCTGCCCCTCTGCGGAAAGGAGCCACAGGTGGAAACCATGGTCAATCTCAGGCAAGGGCAAGTTACGAGATCTAAGCGTCAGGCACGTGAAACAAAGCCGCGGGCGCAGGGAATCAAGCTCCTGGTGGGTATCATTTCCGGGTTGCTGACGGTAGTCTTCGTTGTTGTCGGCTACGCGAGACGCCCACCCTGGCTATTGCCACGTGGTGGGCACGGTAATCCTTGATTATCGGGAAGGGCAGAGGATGACGTTATCTGCCGCCGAATCGTTTCCGACTCTCTTGCAGCAGCAACCCCTTGCTCTCCCCGTTATCGTATTCGTGCAAGTCCGTCCGCGTGCCGGATACCTTCTTCAGTTGCCATAGCACGGTGAGGTTGACCCTAGTTTGATAGCACGACGAGGTTGACCGCCGTTTGATGGGTGACAGTCGTCGTGGTCCCGCTGGTAACTCCCACTCCCGCAGTTGACCCGGTATAGGTTCCATAGATAGTTATTGTGTAATTACCTACAGGAGTCCCGTTGACCGTTGAGGGCTGGATGACATTGGTATAGATAGAAGTGTCACAACTCATCCAAAACGCTGTGGCAAGTAGAAGCGTCGCAAGAGCAATCTGCACGAAAACGAGTCTCCTGCGTGTCCCCGTTCCACGGGACCTCATTTCCCCGCGGACCAGGAGGACGACAAGCATCAACAGACTGGATGTCCCCCACAATGCGAGCATCATCAGGGGTGCTGGGGGAATCCGCGGGCGAGCGCGCGGGACCAACCTTGAGGTTGAGGTTGATTGCTCCGTTGTGCTCACCCTTAGTGCGGAACTCTGGGCTCCACCACTGGGATTCAGTGCCGTGGGCGAGAAAATACACGACACTCCCTGCGGCAACAAGGAGCTGCTGGGACAACTTAGAGCTACTGACTGGTTAAAGTTATTGATGGGCGACACAGTGACAGTATAGATTGTCGACGCCCCTCCAACTATGGAGTTAATGGCTGGAGTGGCAGAAATCGAGAAGTCCCCAAAGAATATCTCCAAAGTCAGCGTGGCCGTCCCGACCTTGGCTGTGGAGTCTAATCCACTTACGGTAAGAAAGTATGGGTTCGGGCTTGACGCCGAGAGTCCTGAAACCGTCAATGTGCTGGTCGACGGTATGGTGGTCGAATTCAAAGCGATATTCGCGGGGTTGAAAGAGCAGGGTCCACAGGAGAGGGCGACGGTGTCCGTGAAGGTGCTGGCGGCGGTGAGGGATATCGTAAAGGTGGTCGTCGTTGTGCCAATGGGCAGAGTTTGCGTGAGGGTGGGAGAACTCAGGTTAAAGATAGGGTTTCCAGTGCCCGTCAACGTAATGCTCGATGCCCCGCTTACCGTGTTGTCAGCTACGGTGAGACTTTCCGTAATAACGCCCGTTTTGGTGGGGTTGAAAGTGATCTGGAAAGTGCAAGTGGCGTTCTGGGCAAGTGTAAACGGGGTAGAAGGGCAAGAGTTGGTTTCCTCGAAGTCGCCACCAATCGTAATGTCGGTAACGGTCAGAGAGGTCTGGCCGTTGTTGGTCATGATTACGGTTTGCGGTGTACTGACGGTGTTCATAGTCTGAGCCTGAAACACCAGACTGGTCGGCGTAAACTCCACCGTCGTCGCACCCGTGTAGCCGGTGCCGGTGAGCGTGACCAGATGCGGACTTCCCGCTGCATTGTCGTTGATGTATAGCTGATAGGTTTCTTGCACCAGCACCGTGGGAGTAAACGTTACGTGGATCGTGCAACGTCCACCGCCCGCCGGGATGGTTCCCACACAATCGTTAGTTTCAGCAAAATCCCCGGTCGTGGTGATGCTCGTGACCTGGAGCGGCGCCGTGCCGGCGTTCGTAAGAGTCACAATGGCAGGAACATTCTCGGAGGTTACCGTACTGGTGGTGTTTTCGGTTACATTTCCAAACTCCAGTTTCTGCGGGGTCAAGCCAACACCCGCAAGATTGTTGTGAGAAACCATGGAGATGAAGGCGTTCCCAAGCCCAGTGGTATTCCCCGACTGGCCTTGATAAGCGAGCGCGATGGCGGGGAAATCGGAAGAGTCCGTCGTCCCCACGACGGCAGCTTCGACGTCGTTGTTGTTGCTGGGGTTGATCCACAGCGCGATACCATTTCCGAAGTCAGCGGCGGTACCCCCGAGGTAGGTGGAGTACACCAAAGCCGATCCTAGCGTATTCACTTCGGTAACGAAGGCATCCGGGCAGGGGTTCGGCCCGCAGGTGCCTCCTGCAATGCCCGCCTGCACGGCGTCGGCCGTGGGAAAATCAACAGACTGAGTGTTTCCGGTAACGTAGGCGTCCCCAGAACTGTCGACAGCAATTCCCGCGGCAGCGTCTGCCAAGCTTCCGCTCAATAGAGTGGAATAGACCAGAGCGGTACCGGGAAAGTTGAGCTTGGTGACGAAAGCAGCGGAATACCCCGGCGATTCCTTGGTGGCGAAGGTCTGAAACGCACCAGGAGTAGTGGGAAAGGTTGAGACGGGAGCACAATATGTGGTGACGGGGGGCGGCGGTGCGGGAGTACACGCGGTGTACGTGCTACCGGTTACGTAAACGTTGAGTTGGCCGTCCACCGCGACCGCCCAGGCTCTGTCGTCACCCTTTCCACCCAGGTAGGTCGAAAACACAAAGCTGGAACCACCGGAGTTCACCTTGGTGATGAACGCATCCACGCTCCCGCCATTGGCGACCTGGTAAGCATCATAGGTTGGAAAGTTGGTGGAAAAGGTGTAGCCAACCACGTATGCATCGCCGCCCGCATCCGCTGCGATCCCCTGGCCTGAGTCCGCGCTACTCCCCCCCAAATAAGTGGAATAGACCAACGCCGTCGCTTGCGTGTTGACTTCGGCCACAAAGGCATCCCCATTGCCGGCGTTACCGGACTGAATCGGATTGACAGTGGGAAAATCAGTGGACTCCGTGTAGCCTGTCACATACGCATTCCCGTACTGATCCAAGGCAATGGCATTCCCGTAATCGACATCGCTACCGCCGAGGAACGACGAATACAGCAGTGTGGTGCCGCTGGGATCCAGTTTGGTCACAAAAGCGTCCGTGTTGCCGCCAAAAGTGGGTTGAAACACGTTGGAAGGCCTGGTTGGAAAATTTGCGGAGGATGTACTGCCCACGATGTAAGCATCCCCTGAAGAGTCCACGGCAATCCCGTTGCCCGTATCGTAATTATTGCCGCCCAAATAGGTGGAGTAAATCACCGCCTCGCCGTCATATCTCACCTCGGTCACATATGCGTCCGTATCACCCCCGTAGGACTTTTGGTAAGGCGCGGGGCTGCCAGCGGTGGGAAAATTGGTTGACGTCGTGCTGCCGGTAACATAGGCGTCACCGAGGGAATCCAAGGCAATCGCATTTCCGGTGTCACCTGCATTGCCACCCAGGTAGGTTGAGTAACTGAGGACCGGATCAATTACCAGCGGCTCATGCGGGTCATAATCGGGCACCGCAAAACCAATCCTGGTACGCCCTTTAAGAACATAGGATGCGGCAAGGAAATGCTTCTTTACCGGGTCCGATTTGTAACCCTGGTAGGCGACCGGCCGGCGAAAAGTCACCTTGCCATCTGTCGAGGTGAAGACTAAATCACCCCGCTCATCAATGGCGGCGTCGCTGCCCTCGAAACTCAGCCTCAGGGACTCGGGCTTGACGCCCGGCGACAGGACGAAATCGTATTCCAGTTGACTTTGATTCCCGTAGTAAACAAGGTTTACGCCGGGGCGAATATGCTCGAACTGCACCTCTTTATAAGTCGGAATCTTGGTGTGCCAGCGGCGGGGGTCATTGCCGATAAGATAGTTACTGATCCCAGGGAGCCGGTGGAGGCCGGTGGCGCGCGCGGCGAGATTCGCGCCCTCAATTCTCATTCTCAGCACGCGAGTGGATGGCGTTGGCTGGTTTTGCGCCTTTTCCGGGAACCGAGCGCCCCGCCCCGGCGATTGGAGCGCCAGAGCCGCTTCGCTCGGTTTCAGTAAAATAGCGTAGCCTTGGCCTCGCGCCAGAAACCGGACGGTGCGGTCCGCCTGCCCTTGATTCACCTCAAAACTCATCGGCAATGCGCCGAACGATTTCCAAAGGCGAGCTTTAGACGCAGGGATGTCCTGCGCAGGGGAAGGCATCCTCACTGGTTTGTGGCCTATGGGATTCAAAACAGTGAGGAGAATGGTAAGCAGTAAGGAAATGATACTCAGCATGTCCACCTTCAAATTCAAAAGGAGAATTTTACCGCAAATTGGATCTCGCGCGCGTCATTCGGATTATCGCGCGTTGAACTGATCTGGCCGAAGTTTGTAGTGTTCAGGAAATTCAGGTTTGACGGCTGCGCAAAGAACGGGTGATTCATTACGTTGTAAACTTCAGCACGGAACTCGACCCGGACATTCTCAGTAACCTGGAAGCTCCGTCGAAGGGCCGCATCGAGCCTGTTAAGGCCCGGACTGTAAACCTGTGTGGGAGCGCCTCCCAGAGGGGAAAGGTCGGTCTGCTCTGTCGTAGTGGTCACAGCGGGATTATAGAAAGCCACAGGGTTCCAGTACTGGTTAACATTATGCAGTCCGGCGTTAGGCTTTACCCCCTCCGCGAGCAGAGCATCACAGCCTGCTCCCGAAGCGGTCGTAATGGTACAAGGAATTGTCACCGGCTGGCCAGTCTCATAAGTGTAGATCCAGTTGATCGTCCAGTTGCCGAGGACTTTCCCCATGACGTCGCCTTTCGCCGCGAGGTATTGTTTTCCCGGCCCAAGAGGAAGGTCATACCCGCCGCTGAAGTGGACCGCGCTTCGAACGTTCATGTTCGCCTGCTGATAATCACCCTTGATACCGAAATTCTGAATCTGAGGGCCGCGGTAGGTTTGCGGGTTCCGGAGGTTGAAAAAGTCCAGAGCATCCGTCCAGTTGGTCCCATACGTAGCATTGACAAGGAAATTGAGCCCGTGCGCAAGATTTCGCACATATTGCAATTGACCGGATTTATATGTGTTGCTCCCTGCGGTGTCAAGGTAACTCGAGCCATAGGCAAAGTTCAGGTAAGGTTCATATTGTTGGCGTTGTTCGAATGGGGGTAGCATCTCGCCGACCTGGTTTAATCCAGAATTGATCAGGAGATGACGGCCCACAGCCTCAACGTAGGAGAGCTCGACAAGGTCATTATTCGGCCGTTTATATTGTGCCGTGAGAGTGAAACTCTCCGTATAGGGATTCCTAAAACTGCGTTGGATACCTCGCAATGCCAGTTCGTATGACGTAGCCGCAAAAGGTGTGAGTGGAACAGGTGCAAGGCCCTGTTCCAAAGTCGCGTTCCTCGTCGTCGAAGGGTAGACGATCGGCGAACCATCATCCGGACTCGTGTACATGTAATTGACTTGAAAGGGATAGTTGCCGCCGAGGTTCGCCTGGGTTCCCTCGTTCTCGAGTCCGCCATAGAACATCCCATATCCACCCCGAATCACGACCTTGGGCGAGTACTGATAAGCAAACCCGATGCGGGGGCCGATATTCAACCTCTGGGTCTCCACGAGGCTTCCTCGACGAGCATAATTAAGAGTAACACTATCGTTAATGAGCGTATCGGTGAAGCTGTTGGAGAGCGTATTTATATATTGAGTGGTGCAGGTCGTTGGGTACCCAATGCCGCAAGGGAGGGTATCGAATCCCCGACCGGAAGGAATTACGTACTGAGCAGTACCACTGGAGCCCGGAACTAAGTTTGCCTCCGCGCTAAAGTTTTCCTTCCAAGGCTGGAAGTATTCCCACCTTCCGCCCAGGCTGATAGTCAGGTTGGGGCGATACTTCCAGTCGTCTTGCAAGTACGCGGCGTAGTAAAGCCGCCGGTTGTCGGCATTGGTGTTGGTGATGTTGGAGGCGAGAACCTGGTTCGGTCCGCCCACGTAATCCCGCCCGGAAGAAATCGACGACTTCTCAGGGATCAGAACAAACTGAGCGGCGCCCGTGCTGGGGTCGAGGGCGTTGGAAATGGAGGTGTAGTTGCCCGAGAAATCGAACTCCCCGCGGGAATAAGGGGGCTGATTGATCGCGGCCTTAATCTGCATAGCCTCACCCCCGCCCCTTATGGTGTGAATCCCCTTGACCTTGGAGATACTTTCGCTTATCTGGTAGGTCGTATTGTAATCAATCGCGGGCATGTATGGACTGCTTCCAAGCTGAGAGTAAATCCCGACATTGACGGTGGACATGCCGCCGTTGCCTGTGAATTGTGGAACCCCCTCAATCCCGACCTGCGCAGGGATATCGGTCAGGTCATTGCTGTAGGCTTGCACCCTCTGCACCGCCATCCTGTTGGCCGCTAACCGAAGATCCGAAATCAGCGTTGAGGAAGAGACGTGGTTGATGCTCAAGACACCGTTCAGCGCCGATTCGGTCTGCGTATACCCCCCGCCATCCGCGTAGTCCGGCAAACCACCCGCCTGTGCCGGGAAAGGACCCGTTTGTAATTGTGGGTTGTTGAAGTAGCTGAAACGGCCGAACACCTGGTTGCGATCGCTCATGTGGTGATCGATGCGAACATCAAACTGGCTGGCGTCGCCTCGGCTGTAGGAGTTCGTCGTGTAATTGTTGTAGATACTCGTAATGGTGGGGACCGGATACAGATTCAGGAGCGCCAGCGCCACCGGGTCCACCCGTATGACAGGGATCTGGTTAGGGGTCCCGTTTATGAGCGGAAAAGGATCCCGGGCGTAGCCATTGGCGCTGGCAATCAAATTTGTGATCTGATCAACTTGGCCGGTGCCCAAGAACCGTGTGGTTGCAGGATCAAAAACCGTTCCACAGGGTACCGTGCGCCCCAACACATCCGGTCCGGAGGTGCATTTAGGCTGCCCGCTGATCAAGTCTGACATATCTATATATCCCTTGTTATTTATTGTTCGGTCAGCCAATGTGGGGACAGTCGCGACGGTCGGAACCCCCTGGCGGAACTTCGTGCCCTGGTAATCCGCAAAGAAGAATGTCCTGTTCTTGCCATTATAGAAATTCGAGAGGTCGAGGGGCCCGGCCAGAGTTGCGCCGAACTGGCTCTTGCGCAATTCCGCCCTCTTGAGAGCCACGGCGTTATCAAAGAAATCCGCTGCATTAATGGCGTCATTACTGATGTAGCCCCAGGCGCTTGCATGAAACTCGTTTGCGCCTGACTTTGTCGTCGCGTTTACAACCGCGCCGGCCGCTCCTCCGATGGCAGCGCTGTAGAGAGGGGTTTGAACCCTGAATTCTTCAATCGCGTCCATGGGAGGAAGGACCTCGTAGGCGGTGCCTGGGATGAAGTCCGGGAAACGGGTGTTGTTATCGGCTCCGTCGAGGAGATAATTGTTTTGGTAAGGCTGAACCCCGTTGGCCGAGAAACTCCCCGTCGTCGCCAAGCCGGTGGACGATGGTACGGCGGGGCTTATGCCGGGAAGCAGTTGCGACAAAAAGGCGAAGTTGCGGCTGAATACTGGGAGAGTCATGAGCGCGTCGGCAGTCAATAACTTGTCCGCTGGCGCGTATGTGAAAGACGAAGTCGATCCTGCGGAAACGCTGGCTCCAGAAGCAGCTTGGGAGGAAACCAGATTGAAATCAATTACCACCTGCTGCTGAATTTCTACGGCGACGCCCGACTGAAAGGCGGGAACAAATCCTTGAAGCTGGACCGATACGGAATAAACGCCAATCTTAACGGGCGTGAAAATGTAGGTACCGTCTCCCCGTGTGTAGGTGGATTTCGTAATGGAGGTCGCTTCATCCTTAAGAAAGACTTTGGCGCCGGCTGCTCCCTCACCCGTTGGATTCCTAACTTTCCCAACAACCGTTCCTGAATCAACCTGCGCGGACGCGCCTTCGCATCCGAGAACAATACAAACCAGGAGGGTAGTCGTTTGCATTAACTTGATGAACCCTGAGATCGCTCGTGTCAATGATTCCTCCAGTATCCTCTTACGGTACAGTATGCCCCTTTGCGCAGGGCATTTTGGGGCTAAGATAAGCCAGCTATGTTACCGTTTTCTCTCCCTTAACTTTGGCCTTTGTTCTCACCTTATCTCTCTGCTTGCTCTTTGTTGTTACTCTGTGCTCTGCGGTCCGCCGGACGCATTGCGGACGGAGCCCGGCCACGAGTGAAGCACCCGCGCTCAACACCCATTCTTCAGCTTGACGGAGACAGAGCAGGAACGCCAGCAGGACTATCCTCGCCTTGAACTCTTTCGTGACGTTCCCTCCCTCCGCAACAACCCCACGATTTTAGCTTAACCCGTGATCCAGTTATAGGGGCATGTTGCGCAACTGCGCGCAAATTACTGGTTTCAAAAGCAGTGTAAACCTGTTGGAAGGCTACAAGACAACAGTGGTTTTCCTGCTCATGTTAATTACGTGTAAATGTTTATTTACATAGACTTGATGGCGGCGGCTCTCACAGCTTCCGACGCAAACTCGTCGCCTCGCTTTGAAAACATAAATAAGCATCCCCTTGCACGGAATTAATGATCAGGGGAGGCTCTCACCCAAACAAACAAGGGAAGGTTTCGCGAGGCAGCGCCCTCACCTTGTTCTCGGTAGCAGCACAAGGCGGCGACGCCTTGCAAGACCAGCGCGCCGGCGAGGCTCATCCAAGAAACTTGTAGCCAAGCCCCATTATAGTCTGAATAAACTGTGGATTCCTAGGATCAGTTTCCAGCTTGCGTCGTAGAGTGAAGACGTGGACATCCACGGTTCGCGTAGAAGGCACTCCACCGTACCCCCACACTTCCTTCAGAAGCTCCTTTCGAGACAACGTCGCTCCCCGGTGCTCGATGAAGTATTTGATCAATTGAAACTCCCGCGCCGAGAGAGCCACCGGGGAGCCGTGCCGAAGAACCTCGGCGCGGCGGAAATCCACTCGCACGGGGCCGAATTGGTAGATTGCACCCGGCCTCCCGCTTCCACTCGGAGCGCGGCGCAAATGGGCCTCGATGCGGGCAAGCAGTTCCAGCATGTCGAAGGGTTTCGTAATGTAATCGTCCGCCCCGATCCTCAGGCCCAGAACTTTATCGATCGTCTGGCTGCGAGCGCTGAGCATTAAAATGGGCGCTGTAATCAACTGCTGGCGCAGCTCCCGGCAAACCTCGAGGCCGTTCTTCCCGGGAAGCATGACGTCCAAGATGATCAAGTCGAAGTAATCACGCGTCGCTCGCTCGAGGCCCGCTTCCCCATCCTGAGCGACTTCTACGCTGTAACCTTCACACTGCAAGCGGTCTTGGAGATTCGCCGCAAGGCCCGGCTCGTCTTCGATCAAGAGGATCTTCTTTTTCATGGCACCGTTCGTCCGTGCCCTGGCTGCCAACTATACCGGCCGGATCAACGTGATTCCGGCCTCCAATACCCTCCCAGGGGCGGATTATCAGCCCTGTTTTTCGTTTGGGGCGGGATGTTTGACACTCCAAAAGCAGTTTGTTTTGAGACCCTGAAAAGGCTAACTCCTTTGTTTTCAGTAGTAACAAACGGTGATGCGCCCGCCCTACATGCTCAAGGCCCCCGCGCCCGCTACAGCAACAGCATGGTCATTCTCGACCGTGCTCCCGCTGATACCGACCGCCCCCACAACATTGCCCTTCCCGTCCTTCAAGGGAACGCCACCGGGGAACGTTATTAACCCGCCGTTACTGTGCTCGATCCCGAATAGAGGCCCCCCTGGTTGGGAAAGCTTTCCGATTTCCCCCGTGTTCATATCGAACCAGCGGGCGGTGCGCGCCTTGCGAATGGAAATGTCAATGCTCCCCAGCCAGGCGCCATCCATACGCGCAAATGCCTTGAGGTTGCCTCCGGCGTCCACTACAGCAATGTCCATGCGAGTCCCAAGCTCCGCAGCTTTTTTTGCCGCCGCCGCCAATATTCTCTCTGCTGCTTCCAAAGTGAGATCCTCAGTCATTTTCTGCTCCCCATACCAATAGTTCTAAAATCGCTTCCCTGCAATCGTCTAATGATTGATCCGTGGCCTGATTGTACCAACTCCGGCGGTTAGCCGCCAAATATTTGCTTTTCCCTTGTGTCTTCGAGAAAGATGGCTTCACCTACCGACACCAGGAAGGCGACCATTGCATCTTCGCGAAGGCCGGCTGCCTTCGCCCTGTCGTCATCCCCGCTTACAATGCTATCGACGTGGAAATTGTTAAATCTAATATGCGCACGGCGCGTATGTCGCGAGAGAGATAACTTGAGCTGCTCGACCTGTACTAGTGAATTGCTTGGTGGGCCTGGGTAGAGTTGAACTCCCGACCTTCCCGATTCATCGGGACGCTCCAGCCAACTGCTCCATCCAAACAGGTGAATCCTGGTGGGCCTGGGTAGAGTTGAACTACCGACCTCACCCTTATCAGGGGTGCGCTCTAGCCACCTGAGCTACAGGCCCGGCCCGCGGCCGCGGCTGTTGAGGCAACCCGCGACTGCCGGAGAAAGACCTACTAAGTATAGGCGGAGGACCGGCTGCACGCAAGCGGAATCCCTCAGTTCGTGTTTTCCTAGCCTTTTCGGCAGCCCTATGGTAGAAATAATGGCAGGGGCGAACTGCCGTTAGTGTGTTGCCCAGGCGCCGGGCAGAATCTCTCAAATAGAGAAAGAATTCTACATGTCGGAAGTTCGCAAAGACGTTCTCCCCAACGGTCTCACAATTCTCACTGAGACGATGCCTGCCGTGCGCTCCGTCTCCATGGGCATCTGGGTGAGGACCGGGTCGCGCCAGGAAAGCGAGGAGGAGAACGGCATCTCGCATTTCATCGAGCACATGGTCTTCAAGGGGACCAAGAATCGGAGTGCGGAGCAGATTGCCCGCGAGGCAGACTCGATCGGTGGCCATCTGGACGCTTTTACGGCCAAGGAGTGTACGAGTTTTTCGATCAAGGCTTTGGACGAGCACGTGCCGCGGGCCTTCGACATCGTTTCGGACCTCTTCATCAATCCTCTCTTTCAACCTGAAGACATCAGCAAGGAATCGAAGGTCATCCAGGAAGAGATCAAGATGGTCGAGGACACGCCTGACGACCTGGTGCACGAGATGTTCTCGCAGAGCTACTGGCGTGGGCACGCTTTGGGCCGGCCCATTCTGGGCACTCGCCGTACGGTGAGCAGCTTTAACCGTGAACGGTTGTGCGACTATTTCCGCCGCCATTACACCCCCAACAGCACGCTGATAGCCGCCGCGGGAAACGTCGAGCACGCGCGCTTCGTGGACCTGGTCGCCCGCTATTTTGGCGGCCTGCCTTGCGGGCCTGCGACTGACGACGGGCCTCCGCCCACGCCCCACCCAAGTATCCGCCATCGGCATAAGAAAGAGCTTGAACAGGCTCACCTCTGCGTCGGCGCGCCTTCCTACCCGCAGCCGCACGAGAAGCGCTTTGCCTGTTACATCCTCAATAGCGTGCTCGGTGGCGGGATGAGCTCGCGGCTCTTTCAGAACATTCGCGAGAAGCGCGGGCTCGCCTATTCGGTTTTTTCCGGCCTCAGCAGCTTTCACGATGCCGGCTGCCTGAGTGTCTACGCGGGCACTTCGACGGAGAATGCGCGCCAGGTCCTGGGCCTTATCCTCGATGAGTTCCGGCAGTTGAAGTCCCAGGCCATCAGCGACCAGGAACTCCAGCATGCCAAAGACTATCTGAAGGGCAACCTTCTGCTCAGCATGGAGACTACAGGCAGCCGCATGTCGAATGTAGCCCGGCAGGAAATGTATTTCGGGCGCTACATCTCACTCGACGAGATCTCCCAGCGCGTCGACGAGGTGACTTCCTCCGAAGTCCTGGAAGTGGCGCGCGAGTTTTTTCAAACCGACCGGCTGGCGGTCACTTTCCTCGGGCCCATCAACGACTTCAGGTTCACCCGCGCCGACCTGGTCTGCTAGGCCTTACGGCGCGGCCCTCGGCCGCAACCAAAGACCAGGTTTTCCAGAGAACGCAGGGGCAACCCGTCAGCCGATCCGTCAGTTGACGGATTGCCCAAGGGCGGCCACAAGGGCCGCCCCTACGTGGTCGGCCAACTTCCTTGTTGATTGCGAAGGAGGATCCATGCTTATCGTTCACGTGCATGTGGTAGTCAAAGAGGAATTCATCGAGGCCTTCAAGGAAGCCAGCCTCGAGAACGCGCGCCAAAGCGTGCAGGAGCCGGGCATTGCCCGGTTCGACGTGTTGCAGCAGGCCGATGACCCTGCTCGCTTCCTGCTGGTCGAAGTTTATCGCAGCGACGAAGCCGCCGCCCGGCACAAGGAGACCGCCCATTACGCCACCTGGCGTGGCACAGTGGCCGCCATGATGGCGGAGCCTCGCACGAGCGTAAAATACTCGAATATCTTTCCTGCGGATGAGGGTTGGTGAGGCGGCGATGCGTTTCGATTTTGCCACAGCCACACGCATCCTGTTTGGCTCCGGCGTGGTGCGCGAAGTTGCTCCGGCCGCAAAGGAGATGGGCGGGCGAGCGCTACTGGTCATAGGGTGCCCGACGGAAAAGGCCGCCCTGCTGGTCGGCGCCATGAAAACAGAGGGAATCGGCTGCATTAGCTTGGCCGTCCATGCAGAACCCTCTGTTGCCTTGGTTCGTCAGGGCGTGGAACTTGCCCGCCGGGAACAGTGCGACCTGGTGATTGCTCTCGGCGGAGGGAGCGCCATCGACGCAGGAAAAGCCATTGCGGCGCTGCTGACCAATGGCGGCGAGTTGGGCGATTACCTGGAGGTGATTGGCAAGGGCCAGCCTCTCCGTCATCCTTCCGTCCCCTTCATCGCCGTCCCCACGACGGCGGGCACGGGGTCTGAAGTCACGCGCAACGCCGTACTGGCTTCCGCCGAGCACCAGGTTAAGGTCAGCTTGAGGAGCCCGTTGATGCTGGCGCGCCTGGCGGTGGTGGATCCGGAGTTGACGCTCGAGTTGCCGCCCGCGCTCACCGCCAGCACGGGACTCGACGCACTCACGCAGTTGATTGAGCCCTACGTCTCGATCCGCGCCAATCCCCTGACCGATGGCTTCTGCCTGGAAGGCTTGAGCCTTGTCAGCCGCTCGCTGCGCCGGGCTTATCACTCCGGGCGCGACATCACGGCTCGTGAATCCATGTCGCTCGCGAGCCTGCTGGGCGGGCTCGCGCTGGCCAACGCCGGCCTGGGTGTGGTGCACGGCTTCGCCGCGCCGCTGGGGGGAATGTTCGACGCCCCGCACGGAGCCATCTGCGCCGCGCTGCTGCCGCAGGGCATGGCCATCAACATTCGCGCTTCCCGCGCTCGCGCCCCCGAAGGTGAGACGTTGCGCCGCTATGGAACCGTGGCGCGTCTGCTCACCGGCAAGCCGGACGCCGTCCCCGAAGACGGAGTCGAATGGGTTCGCCAACTGTGCGGGGAATTGCAGATTCCACCTCTACGTTCATACGGAATTCAGGAGCGGGACGTGCCCACCCTTGTCGAAAAGGCCTCCAGAGCCAGCAGCACCAAAGGCAATCCCATCACCCTCACCATGGATGAGCTGCGCGAGGTATTGACCCGCGCCTTATAACACGGCGCAGACTGCCCCTCTTCTCCGCTTGGGCTCGGCTGGAAGGCACAGCCTTCCAGCCGGGCCCAAGGGCTTAGTCGGAGCGCAAGCCGTCGGAAAGGCGAAGCCTCTCCGCAAATCAGGCGGCAGAGCCGCTTTTCCCCCGACTTTGAGGCGACCCTGCGTCGTGCCCGCCTGAGCAGGTGACCGGCGGCTGGCAGCAGGCGAAGGCGCAGAACCTGTTGCTTTTTGCATTGAAATGCCACTTTTTTCGCTTCAATTGCCACCTTTTCTGCGCAAAAAGGAGTTCGTTTTCAAGGGGTTGTTTCAGCTAACCCCTGTGTTTTCAATAAATCCTTCGGTTCGTTCCCGCGATTTAGTATCTTTTTTCGATTCGAGGCGTGCCCGCCCCCACTCGGCGCGTCCGGAGGATTCCGTCGCAAGGAGGCTTCATCGTCATCCAGAAAGCGCTCTTCTTCTTTCTTCCGCTTCTCCTGCATCTCCTCCAGCAAGCGAATCTTATGTTCCAGTTGCCGGTGCAGTGAATTCTGCTGGCGGATGATCGCCGCCCACTGGGCGTGGGAGGGAGCCGTGGCGGCGACCCGCGCCGCCCGCGTATTCTCGACGTGCTCGTGCAGGAAGAGTTCGTACTGCTGCGCGACATCCGAGATTTCTTCCGCCAGTCTCGCCCTCATCAAGGTCTTTGCATCCTCGAATTTCTGGTCGTCCGGCTTCATCTCCGACAACTTGAAGCGGTAGTTGTCCAGCCCGGCGCCCCGCAGGGTGGGATCGGTGCCGTACAGGGCGCGCAGCGATTCCTGCATGTTGAAGCCGAACTCGTTGTTCTCCACCATCTCCACCAGGCCCTGGAGAAAGGAGAGAACCTGCTCGAATTTGCCCGGGGCATCGAGGGTCCGGCGCAAGCCGTTTTCGCGCACCTCGGACTCTAAGGTGTCAGTGATCTCTCGCCCCACCTGGATGAACTGCTTGCGCCGCTCCAGATCGTGCTTGTGCAGGTTACACACTTGCACCGCGGTCTCCGCCTGTTCCAGGCGGGCCTTCTTCCAGATCAAGAGCGCGATGTCCTCCACCAGCACCGTCTCGAGGGCGTCGGCGGGCAGGCGCGCCTGTATCAAGCCCTTTAACAGGCGCTCGAACTGGCGCGGGTCTTCGCCCAAGGCAAGGGCGGCGTCGCGGAAGAAGCCGTCGTTCGAGTAGAGGCCGTGCTTGCGGGCGTTCTGGCTGGAGCGCCTCTTGCCCTCCGCCGTGCGCGGGCCGGTGGCCTTCCTGGCGTTGTTTTTCCGCGCTTCCAGCTCCGCTGCTGTCAGATTTTCGGTTTGGCTAGCCATATGCGTTCTCCTCAAATCTTCTAGGCTATCAGACTGGAATGGAACGGTGGGTAAAGTTGGGACGTCCGTAAATAATTATTTTCGGCCAATCATATGAGGGCATTGCGGGCCCCCGGGCGGGCGTGATGGAGTCGTCGCGGTCAAATGTGTGGCATCTTGACACAGCGCGACAGCGTTCCAGCGGCCAGCGCTAACTTGACTTGAAGGTCCGCCCCTCTTCAATTACAATCCAATGCGAGCGGTACCAACTCGAAGCCAAAGGAGCAACTCTTGTCGGCTTCCCTCGCCTCATTCAAAGCAACGGTTGAAAACCTGGCTCGGCGGTTCGAATCAGATCGCTCCTACTATCTGTCCAAGAGTTATTCCGAGGCGCAGGCGCGCGTTGATTTCATCACTCCGTTCTTCAAGGCGCTGGGCTGGGGCGTGGAAAATGAAACGGGACTGCCCCACCACCGGGCACCGGTCCTCGCGCACTCGCAGCAAAGTTTACCTTGCCGAGAAGCTACATGTTGCGTAGCATGACGAAAGTGGTCCCCAATGTCTTTGAAGAAATTCTTGGCTGAAACCGCTTCAGGCACCTTGAGCGAAATTGGTTTCTACACGCCACTTGCTACACATGTTTTCGGCGCCCTCTTAGGTTACCCATCCTCACAACGAGCTATCAACAGAGCTAAAAAGGAGGGGACGCCAGACATTCGCCTCTTTTCCCGAGAAGATGGTTCCGAATGGGCCGTGGTGGAGGCGAAGCTTGATGACCGCAAGATTCGGGACGTCTCCGAAAGGGCGAAATTATGGCGTGACCAGGTTCTCAAACGCGGCTACATCGGCCCCGAAACTTTTTACGTAGTGCTTTGTGCGCCCCGTACCTTTTGTGTCTGTGACCTGAACGGCCAAGTCCTTGAAGCTCTACATCTTGAATCTGCTTTTCTGATCGACCCAAGAACGGGTGAGCATTTTCCGCTTACCGACAAGGCCTTTCGGGAACGCATGCACATCATCAGCTACCCAGCCTCGATGGAACGGCGGCAGTTTCAGGCCTTCCGGGAAGGCAAGCTCAAGACGGGCCATATTCCGATCACCGTTGAAACTCTGGACCAACTCCAAGGGGTCTTTGCGTCGGCTATTGAGAAGCTCACGGGGTACTGCCGGTCGCATTTTCGTCAACTGCACGATCAATACGAGGAAGCCAAAACGCGGCTTGACGACATCGACCGCAGACTGGACATTATCGGCTCCGGCGCTGTCCAGACGAGGAAAGAGCTCCTGTACCGTCGCAGCAGGGCGCGTTCGAAGTATCGCATGGCGTTGCGGGTTTTCGAGGACGACTACCGGGAGTTCAAACACGACCAGACCTACGCCGGCACTCAGCAGGAAGAGCACTTTGAGGACATCTTTTGTACAAATACGGCCTACGTCGCCCTCAGCCGGCTGATCTTCGTCCGGATTTGCGAGGACGTCGGGCTAACCACTCGCAAAATCTCGAATTCGGGCATCGCGGTTTGGCGCGACTTTGTTCAAAACATCAAAGGCAACTATCAGGATCTCCTCGAAGTTGCTTTTAAAGACGTGGCCGGCATTTACCCCGGTCTTTTCGAATCCTCGGTGTTCGACTGGTTCGGGCAGGGCAATGGCGTGTTGCACGACATTCTGGAGAGGATACTCTTTCGCCTGAACGCTTTCAGCTTTCGTGAGATGAACCGCGATGTTTTGGGCTCGATGTACCAGTATTTCCGCCCGCGAATCGAACGGCGCCGCTTGGGCGAATACTACACGCCGATTGAAGTCGTGGATTACATCCTGGCGAGAAGCGGAATTGCTGCCGATCCCAAAATCATGGAGAAGCGTATTCTGGACCCGGCGTAATTTGCCTGGAGTCTCGACCGCAAGCGCCACGTCCGCCAGACCCATCGCCGAAGCGAGCCCTTCGAGCCTGACCGGTCTCGCCGTCCTCTTCCTCGAGCGATTCGAAAACAGCCAGTGGGGCAACGCCAACCTCTTCGTCCTCAAGCGCGCAGGAACCAAGAGGTACCTTCGTGAACACTCGCTGCGTCGGGCGTCAGTGGCCGTGCCTCGCCGCAACCATGATGGGAACGCCTAGCCATATTCGGATATACTGAAAGCAGTTCGAGCCTTGGAGAAGCATGCGGCCCAGCCGCGCTCGCTTGGCTTGCGAGCCTACCACTCTTCAATTACAATCGAATGCGAACGGTATCCAACTAAGAGCCAAAGGAGCGGCCCTTGTCGGCTTCCCTCGAATCATTCAAAGCAACGCTTGAAAAGCTCGTTGGCCGGTTCGAATCAGACCGGCCCTACCATCTGTCCAAAAGTTATTCCGAGGCGCAGGCGCGCGTTGATTTCATCACGCCGTTTTTCAAGGCGCTGGGCTGGGACGTCGAAAATGAAGGGGGGTTGCCGCACCGCCAGCGTGAAGTGATCGTCGAGCGGGGCGAGAGTGAGACCACGGGGCGGCCTGACTACAATTTTCGTATCGGCGGGCAAACCAAATTCTTTGTCGAGGCCAAGGCGCCCTCGGAGACCTTGGACAATCCCCACCACATCCTCCAGGCCAAGGGATACGTCTGGAACACCCGGTCGGTCTTCTTCGTCATCCTCACGGACTTTGAAGAGTTCCGCTTTTACGATGCTTCTCGCCAGCCCGATGAGAGCAACCCGGAGGAAGGAGGACTGCTCAAGCTGGGATACGCTGAGTACCTCGATAATGCCGAGAAACTCTGGGATTTCTCCCGCGAGCGGGTTGCCGCCGGATCGCTGGATGCTCTGCTCCCCAAGATTCGCCGCGCCCCCCACCTGCGCAAGCAAGTGGACGACGTTTTCCTGGATGAGATGACCGGCTGGCGCGAGGACCTTGCCAAGGACATTCACAAGCAGAATCCCGCGCTCACTGCCAAGCAATTAAACGAGGTGGTGCAGCGCCTGCTTGACCGCATTGTGTTCATCCGCATCGCGGAGGACCGGCACGTGATCGAAAAGCGCCAGCTTGCGGAGGTGGTCGAGGAATGGGAAACCCACGGGGGCAAGTTTCCCATCTTCGACTGGCTCAACGCCCTTTTCCACAAGATCAACGACGACTTCAATGGGGAAATCTTCAAGCCGCACCTCTCCGAAGAAATCCAAATTGATTCCGAAATCCTGGCGCGCATTATCAAGCGGCTTTACCCGCCCAAGAGCCCTTACCGCTTTGACGTGATCGGGGTAGAACTGCTCGGGTCGATTTATGAGCGCTATCTCGGCAACACCATCCGGCTTACGCCCAAGCAGGTGCGCGTGGAGGAGAAGCCGGAAGTCCGCAAGGCGGGCGGCGTCTATTACACGCCCAAGTACATTGTGGATTACATCGTCAAAAACACGGTGGGCAAGGTCATCGAAGGGAAATCACCCAAGCAGATTGAGAAGATTCGCATTCTCGACCCTGCCTGTGGGTCTGGCTCGTTCCTCATCGGGGCGTTCCAATACCTGATCGACTATCACACCCAATGGTATTTGGAGCACCCGGAGCAGGAAGTCCGGCACGCCCACCCTTCACTCGATTTCATGCGTGAGGTGCGGACCGACCCCGATGGCTCGAAACGGCTTTCGGTCTATCGCAAAGCCAAGATTCTGCGCAATAACCTCTTCGGCGTCGATATTGACCCGCAAGCCGTCGAGATCACCATGATGAGCCTCTACCTCAAGGCTCTGGAAGGCGAGCAGTCGCAACTCCCGCCCAAGCAGCACCTGCTGCCGGAACTTAAATATAACATCATGTGCGGGAATTCCCTGATCGGGCCGGATATTTATGACCAGGGCGTCCTGTTCGCCGATGAAGAACGCGAGCGCATCAACGCGTTCGATTGGAATTTCGTCCCGGCCGGTGGCGCCGGCTTCCAGCCGGCAATGGCAAATGCCGCCGAGACGGCGGCGCTACGCACCCCGCCCATGAGGGCGCGTAGGGGCGGTTCGCGAACCGCCCCTACGTCGGGCAATGGGCAAATCAGCATCGGGCGGGTCATACGTGACGGCGGCTTTGATTGCGTTATCGGCAACCCACCGTATGTACGCCAGGAGTCAATATCTCAGTTCAAGGATTATTTCCAAAAGCATTACGAGTCATTCGATGGCGTCGCCGACCTGTACGTCTATTTTATGGAAAAGGGATTGCGCCTTTTGCGAGAGGGCGGGTATTACAGCATCATCGTATCCAGCAGTTTCTTGCGCACTAACTTTGCCGAACCGCTGCGAGCTTTCCTGAAGAAGGCCGCCGCGACTCTCCGAATAGTTGATTTTGGCGGACTCGCCGTGTTCGAGAATGCAAAGGACACTTACGTCTGCGTACCGCTTCTCGCCAAGCAGAAGCAGCCTGACAGAATACAGGTTGCAAAAATGACCTCGCTCGATTTCGGAGATTTGGAGGCCCGCCTTGGGCCAGTGCTTTACACGATTCCTCACCAACGCCTAGCCCCTGAAGCATGGTCTTTGAAGAGCGATGCGGAAACAGGTGTTTTCCGAAAAATCATGAAGGCAGGGCGGCCCTTGGGAGATTATGTGGAGAGGAGGTTCTTCCGGGGTGTCACGACGGGCTTGAATGAGGCCTTCATGATTGACAATAAGACGAGAATGGCCCTGATCGGGAAAGACCCACGCAGTGCCGAATTGATTAAGCCTCTGGTCGGGGGAGAGGATATACGACGCTGGGTATTTCACAACAAAGACCTCTGGCTGATTTTTACGAGGCGAGGAATTGAGATTGAGAAGTATCCCGCCATCAAGGAACACTTGGCGAATTGGAAAGCGGAGCTCACCCCTAAAAAGAACTCGTCGGACAAGATCGGTCGGAAGCCCGGCCGTTACAAATGGTACGAAATCCAGGATGACGTGGCCTATTACCAGATCTTCGATTCTCCCAAGATAATCTTCCCCGATATTGCGAAGGGACCTCGATTCTGCCTGGATACAAATGGGAACTACCTCGCCAATACTGCGTACTGCCTCGGGACTGATGACAAGTACTTACTGGCGATCCTCAACAGCCGCCTATTCTGGTTCGCAATCAGCAACATAAGCATTCCCTTCGGAATTCGTGCCGGTGAATATCGCTACCGGCTGATTTACCAGTACATGGAGCAGGTCCCTATCCGCCCCATCAACTTCTCCGACCCTGCCGACAAGGCCCGGCACGACAGGATGGTGGAACTAGTTGACCGGATACTGGAATTGAACGGGCAAAAGCATTCCGCCAAGCTCGCCCCCTCGCAAGTTGACCGCGTCGACCGCGAAATCGCCGCCACCGACGTAGAAATCGACGACCTCGTTTACGATCTCTATGGAATTACTGATGACGACCGAGAGATTATAGGGAATGGGTAGTCCTGGGCGTCGACGGGACGAGGAGCAAAAGCCGTGTCAGGCGAGCGAGGTGTGCGAGACGTAAAGGCCGAGGAAATGGCGAGAGGGCGTCGCCAGCCGAAGAGCGCTGCAACGCTGGCGCGTCATCGCATGATTAGAAAAGTAGCCGATATGGAGAGCCTCCCGAGGGACTACACGCCTGAGGAAGTCTTGGACCTCATTGTGGCGGATTGTGACGTCGGCGCGTCCTGGCAGGCGGTCGTCAAAAACGCGGCCCCCGAGCTTGTGCAGACGCTGAAAGAAACCCTTGCAAGCATAGCAAACGCGCCGCGATTTTTCGCGGAGCTGAGGGAACGACCCTGGCAGAAGCAGGTAACGCAGAAGCGCCTTTCCCGCTTGGCCGCCACGCTTGAGCGCCTGGCTCCCCGTGTAGAAGAGGCGATCGTTCATCCGATGGTCCGGGGACGGTTCTTGCTTCCCATGGTTCGACATCCCGAGCTCGCCGCGGAGGATCTTAGAGCAGCCCAGCAATGGCTCGCTGAAATACCGAAGGGAATGCGATGGCTCGCCAAGGCGATTCGGATGTCAATGGAAGAGGGCAAGCGCAACAAGTTTCGCATAAAGGACAAAGTGGCTTCGGACACCCGTCTTTTCCTGCTTGGGCTTGAAGAAAGCGGTTTGAAGTTCGACAGGAATCAGGATTTCGAAGACGCGGCCAATATCCTGCGGCCCGTGTATGACGCTGCCGGTTTGAAGGGTCATGCCCCAAGACGGGGTTTGGCCCGAGACCAAGCCCCCAATGTCTTGCTTCCCGCCGACCCCCTCCCCACCGCCGAATCCCTCAAGGCATTGCGTAGACGGGCACGCCTGCCGTTCTGATTGCCGACGCACCGAAGCCGGAAACCGTCATCGGTGCGATTCGGAAAGGCGTACTCTTGTGTGCTAAAAAAGCGGCATGGCACAAACACAAAGCCATCCGAGCTTGTCAGAGAAGTCAGAAAAGCAAGACCTCGAAGACGTGATGGCTGAGGAAACTTCGAGGGGGCGTCGCCAGCCGAAGAAGGCTGTAACGCTGGCGCGTCAGCGAATGATCAGAAAAGTGGCGGATGTGCTCGCTGATCCGGCCTGCGAGAAGACAACTTTTCTTGCGGTTATTCGGGAGTACGGGATAAAAGAGGGATCGCCCGAGTTTCTTCAACTCTGCGAGTTGTGGGATGCTCGGCACGGCTAGCACCAAGCGCAGCGCGCTCGGCCTTCTTTACGCGCTTGTCTTGTTCCTCGGCGGGCAGCGTGGAAAGGTGGCGCGACACTATCTTGGTGAAGCGACTAGAGAACTCGCGAGCAGTAATCCGCTTGCGTTTCTTGGTCACGATTTAGTCCCACGCTTTCCTAATCTCTGGCGATAATAACATGCAGGACTGTTGTCTAGCAAAGAAGCTCGCGCAAAACGTTTCTTCGGTCCGCGATTCCCGCCTGGAGCGCCAAATCGCCTCGACCGACCGCGAAATCGACGAGTTGGTTCACGAGCTGCACGGCATCACCGACGAAGAACGAAGGATCGTTGAAGAACAAAACTAGATTCCCAGGGAACGGAAGCGTAGAATAGGGGTTGCAATGGCCTTCAGAGTTTTCCTGAGTCACAGCCTCGACCCGACTGAGCAAGCGCTGGCTTGGCGCTTGCAAACGTTGGCCGCCGCGCATGGCATTGAGCTGTTTGTACCCCAACGAGGATCCTTACTTCCCTCTGCTCCAAAAACTGCCCTGAGCACCGTACAGAACGCGATTGACCGCTCCGATTGTGTGCTGGCGATCATCACCGCGGAAGCGAATGGGAGTGTTCAGAGGGAGCTGAAATACGCGCTTGCCAAACGGAAGCTGGTTATCCCCATTGTGCATTCCGACGTCGCGAATCATCCACTCGTCGCGCAGTTTCCGCGGGTGTTCACCTTCTCGCCGCACGAGAATCCCGGGAAGCTCGAGGGAGAAGTGGTCGAATTCCTAGAGGCGCAGCACCTCAGCAAGGAAAAGCGCCAAGCTGCGGGAGCTCTTGTCCTCGCCGGCCTCGCGCTGCTAATGCTTTTCGCGCTCGCCGAAAAATAGTGCGCATTGCCGTCATCGACAGTTCTCCGCTCATTTTCCTCTCGCACCTGGGCCTCGCCCGAGAGTTGTTGGCGATCTTCGACATTGTTTACGTCCCGCGAGCCGTGCACAGAGAGGTAAACAAGAAGAGCAGATTCCGGTCCCGCCTCAAAAGGCTATACCAAACTGGCCGCTTTGCGAGATGCATGGCAGCCGACGTAACGAACGTCCGCCTCCTTCTGGATCAATTACATGAGGGTGAAGCCGAGGCGCTGGTCCAGGCGATGGAGAAAGCCGCCCAGTTTTTCATTGGTGACGAAAAGCGTGCTCGGGAAATCGGCAAGAACAAAGGACTCAAGCCGGTAGGGACTGTCCGGCTTCTCGCGCGACTGCACCTGGAGGGGCGGGCGGAGGAACCTGGGGCTTTGGTGCGCAAGCTCCGCCGGGACCACGGTTTTCGAGTATCCGAAAACGTCGTTAGGGAAGCGACTGCCATGGCTGCCGAACCTATCTGACGCGGAGGATGAAACGCGGACCTGCGTCCTTTGCAGGTCTGCGGCTTTGAAAGATTCACGCCGGGAAAAGCCGCAGACTTCGAAAAGCACGAAGGCTGCGCTCCCGCTCAAAAGTCGAGCCGCAGGGCTGCTTGCCCCGTGCGATTTCCGCCGGACCCCTGTGGCAGCACAGATTGCAGGACCCCAAATGTGCTGGGGTCACTGATGTTCGTTGCCGGTGGCGCAAAATTCGTGCGAATCAGCACATTGGTAAATGAGACTTCAAGGCGCAACCGATACCGCTCACGGACCCTGAAGATCTTCGCTAGGCCCGTGTCGACATCGACCATTCCGGGTCCTTCCAAAATGCCCAAGCCTGCATTGCCGAAGCTTCTATACGGGGCTAAGGAAAAGCCGCGGACCCCAAAACCGGGGGCCGCGCTACCGGCGACCAATCGAAATTCGAACATCGAAATTCGCCGCGATTTTCGGATTTCGATTTTCGAATTTCGGCCGTTGTCAGCTTTTGGGCACGTCCGGGCGGTTCCACCATCCGCCGCCCAGAGCCTGAAATAAGGCGGCAGTGTCCGCATAACGATTGGCTTGCGCCTGAACCAGGTTAATCACGGCTTGCTGATAGGCTTGTTCCGCGCTTAAGAGCGCCAAGTAGCTGGCGTAGCCGGACTGATACTGGCTTCTGGCCAAGTCGAGGGTGACCCTGGCGGCAGTTCTTGCGTCAGCCGCAGACTTCAAGGCCTCGGCGTCCTGCTGGAGCGCATGAAGTGTGTCAGCGACATTCTGAAAGGCGGTCAAGACCGTGCTGCGATATTGTTCGGCGGCCTGAGTAAAAGCGGCTTGCGCGGCGCGCTCCCGGTGCCGCAGGGTACCGGCATCAAAGATGGGCTGGGTGATTCCCGCGGTCAAATCCCAAAAGCCATTGCCGTGTGAGAACATCCTGCTGATTGCATCCGGCGAGCTGCCGGCATCGGCGGTCAGGGTAATAGTCGGGATCCGGTTTGCAATGGCTACGCCGATGAGGGCGCTGGCCGCGTGCAGGTTCTCCTCAGCCTGACGCACGTCCGGGCGCTGCTCGACGAGTTTCGAAGGAAGGCTCACCGGCAGTTCCTGCGGCAGTTGCAAACTCGACAGCTCAAACTTCTCGGCCAAATCCTGGTTGGGGAACCCGCCCGACAACGCCGCCAGCAGGTCCCGTTGTTGAGCCAACTGCTTCAGCAGCGGAGGCAAGGTGGCGGTGACTTGCGCGAGCTGCGATTCCTGCGCCACCACGTCGAGCTCGCTCGCATACCCCTTCTTATACTGTTCCCACAGAATTTTCAGCATGTCGGTGTTGATGGTGATGATCTCATGGGTGGCGTCAATCTGCCCCCGCAAGGATGCCTCTTGTATAGCTCCGGCGGCGACGTTTGAGCTCAGCGTGATGTGCGTCGCGGCCAGGGCAAAACGCGCCTGCTGCTCCTGCGCTTCGAGCGACTCCACGGTTCTCCTGTTTAGACCCAAAACGTCCGGCACAAACGAGACGCTCACCTGCGGCGTATAGAGGCTGTAATTCTGGATGTTGGCGTTGAGGGCAGGTGAAAGGTCCTGCGCTGTCCTCGCCCGGGTCACCGTAAGACTTCCGGTAACACTGGGATAGTAAAATCCACGTTGAGCCAGCATGCTTTCTCTTGCCACTAGCAATGCCGCCTGCGCCGCCTTGAGGTCGGGATTGACTTTGAGCGAGCGCTCAATCAAATCGTTGAGTGGCTTCGAGTGAAACAATGCCCACCACTCTCCCGGAATGTCCTTTCCTTGTACCAAGTGTTGCGCCTCTCCTCCGGCGACGTTGGGCGTGCTGCTGGTGGTCGAAATCGGAGTGGGGGTATAACCGCCGACGTCGGGAGGAGCAGGCTTCTTGAAATTAGGCCCAACCACGCAACCTGCGGTGAGCAGTAAACTATAGGCGGCAATGAAGAGGGCGAAGCGCGATTTGCGTGTGCGAATCATGGAATTGGTTTCTGCCGACTTTCTCTGTGTCCTCCCAGCCTTCAAAGCCTCAACACAGAGGGCGCGGAGAGTCTCAGTGCGCTCTGTGTTAGGCTTTTTCGCCCACGGAGAACACGGAGACATCGTACCTAAGGGTGGCGGTTCATTCTAATTCCGTTGAGCGCCGATATGTTCCTGCTTTGGGAGCCCGCCGAGCCACTCACGACCGCTGGGTTAGGGCTGCGATGGCGCGCATTGTTGAACGATGGTACGGTCGGTCGGACGACACTTGGCGTCCGAACAGCCAAGGCGTTGTTGACTGGTTCGCTCTGGAATAATCCACCTTTTGCCGCACCACCGGATTTGTTTGAACCCGGCTGATGAAGATTCATGAGATTTCCAGGTAAGGAACGTTGCCGGCTATTCGGAAGCTGCTTGGGACGATTTGCCTTGGTGAGGCTCGCCCGATGGGGCGGGTGACTCATGTTGGAAGCCCGGTCGTGATCGCCTCGTTCATTAGCAGGGTGGATGCTTCCCAGCGGCTCTGCCGCCCCGCTTTGCGGAAAGGCTTCGCCTTTCCGTGGCGCCTGTACATTAACCAACCTTCTCAGCGTCGCCTGGAAGGCTGCGCCTTCCAGACGACGCTGAGAAAGAGAAATGGGGGAGGCTGGCCGGAAAGCCAGAGGCTTTCCGCAAAGCGGGGCGGCGGAGCCACATTGGCCAGTCGAAGAGTTCTCTAATTTAGACAGCAGTGATGCTGGACTAGAGGGGGCTGCGTAACCTGTCCCTTGCATCAACGTCGCCCAGCTCATCGCCAGGAAAAGAAGACAGGTGGCCTTCATTTTGATCCCCCCTGTGGTGAGCCATGGTCGCGGCCCAGAAAGATCATTCTCAACGCGGGCACAGCGAGGAGCAGCATGACGGGGCCGACCAGCATGCCGCCCACGATCACCGTGGCGAGCGGACGCTGCACCTGGCTGCCGATGCCGGTGGAAATGGCTGCGGGAAAGAGGCCAATGCATGCCGAAAGCGCGGTCATCAGCAGTGGGCGCATGCGGGTGGTGGCGGCGCGGAACATCGCGTCCACGGGCGCCAAGCCTTTAGCCCTTTCGTGTTCGTAAAAAGTAATCATCAGGATACCGTCCATGACGGACACGCCGAAGAGCGAGACGAAGCCGATGGCGGCGGAGATGCTGAAATGGAGACCGGAGATATAGAGGGCAAGGATGCCGCCCACTATCGCGTCAGGGATTCCGGCGAGCGCCAGAAGGGAGTCGCGCAAGTTATTGAACAAGCCGTAGAGCATCCCGAAAATCAGCACGAAGCTGATCGGTACAATGACATACAGACGTTGCTTGGCTTCCTGGAGGTCTCCGAACTCGCCCGCCCAAACCAGCCGGTATCCGGGCGGAAGTTTCACATTGTCCGCGATGCGCTTCTGCGCCTCCTCGACCGTGCCGCCCAGGTCGCGGCCCCGGACGCTGAACTTGACCGGGATGAAGCGCTGCACGCTCTCGTGATAAACCCAGGCAGCTCCGGTATCCAGGGTGATCGTCGCCAGTTCGCTCAAGGGTATATAGGCATTGGCGCCGCTGCTGGTTTGATAGGCCACTTTGATGTTGCGGATTTTTTCGATGCCGTCGCGGTATTCCGGCGTATAACGGACGACGAGATCGAACTGGCGGTCGCCTTCCAAGACCGAAGTCGCTACGGCTCCGCCCATGGCCGCTTGCACGACCGAGTTAACATCACCGGAATTGAGGCCATAGCGCGCGGCCTTGGCACGATCCACCTTGATGTTCAAGTTGGGCTGTCCCAGGACGGGGAAGATGCCGAGGTCGCAAATGCCCCGCACCTGGCTCATTTGGTCCCGGACCTGCTCGGCAAGGTCTGTGATGGTTTTGAGATTGGGACCGACGATCTTGACCGAATTGACGCCTTTGACGCCCGAGATTCCTTCCTCGATGTTGTCCTCAATGTATTGAGAGAAATTGAAGACGACCCCCGGCAGCTCGTTATTAAACTCCGCTTGAATCTGGTCGGTTAACTTCTCCTTGTTCAAGCCTTTGGGCCATTCGTCAAAAGGCTTGAGGGGTGCGAAGAGTTCGACGTTGGAGAAGGGCGATGCGTCGCTGCCGTCGTCCGGCCGGCCATGCTGGGAAAGCACCGTTATGACTTCGGGGTGTCGCAGGAGAATCTCGCGCATCTTCCTCGCGGACGCCTCGCCGTCTTGGAGCGAGACCGTTATGGGCATAGAAGCACGAATCCAGAAGTTGCCTTCTTCCAGGTGCGGTAGGAATTCGCTGCCGAGTTTCGGTGCGATGAGGAAGAAGGTTCCCAAAGAAAGGGCAAGTTCCATTCCTACCACGAGAAAGCGGTGATTCAGTGAGAAACGCAGCGCCGGATTGTAGACACGGTGCAACAGGCGGACGACGATGGTTTCGGCTTCCTTCACGTGCTTGGGGAGCAGTATGGAAGCAACCACGGGCGTGACCGTAAATGTTGCGATCAGGGCGCCGGCCAGGGCGTACCCATAGGTGCGCGCCATGGGGCCGAAGATCTGACCCTCGACTCCCTGCATCGTGAACAAGGGCACGAAACCGGCCACGGTGATGAGCCCCGAGAAGAGAACCGCCTTGTCCACCTGCATGGCGCTGATCAGAATCAGCCGCAAGCGATCCGTCCATCCGTGAGCTGCCGTTGAATGTTCCGAGGGTCTCGTCGGGTCGGGCCCCCAAGAACCCCCCGCCAGACGCTGGAGCAGGCTCTTTCTTTCTTCCGGGTCGCGCTGAAAATTCCGGAAGATATTCTCGACCAGGATCACGGCCGAATCCACAATGATGCCGAAATCCACCGCGCCCACGGATAGCAGGTTGGCGCTTTCCCCCTGCATCACCAGGAGAATGGTGGCGAAGAAAAGGGCGAAGGGGATGTTCAATCCCACGATGGTCGCGCTGCGGAGATTACCGAGGAAGATCCATTGGATCAAGAAGACCAGCAGGCATCCGAAAATCAGGTTGTGCAGAACGGTGTGCGTGGTGATGGCGATCAAGGAGGAGCGGTCGTAATAAGGAACGACCCTGACTCCCGGCGGCAGGCTCCCGTCGTGATTCAGCTTGTCGATGGCCGCTTTGACCTTGGGAATCATGTCGGCGGTCTTTTCCGTTCGCCTCATCACCACGATCGAGCCCACCACATCGTCCTGCTGGTCGCGGCCCAGAATGCCGAGCCTTGGCCGATAGCCGACGGACACCTTGGCGACATCGCGGACCAGCACGGGAACACCGTTGGCCTGGGCGAGAACCACATTTTCGATGTCGTCAACCTTGTAACCCTGCCGCAAGTCATCATTGCCGCCATCATCAATCAGACCGACGCCGCGGATATTGATCGACTGCTGGCCCAGGCGGATTTCGCGTCCGCCGACGTTGAGGTTGGCGTTGCCCAGCGCCGTCAGGACTTGGGGGACGGTGACGCTGTAGGCTTCCAGCTTGTGAGGGTCCACCTCGACCTGGAATTCCTTAGTGGGGCCGCCCCAACTGTTGACGGCGGCGATGCCGGGAATGGTCAACAGCCGGCGCAAGACAATCCAATCCTGAACCGTGCGCAGATTGGTGATTCCGAAATGCCTTGGACCAACGACCTGATAACGATAGATTTCCCCCGTCGAGCTGTTCGCTTGGATGGTGGGCACCAGACCGCCGGGCAGGCTAACGTTCTGTTGCATCGCGACCGATGCCTGGGCGTAGGCGAAGTTGTAGTCCACCCCATATTTGAAGGTGACGCGCACAAAGGACAATCCATAGAACGAGGTGGAGCGGATGACATCAATGCCGGGCGTGGTGTAGAGCCCAATCTCCGTGGGGAGCGTGTAGTAACGTTCCATCTCCTCGGCAGAGAGGCCCGGCGCCTGGGCTGTAATTTCCAGGATCACGGGCGTTGGGTTTGGATACGCCTCAATATTGAGCATCTTGAAAGCAATGAACCCGGCGCCGGCAAACAACAGCAGGCCCAACACCACAATCGGGCGGCGGCTCAGGCAAAAGGCAATGAGAGACTTAAACATGGGGACTCAATCTCGCAGGGGTGTCGTCAAATCTAGTGTCCAAACCATCGCGTGGCCAAAGATGACCGGAATTGCCGATGGTCGATTGCCGATTGACAGTGGGCAATTCGCCACAGCGCGTTTTCAATCGACAATCGGCAATCGACAATCATCAATCGTCGCTAGTCGCTTGGTGGCGCTTGCAGCATGTTGCTCAGAAACACCGCGCCGTCTGTCACGGCCAGTTCTCCGCGCTGCAAACCCTCGAGAATCTGAACCTGGTCGTCCTTTCGCAGGCCGGTCTTGATGATTCTTTGCACAAAACGGTGGCGATCGGTTGTCACCCAAGCCGTCATTGTGCCGTCGGATTCGCGCACCACGCCATTCGCGGGTAGGGCGGTGGCTTCCACCGGGTCGTGGACGCGAATCACGAAATTAGCGAGCATTCCGGGATGCAGCTCGTCGTTGGGGTCAGCGATCTCGGAACGGATCGTTACGCGATGCGTATTGGGATCAACCGTCTCGTAGATCTTCGAAACCCTCCCCAAAAACACGCGGTCAGCATAGGAGATCACCCGGACTTGGACCGGCTGGCCCAAATGAAAAAGCGGGATCTCACTTTCCATGACATTCGCCAGCATCCACTTGATCGAGACGTCAGCCACCGAGTAAGGCGCCGGCATGTTACCCGGCTGCACCAACCACCCCGGCTGCGCGTTCTTGGAGGTGACTTTGCCGGGGATGGGACTGCGCACCACCAGGGCGGGATCGATCTTGCGCGTGGCGATGATTTGATCAATCTCGGCGTCGGTCTTGCCAAAGACGCGGACGGCATCGCGCGCGGCTTTGAGCGCGCCTTCCGCGGTTTGTTGATCGGAGGCCGCCTGTTCCTTCTCGCGCTCGGCAACCCCGCCCAGACCCTGGACGCGCGCCAGTTCCTTGTTGGTCAGGTCGAAAGTCGCCGCCGCCCCGATCAGAGTTGATTCCGCCTGGATGAGGTCAGGGCTCTTAATAGTGTAGAGGGGCTGGTCTATCTGTACTTCGGCGCCAAGTTGTACAAGGGTCGCGATGATGGTCCCCTGATAATCCGGGAAAACTTGAACTGACAGGTCCTCGTCATAATCAATGTTGCCCACCGCCTCCTTCTCAACGGGAAACAGGTAGCTCCCCACCGGTTCGATCTTGATGGAGTTCAGTTGGCTGGGTGACAGGTCCAAAGTCGCTTCCGACGGGGACGTGTTGGATTTTGCACCTGATTCCTGCCGCGTCTTCGCGTTTGTAGCCTGACTGCGACTGCGGCCGGATTCCACAAGTCCCGTGGCGACGACAATCGCCGCGGCCGCCACCAACACCACGGCGAATCTCTTGCTGAAGTGAACCGGATACTTCATCGTCTTCCTCCGACCGTCAGACCTCCCGACTTGCCAGCGCTTCGCTTGTCACTCTGAGCACGTATAGCCGAAGACCGCTATCCGTGATGGCCAAGCTACAAGGTTAAGGCTCCGGCTGGGCGGTCTTCCAGTTATCTTCAGGGCAGCCCAGCCTATCTCTTAGGCACTATCGTTCGGTCAGATTGAGCCTATCTTCCAGCCACTGGGGGCTCTGCGACCGCGCAAGACTGCACAATGATTCGATGGATCAATGGGCCAATGACTTGGGGATGGGCGCTCTTGGTGCCTTGGTGTCTTGGTGGTTCGTAGCGTTCTTCGCGGGTCGCCCCACGAACACCGGCAACATCTCTGTCACCACGTCCTATCCGTGGCTTGTCCTGGCATATTAACGGGCGCCGACATAAAAGGCGATGTCGGCGCCACCCGCGATCTGCATTTGTAGAACACACACTTGTATGTACGGCGAGTCAAGGGCGGGTAGACTTATGCTGTAAGCCGCCGGCTGTGAGCTGTCAGCCTTGCCGGGATCAGGGCAGGGGATAGATGCTCAGTTCCTTCATTGGGTAGTGCTTAAGATTATCGGTGATGAGAGTAAGTTGGTGGTGGATGGCGATTGCTGCGATAGTAGCGTCGGTGGTCGCCAGGGTAATGCCTTTGCGGGCATAGTCACGCTTCAGCAGGCCGGCCAAACGGGCAACCGGCCAAGAAATCGGAAAGTACTGTAAGCTCTCGAGCAATTCCCGCGTCCGAGTTTCCTCATGGGACCGCAGACCCGCATAGACTTCTGTCACGTTGATCGAACAGCAGGCCAGCAGATGACCTTGTCGCAAAAGTTCTTTGAGGATCTGTTCCCGGTTCTGCTTGCCGTTCAAAGCGTCAATAATGACACTTGTATCGAGAAGGTAGGTCGCCATGCTAACGGGCTACCACTTCCTGAAAGCGTTCTTCGTCCTGCCAGCGCAATTTGTCCACCCACCTCGCTGCTCCGTGTTTCAATTCAGGATGATCTTTGTCCTTCCAGGAACCGGCGGCGGCTTCAAGGGCCTTGAGCTGGCCAAGCCGCATGAGCTCTCTTTCAGCGGCTTGGGTCAGGAATCTGCTACGGCCTCGTTTGCCCACGATGGTGTCAATTCGAGCTACCAACTGCTCAGGAATGACAATGTGAGTTCGTTTTGTGTTCACGGTTCCTCTTCATCAGTGATTTCTAAATCCCACTTTAAGTTTAACAAGAAGTGGGAGTATGTCAAGGAGCGATAGGGCCTTTGGCTGTGACCGGCTGGAACGCTGACGCAGTTACCCAGGGGACCCCGGAGAGGCGAAGAAACCAATCCCTCCGGCGATTTTGCGTCGCCATCCCTGTGCGGCAGTTCTCGCGATGTTGATGAAGATCTGCGCACCCTCGATATTCGGGTGCATAGGCAATCAGTATTCACGAACCAAAATGAAGCCAGGAGGCCGTGAGGTGAGGTCCGGGCGGCTGTGCCCGCGACCGGGAAAGGGCGTAAGAGCATCAGTAGGGTGCAGAACTTGCGCAATCAGGCGGTCGGCGGCGTCACCCGCGCCAGAGACTTCATTTTAAGAGTAGGAAGGAATGGTGGCTCCGGCCTCGGAGTGAGCGTTTTCAGTAACGGGTCGGGGACCAAGTCCAGCTCCTCCATCCGGACCTTCTTGCGACTGAGCTTGCGCCGGTCATGCAGATAAAGGTCGCCTTCGTTCTCTAAAAACATCCGGACCCGAATTTCTCCCATGCAGATATTCTACTGCCCTATAGCTTGGTTTTGAATTGGAACTTCGAGCGCAGAGTCTCGCATTAAAGCGAAACTCGAAATTCGAAAATCGAAATTCGCCGCGAGTTTCGAATTTCGAGTTTCGAATTTCGGCCTTTCACCGGCGGGTGGTTTGGTACAATGATAGGCTGTGGTCGGTGCGTTTCGCACGAAAGCGTGGCCAGGAACTATGCGGGCGGTAGCGAAATGCTTTCATTTTTCCAAGGGTTAAGTCGCGCCAAACTTCTCTTCGTCGCCGCGATGATGATTTTGATCGTGGCCCTGATCGATTGGCGTGTCGAACGGAACGCCTCTTTTGGCTTTCTCTATCTTTTCCCCATGCTGATCGTGGGCAGTTGCCTGCCGCGATGGCAACTCGCCATGCTGGGAGGATTGTGCACCTTTCTGGCCGAACTCTTTTCCCCCTTCTGGAATACATGGGATCCGGCAGCAGGGGTTCCCCGCGACATCTTCATGTTTGCTGCCTACTTCGGCACTGCGCTCTTCGCTCATGAATCCGCCAAGAACCGGCGACTCACAGCGCAGCACGTCCAAGAGGTTGAGCAAGAGGCTCTGTTGCGACGCGAGGCTGAACAACAGTTGAAAATCCTGATCGAGAGCAGCCCGGCGGCCATTGTCACGCTGGATTCCGCCGGCCAAATCCTCATGGCCAATTCGGCGGCGCATCGCTTGCTGGGCTTTGAGCCGGAGACATTAATCGGTGGGTCCATCAACTCTTTCCTGCCCTCCTTGGCCCGCGTACCGCCGGCCGACGAATCCACCCCAAGCTTCCGGACAGCGATGCAGTGTCGTGGGCGGCGCCAGGACGGGGAGGTATTTCTCGCCGAGATTTGGTTTTCCACTTACAAGACGAAGTCCGGGGCGAGATTAGCCGCGATGATCATCGATACCTCGGAAGACCTTCGTGACCGCGAGGAGTTCAGCCTGCTTCAACTCCTGGCCGGTTCGCGCCTGGCGGTAGGCGCCGTCTCCCACGAGATTCGCAACGTGTGCGGCGCCATTTGTGTGGTCTATACCAATCTTTCCCGGAACGCTGTGCTGGCGCAAAATGAGGATTTCCGAGCGCTGGGAACGCTGGTGGAGGGCCTGGGAAGAATCGCGACCCTGGAGTTGCGGCAAAGCACGGGGAGTCAAGAGTTGACCGGGGTCGATCTCTACCAACTCGTGGAAGAGCTGCGCATCGTGACCGAGCCGGGGTTGCAGGAATCGGGCGTCAGTGTGCACTGGGATTTGCCGGAAAATCTGCCCCGCGTGTGGGCGGATCGCCATAGGCTGCTTCAAGTACTCCTGAACCTTGTCAAGAACAGCCAACGTGCCCTTCAAGCCCAGGAGTTGCGGGAGCTGACGATCAGCGCCTTGATCGAAGGCGAGCGAGTCGTCCTGCGAGTCCGCGATTCCGGCAGTGGCGTCGCCAACCCGGAACGTTTGTTTCAACCTTTTCAACCCGGGGCGGAGGCCACGGGGCTTGGCTTGTACCTTTCGCGGGCCTTTGTGCGGGCCTTTAAAGGCGACCTGCGGTACGAGCCGCAACCCGCTTGCTGCT